>Ga0105240_10008172_pt1 | contig 15003 bp, 11 predicted proteins | sample KBSC54metaG_FD_80426 | JGI IMG/M metagenome (GOLD analysis project Ga0105240, IMG submission 80426) | Corn rhizosphere microbial communities from Kellogg Biological Station, Michigan, USA - KBS C5-4 metaG | ecosystem: Host-associated > Plants > Roots > Rhizosphere > Soil | place: Michigan, USA... | reverse complement strand
GACTACGACAGCTGCCATGGGAAATTCAAGTCCAGATATCACTTCATTGCTTTATAGTGTCTCCACCAATGGGGATGAAGCAAGCTACCGGCAGCTGTTCGATATCTTTTTCCCTTCACTGCATCGATTCACCCGATATTTTTTAAAATCCCCCGAGCTGGCGGAAGAAACCGCTTCGGATACGATGATTGCTCTCTGGGAGCATCGGGACAAGCTGCTGGCCATCGAGAATGTCAAGGTCTGGCTTTTTGTGATAGCCCGGAACAAGTGTCTGAATGTCCTTAAAAGGCAACAATCCAATCCAACCTTATCGCTGGACAGTATTCACGTGGAGATCAGCTTCCCCGGAAAGGACCCGGAGGAAATATATATCAATACCGAGATGCGAAAGAAGATGGAAAAGGCGGTCAATTCCCTGCCTCAGCGTTGCAAGCTCATTTTCAAGCTGGTGAAGGAGGAGGGGCTCAGCTATAAGGAGGTGGCGGATATTCTTCATATTTCTTCCAAGACGGTGGATGCACAGTTAGTGACCGCGCTCCGGAAAATTACCCAGGCCATACGGCTGGATTATGCTTAGAACCTTGCCAGGGGCGACCTGCTTATCGAGATGAAATTTTTTTTCAGGCGGTATAGGGAATCCTTCTTTTCAGGATGTCCTTTGAGACGATGGACACCCGTATCATACAATTATTAGCCCGAAAATTATCAGGTGAGGCGACGGCCGAAGAGCTGGCCGAGCTGGATGACCTGCTGACCCGCAATCCCGAGGGCGTCTATTATGCTGAGCTGATCAGCCAGCTATGGGATGAGGAGAAGATGCATGCTCCTACGGATACGGATATTTTTTACCTGAAACATATTGCCCGTCACCGTCCGGATTTCCGGGGGTTTGGAAAGCTGCCTGCCCGGCCTGTTATCGAGACGGAGGAGGAGGGGGAGATGCTTTTGGAGCGTCCTTCCCTGGGGAGCCATGGGCGGAGGTATCTATTGGGATGGACGGGTGTGGCGGCTGCCGTCATCGTTACACTGGGGTATTTCCTGCTCCACGGCACTGCTGTTAAAGCTCCTGTGACAATGGCCGAGAAGATTGTCGAGGTGGAAGCCCGGAAAGGTTTGCGCAAGACGCTGTTCCTGCCGGATGGGACGATGGTGCGGCTCAACGGGGGCAGCAGTATCCATTATGACTCCAATATGCAGCAAAAGGATATGCGTGTCGTCACGTTGTCGGGAGAAGCTTATTTCGATGTGGCCAAAGACAAGGACCGCGGTTTTATCATCCATACGGACAAGATTGCCATCAAGGTATTGGGGACGGCCTTTAATGTAAAGGCGTATCCGCAGGACAGGGTGACGGAGACGACGCTGATGCATGGCTCGATAGAGCTGACGCTGAATAATAAACCGTATCAAAAGATCATTCTGAAGCCCCGGGAGAAGCTTGCGCTTATAGACGATGTGCCGGAAGCGGCTCCGGTCAGGCCGGGCGTGAAGGCGGTGACGCCGTCTCAAAGCCTCAATAAAGAGAAATTGATCGTGCAGGATATTGTCCCTGTGAAGGTGGAAGACAAGGAGTATGTCAAGGAGGTATCCTGGGTGGAGGATGAGTTTGTGTTTCAGAACGAGACATTGGAGGAACTGGCGCCGGGGATGGAGCGTTGGTTCAATGTGCAGATCAGGATCGACAATCCCCAGATCAAGGCCTTTCATTTTACCGGCATCTTTCACAAAGAGACGATAGAACAGGCCCTGACAGCTATGCAATTTATCAAGCCTTTTAAATTCAACATCACCGACAACCATGTATATATTCATTAACGACACCTAGCCCCCCTGCCGATGGATCGTAAGCGGACCACGGGTCCGATGCCCGAAGGGCCATCATATAAAAAGGCGGGAAATGCTGTAACATGACCCGCCCCGGCTTACAATCCACGAATGGGAAGAGCGAGCTCTTCCGGAATCAAGATTGCATAACCAAACAACAACTAAAACTATGAAATATTATTTATTTCATGTGCTTATGTTCAAATGGATCTTCATCTTCACTTTCGCCACATGCATGCGGGTCTCTGCGACAGGATATTCCCAGGGGACCCGTATAAGTTTGGATATCAAGAATATGGAATTAAAGAAAGTGTTTTCTATCCTGCAGAAAAAAGGAAAGATACACTTGTTGTACAGCAGCGAGCTGCTGCCTTCGGATCGGTCTGTGAACCTGCAGGTGAAAGACGAGCCGGTGCTGGATGTGCTCAATAAATTACTGGTCAACACCGGCCTCAAATACAAAGTTCTCAATGAAGAGCTGGTTGTCATTGCTCCTGAGGGGTCGGAGAATAACGACACGCATGTAAAGGGAAGGGTCACCGACGAGACGGGCAAGCCGCTGCCGGGTGTGAGCGTTGTGATAGAGGGCGCCAAAAAAGGCGTCAGCACCGACGCCAATGGAGAATATGAGATAGATGTCCCGGACAACGGGCGTCTGATCTTTTCGTATGTGGGTTATATCAATGAGACGGTGAGCGTGGGGGACAGGCAAAGGATAGATCTTGTTTTGAAGATCAACCCGGTGCAATCGAACCTGAACGATGTAGTGGTGGTTGGATACGGCTCGCAGCGGCGGCTGGATATCACGGGTTCGGTAGCTTCCGTTCCCAAGTCAAGACTAAGCCAGCTACCGGTGACGAATATCCTACATGCCATCGAAGGGTCTGTGGCCGGCATCACTATTACGCAGAATTCGTCTGTGCCCGGCAGCTCGGCCTCCATTCTGATAAGAGGCCAGAATTCCATCAGCGCCAGCACCACTCCTTTGATCGTCGTGGATGGGATACCGTTCAGCACCACGGGCGGCGGCACCAACGACATCAATCCCAACGATATAGCTTCGATAGAAGTGCTTAAAGACGCCTCCGCGGTGGCCATCTATGGTACACGCGGCTCCAACGGCGTCATTCTGATCACGACCAAGCGGGGAACCTCCGGCAAGGCCGTCATCCGATACAATGGTTATGGCGGTGTGGAAGGACTGGCGCATGTCCTGAAGCCACGTGATGGAGCCAGCTATGTACAGAAGTATGCCGACTATATGAAGCAGACGGGACAGACGCAGACCAGTCCGGTGCCCAATGCTTCCGAGCTGCCCAATTACAATGCGGGCAGGACCACGGACTGGATAAAGGAGGCCACACATACGGGCGTCCTCATGGACCACAACCTGAGCATCGCCGGTGGGACAAAGGATGTGCGTTACTATTTATCAGGAGAATATCTCAAGGAGCGTGGCGCCATCAAGGGATATCAATACCAGCGGGCCAGCCTGCGCAGCAACCTGGACATCAATATTACCAGTTTTCTTACCGCCGGGACCTCGTTGTTCTTTACCAACAACAACTACGATGGGGGCAGGGCCAACCTGCTGCTGGCTACGGCTATGAGCCCCTATGCGCAGGAATATGACGCCCATGGCAATTACAATATCTATCCTATGTATCCCGAGCTGCTGTATACGAACCCTTTGCTGGGGCTGTATACGGACCAGCTGAATCGCAGCAGCACCCTCAGCGGGAATGGGTATGGAGAGCTGAAGCTGGGCGGTGTGCTGAAGGGACTGAAATACCGGGTGAACCTTGCCTATACCTATGTGCCTTCGCGGGTAGAGAGCTATACCGGTCGGGACGCCAACAGCACCATCGGCTCGGCAAGCGCGTTCAATTCTGAGATCAAGACATGGCTGGTAGAAAATATCCTTACCTATACGAGGGACTGGGACAAACATCATATCGACTTCACCGGATTGTATAGCGCGCAGCAGAATGACTATTCGGCAACAGCGGTGAATGCCAATACCTTTATCAATGACCAGCTGTCATTCAATCTGCTGGGGGCGGGAGCCAATGTCAGCGGAGGTTCCATCTATGTCAATGCCGGAACCTTGTCATCTGTCAGCACTACCAATGCCGTCGTTTACAATGGTTCCCTCCGGCTGCAAAGCAATATCCTATCCCAGATGGGCAGGCTGAACTATTCGTATGACAGCCGGTATCTCTTTACGGCTACGGTGCGCCGGGATGGTTATTCCGCCTTTGGCAGCAGCACGTCCAAATACGGAGCATTCCCTTCCGTGGCTGTCGGGTGGAATATTTCCAACGAGGACTTTATGAAGTCCCTCCGGGTGGTAGATGCGTTGAAGCTGCGCCTGTCCTATGGCAAGTCGGGTAACCAGGCCATCGATCCCAATGGGACGGCCACTACCGAGAACACTGCCAGAAGCCCCTTCAATGGTATCAGCACCGTGGGTGTGCTGGCCAATACGCTGGGGAATAAGAACCTCCATTGGGAGAGCACGGTAGGCTTCAATGCCGCTGTAGACTTTTCGGTGCTGAAGAACAGGATCAGCGGTACGGTGGAGTTTTATAAGACCAGGACATACGACATCGTGCTGAAGCGTAACCTTCCCATCATCACCGGCTATTCTTCCATCTATGACAACCTGGGCAAGATGCAGAACAAAGGCGTGGAGCTGACCCTGAACACGCGGAATGTGGATGGAAGGGATTTCCGGTGGGAGACGGTCATCGTTTTCTCTGCCAATCAAAACAAGCTGCTGGACCTGTATGGAGACAAAAAGAGCGATGTCGGCAACAAGTGGTTTATCGGCCATCCGCTCGGCGTCATCTACGACTACAAGATGGCAGGTATCTGGCAGACGGGTGAAGATCCTTCCAAATGGGACCCAGGGGCCAAGCCGGGTGATCTGAAATTCGCAGATATCAATGGCAATGGAAAGATCTCGGCCGACAGCGACCGGATCATCGTAGGGCAGACACGGCCAAAGTGGATCGGCAGCTTCACCAATACTTTTCACTATAAGAACTGGCATCTGAACATCTTTATACAGACCGCCCAGGGCATGATGAAGAACAATCCTGATTTGAACTACGTGGATGAGAGCGGGCGAAGGAATACGCCGGCTGAAGTAGGCTATTGGACCACCGATAATAAGAACAACACGCGTCCGGCATTGTCCTATACGAATACCAGAGGTTATGGATATGCTTCGGATGCTTCCTACACCCGTATCAAGGACGTCACATTGAGTTATACCATGACGCAGGCGATGGCAGAAAAGCTCGGACTGGGCAGCGTGACCTTTTATCTCAGCGGCAGGAACCTGAAGACCTTTACGCACTGGATAGGATGGGACCCGGAGAATGATTACCAGATGCGTGGCACAGGGGACTGGACGAACAACTATCCGGTGATACGGTCTTTTGTATTCGGAGCTAATATTTCGCTGCGTTGAACCTTTAAAAAACTTATCATGAAGACGAATAAAACATATATAGTTCTTTTTATGCTGCTGCTGGCGGTGGCCGGGTGTAAGAAAAGCTTTCTGGATGAGAAGGTATATTCGGCCTACGCTCCGGAGACGCTGAAGGATTCTTTGGGCTTCGAGGCATCCATTACGGGGCTGGAAAATCACCTGAGCACATTTTTCAGCTACAGTGATCAGCAGGGATGGCCCAGCGTTTGGCAGGTGGGCACGGATGTGGCATTTGCGTCGCAGGCGCAGGGTATCGAGGTGCCTTATTACAATTATGCGACGCTGACCTCTACGGACGGGGCTGCTTTATATACCTGGAGCTGGGCTTATAGGATGATCAACAATACGAATATCATCATCGCCAATGTGGAAGACCCTTCCGTCACGAGCATGGCGCAGGCCAGCAAGAACAGCATCGATGCAGAAGCCCGTTTTTACCGGGCCTATGCCTACAATATACTCGCTACCTGTTTTGGCGGCGTGCCGGTCATCACGAAGCCGTTGTCGGGGCCGAAGACCGATTTTGTACGGGCTCCATTGGACAGCGTGAACGATCTGATCGTAAGCGATCTGCAATACGCTTCGGCGAATCTGCCGGACATCGACAATGTGAAGTCCAATACCAAGGGGAAGATGTATTCCCGTCCCAACCTGGCGATGGCGCAACAGCTGCTGGCGGAAGCGTACCTTCGAATGAACAAGCCTGATCTGGCAGAGCAGCAGTGTCAGCAAATCATCAACAGCGGAAAGTTCAGCCTGATAAAAACGCGTTATGGCATCAAGGCGGCAAAGCCCGGAGATTATTTCTCCGATATGTTCCAGTATGGCAATGAGCGCAGGAATCAGGGCAATTCAGAGGCCATCTGGGTGATGGAGCAGGAGAATCCGAATGCCGTCACGGGAGGTATCACCAACAATCCGCAGCAGCGCCGGGTGTGGGGTGCGGCTTACTATCAGATCAGCGGGATGATCATTACGGACTCGCTGGGAGGCAGGGGTATTGCCCGTCTGCGTTTGAGCAACTGGCTGCTCTATGGGCTGTATGACCAGTATGATATGCGAAATTCCCAATGGAATATCCGGCGGCAGTTCTATTACAATGACGTCACAAAGGCCAATTATGGGCAGCCTGTGCCATATACGGGCCCGGATACGGTGTTCAAGATATGTCCGCATACGACGAAGTGGTATCAGTTCGACCCCAATGATGTATTTGGGTTTGCTATGGTGAAGGATTTTATTCTCATGCGGCTGGGCGAGACTTATCTGCTGATGGCGGAGGCGCAGTTCAAGCAGGGGCATTTGCAGGATGCGGCCAACAGCATCAATGTGCTGCGGCAGCGTGCATACCCGGACTACCCGACGCATGGGCAAGTGCAGGCTTCGGATATAACGCTGGATTTTATCCTGGACGAGCGGGCGAGGGAGTTGATCGGGGAGGAGAACAGACGGATGACGCTGATGCGTACGGGGACCCTGGTGACGAGGGCGACGGCGCTGAACAGCAATAGTGTGCAGAACCCTATTTCCGGGCTGACGAATAAAAATCTGCTGCTGCCTATACCTCAGCAGGAGATCGATCTCAATAAAGATGCTAAATTGGAGCAAAATCCGGGGTATTGATGCTCACGTGCTTTCTTGGGGAAAAATGTCGCACGCTCGCATCAATATCTAATGCGTCGCGACCGAAGGGGGCCTTCGGTACTACCCCGGGGAAAATATGTTATTATGAATGCAATATGGTTATTACTTACTTTTTCGATCGCTGGCCGGACAGGGGCCGGCGATCGTGATTATTGGCTGCAGCAGCTTGATAAAATGGCGCGGCCAGTGCTTTATCATCTCGCGCAGGATGATCTGAAGAAGAGCATGCCTGTGGCTCTTTCCCCGCGGACGGACAATGCTGTCTCGCGCACGAAAGCGTCTTATCTGGAGGCGTTTGGACGGACCTTGTCCGGCATCGCGCCCTGGCTGGAAGGGGAGGGTGGATCGGCAAAGGAGGTGGCTTTGCGCAACCAGTACCGGGTATGGGCGCTGGATGCCATACGGCATGCCACTGATCCGGCTGCCGCGGACTATATGGCGTGGGATGCGCCGGGACAGGCGCTGGTGGATGCGGCCTTTTTTTCCTATGCCCTTATACGTTGTCCCTGGCTGTGGGAGCATCTGGACACCCTGGCGCGCCGGCATGTGGCGGAGGCGCTGGTGAGCACGCGGAAGATACGGCCCGGCTTTAACAACTGGCTTCTGTTTTCGGGGATCATCGAGGCATTTTTCTGCCAGTATGGATTGCCGTGGGATGAGATGCGGGTGGACTATGCCATCCGTCAGATAGACCAGTGGTACATCGGGGATGGGCTTTATTCGGATGGCCCCAAATTCCATGACGACTACTATAACAGCTTTGTTATCCATCCTTTTCTTACCACTATTACGGAGATCGTGCATAAGAAAAATGGGGCGTATGCAGCTATGCTGGAACGATTCAGGCAGCGGGACGAGCGTTATGCGCTGATACAGGAGCGGCTGATCAATACGGATGGGAGCTATCCCGTGCTGGGACGTTCGGTGGTATACAGGGGCGCTGTCTTTCAGCATCTGGCGGATATGGCCTGGAAGAAACGATTGCCCGCACAGCTGAAGCCTGCCCAGGTGCGCTGCGCGTTAACGGCAGTCCTGCGGCGGACGATGGAATCTCCTTCCACCTATACTAAGGATGGCTGGCTGAATATCGGCGTATATGGTGCGCAGCCTGGTCAGGCAGATGTCTATAATACCACGGGCAGCCTGTACCTTTGTTCGGCTATCTTTTTGCCATTGGGGCTGCCGGATACGGATGAGTTCTGGTCAGGCGCTGCCGAACCGTGGACGGCACAGAAAATATGGAGCGGACAGGATGTATCCGGAGATCATTCCATAGATTAGCGTAAATTTTGGAAAATACTATGTTAAGAAGTTTTCTTTTGGGCGCAGGATTGATGATGTGCACGGCCGGCATGGCGCAAAAATCCGATCATCTTCGTCTCCAACCCAAACCTGCCCTGGTGCGGCTCATCGATGGCAATCTGCGGCAGGCCTCGAATCAGTATAAAGTATTAATGGGCAAGTTGCCGGCGGATCGCCTGCCGAAGACGTATTATGCCATGAAGGACAAGCTCGAGACCAGCGACTCGAAGTGGTGGTGCAGCGGATTCTATCCGGGTACGCTTTTTTATCTCTATGAGTTCTCCCATGACACCTCCTTGCTGCACGAAGCAACGCGGAAGCTCCGGCTGCTGGAAAATGAGCAGTTCAACAAAGGGACGCACGACCTGGGTTTTATGATGTACTGCAGCTTTGGGAATGCCCGGCGTGCATTGAATACAAAGGACTTCGATACTATATTGCTGAACAGCGCGCGGAGCCTGTCGACCCGATTCAATCCGACAGTAGGATGTATCAAGAGCTGGGATAACAACAAATGGGAATTTCCCGTCATCATCGACAATATGATGAACCTGGAGCTGCTATTGTGGGCCACACATGTCAGCGGGGACAGCTCTTTTTTTAAGATAGCGGTGACGCATGCGAATACGACGATGAAAAACCATTTCCGGCCGGACTACAGCTCTTTCCATGTAGTGAATTATGATACGGCCACCGGAGATGTTTTGGCGCGTGTGACGGCGCAGGGCTTCTCGGACTCTTCGGCCTGGGCGCGCGGACAGTCCTGGGGCTTGTATGGCTATACGATGATGTACCGGGGCACGCATGATCCCCGATATCTCACCCAGGCGGAGAACATCGCTCATTTTATCCTTACGAACCCGAACCTGCCAGCGGATAAGGTGCCCGTGTGGGATTACAATGCGCCGGAGGGGCTGCGGGCATTGCGGGATGCTTCGGCGGGAGCTGTCATGGCATCCGCGCTGATAGAGCTGAGCAGGTATGTCAGCCCTGAGAAGGGAAGGGAATACCTGGATGTAGCCGAGAAGATCATCGTCACTTTGTCCTCTTCCAACTATCATGCTATCGTAGGGTCCAACGGTGGATTTATCCTGAAGCATAGCGTAGGACATCTGCCTGCCCGGTCGGAGGTGGATGTGCCATTGACCTATGCGGACTACTATTTCGTGGAGGCCATGCTTCGCTATAAGCAGCTAGGGGAAAAGAATGGGCCTGCCTACTAAGTCGAAAGCTTTTACAGGTAGGTGGCGGATGGGAGTTTGATCATAATTCTTTTTTTCCAGCGACCAGATCATGGTGTCGACGATGTTGTCGTTAAGACTCCTTTTTATAATGCCTTCCATCCGGAAGCCCAGTTTTTCGGGGACGTGCTGACTGCGGATATTATCCGGAGCACAGCGTATCTCGAGGCGGGTCAATCCTTCTATATCAAACGCTGTTCTTACCAGGGCGCTGACCGCCTCCGTCGCATAGCCTTTCCCGATGTGGTCGACGCCGACCCAGTAACCTATCTCCCGGGCATTTTTTCCAATGCGGGTATGGAGACCAGTGCTGCCGATGAGCTCCTGTTCCTCCCTGTCGAAGATGCCAAAGGCGTAGTCGAGACCCATATCGAACTGACCCCGGAATATGCGGACGAGACTGATACGGGCTTCCAGGTCCCTGGGTTCCTGCTGTACCCAGGGCAGCCAGGGGCGAAGATGATCGATGCTGCGGGTAATGGCCTGATGAAGGGCGGGGGCATCACCTGGCTGGTAGCAACGGAGGACGAGTCTTTCTGTCTGTATCCTGTATGTTTTGGCTAGTTCCATGAGTGCAACAAGGTACAAATCAATCCGGACTAAGTAATAAATGATAGGGTATATTTATTGCATATGTTAGACTTTAGTTATCCTTACTTTCACCCCTAAAACAATTCTACGAAGCGGATAGTCCTTGTCGATGATGATCCAGCTATTTGGCATAATTTTTTGCTGTATATCTACAAATGCTTTTTTATGCCTAAAAAAACAACTCCTGATAGTCCACCGGAAACGCCCGCGCCGGACCGTAATCCTGAAATAAAGCCGGATTATAAGCCTGAGGCGCCAGTGCCCCCGGATGAAGATCCTGGTGTGGTTCCTCCCCAACAGCCGGACAACCCATGGCCCGAGAGGATACCGCCAGCGCCTCCACCGCCACCCAGGCCGTCGGCCTGATAGGGATCCGCTGCCTATGACAAGGGTGGCACGCGGTCTGCATGGGCAATGAAAAGAGGAGGTTATATGTTTAGTCTGATATTTTTTGTAATCGTAGGGTTTATCGTGGCAGTGACGCTGGTGGCAATATTGGTCTCGTCAAGGAAAAAGCACCGGCACCGGTGAAGTGATCTCAGGCCAGCATATATTTGATGGGGAATGGGGCATATTCACCATAGTAAAAAACATTCGTGGCCTGCAGTCTTCCCTTCAGCGAATAGGTAATAATATATTTTGAGGAATCGCTGGTCTGAAGGATACGGTCAGCTCCTTACTTGCCTTCTATTTGTGTTGCTTCTTTGACACATCCTGTTGCCATGGCGTTGGTCCGTCCTTCGTCCGTGACAGGTCCATTCCATTGCTGGACACCCGGTGGATTGGCGTTATTGATCTCGCCGCTCCTGATCTGGCTTTGTTGTCTGTCGAGCTGCCCCATAGCCTCTTTTGTCCTGTCGGTGCCGCTGGCCTCATGGTCTAAAAGCCCATTGGTTTCCTGAATATATTCCAGCGGATCGCCTACATACTGGATGGTTTCTTCCAGCACTGTGGATGTGCCTTCATTCCAGGGACCTGTAAAATCGTTGCCGCTGGACATATTGAAATAGACATTGCTGAATTTAGGATCGGCCTGAAGGACGCCTGGCGGGAAATTGGGCCGGATGGTGTTCAGCGCTGCCTCGAACATCTGGAAATGTGCTACTTCCCGCGTCATCAGGAAGCTGAGCGTATCCTTAACATAGGGGTCATCGGTGAACTGAAGCAGGTATTCATATACCATTTTGGCCCTTGTCTCGGCGGCAATATCGGATCGGAGGTCTGCGCTGAGATCGCCTTGTACATCGCCGTTGATATAAGCTGCCGACCAGGGCACGCCCTGACTGTTGGTGTAGGCCGGCGTGCCGGCGCTTCCGACGAGGAACTGCGGAGCTGTCATACCCTGGTGGATCAGCTCTTCTTTTCCAGCCCGGCCGCCCATCAGTTTCATGATCTCGGAATTCTCCGCAGCATTTTTCAGATCGCCGTTGACGCCTTTAAGCAGCATTTGGATAGTGGCGCCTACGATCTCCAGATGGCTGAATTCTTCGATGGCTATATCCATCAACAGATCATATTTATCCGGATAAGGGTTCCTGGCCCCGAAGGCCTGTCCGAAGTAGCGTAATGCTGCGGCCAGCTCACCATTGGCGCCGCCGAACTGTTCGAGTAATAATGTAGCGAATGCAGGATCCGGTCTGGACACACGGGCATTGAACTGAAGGTCTTTTACGTGATAAAACATGGGAGTAAATTTATTGAAATGATGATATGTGCCGAAAAATCCGTGCCGTCGACCTCGAACGCCTAATTTTACCGCCATCTGTGTCCGGATGGACGGCTTTCGTGTATTCCATTGCATACAAGGAGAAAGGAATTACCCTGGCATGGGGAAAAAGCTTATGCCTCGCGCGGCTTTTTGCTGGCATTAGCCTTGCATTTTCATTTATGGTCAGCATAGTGCTGATCTATCACTTTTAAATAATCTTATTATGCAAGGAGAAATGACGGGAACAGTAAATGATATAGTAGACAATGAGACCCATCGTGAAGGCCCCCTGGCGCGTGGTATCGAGCAACATACGGCAAAGCTGCCATCGGATGTTTTTTTATGGGCATCGGTCGCGGCAATGGGAACCTCCTGTTGTCTGAAAATGATGGGTCGCAAGCACGCTGCCCTGTTCGTAGGACAATGGGCGGCGCCCTTCCTGCTGATGGGCATCTATAATAAGATCGTAAAGGTAGCGGGGCATGACCGGGAAGATAATGAGATCATGCCATAACGCTTGTCTGCAAGATCTTATGCCTCTCTTCTGATGAGCTTCAGTAAAAAAACGATGATGGCGATAACGAGCAGGACATGAATGATGCCTCCGGCGTGATAGGCAAAGAACCCGATGGCCCAGGCAATCACCAGAATGACTGCAATAATGTACAATAGATATCCCATAGTATAGACTTTGGGTCATGAAAGCAATAGTCGTGCCTTGTGGCGCCTTATTTACTGTAACGCTGCGCCGTGCCGGGCGGCATGTCGAATATTTTTTTATGCCGCAGGGATACCGCCAGCTTTATGTATTCAGCCTGGGCCCAGGTCAGCGGCATAGCTGAGTTGGTGTACCGGCCTTTGAACAATCCTTTATCGGGGATGTCGCCAGCATCCCATACCTGTTCAGGGAACAAGCCATTATAGCTCAGGGCTTCCATCGTATGAAAGAGCTTTCTTGCCTTCCCGATATTGCCCGCGGCGATCTCGTAATGGGCGCGTTCACCTGTCAGCAGCGGCCAGCTTCGACCGATGCCTACACCCTGGAAGGGATTCCCAGCCTCGTCCTCCCCATATCCATCTTTGGTGAATCTTCTCCAGCAGGGGCCTGCGGGCAGGTCCTTTTTCAATTCATGATCGATGACCGCAATAGTGCTAAGGATGCGCGGATCGTCCGCCCGGCGGAGGCCAAAGCGAACGAGGGCAAGCGCGTCTACGGAAACGATGTCTCCCACCGGCATTTGCCCGGTGTCATGGAGATGATGGTGGATATTCAGCAGATGGTCTTTTACATCCTGAGCGGGTGAATTGGATGGATTGATCCTGATATAATATCCGTCCGCCCCGCAGCGTTTGGCCGTAGCCGTTCCTTTTACATAGGTCCACATCTCTATCATGGCATTCCACCCGTCTGCCATCGAAAGGCAGCGCTTTGCCATTTTTTTATCGCCAAAATGCCGCAATAGCTCTGCCGCTGCCACCAGGGCGGCAATCTCAGCGGCCAGCGTAAAAGGAGAGAGACCCGGCTGCTGTTCCCATCTATCTTCTTGCGTACAGGGGCCGTAATGCAGTATAAAAGACACGGCCTTGAGAATTCCAGCCTTATAGCGTTGCCAGGTATTGCGGTCAATGAGCTTGCGCCGGAAGCAGGAGTGGACGAGCAGCAGCGGCAAAGCCACCTGATCCATCTGTATCTTATCCAGGCATGGCCGGCCGTCGAGCCACATGTTCTGGCTCCATTTGCCATCGGCATTCTGGACAGTGAAGAGATAATTGAGGATCCGCAAGGCATCTTCTTCCGCGCCCAGCGCCAGTAATCCCCAGGCGCTCTCTACCAGATCCCTGGGCCAGACCAGATGATAGCCCAGACCATGATTTACGCCTTTGGATTGTCCCCAGGGGATGGAGAGACTTGCGATGATGGCGCCAGGATAGCGGCGGCTCTCACTGACGCGCAATGCGGCCGAGCTCTCGCGCAGATATTTTGCTTTCACGGTGTTGCCCTTTATCGCTTTTTTCATGGATTGGTGCCAGTCCTTCCATTCCCGGACATAACGTTGCCAGATGTTATCGAAATCATCGAGGAGGCTGGAGCGCGCCTGGTGTGCGGCTTCTTCAGGACGAAGGCCAAATCCGATGGCTATGATGGAATTATTTCCTATGGGGCCCGCACAGAGCTGGACATTCCCTTTGCCGGCATAGGAATATTGCCGCGTGAGCTTTTTATTTTGCAAAAGATCGGTATAGCCATCCGAGGCGCCGATGAATCCAACGGAGGACCGTTCCCAGCCCGAAGTGCATGCCAGCGCGAGCGATAGCCCATCACAGGCTGCAAATAACATGGGCATGCCTTTGTATTCTCCTGTCCATGCCTCATTGTCCCATCCGCTGTTGTGCAGATGTGGGGTAAGAAAGACATAGAGCTGCAGATCGGGGCGGCAGGGGTCAAACCGGATGCGTTGCAGGACTGTATTCCGGAGTGGATCGGAAAGAATGTCCTTTCTGATGATATAGCTGTTGCCGATGCCGCTGTTTTCGATAGAAAATGCGGGAACCCCGCGTGCGGCGGTCCATTGGCGTTGACGGGCATCCGTACGCTCGTCAGAGAAAAAATCACGACCGTCGGCGATCACGAAGGAGCATTCACGAATGGAAGCAATATCCATTTGGGGAAAATAGACCTCGTTGAGAACGCCTTTTCCGATGGTAAAGCTGATCACTGCGCTGGTATTATGGGCGCGTCCGACGCCCGTCTTGGCGCCGGAAGTCCATGGTGAAAAATGTCCGGGAGCGCCTGGCGCCGGATCAGCCGTCTTATCTATAGTAGTCATATCACGCTTTGTTTTGTCCGTCAGCCTGCAAGGCAAGCTTTAGCAATTCTGCCGTATGCAGCGGGCGCCTGCCCGTCTGTTGTATGATCTGTTCCCGACAGCTGAAGCCGTCTGCGACTATGATCGTATCATTCGACGCGTGGCGTACTTCGGGAAGCAATACCAGCTCACCGGCGGCAACGGAGACATCGTAGTGACTGCCCCGCTCATAGCCAAAGGCGCCTGCCATCCCACAGCATCCGGCGTCCACCATCGTGAGATGGAGCTTCATTTTTCCGAATAACTTTTTTTCGGCCTCCATTTTCATAATGGCCTTTTGGTGACAGTGCCCATGGACAAGGACCTCGTGTCTGAATTCCGGGATCT
>Ga0105240_10008171_pt1 | contig 15004 bp, 13 predicted proteins | sample KBSC54metaG_FD_80426 | JGI IMG/M metagenome (GOLD analysis project Ga0105240, IMG submission 80426) | Corn rhizosphere microbial communities from Kellogg Biological Station, Michigan, USA - KBS C5-4 metaG | ecosystem: Host-associated > Plants > Roots > Rhizosphere > Soil | place: Michigan, USA... | reverse complement strand
TGCCGCCGCCGGATCGACTGCCTGCGGTCCGCGCTCGGCGTCGCTGCTCGGCTCGGGCCCGGCGCTACTCGCCGCAGCGGCACTGGGATCCGCGCCGCCTTCAGCGGCGGTGACGGGTGGTCGCGGCGGCAGTCGTGCTTCCTCCTCACGGCGGATCATCTCGCCGGCAAGCGCGAGGTACGCGAGAGCGCCCCGCGACTCCTTGTCGTGAAACAACACCGGCCGGCCGAACGATGGCGCCTCCGCGAGGCGGATGTTGCGCGGAATGACCGTGCGGAAGACCTTGTCGCCGAAATGCATGAGGAGCTGCGCGCTGACCTCGTTCGAGAGGTTGTTTCGCGGGTCGAACATGGTGCGCAGGATACCCTCGATCTCCAGCTGCGGGTTGGCGGCGACCCTGATCTGCTCGATCGTGCCGAGCAGGGCCGACAGGCCCTCGAGCGCGTAATACTCGCACTGCATGGGAATGAGCACGCTGTCGGCGGCGACGAGCGAATTCACGGTCAGCATGTTGAGCGCCGGCGGACAGTCGATGAGGATCACGTCGTAGTTGCCGCGTACCGGCTCGAGCGCGCGGCGCAGACGCGTCTCACGGCCGATGGTCTGGGTGAGAAGCCTCACCTCGGCGGATGTCAGATCCTGGTTGGCGGGCAGCAGCGCATAGCCCCCCTGCTCCACGCCGCAGAGCGCCGAGGCCAGCTCGGCCTCGCCGAGCAGCACCTCACAGGAGCCGCGCTCGAGCTGCGCCTTGTCGATGCCGCTGCCCATGGTGGCGTTGCCCTGCGGATCGAGGTCCATCAGCAGGACGCGGCGGCGGGTAGCCGCGAGCGAGGCGGCCAGATTGACCGCGGTCGTGGTCTTACCGACGCCGCCTTTCTGGTTGGCGACCGCGATGACGCGCTTCATGCGCGAGAGTGTACTTCACTGCCGCGCTCCTCTAGGCCACCTTCTCTAGAGCACCTTCTCTAGGCCACCTTGCGTCGGGTCCCCATGGCGAGGCGATCGCGAGCCATGTGGTCGGCTACGCTGCTCGTGGGGCGGGACTCGCGGCGAGCGCGCTCGAAGATCTCTGTGAGACGCACGGGAATCTTTTCGATCTCCGCCCTCACCTGAGCCGCATTCGTGCCGCCCTGGTACTCGTGGGCGACGCTGATGATCCCGCCCGCATTGATCACGTAGTCGGGCGCGTAGAGGATCCCTGCCCGCATCAGTGCCTCACCATCCTCGTCTCGGGCGAGCTGATTGTTCGCAGCCCCTGCGACCACGCGCGCCCGCAGTCTCGGGATGGAATGCGCATCGAGCACCGCACCCAGAGCACAGGGGGCGACGACATCGACGTCCTCGAAGAGAATCGATTCGGCCGCTACTTCCTGCGCGCCGAGCTCCTGACAGACGCGCTGCACCGCAGCAGCACGTGCATCGGCAACCCGAAGCAATGCGCCTTCCGCGGCAAGCAGGCGGCACAGCGGATACCCGACCCCACCCAGCCCCTGCACGGCGATCCTGATTCCCTCCACGCTGGCCCGACCGAGGCGGACGCGTACGGCCGCCTTGAGGCCGAGAAACACTCCGAAAGCGGTTTTCGGCCCCGGGTCACCGCCCACCTGCATGAGCGAATCGCCGAGCCCGGACGGGATATCCGAGTCGGGAGCGCTGCCGCCAGGCAGAGCCAGCGGTACCGCACCGTCCATGCCGTGTCGGGGCAGCCCGGTCACGAACGGCGTGACGCAGGCCACCTGCTCCATGTCTCGTGTAGTCGTTCCGACGTCTTCCGCCGTGATATAGCGACCGCCGAGAGAATCGACCAGCCGCCCGAACGCTTCCATCCGCTGCCGGGTCTTCTCCCGTGAATCGCCGACGATCACGGCCTTGCCGCCGCCGAAGGGGAGCTCCGCCATCGCGTTCTTGTAGCTCATCCCGCGGGAAAGGCGCAGCGCGTCGGAAACAGCGTCAGAAAGACCCGCATAGGGCCACATGCGGCAGCCGCCTGCGGACGGACCCAATACGGTGGAGTGGATGGCGATGACCGCGCGCAGTCCCGAGGCTGCATCGAACCCGAATACCACCTGCTCGTGACCGTCGAAATCGCGCATCTCGAAGAGGTCCATGCCTCATGCTCCGCCAAACCCGGGGGTATCCACGTTACCCGCCGCCCCCTGCAAGGCGCGTAACAAAGGTTGCCCTTTGGCGCACTACGATGAATCATTCATTGCACTACGGGCTTCATACGCGAGATGAGCAATGCAGGCGGACCTCGACCGCGGCGACGCGCGGATTCTCGATCTGATCCAGGAGCATGGCGACCTCTCCGCCGCGGAGATCGCGGAGCGTCTGGGCATGACGGCATCGACGTGCTGGCGGCGGGTGAGCCGGCTGCAGGAGCTGGGCGTCATCCGCAAGCGGGTGGCGCTCCTCGATCGCGAGAAGGTCGGGCTCAATGTGGTCGTTTTCTCGCACGTGAAGCTGAGCGGCCATGGACGCGATGCGCTGCTCAAGTTCGAACAGGCCGTGCGGCAGCATCCCGAGATCCTCGAGTGCTACACGCTCATGGGCGAGACCGACTTCCTGCTCCGCATCGTCTGTCGAGACATCAAGGCGTATGAGGCATTCTTCCTCGACCATCTGTCGCGCTTCCCGGGCGTACAGTCAGTACATTCCTCCATCGCGCTCTCGGTCATCAAGGAGACGACCGCCCTGCCACTAGTGCGCCACACCTGACATGAGCACGATGAGACAGCGAGCCTCCGCTAGGCCGGGCACCGTGAGCGTGTGCGACTCGGCCACGCGCCACGCGGGTGGCAGGGCGTCGAGCTCGTTCGTCGGCCACTTCCCCTTCATGGCGAGCACGCGGGTCTCGGCGCCACAAAGCGGCGCGACCGTCTCCAGCAACTGCGGCAGGGAGGCGAACGCGCGCGCGAGCACGGTGTCGAAAGGCCGTTCGGGGCGCAGCATCTCAGCGCGCGCCTGCATGGGCTCCGCGTTCACGAGGCCGAGGGTCCGCACCGCATGCGACACGAAACGGATCTTCTTGCCGTTCGAGTCGATGAGGGTGAACCGGCGCTCCGGGTTGACCAATGCGAGCGGCAGCCCCGGGAAACCTGCGCCCGTGCCGACATCGGCGATGGCGGTGCCGTGCAGATGGCGGTGGACGGTCAGGCTGTCGAGCACATGATGGCTGATCATGCTCTCGAGGTCTGCGATGGCAGTGAGATTGTACTGGCGGTTCCAATGCGCCAGCTCCTCGAGGAGCTGGCGCAGTCGGGCAGCATCGTGCTCAGTCAGCGCCACACCGAGAGCGGCAGCATCGTGTACCAGACGCTGAAGCATCGATCGATCATAGTCCCTTTCGAATGAGACTGCTTCTGGTAGAAGACGACGCCATGATCGGCGAAGCGATCCGCACGGGCCTCAGGCGGGAAGGCTTCACCGTGGACTGGGTATATGACGGTGAGTCAGCTCTGCAGGTGCTGCGGACGGAGAGCTTCGACCTGCTGCTGCTGGATCTGGGTCTCCCGCGTCGTGGAGGCCTCGAGGTTTTGACTGCGGCCCGCGCACGAGGACATGACCTGCCGGTCCTCATCATCACCGCACGCGATGCCGTCTCTGACAGGGTCCAGGGCCTGGATGCCGGCGCCGACGACTACCTGGTAAAGCCGTTCGATCTCGACGAGCTCGCGGCGCGCATCCGTGCACTCCTGCGCCGGAAATCCGGGCGCACCGCCTCTGCGGTCGAGCATCTCGGCGTGGCGCTCGATCCCGCCACGCACGGGGTGACGCGCGACGGCCGGGAGATCGCGCTCTCGCCGAAGGAGTTCGCGCTGCTGCAGCTGCTGATGGAGCGGCCGGGAACCATCCTCTCGCGCAGCCGCATCGAGGAGCGCCTGTATGGCTGGGGTGAGGAGGTCGAGAGCAACGCCGTCGAGGTGCACATTCACGGTCTGCGTCGCAAATTGGGCGCCGACTTCATCCTCAATGTGCGCGGCGTCGGCTATCGGGTGAGGCCCACTTAACGTCTTCCCCTCGCTGAAGTGAGAGGATTTCCGTCTGCTGGAGGCCGACGTTCCGGCCCGAGAATAGGATATTGATTGCAGAGTTGATGTCCCGGTCATGCCGAGCACCACAGTCGCTACAGCTCCACTCTCTCACTACGAGGCCCTCTCGACCTTGTGGGCCGCCGCGCACTCCGCACGCGGAACAGACCTGCGTGGAAAATCGCTCGTCAACCTCGATGTACTCAGCCCCGTGCCTGATGGCCTTATAGCGGATCTGAGATCGAAGCTGCGACCAGCCGGCATCGAGTACGGACTTGGCCAGGCTGGTGCGGGCCAATGCAGAAGAATTGACGTTACCGACACAGATGCGCCGGTTCTCGCGCACGAGCCGCGTGGACAGCTCGTGCAGGAAGTGCCTGCGGCAGGCGGCAATCTTCGCGTGGATGGCCCGCACACGAGGTTTGCGTCCGGCACGCTGTGCACTGGCGAGTGCCCGCTCGTGCTTGCGGTAGATGCGTGGGGTCTCGATCATCTCGCCCGTGGAGAGCACGGCCAGGGATTTCAGGCCCAGATCGATTCCGATCTCCCCGACCCCATGCTCGCTGTCCTGCGCGACTTCGACCTGAAGATTCAGGTACCAGCGGCCGCGGGCATCTTCGGCGAAGCTGCCGCAGAGGATCCTGCCGTCTATGGGGCGGCTGAGCCAGAGGCGGTATCGGCGCCTGAAGAACAGCGCCGTATTGCCCTGCAGTCGGATGGCCCGCGGCGCCTGGAAGGGGACCCATCCCGGGGATTTTCTACCGCGCCATCGCGGCCGCTTGCCACAGGCATCCCGGGAGATCGCAAACTGCTTGCACACCGCCTGCACGGTATCCGAGTGCAAACCGAGCAGCTTGCTGCTGCCGCTAGTGAGATTGATCAGATCAAAGCCCGAGGGCCAGCGTCTGTTGTGCCGCCGAGCAGCGCTCTGGATCTCACCGCAATAGTTCCAGACCCGGTTCACCTCCCGAGCCTGTCGGCGAAGGTGCTGACCGGAGGTCGCATCCTTGATCCTGTACCGGTACGTGAGCACCATAGCGACAGGGTAGTTGGAACGATCGAAATCAACAACCCAGACGCGGAATTTTCCTGTGTATTTGCAGGCTCAATCTGCCGTCCGAATTGTCAGCAGTTACTGGCGTGCATTGAGTGATGTGTATGTGCAGTATCCAAAGAAATGTTGCACACCGACGCTCGACGATACGTTCTGTTACGAATCCACCGATACATGCCAGCTTAACCGAGAGCGCGCCTCGTCCTCGACCTGAAGGACGAGGTTTCATGCGCGGAGAATTGAGATGAGACCCGATGAGCGGACCAGACACGAATTGCCCGACGCCTCACCGCCGGGCGCGACGCGCGGGCGCGTAGAGCGCATTTCCAACCTGACGACCATCTCGGTCGTAGTCGGGCTCATCGTCTTCCTTTATCTCGTCAGGGAGATTCTGCTGCCCTTCGTGTTGGCTGCGGTCGTGGCCTTCGTGGCTACGCCGCTGGTCGATCGGCTGGCGGGGCGGACGCGGCTGCCGCGCCCGCTCTATGCGCTTGCAGTTCTGCTCACGCTCGTGGGACTCGGCGCGCTGCTCGTCTGGCTGGGCGCACCGCCGCTCGTACACGAGCTGGGGCGGATCGGCGGCAATCTGCAGGGAACGCTGACGGGCTTCGCACGGGCGTTGCTCGGGAATCGCACGCTCGATCTCATGGGCAACCGCCTCGATGCCGCCGCCATCGGAGCGATGATCGCTCATCAGGCGCAGGCGTGGATGTCACACGGGCGGATCCTCGAAGTGGCGGCGCTCGGCTTCGCAGGCTTCTTCGGTGCCATCCTGACACTGGTCCTCCTCGGCTACTTCCTTCTCGACGCTCATCGCATCGGCCGCGGGCTCGCCTGGCTCATTCCGCCGCGCTACCGTTCCTTCACCCGCCGGGTCGGGCGGGATATCGAGCCGGTGCTGCGTCGCTACTTCATCGGTGTCGGGCTCGTGGTCGTGTACGCCTCCACCGCGGCTTACATCGGCCTCGGCCTCGTGCTCGGGATTCAGCACGCCGTCTTTCTCGCCCTCATCACCGGCCTCCTCGAGCTCATCCCGTTCGTAGGTCCGGCCGCCTCGGCGATCATTGCCGGGCTCGTGGCGGTGCAGCAGGCATCCTCCGCCTGGAGCATCCTCGCCTACGTCGTCTACGCCACCGCGCTCAGGATCTCCATCGATCAGTTCTTCGGGCCGCTCGTGCTCGGACGCGCCGCTTCCGTCCCGCCCGTGCTCGTCATCTTCTGCTTTCTCGCAGGCGGACTTCTCTTCGGCATCGTTGGCGTCATCCTCTCGGTTCCGGTCGCGCTCAGCATCAAGGTGCTTCTCGAAGTGATCTATCAGGAGCCGCGAGGCAACGCTTCCTGACGGTCAGCCACAGGCCACGCCGGAACTTTTGTGAGCTGTCAGAGTTGTGGTCCTGTCGCCGACACGCAAGGAGCACGTCCCTTGTCCGTCGAGCTTTCCGAAAAACACGGCCTTCATCCGGAGCAGTGGGTATTCGGCCTGGACCGTTGGCTGCGCCGATGGTTGGGCATCTACGAGTTCACTGCGCATCGCGACTGCCTGTTCCGCGTGGAGTACTGTCTGGCGGAGGAGAGTCTGTTGCTTTCCGACGGCGTGCGCGTGCGCCGCGGCGATCCGCTCCTCAAGGTTCACCTCTGGAACGAGCACGTGCCCATCATGGGCCGCCGGGGTCCGACCTTGGCCTGGGCACGCCGCGCAAGCCGCGCAATCGAGACCTCCCTGCGCGAGCTCGCGCGTCACGTTGCTCAGTCCGGCGATCTCGATGCGGTGGTCGCGGTCTGTGCCGACATGCGCCTGGCGCCCGCCGGCCAATGTGCGCAGCTCGCGCGCATCGTCTCCCGATACGGCTTCGAGACGGCGAACGATCCGAGCGCCGGCCGGCCCGGGTTCCTGCGCCGCATCGGCGAGAACATCCTGATGGTGATGTTGGTTCTCGCAACCAACCCGATAGCCTTTCGCGCCGGCGTGCTGCGCCGCGATCATGCGCGGGTCGTCATCTCGCGCGCCAAGCTCCTGCGCCTGTACCGGTAGCGCGTGGATTGACGAGGGATTGACACCGCAGTCGCGAGGCGGCGATGCTTCGCGGCCATGACGGCTACGCTCTGGATCGGTACCCGCAAGGGCGCATTCAGGCTCCGGCTCGACGGCAGGCGGCGTGTCTGCAAGCTGTCGGGCCCGCAGTTTCTCGGGCACATCGTGCACCATGTGGTCCAGGATCCGCGCGAGCCCAAGATCCTGCTGATGGCCGCCAAGACCGGACACCTCGGACCGACCGTCTACCGCTCCAGCGATCGGGGCCGCACGTGGCAGGAGGCAGGGCAGCCCCCGGCCTTCCGCAAGGCCGCCACCGGCGAGGAGCCGCGCGCCGTGGAGCGCGTTTTCTGGCTCACGCCCGGCCACCCCTCGGAACGGGGCACGTGGTACGCCGGCACCTCGCCCGCGGGCCTCTTCCGCTCCGAGGACGGCGGCGATCGCTGGCAGCCCGTCGCCGGATTCAACGACCATCCCATGCGGCCGAAATGGGTGACCTTCGGCACACCGGACGGGCAGCTGGTGCATTCGGTCAGCATCGATCCTCGTGATGCGAAGCACCTCTACATCGCGATCTCCATCGGCGGCGTGTTCGAATCCACTGATGGGGGCGCCGACTGGGCGCCGCTCAATGAGGGGTGCGCCGCCGACTTCCTGCCGGATCCGAATGCGCCCTATGGACATGATCCGCACTGCGTTGCACTTCACCCCGCGGCGCCAGACCGGCTCTACCAGCAGAATCATTGCGGTATCTACCGCCTGGATCGACCCGGGCGGCGCTGGGTGCGCATCGGCCGCGCCATGCCGCAAAAAACGGGGGATATCGGCTTTCCCATCGTCCTGCATCCGAGCGATCCGCAAACGGTGTGGGTGTTGCCCATGGATGGTCGGACGGTGTGGCCGCGTACCTCGATCGATGGGAAGCCGGCGGTGTATCGCACCACCGATGGCGGGGAAAGTTGGCGGCGTCTCGATCGCGGGCTGCCGCGATCGCAGGCGTGGATGACCGTGCTCCGCCAGGCCATGTGTACGGACGGTCGCGCGCAGCGGGTCGGCCTCTACTTCGGAACCACGGGTGGGGAGGTTTGGGCCGGCGCCAACGGCGGCGAGAGCTGGCGCTGCATTGCGCGGCACCTACCGGAAATCTACTCCGTGACCTGCGCGTAGGAACGGGAGGCGCGCACGGCCATGAGCTGCACGGTCCGCATTCCGAGCCCACTACGGTCCTACACGGCCGGCGCCGCGACGATTGCAGCAGATGGCGGCACCGTCGAGGAGGTGTTGGCGAGTCTCGAGCGCCGTTTCTCCGGCATCCGCTTCCGCATGATCGACGAGCAGAGTCGGATCCGTCCGCACATCCGTCTTTATATCAACACGGGCGAGGTCACGGCGCTCTCGCAACCCGTGGTGGCCGGTGACATCGTGCATGTGATTTGCGCCCTGAGCGGGGGATGAGCCATGCCGCTCTCGGCGGCCGAGCTGTCGCGCTATCACCGGCATCTCTCCTTGCCCGAGTTGGGGCGAGATGGCCAGGAGCGGCTGAAAAATGCACGCGTCGTCGTGATCGGGGCCGGGGGGCTCGGCTCGCCGGCCGCGCTCTATCTGGCAGCGGCCGGCGTCGGCACCCTCGGGCTCGTGGACTTCGATCGCGTGGAGCTCTCCAACCTGCAACGACAGGTATTGTTCGATACCGCGGCCATCGGACGGGCGAAGGCCGAAGCGGCCCGCGAGCGTTTACTCGCCCTCAACCCCGAGATTAGCGTCGTTGCGCACACGCTCACTTTGGACGCAGGGAATGTACTTGATGTGCTACGGGGCTACGACGTGGTCCTCGATGGCACTGACCGGCTGACCACGCGCTACCTGGTCAACGATGCCTGCGTGCTTCTCGGCAAGCCGTTGGTTTCCGCCGCGATTCACCGCTTCGAAGGTCATGCCATGACCTATCTTCCAGGCCGGGGACCGTGCTATCGCTGTCTCTTTCCCGAAGCCGAGGAGGGTGTGGTGGCGAGTTGCGCAGAAGCGGGCGTGCTCGGAGTGTTGCCCGGCGTGCTCGGGACCATTCAGGCGACAGAGGCCATCAAGATCATCACTGGGATCGGCGAGCCGCTCGTCGGCCGACTGGCGACCTACGACGCTTTGGAGCTGCGCTTCGCCGAGTTTCCCTTCACGCGCCGTGCGGATTGCGCGGTCTGCGGAGAGCATCCCACGATCACGGCGCCATTGCGGACGGTCGCGTCATGCGATACCGCGGACCTGAGCTCGGTTCACCGGCTCACACCCTCGGCCTTGCGTGATCGGCTGGCGTCCGACGGAAGTAGAGCCGCCCTCGTGCTGATCGATGTGCGCGATCCGCAGGAGTTCGACACCTGTCATCTGGAAGGCGCCCGCAACATTCCGGTGGCGGAGCTCGCGCGCCGGGTTGGCGAGCTCCCCGACGGATGTACCCCGGTATTCCTGTGCCGCAGCGGACGAAGGAGTCTGACGGCATGCGCTCTGGCCATCCGTGCCGGCATCGGAGCGCCGGCGCATCTCGAAGGCGGATTGCTGGCCTGGGCCGCGGAGGTCGATCCCACCTTCGAGGTCGCGGGCGGCTGACCGGCGCGATCCGGATCCCGGCCGGGCCGCCCACGTTGCGTCACCGCAACAGCAGCTGTGCGGTCCGCGGCGCAATACGCCTCATCCGGAGACAGTGTATGCTTTGCGCCACGATATAGGGTCTGCGAGTCAAGGCTGCGAGGGGTCATCGCAGCCGCGCAGGGCCGGACGGGAGGGGAGCATGTTGCGGAACATTGGCGTGCTCTGGGTGGCAGCGGCTACCCTCGGTCTCGCTGCCTGCGGTGGCACCAATAGCCCGACCGGCAAGGTGGCGAGCTCCAATCAGCGAGGCACTCTCATCGATAATCCGGCGCTGCGCATCGCCTCGGTGAATGCGTCGGACTTTGCCGCGCAGCTGAAGGCGACCGCTTCAGGCCCGCAGCTGCTGCAGCTCGCCGGCACACCCGCCTGCGGCGTCGACTTCTACTACTTCAAGTACTGGACCGTGGGGCCCGACAACTCCGCGCAGATGGCATCCGGCTCGCTGATGGTGCCGACCGGCTCCGGGACGCAATGCACCGGACCGCGGCCCATCGTCCTCTACGCCCACGGCACGACGACCGACTCGGCCTACAATATCGCCAACATCAGCGATACCACGAACTCCGCCAACTCCGAGGCGGCGACCATCGCCGCGGTGTTTGCCGCCCAGGGCTATATCGTGGTGGCGCCCAACTACCTCGGTTATGACATCTCGACGCTGGGCTATCACCCCTACCTCAACGGCTCCGAAAATGCGATGGTCATGATTGACGCGCTGACGGCGGCCCGGGCTGCGCTCCTCACCACCTTCACCCCGAATACCAGCGACAACGCCAAGCTCTACATCACCGGGTATTCGGAAGGCGGCTACGTCGCGATGGCGACGGTGAAGGCGATGCAGGCGGGGGGTGACCCCGTCACTGCATCCGCGCCGGCCTCCGGACCCTATGCGCTCGAGGCGTTCGGGGATGCGATCTTCTTCGGCCAGGTGAATATCGGCTCGACGATATTCGGGCCGCTGGCGACTACGAGCTACCAGCACGCCTACAGCAATGTCTATTCGCAGACATCGGACGTCTACTCCTCGACCTTCGCGAGCGGCATCGACACGCTGTTGCCGAGCGCGACCCCGATCGGCACCCTGTTCCAGAGCGGCAAGCTGCCGCAGACCTCGTTCTTCGACAGCACCACGCCGACCTCCTCGACGGGCATTGGCGCCGTGGATGCGGCGGCCGACCAGTTGCTCGCCATTCCCACGAGTCCGCCCTACAGCGCTTCGCAGGCTGCGCTGTTCGATCTGGGGTTTGGCAATCCGTACCTCGTGAACAACACTTATCGTGTGGCTTACGTGGACGATGCGGTGATCAATGGAGATGAGGCGGAGATGACGCTGATCGGCGGCGGGACCCTGAATTCGGGCAACGTGGCGCTCGCCGCGACCTCGATGATCGGGTTGCGCAAGGACCTGGCGATGAATGACATGCGCTCGGGCGGGTGGTCGCCGCAGGAGCCGATGCTGATGTGCGGCGGGGATCAGGATCCGACCGTCTATTTCCAGAATGCACAGATCATGGCCGCGTTGTGGACGCCTTTCGTCACGGGGGGGCTCGTGAGCGTGCTCGATCTCAATGGGGCGCCGCAGGCCGGCAGCCCATTCGCGCCCCTGCAGGTCGCGCTGCAGCAGACGGAAGCGCAGCTCATCGCCGCCGGCGGCCCCTCCGCGGTCGCCTCCTTCCACGCCACCGAGGCGCCGTTCTGTCTGGTGGCAGCGCGCGGCTTCTTTGCGGTGGTTCCTTAAGCGGCGAGGGACGATCATGCAGAAGAAAATCATGACTCTGGCGGTCGGGACTGCTCTCGCGCTGGCCACGACCGGGGCATTTGCGGACGACGGCGGGGCGAACACCGTCCGGCTGGGCGTGTACTTCGTGCACTTCGATGCCAACGCGACCGACATCACGGGTCCTTACGTACCTCCGGGGCTCAACGTCCACCTGAACAACGTCGAGACGCTGTATCTCGCGTACGTCCGCACGCTTTCGACACACTTCAACGCCGAGCTTGCAGTCGGCTACCCACCGCTCACCAAGACGGAGGGCAGGGGACCGGCGACTCTCGGCTCGGTGCGCTACAACGGGCAGGTCATCTCCACCGCCCGCTGGCTCTCACCGTCGCTGGTCATCAATTATGTCTTCGGTGACGAGAACACCCGGCTGCGGCCTTACGTCGGCGTCGGTGTGAATTACACGAAGTTCCTTGCGCGTCAGTCGACGGCGGCGGGCAATGCAGCGAGCGGCGGGCCCACCTCGATCTCGCTGCCCTCATCGGTAGGACCGACCGCCACGGCCGGCCTGGCCTATGAGCTCGCCGAGCATTGGCATCTCTACGCCTCCTACTCCGTCGCGCGAGTGAACTCCAAGCTGACGGCGACCACGGCAGGGCTCGTGCGCACCTCGAACATCCACTTCTGGCCGAACACGCTCGTCGTCTCGGCGGGCTATTCGTTCTGACCGGCCTGCTCACCCTGTCGAGGCGCAAGAGCCGTACTCGGCTGCTGACCCTCGTCCTGCTGGCGTTTGCGCTGCGTGCGCTCATCCCGATCGGCTTCATGCCGGCAGCGGATGGGACGCTATCGCTGATGATCTGTCCGGGCGGCTTGCCGCTCGCGCTGCTGCCCCAGGAGAAGACGATGCAGGACGGCATGGGCATGCCCGGGCCGCAACCGCATCACCGCGGGCATGGAGTCATGGATGATGGCTTCTGCGCGTTCACTACAGGGCTCAGCTCGGCGCCGCCCGCGCTGCTCCTTCTCTCAGTACTCGCCCTTCTCATTGCGAGTCTCGGCGTCGCTCTCCCGCGCGTCGCCGTGCCCGCCGGCACCCGTCTCGTCCACGTTCCCCAGGCCCGCGCTCCGCCTGCCGCCGCCTGATCGCGACTCAACGCTGAGCCGTACTTCGGTCTGGGGCTACCCCCGGACCCGCCTGCGCATGCGCTGCAGGCGAGCTTCAACCTATCCGGCTCTTCCAACCCTGCGATCGGGGTCCTCACGACCCGCGGGAGAATGTAATTGGCAGGAGACTCGACTGGCAGCGTGCGGGCGGCGCGTCGCCCCATCAGACGGGCTCGCACGTCGACATCGATGTCATCACGGCGCATCGGCGCGATCGGGCTCGCGCTCATCGCCGCGCTCCTCCTATTCGTGCCCGTGCGCAGCCGGGCTGCAGCGTTCGGCAGTGTCAGCGGGACGGTTGCGGACGCGCAGTCCAAGGCCGTCCCCGGAGCGTGCGTGCGCCTGGAGTCGACTGCCTCCGATGCCGTGCTCATGACGAGAACCGATGCCCAGGGCCGCTTCAACTTTGCGAACGTGGAGCTCGGTACCTACCGGCTCTCGGTGTTGCGCCAGGGGTTCATCACCTCGACGCAGCCGGTCACCGTCGAGTCCGGATATTTTCCGAGCCCGCACATCCTGCTGGTGCGCAGCACGAGGCTCGCCGAAGTCACGGTGAGCGCCGCCGCCGAGGCGCCCCAGATCGTGACCTCGATAACGCCGATCACCCTGGTGAGCCAGGATGACATCCGCGGCACGCCCGGAGCGGATCGCACCAACAGCCTCGCCATGATCACCGACTACGTGCCCGGCGCCTACGTGGTGCACGACCAGCTGCACGTGCGCGGCGGACATCAGACGGCCTGGCTCGTCGATGGCGTCGAGATCCCGAACACCAACATCGGCAGCAACCTGGGCCCGCAGATCGATCCCAAGGACATCGAGGTGCTCGGCGCCGAGGGCGGAAGCTATCAGGCCGACGAGGGCGATCGCACCTACGGCATCTTCAACGTGATCCCGAAGAGCGGCTTTGGTCTCGAGAATGAGGGCGCACTCGATGTCAGCGCCGGCAATTTTTTCGAGACCAACGACTATCTGGGTGTCGGCAGCCATACGGGCAAGTTCGCTTACTACGCGAGCATCAATGGCAACCGCAGCGACCTCGGAGTCGAGACTCCGGTCTCCCGGGTGATTCATGACACCCAGCAGGGCTACGGTGGCTTCACCAATCTCATCTATCAGCCGAGCGATGCGAACGAGATCCGCCTGGTCGCCCAGTCGCGCGCTGACGAGTATGAGGTGCCGAACGCGCCGGGAGAAGCATTGGATGACGTGCAGCGCGAGGCGGATACCTTTGCGGTGCTCTCGTGGGTGCACACCTTCCCGAGTGAGGCCGTGCTCACGAGCTCGCTGCTCTATCACTGCAACCGGGCGAATTACGACGGCGGCCCCGCCGACAGCCCGATCAGCACGACCGACCGGCGCTCTTCCGTCTATGAGGGCGCGCAGGAGGATCTGCGCCTCACCTTCAGCCGCAACCACCTCGATGTCGGTGTGTTTGGTTTTGCGCAGCAGGACCGTGAGGACTTCCACCTGGCGTTCAATGACGGGACCGTTTCACCGCCGCCGCCGATCGCCGAAGCCATCCATCCTGACGGAGGCCTCGCAGCGGCCTATCTGCAGGATACGTTTCAACCGGCCCACTGGCTGTCGCTCTCGGCCGGCGTGCGCCAGACCCGCTTCCGCGGCAACGTGACCGAGAATGCGACGGACCCGCGGCTCGGGCTCGCCGTCATCCTGCCGCGCCTGAACTGGGTGCTGACCGCCTTCTGGGGCAAGTACTACCAGGCGCCGCCGCTCGAGACACTCTCTGGGCCGCTGATCCCGTTCGCGAGCAGCAGTGATACCGGCTTTCTGCCGCTCCACGGTGAGCGCGACCGGGAGCGGCGGTTCGGCCTGCGGATTCCGATCAAGGGCTGGAGTCTCGAGGCGGACTACTTCGTCAATCAGGCGAAGAACTTCTTCGACCACGATGCCATCGGCAACTCCAACGTCTTCTTCCCGCTCACCATCGAGGGAGCGCGGATCAAGGCCTATGAGCTGTCGGTGCGCTCGCCGGCGTTCTGGCGCGACACGCGATTGCACCTCGCCTTCTCCAACCAGACGGCCGACGGCTTCGGCGGCATCACCGGCGGGCTCACCGATTTCGAGCCCGGCTCGGGCTATTTCGCTCTCGATCACGACCAGCGCAACACCCTCAACGCCGGCATCGACACCGATCTGCCCGGGCACTTCTACGCCTCGGCGAATCTCTATTATGGGTCAGGCTTCGCCAACGGCGACGCGCCGCCGAGCCACCTGCCGAGCCATGCCGAGCTCGACCTCGCCGTGGGCCGGATGCTCACGCGCGACCTGACGTTCTCCATCACGGCGCTCAACGTCACCAACCGCCATCTGCTCACCGACAACAGCCTGACGTTCGG
>Ga0105240_10008170_pt1 | contig 15005 bp, 15 predicted proteins | sample KBSC54metaG_FD_80426 | JGI IMG/M metagenome (GOLD analysis project Ga0105240, IMG submission 80426) | Corn rhizosphere microbial communities from Kellogg Biological Station, Michigan, USA - KBS C5-4 metaG | ecosystem: Host-associated > Plants > Roots > Rhizosphere > Soil | place: Michigan, USA... | reverse complement strand
GGTGATTGAGATCGGGCCGGGGCATGGCGCAATCACTCGAGAACTGGGATCGAGGGCGAAAAGGGTGATCGCGCTCGAAGTCGATCCGGCGCTCGCGGCTGAGTTGTCGTTGGAATTTTCGCGATCCGACCCGGGAGCCGCCAATATCGTGATCGAATCCGCCGATGTGCTTGTGTTCGATTTCGAGACGGCCTCGAAAGCAGCCGGCCATCGCCTCATTATTGTCGGAAATCTGCCCTACTACATCACATCGCCGATCCTAATGAGGCTTGCTGAAAACGCACATGCGCTGGATCGCGCGGTGCTGATGATTCAGCGCGAGGTGGCAGAACGGGTCACTGCAGCGCCGGGATCGCGCGACTATGGTCTTCTGTCCGTCGTTGTACAAATGCACGGACAGGTTGAGCCACTCTTCACACTGCCTCCGAGCGCATTCTCACCACCGCCCGAGGTTCATTCGACCGTTTTTCGCTGGCGCTTCGCTCCGCGCTTCGGTGAACTCGGTGTCGATCGCGACGGCTTTCTTGGTTTCCTTCGAATGGTGTTTGCACTCAAGCGAAAGACGCTTGCCAACAACCTGCGCGCAGCGGCCATGGAACAGGAGACGATCGGCCGAGCTCTCGATGCAGCTGCAATCAACCCCAAGGCGCGCGCAGAGGAGTTGCCGGTCGAGACACTCGCGAATCTGTGTCGTTGGCTGCAAAAAGAAGGGGCCATTCCGGCTGCCGGAACGACCCCTCCTGAGTCAAAGTGACTTGCGTCTACTTGTGTGGCGATGCGGCTGGATGACCGCCTCCACCACCACCGCTGCTGACGTGTGCTGCGGGGGCGCCACCTCCGCCGCCAGACCGTGGTGCCGGGGCGGGAGCAGAAGGCCGCGATCCACCAGAGTACGGGCTTGCACTGGGCACATGATAGGTTCCGCCCGCGCCCGCATACGGGCGCGTTGAAGGTGCACGGTAAGCTCCGCCCGCATAGGGAGGCGCGATCGGAGTGCGGTAAGTGCCGCCTGCCGACGGCCGGTTGGGCATCGTCCACCCATTCGAACGCTGCGTTCCCGGCGAATTCGCCCAGGGGTTATAGCCGGTCTTTCCGCCCACTCCGGAGCCCGCGTAGCCCAGCGCCGAACGCCCGGAGGCCGTCTCGCCAGTGTGGTTGTAAATAGGTCTTGGCGTTACCGGCTTGATGGGTTCCACAACTGCACCGGCAATGGTCGCAGCTCTTCCCACTGGATGTGCGGGGCTTGCAACCGGTGCGCTCGGTACGCGATTGACTGCAATCACCGGGTTCTGCTGGTAGAACCCTCCGCCCCGCCGGATCGGCCCAACCGGCCCGACAGGCCCGTGCCTTGGGCGATGCGGCGGGTTATAGCGAGGAGGACGGTTTCCGATATTCGGACCCCAGCCACCGGTGAACCACCACGGATATCCGTAGCCCGGCGTCCATCCCCAGCCGAAGCCGTCGTAGAAGTTCCAGTAGCCGGCCATATACGGCATGTAGCCCCACGACTCGCAGGATACCCAAATGTATCCGAACTGCGGTGTGTAAACCCAGTTGCCGCAACCATACGGATCCCAGCTCGCGTTAGCGGCCTCGTAGGGAGACCAGACGTACCCTTGCCCCGGAACGTTGTACCAGTTCCCGCTGGCGTCAAGGTCACCCCATGCAGGATTGCTGCTGTTGGGCTGATTGCTCGTCGCCGCTGTCTTCGCTGTCTCCTGCGCGTTCAGATCCTGATCACGGTCGGCGTTCCACGAGTCCCACGAATCCGGCTCAATCGTCTCCGCCAGGTTGTACTGGTTCGGATCGGTGCCATTCAGCGCCACGCTCTGCCCGGCGTGGAGATCAAGCGACAGATTGCCACGATCGAGATGGGCGTTGCCGGTGAAGACCGCAACCTCTCCCGGGAGATTGTCGAGATTCACGCGAACTACTGTGAAGCCACTTCCCTTCACACTGCTGTCTCCGAAGCGCGCGATCATCTGGCTCGAAGCGTTCCCCGACATCTCGAAGTAGCCCAAGCCGCTTGTGAGCAGAACCTCAGCTTTGCCAGCGCCGTTCTCCTGGCGCAGAACAGCGATTTGCAGAGAACTGTTCGGGCTGAGGCGGGCGACGCTCCCGTCATCAAATTGCAATTCCGCCTGGCCGTCCTCCCGGGTGCTCACAACGGTTCCCTCGAACACTGGAGTGTTCGCCAGTGCTGGATCGGCAATGATCTGGCTGCCTTGGGTCAGGGCGACGCTGCCCTGCACATAACTCAGACGGGCAGCACGCATCTCCGGGTGCGGCTGCGGCGGCTGATCTGCCGGCTCGTCCTGCCCGTAGCTTGCAAGCGCGAAAACAGCCAGCAATGCGCATCCAAGCGCCCCCGCCAGAAGCCTCGGTCGAAGCTTTTCTATGCTGTTCATGGAGCCCCCACCCTTTCCCCTGCATCCCCGATGGAATGGTCCTCATGCCGGGGAGCCCACTACTTCATCAGACAGGCGAAACCGGGAAAAAGTCGCGCTCAAAGTCATGGCAGCAGGTGAGTTCAGCTGCCTGAACGAGCCAGCAGCATCCGGGCCTGCTTCCTGACACGATCCAGCACGCGCGGGTCGTCTTCCAGGCGCTCAAGAATGTTGCGGATCGTGGAGATCTCCTGCATTCGCCCGTCGCCTGTGGCCTCCACGATGTACTGGATCGCTTTGTCGAGCCCGAGAGGGTCATGCTGATAAAGAATCTCAAGCCGGGCGCCCTCGATCAGAGTCTGGCCGACAGCGATGAGAGATTCCCCCAGCTCCTGTATCTGCTTGTTTGTGGAGTAGTTGAACTCGCAACCACCCTCTGCGTCAGGACCGCTGTAGTGAATCTTTTTCGTGCCCTGGTACGCCACCTTCAGGTGGCTCTCGCATTTGTTCCGCAAGATCTTGTCCTGGTGCACAGTCTTGAAAATCCGCGCAGTGAAATCGGAGCTCAGGTGAACGTCGCGATCCACTTTGCCGGGGAACATCGTTTCCGGGTAGTCAGAAGGCCGGGTACCGCCCTCAGCGTGGAAGTGGCCGCTTCCGTCTGGGTGGAGAACGAGGGTCCAGTCCGACGGGTAGAGCGACGCGTTCGAGAACTCGATCTGGACTCTGGCGTCTTGTTCAGCACGCGCGGGAAGAATGAAGAATACGGCAAGAAGTGCCAGACAGAATGCCTTCATGTCCGCACCCCCTGCAATGCAAGTGTCTGAGCTGTGTGAAGATGGCAGATCGCGATCGCCAGCGCATCCGCGGCATCAGCCGGCTGGGGCAGTTCCGCCAGGTTGAGGAGCCTCGCCACCATAAACTGCACCTGCTCCTTTTTGGCTAACCCATAGCCCACGACACTCGACTTTATACTGAGCGGCGCGTACTCTGCCACGGGTAGTTGAAGTTCGGCAGCCGCCAGCAGAGCAACTCCGCGAACCTGGCCGAGCTTAAGCGCTGATTTCGCGTTGACTGAGTAGAAAACTTCTTCAATCGCAACCACCTCGGGCTGCCATCGATCAAGTTCCGCCAGAAGCGTGCGGTGCAATTCGGCGAGACGCAGGGGAAGAGATTTGGCTTTAGACAGACGTATAGCGCCGCAGGTCAGACAGGCGACCTGGCCAAGGGTGGCGGAGTCGACAGATTCAACCACCCCGAAGCCGGTTATTTCGGTCCCGCAGTCAATCCCAAAAACGCGCATTTACCTGCAAGTTTAAACCGAAAGCGACTTCTGCGAAGATTCATAGCCCTGCCGACTCGGAGCAAGGATCAGGGCGGTCATGAGCTGTCAGGCTCCGGCTAGTTTGCCCCGAAGGTTCTCCGGATGTCATGCTCGAAGTATGACAAGAGGCTCGATGATCGCGGCAGTCCTGGTGTGTCTGCTTGGATCTGCTTCACTGTTTGCCCAGGACAAAGGATATTGGCGCGCTGAAAGCGCCAATGCCAACAAGACCACCGGCGACATCGCTATCACCGACTCAAAGCTCACCATCGACTTCCTCAGCTACTCGCTCGCGCCGATCAAAAAGCTCTCCCAAACGGAAGCAGGAGCGGCTTTCGACGTGGACATCAACGCCGCCGGCGGTGGCAACATGTACCGCCTCAGCGTGCCTGGAGACAAGCGGTTCCTGCACAAGAACACGCTCTGCGGCTCTGAAGAGACGCAGTGGATGGTGACCTACGTTGAAGGGAGCACGCTCCACGTCGCATTCTTCTCAGGAGCGAGCATGCCTGTGCTCACTGCGGAAGCACTGTCGAATTCAAGCGATGTCTGTGGGATCTTCTCGTACGTCCACTGATCTAGTTGCTGGTCTGAGCCTGAGGGAGTTCAGGCCGATCTCAGCCTGAGGCGATACCCAGCGAAAGACTCGCGCATTCGCTCGGTCCAATTCAGTTCCGCAGGCCCTGTCGTTGAAGCCACCTCATCGAAATTCGTGAATCGATCCGCAAATCGATGAAGGAAATAGCGGAGGCCTTCCTGCGCGTGGGAACTCGCCGTATTCGTGTGCAGGCAGATCGTCCATAGCCCGTGCGATTTCTCAACTGGTTCCCACAACTGTTGCGGAACCCATACGACGCCGTCCCGTGTGAATGGACGAGATGCAAACCCGTCGGAAAGGAAGGGCAGATTGGCCCTGACAAGCGCTCGCAACGTAGCGGAATCGAACCCGTGACGCGGCGCAACGAAGAGCCGGGGTGATAATCCGTTCTGGCGAAGGGTGTCGAGCCCGGAGAGAATCCACTCAGCCTGGGTGTCTTCAGGAACACCGGCGAACTCGGTTTGAGAATGTAGCCCCAGATACGACGGTCCACTGCTCTGGCAGACATGCCGGCACCCGTGCAATGCGATCGTAGCGCCCGCAGACTCCAGATCACGCATCCGCGCCCAGAAAAGCGGATCGTGCTTGTCGATCTTCAGTTCTGGATCGCGGTTGTCGGGCACTACGGCGAGAATCGGACGGATCCCATATCGCTCTGTGATGGCCATGAAACGCTCAAAGCGATCTCCGGCCATGGTTGGGCACACGTCGTCGAAACGAAGAAGATATCTGGCTCTTGTGCGATCCATCAGAGATGAAAAGGAGAGTAACAACCCGCTGATCATGCGGGCTGTCACGCAGGTCACACATCTGTAAGGTAGGGCTCAACCCGAGGAGTATCGAGTCTCTCAGGACTTTGCCTGAAGAGCTTCCTCCACCGTGGGGGACATGGGCAGGATCGTATCAACCTTCGTGAACTTGAAAAGCTGCTTTACGTTCGGACTGGCGCCTACGATGATTACGCGGATGCTCTTTGCGCGGCAGGCGATGAAGTGGCTAACGAGAACACCCAGACCTGAGGAGTCCATCTGCGGAACGCTCGTGAGATCGAAGATGTGACAGGTCGGCATATCCGCGCCGTGCTCAGGCTTGAAATCGAAGATGTTCCCGAGCTGAATCTGCTTCATCGACCCGTACATGTCACGGGCGTTGAAAACCCCGGTAATCTGGTAGATGATCGTTGCGGGCGCCTGACCTTCGATGCGTTCAATGGTGAACGTCTGGTTCTTCCACAACTCAGTGCGTGCGATCGCCATCAAGGCGATTGTAGCCGTCAGGCTGCGATGGCCGGAAGAAGAATGTCTATGGGGAACCATTGGACGCATGCGCAAACGCGCGTTTCGTGATGAATTTTGAGCTTGAGCACGGACATGCGAGCGAACTCAGACGTGCGAGAAAGGTTTCCCGTATCGTTTGCGTATCAGGTACAGAATTGGCAAACCGAGCAGGATGAGTGCCGTTCCGATGAGCGATCCTTCGAGATTGCCAGCGTAGCTCCAGATGAGCACGGCAGCCGCGCACACCACAAATACGGCTGGAAGCACCGGATACCCCCATACGCGATAGGGTCTGGCGAGGTCCGGCCGGCGGCGGCGATAGACGAATACGGTGGTGGCCGTGAGCATGTAGAACAGCCACTCCGCGAAAACAGCCAGCTCGAAGTGCTGTTGGAACTGCGAGAGAAACAGCAGCAGCACGGTGGAGAGCAGAGCCTGTACAAGAAGCGAGGTTGAGGGCGATTGAAAGCGCGGGTGAATGTGCGCGAACTGAGGAAAGAACAGACGATCGCGAGCCGCCGCGAACGGAATACGCGCTCCCGACATAATCGTCCCGTTCAGCGTGACGAAGATGCTGAGAGCCATGGCGGCGGCGACAAAGGCGGCTCCCCGCGGACCGGCGACCACGGAGAGAGCCGCAACCGCCGGACGCTCGGTAGTGGCGATCTGCGCCGCCGGCAGAATGTACTGGATGGCCGCGTTCGTCGCCATGAACAGGACGCCAACAATGAACAGGCCGCCAATGAGCGCTACCGGAAGGGCACGCTCTGGGCGGCGAACTTCGCCGGCGACCATGGTGAGATCGTTCCAGCCGTCGTAAGCCCACAGCGTCGCGATGAGGGCCAGCATGAACCCGCCGAAGCCGCCGCGTGCTCCCGGCAATGAAGTCGCAAAGTTCGAAATTGATCCAGAAGCTGAGGCAAAACAAAGCGCGGCAACGATCAGGATCAGTACGGCCTTCAATGACGTGAACACGAGCTGGAAATCTCCAGCCTTCTTCATGCCGAGAAAATTCAACCCGGTGATGAGCCACGTAACGCAGATGGCGAAGACCTGGGACCACAGCAGAGGCGTGTTCCCGATGTGGTCCGTCAGGAAATGAAAAGCAGGAAAAACGCCGAGAGTTCTGGCCAGCCCGCTGGTGACGGCCGCAATGGAGGCCGGCTTCGCCACAGCAAACCACGTCCACATGTAGAGGAAAGCCGGAGTGTCTCCGTAGGCGCCGCGCAAGAAGACATATTCGCCACCGGCGTAGGGCAGCATTGCGCCGAGCTCGGCGTAGGTCATCGCTCCGAAAAGCGAGAGAAGGCCGCCCGTGATCCAGGCAAGGTAGACGAGAGCGGAGGAGCCGGTGTCGCGCATCATCTCCGTGGGAACCAGGAAGATGCCGCTTCCGATAATCGTTCCGACAACGATCGCCGTGGCTTGCGGCGCACCGAGCACACGCGGCAGATCGGCAGCAGTTTGGCGTGGCGCGGGCGAGACCTGGGACATGCGGTGATGTGAGGTTAGCACGCCACCTGCGGTAGGGCGGACCGCCTTCGGCAGTAGAGATAATGCTGCAGCGAGTCCTCAATCGGCAACGGACCCAGCGACTATTCTGCGAGGATCAGTCGGCGTGATGGGGGTCACGGGCAGCGGCATGACGTTGGGGGTAACGTTTCGGGCTGCAGACGACTTGCGCCGCATCAACACGGGGCGAGTTGACTGCCCGGCCGACCAGGAGCGGCTAACGATGAACGCTCATTGCATGAAATGTGGATTAGCGCTGGCGACGATGTGGAGCTTCTGCCCTCAGTGCGGTGCAGCCATCGAGCACGAAGATCATGTACAGCAGGAGCACCGGCCGGCACCGACGAAAGGCGCGTTTAGCGGGATGTATATCGGGCTGATTGCAGCCCCCGTACTGATCATCTCGGGTGTAATGCTCTGCCTGACCGGCTGGGGTATTTTCTTCGGAGTCCCGTTCATACTGCTTGGGATTCTCGCTCCTCTCTATGGGCCCCTTGTGGGAATTCGGGAGCACCGGGGAAAGTGCCCATCCTGCGGTACGCGGATGATCAGCATCGCAGACTCAAAAGAGCACGAGTGCCCGGTTTGTATGAAGAAGTTTGCGATCGAAGATCAGACGGTCAGTCCGGCGCGGCCTTAGTACCGCAGTGGTGACTCGTCAGCGAAGTCCCCACCAGCGCGGACCGGGATACAGGTTCGCCTCGTTGAGCAGGTTGAAGCTCCAAGTGCCGGCATTGCTGTGATGCCGAGCAAACTGAAGATTCTGAATGCCGCAATCCAGGTGTACAAAGCCCCTGGCGAAATTGATACCCGGCGCAACTCTACCCAGGAGACCGCGCCGCTTCGCGAGGTAGCGCGCAACCAGCATCTGTCCGACGTCATCCGCAACGTTCCATGCGATCACTCCAGCGGCGTTTCTGCCGCTGCTTAACCCCATGCTCGTCACCCAGCCAGTCTCTGTGAAGGGGCCTGTTCGCGTCACATCGTACGCGTAGTTTGCCAGCTGTCCTGAAGGGCCGCGGCCGCACAGGTCGTATTGAACGGTGTGCGGATCGTAATGCTTTCCGTCATCGGAGATGTAGGTGACTGCATTTCCCAATGCGGGGCTGTAGCCGCAGATCCATTTGGGATGCGTGAGGTTGGTGTAGGTAGTCCAGGAGTCCAGAGCTTCCGACGCAAACAGAAACGCCACCGATGCCTTGTTCAAAGTGAGCCAGGGATGCCTGATCACTCGCGGTGATGCAGCGGGCCGCGTCAGCATGGTTGTTCGAAGTTCCGGTGCCGGCGCGCTCGGAAGTTCGTAGCTCGCTAGATTCTGCATTGCCAGACAGGGCGCCGCAACAGAGAGAATCAGTCCCAGTAAGGAGATTGGAACCGCCTGCGACCTGCGCCTTCCCAGTCCGATAATTGTTTGCATAGAAGTCCCGCAGCCGACTCGAGGCAATCCGGACCAGGTACCGGAGTTGCAGGAGCGGGCTACGTATCCTATCGGTCAGATCGCCCTGTTTCTCTAGTTTTGTGTGTCAGGAATTTGTGGGAGAAGGCTTGCCGGCTCGAATCTGCAGTTCGTTCACGACATGCTGCACGTCCGGCACCTTCTTCGCTAGATCTTCCGCCTGTTGCCGCTCTTTGTAGGTTCGAACGGTCCCTTTCAGCGTCAGAGTGCCGTTGAACGCGGTGTAGTGAATTTTCTCCGACTTCAGAGAAGGCTCGTCGGCGAGACTGGCTTTGAACTTGTCTTCGATTGCGCTATCAAGTTGCGCCTTCTGCTTTGCGGCCTGGATATCATCCTGCAGCCCGGTGCTTTGTACCTGGATTTTATCTGCGATCTGATAACCGGGCGCCGCCTCTCGGGCGATGCTCTCCGCTCGCTGGCGGCTGTCCATGCTGCCAACAACTCCGCTTAAGGTGATAGTTCCCGCGCCTCGATCCTGCGATACGGTCACGCTGCGCAGATTGTTCTTGTCGAGCGCGTTGTAAACAGCCATCCGGTCGTCTGGATGCTGATTGCTGTGACATCCGCTGATAGCAAGAGAACCGAGTAGAAGAGCACTGAAGCCCAGAAGGAAAGCAGAACGCAAGTCGGGGAGCATCACGATGCATCACCTCCGTAAACAACAAACAACGGAGTGGGATGCTTCCGAATTGTTGCCGGTTGTTCGAGCAAAGTGATCGAGCTTTTCCTTCCACATGATTACGGTTTCCATTTGCCGATTAATGTTGTTTTGAGGCCAGGATGGTGTTTCTCGAAATCGGAGAGCGGAAGCACGTAGCTCCAAGACACGATGGAGTCCATTGACGAGACAGATTTGAACCGAGATCCGGAATCGCCGGCGAAAAGAAGAATATATGTAGTCTCACTTGTTGTCTCAGGCTTGAAGAGAAGAGACATTCTGCCATCTTTCTCGGGGACTTGGATAATTTGGCATGATTCGGAACAAATCCGAGTCAGCAAGGGGTGATCTCTCAGGTGCTGAGCCACTGACCAGAATCCTGTTGGCATGAGCATCAGAGCGTCGGTCTTTCCATCCGTGCCGAAGTGCAACATCGTGGTATACATTCGGTCATCGAAGGGCGTTAGATGGTACACGCTCCACATTCCAGGCGGTGCGCCAACCGGCACATTGAAGCCGCTTGAATCTTCTCGCGATTTCTCGAAGGGCTTTCCGCACTCCTTCGCAATAGTCTCGCGGGATTCACCAATCCTAATTCGGTGGCGAATTGGGGCGTCTTGCGCCCAGATCAGACGAGAAGCGACGAGTACGAACACGACGCCCAGGAAGGTAGTCATTCGGCGGTTGCGACGATCGAGGATCGCTTGTGGCAACATGCCCGAATTTTACTCGGGGTGAATGGTTGCAACGGATGCTTCTGACGGATGAAAGTGACTCCAGATCGACTCGGCGGTCTTGCGCGACACGACGGCAGCAAGAGAGTCTGCCGTGGCCTGCTGGATATCTCTCAAGCTGCCGAAGTGCGTCAGTAGTCTCTGGCGGGTCAGTTGTCCCACGCCCGGGATATTCAGTAGCTCAGAGTCCCGGTCACGCATGGCGCGGCGCTGCCGATGGTAGCCAATCGCGAACCGGTGGCTTTCGTCTCGAATCATCTGCACCAGGTGCAACACCGGCGAACGGCGGTCAAGCACTACCGGCTCATCCTCGTTGCCGTAGAGGTAGATGACCTCTTCCTTCTTGGCGATGGAGGCGAGCGGCTGTGAGGTGAAGCCCAATGACTCCAGAGCCTCGGCAGCCGCGTGGAGTTGGCCGAGGCCGCCGTCGATCAGAATCAGCGACGGCATCGGTTTGTCCTCTTCTTTGAGCCGTCGATACCGGCGAGTCACCACCTCACGCATCGAAGCGAAGTCGTCGACGCCCAAGACCGTCATCACCTTGAATTTTCGATATTGCGACTTATTCATCTTGCCGTCTTCCCAGACGACCATGGAGGCCACAGTTTCCGCGCCCTGGATATGGGAGATGTCGAAGCATTCAATCCGGGCAGGCATCTCCGCCAGCATCAGAGAGTCGGCGAGCGACTCCTGGATGGCTTTGCGCGACGGCTCCAGCACGCGGAATCGCTGAATGTAAGACTGCTTCGCATTCTGCCCCGCAAGATCGACGAGAGACCGCTTGTCTCCCCGCTGCGGCACGGCAAGCTCCACCCGTCGGCCAATGCGCTCGCTGAGAAGGTCGCCAAGAGATTGCCGGTCTGCGAAGTCGACCGGAACCAGAACGGAACGCGGCACATAGCGCTGGTCGATGTAGAGCTGCTTGAGCAAAGCAGAAAACACTGCCCCGGGGTTGAAAGCGACTTCATCGTTTCCCACCCTTGCGTTCGCCACGGATGGGGCACCCGCATCCTCGTCAGGCGAAAGCTCCGCGGCGCCGATCGCCTCCATCAACTCCGGCAGATCTTCCCAGAAGAACTCGCGGCGATCAACGATTTTGCCGCCGCGCACATGGAAGAGATTGACGGCGAGCGCACCGTCTTCGAAGTGGTATCCAAATACGTCCGCGTCGTCGCTTTGCTCGGCCGTTGCGATCCGCTGCTTCTCCTGAAGCTGGTGCACGGTAGAGAGCTGATCGCGCAGGCGGGCGGCCGCTTCAAACTGCTGCGCTTCAGCCGCTGCCATCATCCGCGAGGTAAGCGAGCGCTCCAGTTCGACCTGCTTACCTTCAAGGAAGAGCTGCGCATCCTTCACGGCTTGGGCGTACAACTCCGGGGTTGTGAGTTCCTGCACGCAGGGGCCCAGGCAGCGGTGAATGTAGTACTGCAGACAAGCTCGCTGGTGGTAGCGCGTGAGGTCGATCTTGCAGCTTGGCAGCAGAAAACTGCGATGAATGAGCTCGACGACGCGATAGGCAAGATTGCCGGGGAAATAAGGACCGTAGTAGGCCGAGCCGTCTTTGCGAAGGCGCCGCGTGACGAAGACTTTGGGATAGCGGTCACCCAGCGTGAGCTTCACGTATGGATATGTCTTGTCATCGCGCAGCAGGATATTAAACCGTGGCTTGCGCTGCTTGATCAGGTTGTTTTCGAGTGCTAACGCCTCGTGCTCGTTGGCGACAAGGATGTAGTCGACGTCGATGGCTTCGCGCATCAGAGAGCCGGTCTTGGCGTTGGCCTGCGAAGCTTCCAGCAGGTAAGAGCGAACGCGGGAGCGGAGGTTCTTGGCCTTTCCGACGTAGATGATCTCGCCTTCAGCGTTCTTGTACAGGTACACGCCAGGCTGAGTGGGAAGAGTTCGGATTTTTTCGACTAAGTCCATGAAATTGCGGCAGCAGGAAGGCCCAACTCATAGGATAGCCGGGAGTTGAAAAAGGAGCAGAGCGAGCATTTAGCGCGCAATCTTTCCGTGATAGGTAAAAACTACATACTTTGAATGGTGTGTAAATCTATCCACTTTGATTTATAAATGACCCGGAATGAGAAGTTTGGCTCGAACGCCCGATTTGGCTTCGCGCATGCACTATCCATGGCGACAAGAAAATCGCCGCCAGCCTGAGGTGGTTAAAAGGGTTCAGGTAAATCAAGCGGCGAGAAGAATGGGGAACCAATGAAAACTTCCAATGGATTGTTGATTGCAGCTGCCGTAGCACTTGTGGGCGTCACCGGTTGCGCGAGCAAGAACTACGTCAAGTCCCAGACGGCGCCGATTGTCGATCACACCAACCAGCTCGATCAGAAGACTGCCGAGAACAACCGCAATCTGCATGACGTAGATGACCGCGCAACGGCCGGAATCAAGCAGGCACAAACGGCAGCAGAGGCAGCCGCCCAGAATGCGCAGAATGCCGGCAAGGCCGCTGGCGACGCCAGCACAGCAGCGAGTGATGCCGTTCATCGCGCCGACTCGCTGGATTCCGTTGTGAAGGGTCTGGACAGCTACAAATCCATGGCGAACGTGACCGTGACCTTCGGGTTCGACAAGGCGACGCTGTCCAAGGACGACAAGGCTCAGCTCGATCAGTTCGCGCAGCAGCTCGGAAGCGCAAAGAGCTACATCCTCGAAGTGACCGGCGGAACGGACTCGACCGGATCGGCAGCTTATAACTACGACCTCAGCAACCGTCGCGCCGACGCAGTGGTGCAGTACCTGGCATCGAAGTACGGCGTTGCCGCACACCGCTTCTACCTCATCGGTATCGGCAAGGACAAGGAAGTTGCCCCGAACACGACAGCCGAAGGCCGCATGCAGAATCGCCGCGTGGAAGTCCAACTGCTCAGCAACATGGGTGCAGGACAGGCCGCTCCTACCGCAACCGCGCCGGCAGCACCTGGGCCGGGCAGCAACTAAACCTCAACCTAACGATTGAACAACTACATTTCGAATCTGCTGTTACTAGATTAGGAAGATTAAAGGCGCAAGCCAAGGGACCACGTAAAGGCGTAAGCCGAATTAGAGATCGTAAGGGTGAGAGCCGATATTTCTAGATTAGATTTACTTAGATCGAATACTTAGAGCAAGAGACAACAGAACGACTGCCAGGCCATTCAGGTTATCGCCGAATGGCCTGATTCTTTTTGGGTCGTCATCGGGACACTACAGAATTAACGGCCGGCTTCCAACTGACGAACGTGTTCCGCGCGAACCTGCGTTGCGGAAAAAAGACGGAGGAAAGGGGCTCCCGCTGCGGCAGCTTCGACCGCTGGACGGCCGTTGGCTTCTTCACGCTCGACAATGCAGACGACTGCTGCGACGGTCATACCGGCCTCGCGTGCAGCTTCAACGGCAGCGATGGTCGATGCGCCGGTGGTGCAGACATCGTCAACGATGAGGACGCGCGCACCCTCCTTGCAGAATCCCTCGATGCGGCGGCCTGTGCCATGCGCCTTTTCTGCTTTGCGTACGAGGAAGCCATGGAGAAGAGGACTGCCGGGGTGCTGCTGCGCGCGCCATGCGCTCGCCGTCGCTACGTTGGAAACGATCGGATCAGCGCCCATCGTGAGTCCGCCGACTGCATCGGCCTGAATGTCGTGCTGCTCGAGGAGCTCGAGAATTGCATGGCCGGTGAGACGCCCGCCTTCGGCGTGAAGGGTGGTGGTCCGGCAGTCGATGTAGTAGTCGCTGGTGCCGCCCGAAGAGAGCTTGAACTCTCCCAACTTGAAACTGGTGCGCGAGAGAAGAAAGAGAAGCTGCTGAGCGTAGGTAGGGCGGGTGGGATTCATCAAGTTGATTTTAAGGGACGCTGCTCTTCTCTGACCCCGTTCTCTGATCACGATAAATCAGATCTTCCCCTCTGGTATTTTCAGAATCCAGTTGATGATGGGATTCCAGTATTCGGGTTTGGGAAAGTAGAAAGGCGAATTGTGGGAGCGGGCGGGAAGGATCAGCAGGTCTGCGCGGCCGCCCGTGCAGGCATGGAGTTCTTGGCCCATGTGCATGTGGAAAAGGCGGTCGCGATCGCCCTGGACGATGAGGATGGAGAGCTTGCAATCGCACAAGGCTTCACGAGCCGACCAGATTGGTGGAACGAGCGGAGTCATGAACGGCGGGATCCATGCGGCTCGCGCCGCCGTGCGAAACGAAGTGTAGCCGGCGCAGAGGATGAGGCGATCGGCAGTCACACGATTCAGGATCGCCGGCGCAATCCCGGTGCCCAGCGAGAAGCCGAGAATGATGTTCGGCACGCCGGGCGCGAGTTGCTGAAGAAGCTTAAATGAAGAAATCGCATCCTGTTCGAATTGGATGAAGTCGGGCAGTCCCGAACTGCGGCCATACCCCGAGTAGTCAAAGACGAGCGAGGCGATGCCACTCTCAGCGAGGATGCGCTGGATGGGAAACCACTGAGCAACAACTTCGCCGATGCCATGGCAGATGAGGAGTGCTGAGCGCGGCGGAGAGTCGACGGGCTCGACGTAGACGGCATCCAGTATGTTGTTGCCACTGTGGATTGCGTGTTGGCTGGCGCGAAGGTTGGGGCAGTCGGGACGGGAGCGGGGGATTCGCGCGAGCAGACGATCTCTAAGTTGTATCGCGCGACTGGCGATGAGGAGAGAGGTTGTGAAGGCGATGCGCTGCGCGAGACTCAAAACTTCTGCTCCGACGCGTCAAGGTAGAGCATGGCAGACTGCCCGGCGAGTCGGGGAGCCGTGGCGCGCAAAGCCTCGCCGACTTTGACCTCAACCGGCGTCCTTGCATCAGCAGCGGTAGCTTTCGGCAGCGATGTCCCGCAGTCGGGGCATCGATCAATTTGATCCATCACGATTCGCGAACATGCCGGGCAGCTGATTGATCCCATCGTGCGCCTTGGGAATGAGAGTGTGGTTAGAAGTTTTTTAGATCAAGATCAATAGTTTTGGACCTTGTGGCGAATGAGACGCCTAATCTGCGGGGCCAACGAGGTATTGCTCGAGTTTGCCGTCGGGGTAGGTGTAGGTGCTGATGCTGAGGCGGCGCGTGGGGT
>Ga0105240_10008169_pt1 | contig 15007 bp, 13 predicted proteins | sample KBSC54metaG_FD_80426 | JGI IMG/M metagenome (GOLD analysis project Ga0105240, IMG submission 80426) | Corn rhizosphere microbial communities from Kellogg Biological Station, Michigan, USA - KBS C5-4 metaG | ecosystem: Host-associated > Plants > Roots > Rhizosphere > Soil | place: Michigan, USA... | reverse complement strand
CTCGGCCGCAGACCCCGCCTCGGCCGCAGACCCCGCCTCGGCCGCAGACCCCGCCTCGGCCGCAGACCCCGCCTCGGCCGCAGACCCCGCCTCGGCCGCAGACCCCGCCTCGGCCGCAGACGCCACCTCGGCCGCCGCCGCCACCTCGGCCGCCGCCGCCTCGGGCTGGGGCAGATCGCGGGTCAGCGACAGGGTCACCTTCGTCCCCCAGCCGGACGGCTTGAGCTGTACGACCCCGTTCGCTCCCTCCGCCTCCCACTGGACCTCGGTCTCGGGCTCGGCGCGCGTGATGCGGATCTCACCCAGCTCCCCGAGATGCTTTGCAAGCGCCTCGGAGCTGCTCAGCTCGGCCCACAGCTCCGGCGGAGACTTCACAAGCGTGCGCTGCACCTCGGTCGAGACGCTCATCGTCCCCAGGTTCGAGCGTCATGGGGAGAGTCCTTCTCGGCCGCGTGGGGCAGCGCTCTAAGGTCCGGTGGCGAGCGTCCACAGGATGTTGACGCGGTAGACCTCTTCGGCGGGCAGCGCCTTGAGCGTGGTCGCGACGTTCAGCGTCAGGCTGGTGCTGGAGAAGCCGGTGGTGGTCCAGGTGCCTTCGCCGGCGCCGGTCGCCGCCGAGGCGACCTTTACCGCGGTTGGGCTGTCCACGGCGCAGGCGCTGGAGCACTGGAGCGCAGGAGCGGTGCCGGTGCCGCCGGTGAAGCTCGCGCCGCTGCTGCTGAGGGTCAGCGAGTTCGCCGGCAGCGTCTTCCCCCCGGTGGCGTAGCCTTCGGGTTCGCTTCCGCATTTCGCTTTCGGGCAGTACTGCGCGAACACCGCGCTCTTGCCGGTGCCGGACTGCCCGGCGACGGTGATGTTCCAGCCCGGTTTGGTGGTCAGCGTGTTGGAGACCGAGAAATTGGTCATGGTCGCGTGCGGCGTCTGGGATCGGGCGTTGATCGTGACGGCCGGCAGCGTGGGGAGCGCCGGGGCGGTCCCGAACTTCAGTTCCCCTGCTCCCCAAGCGTTGGCGGGCAGCCACAGCGCCACGGGTAGCCACAGCGCCACGGGCAGCGCGAGCGCACAGGCGAGGATGCGGCGAGTCACCCGTTGCTTGGATGCGCACGGCGGCGCAGCAGCAGGGCCGTCGTGACGATGCCGTAGAGGATCGCCAGCGCGATCAGCGCGATCTTCCACCAAGCCGTCCCGTCTCCCGGCGCCCGCGGGCCGCCGTACTGCTGCTGGATGACGGCTGCGCGATGGCCGAAGACGACCGTCGTGTCAAGGCGCGCGACGCCGCCCGGGTAGCGCAACTCGGCGACGATCCGGTAGCGCGTTCCCTGGGGCGGGGTCTGGCCGAACGCGGGGACCGGGTAGGCGATCCGCGAGCCGGTGACGAACGTTCCCGGTCCGAGCGTCCGCGAGAGTACCGTGCGCCCGGCGCGGGTGACGCGCACGGCGCCGTGCACACCCTGCAGGATCACATTGCCGGAGTTGCGTGCCTGCAGCAGAAACGTCAACCCCGCGGGCTGGCGCTGGAGCGTGGCGCCTGTGAAGCGGATCGCCGGGTGGCGCGCACCGGGGAGCGAAGTCTCCACCCCTATCGCGTAGCGCTCCACGCTTGCGATCGACACGCCGTGGCGCTTGACGCTCTGGGCCTGCTGGTGCAGCGCTTCGATGCTGACGCCCGCGAGGTAGTCCCCGGGTTGGGCCGTGCGGGGGACGGCGACCGAGATCGGCACGGCGGTCGTCTGCCCGGGCGCGAGCGTGACCGCGCGCCGGCCGATTCGCAGCCAGCGCGCCGGCCCGTTCGCGCGCGAGCCGGGGGGCGCGTAGGTCGAGCCGAGCGTGTCGATCGTCTGCCCGTCGACCGGATCGAGCACGATGCGCATCGGTGTGGCGCTCGGATTGCGCAGGCCGATCGTGCCCGCCCTGGCGGCCTGCCCGTCCCCGATCGAGAGCTTGAAGTAGCTGAGCGCCGGCCCCGACGCCGGGACGGGCATCACGACCAGGCTCGGCGAGCTCGCCGCGCGCGCAGGCGCCGTCCAGGGCAGCGCCGCGGCGAACGCCGGCGCGAGCAGCGCCCCGAATGCCAGCGCAACCAGCGGCCATGCACGGCGGCTGGTGGACGGGGATCGGCCCCGGCGCAGGATGAGCCGGCTCATGATCTGGCCATTCGGCGGTGCGTGCTCGCTTTCCTGCTTTCGCCGCCGCTCAGCACAGCGCCTACGGCCCGGTGCTGAGCGTCCACAGCAGGTTGACGCGGTAGACCTCGCCATTGGCGAGCGCCTTCAGCGACGAAGGCGTGGCGAGCGAGAGGCTGTTCGCGCCGAAGCCGCCGGTCAGCCACGTGCCCATCCCCGCGTTCAGGGCGGCCGAGGCGACCTTGACGGCGGTCGCGCTGTCCACGTTGCACGCGGTCGCGCATTGCGGCGTGGGGGTGGTGCCGGTCGTGCCGCTCTGTCCGGTGAAGCTGGCCCCGGTGCTGTTCAGCGTCAGCGAGTTGGCCGCGAGCGTCGCGCCGCTGGCCACGTAGCCCAGCGTGTCGCTCCCGCACGTCGCGGTCGGGCAGTACTGCGCGAACACGGCGCTCTTGCCGGTGCCGGACTGCCCGGCGACGGTGACGTTCCAGCCGGCGCCGGCGCCAGTGGCGTCGGCGACGCCGAAGTTGGTCATCGTGGTGGTCGTCGTCTGCGCCGAGCCGTTGAGCGTGATGGAGCTCAGCGCGGGCATCGCGGGCGCCGTCGAGAACGTCAACGCCCCGGCGGTAACCGAGAACTGGGTCGTGTTTTCCGCCGTGGCGCCGAACGCCCCGGCCGGGACGAACGCCGCGACGGCGCACGCCACGACGGCTCCTGGGGTGAGCAACCTGCGGCGCTGCCTGCGGACGAAGGACATCTCGATTCCTTTCCGTCGTAACCGGCGTTACGTTGTGCGGTGGGCACCTGGGTGGACGCCCGTGGACCGATGATCGGTGGGGGCCCGGATAACTTGATGGCTGGGCGCCGGCTTGCGTGCGGCGCGAGGCGCCGTTGAGCGCGGTACGCGCTCTCAGGCCGCCGCTGCCGCGCCACGCGGGGCGATCAGGCCCTGCTCGCGCAGCAGCTCCGCCAGCTGCACGGCGTTCGTGGCCGCGCCCTTGCGCAGATTGTCGGCGACGATCCACATGTCCAGCGCGCGCTCGTGGCCAGGGTCGCGGCGGATGCGGCCGACGAACACCTGATCGCTGCCCGACGCGCGCGTGGCGAGCGGGTAGAGGGCCTGCTCGGGGTCGTCCACGACGGTCACGCCCGGCGCCGCCCGCAGGATGTCGCGCGCACGCTCGGGCGAGAGGTCTTCGCGCGTCTGCACGTTGACCGCCTCGGAGTGCCCGTTGAGCACCGGCACGCGCACGCAGGTGGCGCTCACGCGGATCGACTCGTCCCCGAGGATCTTGCGCGTCTCGCCCATCAGCTTGCGCTCCTCGTCGGTGTGGTCGTCGCCGGGCGCGAAGGAGCCGGCGTGGGGTAGCGCGTTGAAGGCGATCCGGTGCGCGTAGGCCTGCGGCGCCGGCGGCTGCATCTCGTGCAGCAGCGCGTGCGACTGGTCGAGCAGCTCGTCCACGGCCTTCTTGCCGGTGCCCGAAACCGCCTGGTAGGTCGAGATCACCAGCCGCTCGATGCCGGCGGCGTCATAGATCGGCTTCAGCGCGACGACCATCTGCATCGTCGAGCAGTTGGGGTTGGCGACGATCCCCTGGTGGGCGGACAGCGCCTCGGCGTTGACCTCGGCGACGACCAGCGGCACATCGTCGCTCATTCGCCACTTCGAGCTGTTGTCCACGACGACTGCGCCGGCGCCCACGAAGCGCGGCGCCCACTCGCCGGAGGTCGAGCCGCCGGCCGAGAACAGCGCCAGGTCGAAGCCCTGAATGGTCTCGTCGCTCAGCGGCTGGACCGTGCCGACCCCGTCGATCTCCTTGCCCGCCGAGCGCTCGGATGCGAACGGCACGATCTCGCGCGCCGGAAACCCGCGCTCGCGCAGCAGCTGCAGCATCAACGTCCCGACCTGTCCGGTGGCGCCGACGACGGCGACTCTGTATCCCCCGTTCATGGTCGCTTCAGGGTACCGCCGCCGCGCCGTCCGACGTTTGAGAGCGATCGCCCTACGGCTTGATCGCCATGAACAGGATCGTGACCAGGACGATCAGGTCCATCAGCGCGCCGGTGGCGCCGATGCGCTTGACCAGGGCGTCGTGCTCGGCGCTGGGGGCGAATGCGCCCTCGCCCGAAGCGGCCAGGTCGCGGTCGGCTACCTGCACGAGCTTCTTCTCGTTGGGGCTCAGGAACATTCCCTCGACGGCGCCGATCGCGACGACGGCGCCAAGACCCCACTGGACGAAGAACTCGCTCCACAGTTTTGCGTCGGAGGCCATGTAGATGCCGGCGATCAGCACGACCGTCAGCCCCGGCATGATCACGCGCACGGAGATCGCGTGCAGCGCCTTGTACAGGGCGGGCAGCGCGCGCGAGTCGGCCTTGGTGATGGTGCCGAGCAGGACCGGATAGGCGAGCGTCGCGCCGAAGGCGAACACGACGGCCATGATGTGCACGGCCAGCACGACGTCGAAGAAGCTCGCGGCGATCATCGACGGTGATCCTAATGATCCGGACGGCGCATGCGCCGTCCGGCCGACCCGTACATGTACGGGTCGGAACCGGCCCACATGTGGGCCGGTTTACCGTCGGCGCATGCGCCGACGACGACGCCGCGCATGCGCGGCGTCGTGCAATCAAAAGGTGGGTGCGTAGGACCCGAAAACGTCCTGCATCGCCCCGCACGCCTCGCCCAGCGAGCAGCGGTCCTTCAGCGCCTGGCGGATCGCCGGCAGCAGGTTGTTCTCGCCGCGCGCGACCTCGCGCAGCTCCTCCAGGCGCTTGCCCACCAGCTCCTGGTCGCGGGACGCCTTGAACGCCTTCAGGCGATCGACCTGTTCGCGCTCCGATTGCGGGTCGACGCGCAGCAGGTCCGGGACCTGGAGGTCCTCCTCCTCGTACTTGTTGACGCCGACGACGATGTCCTGCCCGATCCGGTAGCGCTCCTGGTAGCCCCAGGCCGACTCGTCGATCTCGCCCGTGATGAACTGGATCGCGTTGACTGACCCGCCAAGCGCATCCACCTTGGCGATCAGCTCGTTCGCGCGCGCTTCGATCTCATCGGTAAGCGACTCGACGAAGTAGGAGCCGGCGAAGGGATCGACGGTGTCGGCGGCGCCTGACTCGTGAGCGAGGATCTGCTGCGTGCGCAGCGCGATCTTGGCCGCGTGCTCGGTTGGCAGCGCCAACGCCTCGTCAAAGCCGTTGGTGTGCAGCGACTGAGTCCCCCCGCAGACGGCGGCAAACCCTTGCAGCGCCACGCGCACGATGTTGTTCTCCGGCTGCTGGGCCGTGAGCGTGACGCCGCCGGTCTGCGTGTGAAAGCGCAGCATCGTCGACTTCGCGCTCTTGGCCCCGAAGCGCTCTTTCATGATGTGCGCCCACATCCGCCGGGCCGCGCGGAACTTGGCGACCTCTCCGAAGACGTTGTTGTGCCCGTTGAAGAAGAACGCGAGCCGCGGCGCGAACTCGTCCACGTCGAGCCCCTTCTCGATCGCCGCCTTCACATACGCGATCCCGGAGGACAGCGTGAACGCCACCTCCTGCACCGCCGAGCACCCCTTCTCGCGGAAGTGGTAGCCGGAGATCGAGATCGTGTTCCACCTGGGCACGCGCTCGTTGCAGTACTGGAACAGGTCGGTCGTCAGCCGCATCGTGGGTTGCGGCGGATAGATGTAGTTGCCGCGCGCGATGTACTCCTTGAGCACATCGTTCTGGGTGGTCCCGCGCAGCTGCTCAGAGGGCACCCCCTGCTCCTCGCCGACCAGCTCGTAGAGCAGCAGCAGGCAGGCGGCGGGGGCGTTGATCGTCATCGAAGTGGATACCTGGTCGAGCGGGATGCCGTCGAAGGCGGTGCGCATGTCGTCGATCGTGTCGATCGCCACGCCGGTGCGTCCGACCTCCCCCAGGCAACGGGGATCGTCGGAGTCGAGGCCGAGCTGGGTGGGCAGGTCGAAGGCCATCGAAAGCCCGGTCGACCCCTTGGAGAGCAGGTAGCGGTAGCGCTCGTTTGACTCCTTCGCCGAGGCGTAGCCGGCGTACTGGCGCATCGTCCAGGTCTGTTTGCGGTACATCTCGCGGTGCACCCCGCGCGTATACGGGAACTCCCCCGGTGTGCCGAGGTCCAGATCGGCGGGCAGGTCGGACTCGTCGTAGAGCGGCTCGATCTCGATGCCGGAGTCGGTGAAGCGCCGGGGATCGTCGGGCCCGACGACCGGGGCGACGGTCAGGCGCTCGCCGGCCTCTTCGGCGGCATGTCTGTGTTGAGCAGTCATCGCCGGCCATGATATGGACCCGCGACGAAACCCCTGCGGTGGGCTCCCAAGAGCTCGCTGTCTCAGCCGATATGCTGCGGCCCGTGCCAACCTGCCTGGTGACCGGCGGCGCCGGCTTTCTCGGGTCGCATCTGTGCGACGAGCTGCTCTCGCGCGGCCACCGCGTGATCTGTGTCGACAACTTCGAGACGGGCTCGCTCAACAACATCGCGCACATCCGCGATCCGGAGCGCTTCCTCTACGTGCAGGCCGACATCATCGAACCCTACTTCGTCGAGGAGCCGGTCGACTTCGTCTATCACCTGGCCTCGCCGGCCTCGCCGATCGACTACCTGCGCCTGCCGCTGCACACCTTGAAGGTCGGCTCCTACGGCACCCACCACACGCTGGGCCTGGCCAAGGCCAAGCGCGCGCGCTTCCTGATCGCCTCCACCAGCGAGGTCTACGGCGACCCCAAGGAGCACCCGCAGTCCGAGTCCTACTGGGGCCACGTCAACCCGATCGGCCCGCGCGGGGTCTATGACGAGGCCAAGCGCTACGCCGAGGCGCTGACGATGGCCTATCGCCGCCAACAGGGCGTCGACACTGCGATCGTCCGAATTTTCAATACATATGGAGCACGGATGCGCCCGCACGACGGCCGCGCGATCCCGACCTTCCTGCGCCAAGCGCTCGCCAATCGCCCGCTGACGATCTTCGGCGACGGTTCGCAGACACGCTCCTTCTGCTACGTCTCAGACCTGATCGCAGGCATGATCGCGCTCGCCGAGTCCGGCTACCACGACCCGGTCAACGTCGGCAACCCCGACGAGTACACGTTGCTGGAACTGGCCGAAGCGGTCAACGAGGTCACCGGCGCCTCCTCGGAAATCGTCTACGAGGCGCTGCCGACCGACGATCCCAAGCAGCGCCAACCCGACATCACGCTTGCCAAAGAGCTGCTCGGCTGGTCGCCCGAGGTCTCCCTGCGCGACGGCCTGCGCCGGACGATCGAGAGCGCGGGCGTCGAGCAGCTGGTGGGTTGAGCAAAACATCCCAACTGCTTCGCGACCGCGACATCTGGGAACCTAACGGGTTGTGAAGTCCGAGATGGGAGTGCGTTCCCCGGACGTGCCGCGACACAGCAGCCCCCCGATCGCTACCGGACGCCCGCGCCCGGGTTTCGCCAACGGCGCTCCGGACCGTCCTGACTCACCTGAGCAGCCGCGCTCGCGCCCCGACATGGACATGCGCAGCAAGCGTCCGCCGGCGCTGTCGTTCCTGCTGCGGATGGACACCTTGCGCCGCGCGCTGCGAGTCGCCTCGCTGCTGCTGATCGACCTGCTCGGCGTCTCGCTTGCGATCTTCACGGCGCTGGCGCTGAAGGCGGTCGTGCTCGCGAGCCTCGACTTGCAAAGCGCATACAACGGCACTCGCAACATCCTCGCCTTCGCCTACCTGCTGACGGCCCTGCTGTTTGCCCGTTCGGGCCTGTACGCGGAGCGCTCGCAGCGCCCCGGCCTGTCGCGGATCGTCGGCTCGCTGTTCCAGGTCGCCTTCGTCGCGCTGCTGTTCGCGGTCGTCAGCGGCGAACGCTTCACGAGCTTCTACATCTTCTACGGCTCGCTTGCCTTCGCGCTGTTCTACGTCTCGCTCCTGCGCTACCTGTACGAACGCTTCACCGGGGCGGTCTTGCGCGCCGCCGGCTACCGCCGACGGGCGATCCTGGTTGGGACCGGCAAGCACATCCACGACGTCGCCCACGCACTCGGCGGCGATCGATCGAAGCTCGGCCAGCACGCCCCGATCGAAGTCGTGGGCTTCGTCTCGCCCAACCCGCTGCCCGCAAACGGGGTGCGGCGTCTGGGCTCGCTCGATTGCCTGCAGGCCGCCATCGCCGAGCAGCGCGTCGAGGAGGTGATCATCGCCGATCCCGACTTCCCCCAGGAGGCGGCGGTCGAGCTGGTCGACCAGTGTCACCGTCGTGGCGTGCGCGTACGCATCGCCCCCTCGACGATGGAGATCCTCGTCCACCGCGCCGAGTTCGTCCCCGGCCAGTCGGTGCCGTTGTTCGAGTTGGGCCCCCCGGTGTTCGAGGGCATCGACTTCGCCCTGAAGCGCGCTTTCGATGTCGTCGGCGCCGTCGTCCTGCTGGTGCTGCTCTCGCCGCTGTTGGCGGCGATCGTCCTGGCCGTCGAGCTCAGCTCGCGTGGCCCGGTCCTCTATCGCTCCAAGCGTCCCGGCATTGGCCAGCTCCCGTTCGCCTGCTTGAAGTTCCGCACCATGTACTGCGACGCCGAGCACGAACAGGCGGCGCTGGAGGAGCTGAACGAGGCCGACGGCGCGCTGTTCAAGATCCGCGAGGACCCGCGCCTGACTCCGGTCGGTCGCCTGCTGCGTCGCTTCTCGCTGGACGAGCTGCCGCAGCTGATCAACGTCCTGCGCGGCGAGATGAGCCTCGTGGGCCCGCGCCCGCTGCCCGAGCGCGACTACGAAATGCTCGAGGACTGGCACCGCAAGCGCTATCTGGTGCTCCCCGGCCTGACGGGTTTGTGGCAGGTGTCGGGTCGCTCCGAGCTTGACTTCGACGACCTCGTGCACCTCGACTTCATCTATCTGGAGCGCTGGTCGCTGGCGCTGGATCTGGCGATCTTGCTGAAGACGGTCCCGGCTGTGTTGATGCGGCGCGGGGCCTACTGAGCGCGCTCGCGCGGCGTCGCCCTACTCCAACTCCATCTCCGCCCGCGGCTCGCCCAGCGCCCAGCCCAGCGGACGCGAGTCGGCGGCGATCTCCGCGAGCGCGTCGCGGTAGACGCGCCAGGTGGCCTGCGCGGCGTCCTGCCAACTCCACCGCGGCGGCGCCGGCGCGGGACGGACCGCGCGCTCGGCGGTCTCGATCAACGCTCGCATGTCTCCTGGCTCCACGAACGCGGCGCGCTCGCCGAGCACCTCGCGCAGCGCCGGCACCTCGCAGGCGGCCACCGGAGCCCCGCAGGCGAGCGCCTCGACCGCGGGCAGGCCGAAGCCCTCGTCCTCGGAGGCGAGCACGAGCGCGTGAGCGCCGCTGTAGATCGCCGCCAGCTCGTCGTCGGTCACCTCGCCGGTGAGGATCACGTGCTCGAGCTCATGCGCCCACGGCCGCGTTGGGCCGACCAGTACGAGCGGCAGCTCGCGCGGCGTCGCCGCCAGTTGGGCCACCTGCTTGCGCGGGTCGGGATGGCGCAGCGAACCCACCCATAGCAGGTAGTTCTCAGGCAGGTTGAAGCGCGCTCGCGCGTGCTGCACTTCGGCTGCGGAGCGCACGTACATCTTCGGGTCGGGCGCCTCTGGAATGACGGCGATCCGCTCGCGTTTCAGTCCGAGTCGCTCCACGGCGTCGCCCGCGACCGCCTCGGTCGGCACGATTGCTCGCATCGCGCGCTGCACCGCCAGCCGGCGCATGTGCAGACGCACGCCCGAGCGCAGATGCTCGCTAGCGCGCTTGAGCGCGGCGAGATCGTGCAGTGTCACGACCATCGGACAGGGGCTGCGCAGGATCGCTCCATCGATCCAGGGCGAGTGAAACAGATCGACCCGCCGTGCCCTGACGGTCGCTGACGGGCGATGCGTCTCGACGATTTCGACGTCCTTCGGCGCCGTCTTGCGCAGCGCGCCCAGGATGCAGCGGGAGTAGCGGCCCACGCCGCGCACGGTAGCTGTGGGCCGGCTGTCGAAGGCGACCTTCACGCGCCTCAGAACATAGTCGCTTCGGTCACGATCTACGCGGATCTGTGGCGCTCGGCCTCGATCGTTCCCGCTAGTTGCGGCTGGATTGGTGACGTAGCCTTGCGGAGTCATGTCTCGCTCGCGCGGATATCACGACGCTGTCTGGGAGCGGACCCCCGAGCTGAGCGTCCCGGCGCACGCGGGCCTGCGCGAGCGATTTCTGCTCCGGCGGGCTCGGCGCGAGGGCGAACGGCTCGGACGGGCTCCGCGTGTGCTCGACATCGGCTGTGGCGAAGGGCAGTTCGCGGCCGCGCTCGCGCGCACCGGCGCCGACGTGGTGGCGCTCGATGTCGCCGGCGAGGCGGTGCGCCGCGCACTCACTCGCTACCCCGAGCTCGACGCGCATGTGGTTGAGCCCGAAGCGGAGCTGGCGCTGCCGGACGCGAGCTTCGACGTCGTCTGGGCTGGCGAGACGATCGAGCACGTCGCCGACACCGCTGGCTGGCTCTCAGAGTTGCGTCGCGTGCTGCGCTCGAGCGGCCTGCTGCTGCTCAGCACGCCCGATCACGGTCCGCTCTCGCGGCTGCGCCTGGGACTGGACCGGCGCGCGTTTGAAGCGTGCTTTCATCCGCGCTCCGACCACCTGCGCTTCTACACCCGCCGTGCGCTCTACGACCTGCTCGCGGACTTCCGCTTCGAGGACGTCGAGGTGCGCGGCGCCGGCGGCGTGCCCGGCGCCCGTGCGGTGCTGCTGGCGAGCGCCCGGCGTTTGCGCTTCTGAGTCGAGGCGGCCGCTCTCGAGTCAGCGGCGCTCGCGGTCGAGCTGGGGCCGGCGGCGCGCAATGCTTCCACGTAGACGTTCTGGAGCGGGATCGACTGCGGATCCAGATATACGGCGGCGCGCAGCTCGTGCACCGCGGCGGCCGGATCGGTGTGCAGGTCGTATTCGCCGAGTGTGCTCCACGTTTCCGGGTTGGAGGGCTGCATGTGCACCGCCTTCTCCAAAGTGGCTCGCGCCAGTGCGCTCTGCCCGGTCTCGTGCTGGACCGCCGCCAGCCGGAACAGGGCCGTCGCCGAAAGTGGATCGCGCTGCACGGCGGCCTGCGCCGCCGAGAGCGCCGCTACCGGGTTGCGTCGCAGCAGCGCAAGCGCCTGTTCGGAAGCGTCGACCGAGCGCTGTGGTTGCCACTCCGTCCACGCCGCCAGCAGCGTGCCGGCCACGACGACGATGGCGATCGCCAGGCGCAGCGGCTCGATCCTCGTCGGCCGGCGCGAGCTTGGCGCGCCGTGTGTGGACGTGCTTGGCGCGATCGATCCGTTGGTCGCCGAGTTGGTCGCGGTGGCGGCCGCCCCCCGGGATCCCGCCGGCGCGAGCAGATTGCCCCGTGGCAGCGGACCGCGCCCCGCCAGCCAGCCGGCGCACAGCAACCCCACCAAGGCGTCGCCGGGCACGTACCAGGTCCAGTCCACGAACGAGTGCACACCGAACGTCACGACGATGGAGAGCATGCTCAGCAACCCGATGCGCTCCGGCGTATAGGCAAGCGAGTGTGAGCGCCAGGCGAGCGTGGGTGGCGAGCGGCGGGCGCTCCAGCGGCGGTTGAACGGGTGTGTGCTGCGTCCGGTCGCGGCCATCCAGGCGAAAAGCAGCCCAATCGTCAACGCCAGACCGGCGATGCCGAGGTCGGCGAGCGTCTGCACCGCGTAGCCGTGGGCCTGGCGCACGTCGATCGGCACCGTCCGGTAGCGCAGACGCGCGGTTTCGTAACCGGCGGCGCCGGCGCCGAGGGCGGGATGGGCTTGGAAGATCTCAAGCGCCTCCTTCCAGTAGCGCGCGCGCACGCTGCCGACCGCGGTCAGGCGCCCGGCGGTGTTTGCCGGGACCTTCGCGTTGGGGTCGGTCAGAGATGAGAGGTCGTGGGAGATCGTGCCGGTGAGCCCGCGCGAGGACATCGCCAGAGCGCCCACGGCGCCAGCCAGGGCAAGCGCGATCAGCGCCGCGATCGCATAGCCGGCGGCCCTGCGCGTGCTCCTGCGTGGAGTGCGGCGGTCGCCGAAGAAGCCGATCGCCGTACCCGCGAGCGCGAGCGCAATCAGCATCGCCGCGAGCAGAACGCCGAACTGGTGCCCGGCGGTCGTGCGCGCCACGATCCCGACCGCTTCGTCTTTGAGTGCGGACTTGGCGAAGTCCCAGGCGATCACCGGGCCCGCGCCGAGCGCCGCCACAACGAGCACGCGCACACCGCGCAGCCGCAGCGGCACCAGCGCCATCCAAACGACGGTGCCCACCACGAACGCGGCGAGCGCGCCACGTGAATAGGCCAGCATCAGCGTCACCAGCATCAGTCCCAGGGCCGGGTAGGCGAGCGCGCTCAACAGCGCATGTCCGCTGCGACGGGCCCCCAGCCACAGGCAGCCGATCGCTCCCATCGCGGCGGTCAAGCCGATCGCGTTCCAGTAGCCGTATGGCTGCTGCAGCCGCGCGTAGGTGTCGGCTGCGTCCAGCTGGTTGGGGAGCGCCTTCGTCAATAGCGCATATGTGCAAACCGCGGCCGCGGCCAGCACGATGCCGCCGAGCAGCGCCCGCCAGCCACCAGGCGCGATCCAAGCGACCGCGACGGCCGCGGCGAAGGCGGCGCTGTAGGAGAGCATCCGGCCCGCGTCCTGCCAGCTGGCGTCGGGCGCCACCGACCAGGCGACCGACAGCGCGGCGAGGGAGGTGAAAGCCAACAGCAGCGCGATCGGCCAGACGCCATAAGCTCGAGCGCCCTCTGGGAGCAGCACGATCGCTCCCGCGAGGATGGCTCCCGCCAGCAGCGTCAGGATCAGCTCCAGCGTGGTCATCCACGCCAGGTTCAGCCCGCCGCCGGCGAGGAAGGTCGCCAAGCACAGCAGGCCCGCGACCGCCACCGTCGCTATCGCCGTCGCGCGCCGGCCGATTGGCGATCCCGCCGTGTGCCCCGAACGAGGTGTCGATCGCCAATCGGAGCGCGGAACGCTCGGCGGCTGCGTAGTCGTCCACGCCGCCTGTGGCGTCAGCGCACCAGCCGGCGGCTCAGTCGCGGTTGCGTGTGCGGACACGCTTGCGCACCTCCCCGGCCAGGAGTGCCGCGGCCGCGGCCAACAGCAGCGCGAGCACGGCAAACAGAGAGTGGGGCAGGGTGTTGACCGCCGAGGCGACGTTGGCGTGCACCACGCCGGGGCGGATCGGCTCGCCGCCGACCTGGACTGGCGCCGAGCCGTGCTTGTGAGCGCCCTGCACCGCTTTCTGCTCGGCTGGCGAGAGCGGAATCGCCACGTGGGAGGTCGCGTTGGCGGCTTCGCCGCCAGTGCCGCCGCCGGCCGCGGCCAGCTCAGCCTTGCGGATCAGGTTGGCGCAGTCGGTGTACTCGCTGGCTTCGGTCGAGATTTCTTTGAGCGCTTCTTTGTACTGCGCCTGGGTGTAGCCGCTGAACGATTCGCCGTGCGTGCACTTGTAGAGGATCGTCTTCCCGACGCTGGCCACAGCCGGCGGCGCCCCGACGGTTAGGGCGAGCGCCACGAGGGCGCAGACGACGCTGCTGCGAGACACGCTCGGAGGTCCCAAGGCGCGCAACGCTACCTGACGCCTTCCCGGGAAAGGCCGAGGCTCGCCAGCGCAGCTGAGAAGCCACCGGTCCAAGCGTCGAAGCTGTAGGCGGCGACATCCTGCTTGCCCGTCGCTCCCATGCAAGCGCGCATATCTGCGTCGCCGGCCAGTCGGCGTAGCGCCGCGGCGAGCGCGATCGCATCGTTTGCCGGCACGATCACGCCGTTGTGCCCGTCGCGCACAAGCCCGCCCGCAGCGGCTCCGACCGCGTTGCTTGCGATCACCGGTAGTCCCTGATTCATAGCCTCGTTGACAACCAAACCCCATGGCTCGCGGAAGGTGCGGGTTGCGATCGACGGGACGACGAGCACGTCGGCGGCCGCGTAGAGCTCGCGCAACTCGGCCGCCGGTACGGTCTCTGTGCACACCACCGCGCCGCCGGCCGGGACCCAAGGGGGGGTGGGCCCCGCGCCGACGAGGACGAGCGCGGCGGTTGGTGCCTGTAGGCCCGACATGCTCCAAGCCTCAGCGAGCACCCCCAGTCCCTTTTCCCGCGTCGGACGCCCCGCAAACAGGAACTTCACCTCCGACTCGTTCGGCCATACGGGACGGCTGGGGTGGGTCAGGGCTGGACTACTCCAGAAAGCGTTGTCGACGGCTTGGGGGGCAATGTGAACATTGCGGGCGCCATGAGCGCGCACGTAAGCGCTGACGTGGGGACCGTAGGTGACGAGCGCATCGGCCGAGCGATAGAGGCGCCGCAGCGCCAAGAAGCCGAAGGCGTGGGGGATGCTGCGCGGGTGCGCCCACAATGACGCCCACAGCAGCAGCGGCACGCGCGCTCGCCGTGCGCCCGCCCAGGTCGCAGGCAGTCCCACGCGCCCACCGGTCGAGCAGACGACTGCGCGATAGCGGCCGCTTGCCGCCAGCGGGTAGAGCTCGTGCTCGCGCACCATCCGATGCGGGAACGGCAGCTCGGCGACAGTCGCGCCGCCGCCGTGCTGCAGACGGCCGCCGAACAGCGCGAACTCGACACCCTCGCGCTCGTGCAGGGCCGCAAACGCACCGACGCGGTAGGGCGGCGCGTGGCCGGTGACGAACAGGATGGGCTTCGTCTGTGCGACCACGCTCACGGGCGGCGACCCACCGACAGCACATGCTCGTAGGCGGCCAGCGTCTGCTCGCCGCAGCGCTGCCAGCTGAAGTTCATCGCCACCGTCTCTCGCGCGCGCATGCTCGCCTCGCGCAGGCGATGTCGGTCGCAGAGAAGCTCATCGATGCGCTGGCTGAGGCGCTCGATGTCGCCGGGCGGCACCAACACGAAGCCGTCGCCGGCGGCGGCGATCTCCTCCGGTCCTGGCTCGCCT
>Ga0105240_10008166_pt1 | contig 15009 bp, 17 predicted proteins | sample KBSC54metaG_FD_80426 | JGI IMG/M metagenome (GOLD analysis project Ga0105240, IMG submission 80426) | Corn rhizosphere microbial communities from Kellogg Biological Station, Michigan, USA - KBS C5-4 metaG | ecosystem: Host-associated > Plants > Roots > Rhizosphere > Soil | place: Michigan, USA... | reverse complement strand
CCTTCGCATCAGCGGCGCTGTAGGGCGAAATAACAATGAGCCCCGGAACGCTTGCGTACCAGGGCCCATAATTCTGACTGTGCTGAGCGGCTACGCGTGCTGCTGCGCCGTTCGGACCGCGAAAGACGACCGGGCAGCGCATCTGACCGCCGGACATATAGTTGGTTTTCGCGGCGGAGTTCACGACATGATCGATCGCCTGCATCGCGAAGTTGAAGGTCATGAACTCGACGATCGGGCGAAGACCGCCCATCGCCGCGCCGGTGCCGAGGCCGGCAAAGCCATATTCGGTGATCGGCGTATCGACGACTCGCTTCGCGCCGAATTCATCGAGCAAACCCTGCGTGACCTTGTAGGCGCCCTGATACTCGGCGACTTCCTCGCCCATCACGAACACGCGGTCATCGCGCCGCATTTCCTCGGCCATGGCGTCGCGAAGGGCCTCGCGGACAGTCATATTGGCCATCGCCGTGCCTTCCGGCGCGTCAGGCTCGTCCCGCGTATTGGCGACATCGGCGGCGAGCGCGCGGGCGCCGGTCTCCATCAGATGGGGGGTCGGCTCCTCGATCGGGCTTTGCAGAGTCTTCTGGTCCGACGGCTTCGGGATTTCCTGTGACGGGCCCTCGATCGCTTTTTCCTGCTCCACCGGAGCGGCTGCCGGCTCGGACGTTGCACCCTCGCCATCCAGGAGCGCGATCGCCTGACCGACCTTCACTCCGTCGGTCCCTTCAGGCACCAGGATCTTGGCGATCTTGCCTTCATCGACGGCTTCGAACTCCATCGTCGCCTTGTCGGTTTCGATCTCGGCGAGAATGTCGCCGGACTTCACTTCGTCGCCTTCTTTCACCAGCCACTTGGCGAGCGTGCCCTCTTCCATAGTCGGGGAGAGCGCCGGCATCTTCAGCTCGATACCCATCAGTAGCTCCCCACCAGAACGTCGGTGTGAAGTTCGGAAGCGTCCGGCTCGGGCGAATCTTCGGCGAACTTCGCAGCCGCGACGACAATGTCGCGGATTTCCTTATCGATCGCCTTCAATTCCTCTTCCTTCACACCCATTCCCTCGAGCTCCTTTGCGGCCCGGTCGATCGGGTCGCGGTGCTCTCGATATTCATTCACTTCCTCGCGCGTCCGGTATCGCGCCGGGTCGGACATCGAGTGGCCACGATAGCGGTAAGTCATCAGCTCGAGGATGATCGGCCCGTTGCCTTCGCGCGCCCAGCGAAGCGCCATTTCGGCGGCTCCCCGGACCGCGAGCACGGCCATTCCGTCAACCTGGATACCCGGAATTCGGTGGCTTTCGCCGCGCTTGTAGAGCTGGATCTCCGACGATGAGCGCTTCACAGAGGTGCCCATCGCATATTGGTTGTTCTCGATCGCGTAGATCACCGGCAGCTTCCACAGCTCGGCCATGTTGAAAGCTTCGTACACCTGCCCCTGGTTCGCGGCACCGTCGCCAAAATAAGCGAGGCACACGCCGCCGTCGCCACGATATTTATGCGCGAAGGCAAGCCCGGTTCCGAGCGGCACCTGGGCTCCGACGATGCCGTGGCCGCCGTAAAATCCGTGATCGACGCTGAACATGTGCATCGATCCGCCCTTGCCCTTCGAAATCCCGGCGGCTCGGCCGGTCAGCTCGGCCATGATCACCTTCGGATCGATTCCATAAGCAAGCATGTGGCCGTGATCGCGGTAGCCGGTGATCACGCTATCCTTGCCCACGGTCATCGCCGACTGGAGGCCAACAGCGACCGCTTCCTGTCCGATGTAGAGGTGGCAGAAGCCGCCGATCAGCCCCAGCCCGTAAAGCTGCCCGGCCCGCTCCTCGAAGCGGCGGATGAGAAGCATTTCCCGATAGAATTGGAGGAGCTGATCCTTGTCCGCCTTGAATCGACTTGGCTGCGGCGGTCTGGGTACCTCGGGCTCCGCTGGCGGAGCGGTCTTGAACTCGTCCTTCTTGGGACCGGCTTTGGCAACAGGTTTCGCGGAACGCGCCACGTTGTTCTCTTTTCGCTGATGGTCGGGGCGGAGGCGTCTATAAGTGCGCTGCGGCCCAGCGGCAACTGGCGCGGAAACAGGGCGAAAATGGATGAGTCCTTTTCAGCTGCTAAAGCCGTTTTCGCTTGTGCGGTTTTGCTGCCCGTCGAGATTGACGCCGTTTTGAAGCCAATGTTCACATCCTCGAAACGAGGCGGATGGATTCCTTGCAATGTTCTGGAGAAGGGCCTTGCCGCAACAATTTGCTTCAAATCTGGCGTTCGATCTCGATGACGTAGAAAGGCGAAGCGATGCTCGCCAGGCGGCAGTCCTTCGGGTCGCGCTAATCACGATCGGCCAGATCACCCAATTCTGCCGGGTCGTGAACGTCTCGCCGCGCGGCGTTGAAGTCAGGTTATTTTCGACAGTTGCGCGAGGCACGCGGGTCCGGCTGCAGCTCCCCGACACGATGCGGGTATCAGGCACCGTGGTATGGTCGCGTGACAATGCGGCAGGCATCCATCTCGACGCGCCGCTCGATACGGAAGGCACTACCCAGTACGGTGCCGCTTTCGATCCGAAGCGCAGACGTCGGCTTCCAAGAGCGTCAGTGGCAGCCTGCGCCCGGTTGCGCCTGGGCGCACTCACTCATCCGGCAGATCTTCGTGATATTTCGCCGGCAGGAGCCCTCCTTCACACCCGCAAACCGCTGACTGCAACGGGCCCAGCTCTGCTCACGCTTCCGGACTTCGCGCCGATTCCGTCGCAAATTCGCTGGATTGATGGGCTGAAAGTGGGGCTACTCTTCAACACCTATCTGGAAATGCAAACATTGGCAGCGTGGATCAACGAGAGGCAGCGGGTCGACCTCGGCCTCGTCTGAAGTTTCCGACAACGCGGCTATTCGGTTTCCGAGCCCTCAATTTCCTGTTTCAACTGCTGGATCGCGAGATCGAGCTGAGCTCCAACCTGCGGCGGCGCGTCGCTTTCGTCGAGCAGCCGCAACGCCTCCTGCATTCGCGAAAGGGCGGACATTAAGCCGACCTTGTTGCCAGCCCAATCGTCTTCGTCGTTCGCTTCCACGGACGAACCATTCATACATCGACCTCCGAGCAGCGGTCGAAACGCTCAATACTCACACAATATCCGGCTGTCACTTGGCGTGTAAATTATTAACGCCCGTGGAGATTTGCAGAGGCCTCGACCCTATTTCGAGGATGGGTCGGTCGCGCCGGACGAGGTGATCTCCGCCTCGCGAAGCTCGAGGAAATATTCGTCGAGCAATCTGCGCCCTTTGTTTGTGAGTTCCACGCCGGCGGCATTCCTTTCGAAGGCTCCGCCGGCGCCGCTCGCCAATCCTTCGTCCTGCAGATAGCCAAGCCATCGCAACGTGGTGCTGAGCGGCGAATCGGTGCTGCCGGCAAGGTCTGAGACATCCGGCCGCCGCAAACCTCCGTCTGCAAGGTAAAGAGTCAGCAAAATGTCCCATGCGGTTTCGGCGAACATCGCCGGACCGAAGAGCTTGTATCGGAGCTGGCGTGAAAACCGCACCCGAGCCGCGTCGTTGCGAAGGACATCACGCTGCGCATCGGTCAGCCCACGCGAACCGCCCGCAACCAACTCCAGCCTGCGCCTCCGGCGGAACTCGCCGCTGATGCTCTGTCCCATATCGCCCGGTCCTCGCCGCAGTCTGGCTGCGATCGGCAAAAATCCGAGCTGCCACACGTTAACTCACAAATTCGTCCGCGGGGCAACTGCTGATTAGTCTTGTAACGAAACTGAATGAAGTCGGTTGCGGGCGACGAAGGCCCAGCGTCAACGCTATTTCAGCGGAACGACGACCTCATCCGGACGGACCAGCCCAAGATCGCGGCGGGCGAGCTCGTCGGCCAGATCCGGATCAGCGTGCTTTGGGTCGAGAAGGTCGGAGCGGTGCTGCAGCTCCGCCTTCTGCTGCTGGAGTTCGGAAAGCTCGGCTTCCCGTGTTTTCAGATCGCGGTGATAACCGCCCCAGGCCAGCAGCCCGTTCGGGCCGGCGATCGCGTAACCAGCGAAGTTGCCGACGATGAGCAGCGCAAGGGCGGGCCAAAAAGCCCGCCGGATCAGCCCGATATTGCGGTTTTTCCCCATCGCGATCCCACAAGAATCACGAAGAGTCGGTGAACGCAAGTGAATTCCGCGAGTTGCCGCGCGAACTTGTGAATTAGGCCGGATGAAAGGCCTTGAAAGCGCTCGCACCCGGGTAAACCGCGCGATCGCCAAGCTCTTCCTCGATGCGAAGCAGCTGGTTGTACTTGGCCGTTCGGTCCGAGCGCGCGAGGCTGCCGGTCTTGATTTGGCCGGTGCACAGCGCAACCGCGAGATCGGCGATGGTTGAATCCTCAGTCTCGCCCGAACGGTGCGACATCACTGCCGTGTAGCCGTTGCTCTGTGCGAGCCGGACCGCGGCGATCGTCTCGGTCAAGGTGCCGATCTGGTTGACCTTGATCAGGATGGAATTGGCGATCCCTTCCTCGATCCCGCGGGAAAGCCGCGTGACGTTGGTGACGAAAAGGTCGTCGCCGACCAGCTGGACTCGCGAACCGAGCCGCTCGGTCAGATGCTTCCAGCCCGCCCAGTCGTCTTCCGCCAGCCCGTCCTCGATGGACGCGATCGGATATTGCCGCGCCAATTGATCGAAGAAGCCGACCATATCCTCCGAGGACAGCGCCTTTCCTTCAACCTGATAGGCGCCATCGCGGTAGAATTCGCTCGCCGCCGGATCGAGCGCGAAGAGCACGTCTTGCCCCAACTTGTATCCGGCAAGCTGGACTGCCTCCGAAATCACGGCGAGCGCCTCGTCGGCCGAACGAAGATTGGGCGCGAACCCGCCTTCATCGCCGACCGAGGTCGAGAGGCCGCGCTTCGACAGAATTGATTTCAGCGCATGGAACACCTCGGTCCCGCAGCGCAGCGCTTCCGAGAAGCTCGGCCGTCCGGCCGGAACGATCATGAATTCTTGAAAATCGATCGGGTTGTCGGCGTGAACGCCGCCGTTTATGACATTCATCATCGGCACCGGCAGCATGTTGGCGGTGCTGTCTCCTATATACCGGTAGAGCGGCTCCCCGGCTGCATTCGCCGCGGCCTTCGCGCAGGCAAGGCTGACACCCAGGATCGCATTCGCTCCGAGGCGAGCCTTGTTGTCGGTGCCGTCGAGCGCAATCATCGACGCGTCGATCTCGCCCTGGTCCTCGGCGTCATGGCCGATCAGCGCTTCGGCTATTTCGCCGTTCACCGACTGCACCGCTTTCGTGACTCCCTTCCCGCCCCAGCGGCTCTTGTCGCCGTCACGAAGCTCCACCGCCTCATGCGCACCGGTCGAGGCGCCCGAAGGGACCGCCGCCCGACCGAAGCTGCCGTTTTCCAGCGTCACGTCGACTTCGACTGTGGGATTGCCGCGGCTGTCGAGGATCTGGCGGCCGCGGATGGCGGTGATTGCAGTCATGGAATTCCTTCTTACGTAGGCGTAATGATGTCCAAGATGAGCCGTCCCTATAAAGCGCTTGGCGGAGACGCAACATTCTCTCGGAAAGCTTCGGAACGGGAGCAAGCGCGAAAGGTTGAATCCGGTAAAGGAGGACGAGATGGCTGAGCAAGATCTTCCGGAAGGAACCGATACCGTGATTGAAGGCGCAAGCGATAGCGGCAGCGAAGGAAGCGGAGCCTCCAACGTTGCAACCAGTGGCACATCCGGCGGCACGGGGTCGACCGGGTCCACGGAAACCACCAACGGAATTCTCGACAAGGTCCGCTCTGGCGGAGAGAAACTTTCCGGGCAGGCAGCCGATCGCGCCAAGGACCTGCTCAGCCAGGGAATCGAGCGTTCGGCCGAAGCGCTCGCCAATGTCGGCAAGTTGATCGGCGACACCGCAGCGGGAATCGATGAGCGGCTTGGCGAAGAATATGGCGACTACGCGCGCCGTGCCGCCGAAACGATCGAGGGTGCGGCGAACAGCCTCGCGGCCAAGGATCCCGAAGAACTGATCGACGATACGCGCGAATTCATCCGGCGAAGCCCCGCGGTGGCACTCGCCGGTGCGGCCATCGTCGGCTTCGCGGTCGCCCGGCTGATCAAATCGGGCCTGTCGAGCGGTGACGACGAAGACCGCGAAAGCCGCCGCCGGAGCTGATGCTCAAGCCGGCCGACACTCCGCCCGGGGGCTCTGACCGTCCGATCGGCGAGTTGGTGAGCCAGCTCGTCGATGACGGCAAGGCCTATGCGAAAGCGGAGATCGACCTGGTCAAGGCGATTGCCGCCGATAAGGCGGCGGACGCGCGGACCGCAGCGATCCTGCTTGGGCTCGCGCTGTTCATTGCCTTTGGAGCCATTGTCGCACTCTGCGTCGGGATTGTGATGGCGCTCGCAACCTTGATCGGCCCGCTGCTCGGCGGGGTCGTTGCCTTCGTCCTGCTCGGCGCGGTCGCCGGACTTCTCGGGTGGCTCGGCGCGCAGAAGATAAGGGCAGCCCTGTGACAGCCGAATCCCAAAGCGTTGCCGACGCCCGCCGCCGGGCAGCGGACGCCCGGGCTCGTTTCGAAGCGACCGTCGACGAGGTCATCGAACGGGGTGAAGACCTGCTTCACAGCCTGACGCCGCACAATCTCGCCCGCGACGCCTGGGAGGCAGCGAAGTCTAAGGGCGCCGATCTGGCTGAAGACGCAGTCGACGCGGTCAGCAAACGGCCCGTCGCAGCGACCGGTATCGTCGCCGCGGTCGCGCTGTTTCTTGCCCGGGAACCGCTGATGGATCTCGCCGACCGGCTGATGCACAGCAAGAACAAATCGAAAGCCCGCAAAGGCCAAAAGGAAAAGATGGAGACGACGTGATGAGCGACAGCAACCGCGGGGCGGAAAACGGCAACGGCTGGGCAACGCAGGCGAGCGGTCGCGTGGGCGACACGATCGACCAGGCGCCGCTGATCGCGCTCGGCGCGGGGCTCGCCGCCGGAGCCTTGATCGCGGCCCTGCTTCCCACCACCCGACGGGAGCGCGATCTGCTTTCGCCGGTCGGCGACCGGATCACCGGCGCGGCTCGCGGCGCCGCGGATGCCGCCCGGCGCGCCGGGTCGGACAAGCTCAAGGAACTCGGCCTCACCCCCGACGCGCTGGTCGACAAGGCCGGCGAAGCAGCGCGCGAGGCGGCTCAGGCAGCGGTTGGCACTTTCAAGGACGAAGCGGCCGGCTAGACAGTTCGCAAGCGCTCAAAATCTTGCTAGCGCTCCGCCCATGAGCAAGCTTCATCTCGTTTTCGGCGGGCGGGTGAAGGACCCGCAGGGTCTGGATTTCGACCTCAACTCCATCGACCTCGTCGGCCTCTACGGCAGCTATGCCGACGCGGAGAATGCCTGGAGCAGCAAGGCCCGGCAGACTCTCGATGATGCCGAAATGAAATATGTGATCGTCCATCTGCATCGGCTGCTGGAGCCGGACGCGGAAGGGATTTCAAGGCCTAAGACTGCCGCTTAGGCCTTCCGGTATCGCCACAGCAGCAACGGCCGCTGCAGCGCCAGCCCCGCCAGGAAACCGCCGACATGGGCGGGAGTCGCGATCTGGTAGCCGTTGAGGCCGCCGAGCATCCCCGTCATCCACTGGAGGATGACCCAGGCCGCCATTAGCCATAGGCCGTTGATGATCTGATTGAGGGTATTGTTGCGCACGATCCGCTTGGGCCGCCCGAAGCTGAGCGCGAAGGCGCCGATGATCCCGCTTATCGCTCCGCTCGCGCCCACCATCGGATCGGTCGAATGGGGAAACAGCACCCATTCCGCGATCGCTGCCGTGTAAGCGGCGATCACGTAGATCAGGATCAACGGTCCTGCGCCGAGCACGCGCTCGACCAGCATCCCGCACCAAACAAGGATCAGCATGTTCATGCCGAGGTGGAGCAGATTCGCGTGAACGAGGGTGGCAGTAAGCGGCGTCAGCCACGCGGGTGCAGCGGCGAAATCCACCGCCGCGCCGCTCAATCGCGCCGGAATGACGCCCAGCGCGAAGGCAGCCGTATCATTCCATCCCCCGAGATAGGCGATCAGCCACGCCGCCGCGGTCGCGACCGAAATGATGACGGTCGCGGTCCGGGCGGTCTGCAAGCGGCCCGGAACCGCGTTCAAACGAACTCGACCTTCTCGATTTCGTAATAGCGGTCGCCCGAGGGGGTCGAGACCTCGACCTCTTCACCCACCTCGCGGCCGATGAGGGCGCGCCCTAGCGGCGAATTGTAGCTGATCCGTCCGTCGCGGGCGTTGGCCTCAACCTGGCCCACGAGTTGGTAGCGGACTTTCTTGTCGTCCTCGTCGATCAGAGTGACGGTCGCGCCGAACACGACCTTCTTGCCCGACAGAGTCGTCGGATCGATCACGATCGCTCGGCTGAGCTGGTCCTCGATATCGGCAATGGTCGCCTCGATCTGGCCCTGCCGCTCCTTGGCCGCGTGATATTCGGCGTTTTCCGAGAGGTCGCCGTGCGCGCGCGCCGCCTCGATCGCCTCGACGATCTCGGGCCGCTCGACATTCTTGAGCTGGCGCAGCTGGTCGGAGAGCTTACGGTGCCCTTCCGCCAGCATCGGCACTTTTTCGGCGCTCGCCATGTCCAAATCCTTTTTCAAAACCGCCCCGGCGAGGCCTCGCAGCCCCGTCCTGGAAGACAGATTTTCAGCTGAATTTCAGTTTACGGAGGAAGAATAATAGGATTGGAGCGAGCGCACTTCAAGCGCCCGCCCGCGAAGCGCCTCGATCGCCTTCGCCGAAGCAAGGCTTCCCGACGCGGTGGTGAAGTACGGCACCTTGCGGTTAACCGCCGTCGCCCGGATCGAGTGGCTGTCCTTCAGCGATTGCCAGCCCTCGGTGGTGTTGAACACCAGCTGCACCTCGCCGTCCGTCAGCCGGTCGACGATGTGCGGGCGCCCCTGCGCAACCTTGTTGACCTGCCCGACTTCGAGACCCCGCGCTGCAAGGTGTGCGGCGGTGCCGCCGGTCGCGATTACCGAGAACCCCAGCTCGAGCAGTTTCTCCACCGCTGGGACGATATTGTCCTTGTCCGCATCCTTGACCGAGACAAACGCCGTCCCCGCCTGCGGCAATTTCATCCCCGCGGCGATCAGTGCCTTGCCGAATGCGATGTCGAAATCCCGGTCGATTCCCATGACTTCTCCGGTGCTCTTCATTTCCGGTCCGAGCACAGGATCGGAGCCGGGGAAGCGCGCGAAGGGGAACACCGATTCCTTGACCGCAACATAGGAGAGATCGCGGTCGATCGGATCGAATGCGGAGAGCTTCTCGCCCGCCATCACCCGGGCCGCGATCTTCGCGACCGGCCGGCCGATCGACTTGGCGACGAACGGCACCGTGCGGCTGGCGCGCGGATTGACCTCGATAAGGTACACCTCGCCGTCCTTCACCGCGAACTGGACGTTCATCAGTCCTTTGACCTTGAGCGCCAGCGCCAGTGCCCGGCTCTGCCGCTCCAGCTCCGCGATGACTTCGGCGCTGAGGCTGTGTGGCGGGATCGAGCAGGCGCTGTCGCCCGAGTGTACGCCCGCCTCCTCGATATGCTGCATGATCCCGGCCACCATCGCCGTCTCGCCGTCGGCGATGCAATCGACGTCGACCTCGACCGCGTCGCGCAGGTAGCGATCAATCAGCACCGGCGCAGCCCCCGAAACCGCCACTGCGGTCGCGATATAATGCTCAAGCTGCTCCGGCCCTTCGACCACTTCCATCCCGCGCCCGCCGAGCACGTAGGACGGGCGCAGAAGCACCGGATAGCCGATCCGCTCCGCCACCATCAGCGCTTCTTCGCGGCTGCGCGCGATCCCGTTGGCCGGTTGCTTGAGGTTGAGATCGCCCACCAGCTTGGCGAACCGCTCACGATCCTCCGCCAGGTCGATGCTGTCGGGCGAGGTGCCGAGGATCGGCACGCCTGCCGCCTGCAGCTCCTGCGCCAGCTTGAGCGGGGTTTGGCCGCCGAGCTGGACGATGACGCCCGCCAGCTCGCCCTTCTCCGCCTCACGGGTGACGATTTCGAGCACATCCTCGATCGTCAACGGTTCGAAATAGAGTCGATCTGAGGTCTCAGGGTCGGTCGAAACCGTCTCCGGGTTGCAATTGACCATGACCGTCTCGAACCCAGCATCGCGAAGCGCGAAAGCCGCGTGGCAGCAACAATAATCGAACTCGATTCCCTGCCCGATCCGGTTCGGTCCGCCGCCGAGGATCATCACCTTGCGCCGGTCGGACACCTCGGCCTCGTCGACGGGCTCGCCGAACAAGGGCGCTTCGTAGGTCGAATAGAGATAGGGCGTCGTCGCGTCGAACTCCGCGGCGCAGCTGTCGATTCGCTTGTACACTGGCCGCACGCCGAGCCGGAGCCGGTGCGCCAGCACATCCGCCTCGCTGACGGCGCCGGTCATCGCCTTCACGGTGTCGTGGAGCAACCCGGACTTGCCGGGTTCGCCGACTACATGCGCCGACCGCACTGCAAGCTGCGCCAGCCGCGCATCGGAAAAGCCGAGCGCCTTCAACCGCCGCATCCCTGCGGCGTCGTTCGGCAATCCGCTTGTGCGGACCTCCATCTCGGCAAGAACGATCTCGCCTAACTGCCTCAAAAACCACGGATCGAATCCGGCGATCGCGGCGATCCGCTCGACCGACAGCCCTTGCCGGAGCGCCTCGCCAGCGACCAGCAGCCGATCCGGAGTCGGCCGCGCCAGCGCCGCCTCGATCTGCTCGACCGGCGCGCCCTCCAGCTCGCGCACCCGGTCCAGACCGGTCAGTCCGGTCTCAAGGCCGCGAAGCGCCTTCTGAAGGCTCTCGGGGAAGCTGCGCCCGATCGCCATGACTTCGCCGACCGATTTCATCGCCGTGCTCAGGAGCGGCTGCGCGCCCTTGAACTTCTCGAAAGCGAAGCGCGGGATCTTGGTCACCACATAATCGATGGTCGGCTCGAAGCTCGCCGGGGTCGCGCCGCCGGTGATGTCGTTCCTGATCTCGTCGAGCGTGTACCCCACCGCGAGGCGCGCCGCGACCTTGGCGATCGGAAAGCCCGTCGCCTTCGACGCCAGCGCCGAGGACCGCGACACGCGCGGGTTCATCTCGATCACCACCATCCGCCCGGTCTTCGGATCGACTGCGAACTGAACGTTGGAACCGCCAGTTTCGACGCCGATTTCCCGAAGCACAGCGATCGATGCCGACCGCATCCTTTGATATTCCTTGTCGGTGAGGGTCAGCGCCGGGGCGACGGTGATGCTGTCGCCGGTGTGCACGCCCATCGGGTCGATATTTTCGATCGAGCAGATGATGATGGCGTTGTCCGCGCGATCGCGGACGACCTCCATCTCATATTCCTTCCAGCCGATCAGGCATTCGTCGATCAGCACTTCGGTTGCCGGCGACGCGTCGAGCCCTCCCGCGACGATCTCGGCGAACTCTTCGCGGTTGTAGGCGATTCCGCCGCCGGTCCCGCCCAGCGTAAAGCTTGGCCGGATGACCGCGGGAAGCCCGACGGTTTCGAGCGCGGCCATTGCCTCTTCGAGCGTGTGGACGACTGCGGATCGCGGGCTTTCGAGCCCGATCCTGTCCATCGCGTCGCGGAATTTCTGCCGGTCCTCCGCCTTTTCGATCGCTTCGGCATTGGCCCCGATCAGCTCGACTCCGAGCCGCTCCAGGGTCCCGTCCCTGGCCAGCGCCAGCGCCGTGTTGAGCGCCGTCTGCCCGCCCATCGTCGGAAGCAGCGCGTCCGGCTTCTCCTTCTCGATGATCTTGGCGACGATCTCCGGGGTGATCGGCTCGATATAGGTGGCGCCAGATTCCCCTTCCCCACCCACGAGCTCCGGATCGGTCATGATCGTCGCCGGGTTCGAATTGACCACGATGACGCGATAGCCCTCGGCCTTCAGCGCCTTGACGGCCTGACTCCCCGAATAATCGAACTCGGCCGCCTGGCCGATGACGATCGGCCCGGCCCCGATAATCAGGATGGAGGAGATGTCTGTGCGCTTAGGCATGCAGAGAGACCGCCTTGACTCCCTTTCCCCTCGCGGGAGAGGGTTGGGGTGAACCGGCTAAACCCCCTCTCCCCTCCGCGGGAGAGGGTTGGGGTGAGGGGGCTAAATGGCAAGGCACCACTTCCTGACGACCAGATCGCGACGTCTGCGCCGCGACTCCACCGATGCCGAACGCAAACTCTGGACCATCCTCCGCAACGGGCAAATGAACGGTCTCAAGTTCCGCTGCCAGGTCGAGATCGACGGCTATATCGCCGACTTCCTCTGCCCCGAGAAGCGTCTGATCATCGAAGTCGACGGCGGCCAGCATGCGCCCAAAAAGGACGCGCGCAGAACTGCATTCTTGGAGAGTCAGGGTTTCCGTATCCTTCGCTTCTGGAACAACGATGTGCTGCAAAATCTGGATGGTGTCTGGACGGCGATAGAGGATGCCCTGACCACGCCCCCTCACCTGACGCGCTGACGCGCGCCACCAGCGGCCGGGTCGGACCGTCTGGGGGAGGGTCCGCTTCCGGACGCTCCCGCGATGGGGAGAGGGGTTCGGGCCCGCCCCGATGATCAGGATGGAGGAGATGTCGGTGCGCTTAGGCATTAGACTGCGCCTCCGTTGTCACGAACGGCGCACCGCATTTTGTGCATTGATCAGGCAAACGCCAAAGCTGCCGCGAATACATAGGCCCGAACAACTGGTCTTTGGCGACGCTGCCTTTGGCGCTGCCATGAAGGCGATATGCCGGCCAAGCGCATCGATAGCACTTTATGTTAAACACCCAAGCTGCAGGCATGGCCAAGCAGACTAAGACAAAACCCAACCAGAAGATCCTCAACAAGAATGCGATGAACATTCCGCCTATGCCTGCGTAAAGCACCCAGCGCGCTGGCACCTCCCACCTCTGCGCAATCTCGAAGCGACGCGGAATTTGGTCATCGCAAGCGATCACCGCATCATCCCCACGAATTTCTCGAACAGGTAGAAGCTGTCCTGCGGGCCGGGGCTGGCCTCCGGGTGATATTGAACGCTGAACGCGGGCTTGTCCGTGAGCTCGATCCCGCAATTGCTGCCGTCGAACAGCGACACATGGGTCTCGCGCACATTATCCGGCAGGCCCTCCCGCTCGACCGCGAATCCGTGGTTCATGCTGGTGATCTCGACCCGCCCGTCCTCCAGCCGCTTGACCGGGTGGTTGGCGCCGCGATGACCCTGGAACATCTTTGACGTCTTGCCGCCAACCGCCAGCGCCAGCATCTGGTGACCGAGGCAGATGCCGAACAGCGGCTTTCCGCTCTCCAGCATCGCCCTAATCACCGGCACCGAATATTCGCCCGTAGCCGCCGGGTCGCCGGGTCCGTTCGACAGGAAGAAGCCGTCCGGCTCGTGGGCCATGATCTCGTCGAACGAGGCGGTCGCGGGAACCACCGTCACCCGCGCCCCGGCTTCGACCAAATTGCGGAAGATGTGGCGCTTCGAGCCGTAATCGACGGCGACGACGTGCGGACGCCGGTCCTCCTGGCCCGCGCCGGAATAACCGGCGTTCCATTCCCACTTGCCGCCGGCCCAGCGCTCGACCTGAAGCCGACTGACTTCCTTCGCCAGGTCCATGCCTTCGAGGCCGGGCCACTCCGCGGCCATTTTCTGCAGCCTGTCGAGATCAAACTCGCCCGCCGCATTGTGAGCGATGGCGATGTTCGGCGGCCCCTCTTCGCGCACCAGCTTCGTCAGCGCACGCGTATCCACCCCCGCGATCCCGATCCGCCCCCATTTGCGCATCCAGTCGGCGAAATCCTGTCCCGCGCGATAGTTGGAGGGCGCCGTCACCCGGTCGCGCACCAGGCAGCCCAGCGCATGCGCCTCGGTGGCCTCGATATCTTCGTCGTTGGCGCCGACATTGCCGATGTGCGGGAACGTGAAGGCGATCACCTGCCTGGCGTAGGAGGGATCGGTCATCACCTCCTGGTATCCGGTCATCGCCGTGTTGAAGCACAGCTCGCCGACTGCCTCGCCCTCGGCTCCGAACCCCTGCCCCCAGATCGTCCGTCCATCGGCGAACACCACGACTCCCGTCGCGCCCTTTAGCTGGGGGGCGCGCGTGAGTTGTGCGTCGGCCATTGGCGGGAAGAGCCTTTCCGTCAGGGTTGAACAGCGATGTCGCTAAGGGATTGCCGCTAGGGTGATTCGCAACCCCCGTCAACGGCTGGTCACCAGCAAAATCCGCCGCTAGGGCTAGCCGTTTCCTCGAAGAGATAGAGCGATGATCCGGGACGACATCAAGGCCGCGACGATTGCGGCGATGAAGGGCGGCGACAAGGAAACGACCGCGACCTTGCGGCTGGTTTCGGCCGCGATCAAGAATCGCGACATCGAGGCGCGCACCGGCTCCGCTCCCGCCGACGACGATCAGCTCGTCACCGAAGTGCTTCAGAAGATGATCAAGCAGCGCCGCGAATCGGCTGACGTCTACCGCAAGGGCGGCCGTGAAGATCGTGCCGCCGCCGAGGAAAGTGAGATCGCGGTCATCGAACGCTTCCTTCCGAAGCAGATGAGCGACGAGGAAGCGCGGGCGGCCATTTCCGCCATCGTCGCCGAGACCGGCGCCTCGTCAATCAAAGACATGGGCCGGGTAATGGCGGAGGTAAAAGCCCGCCACGCCGGCGAACTCGAACCTGCGCGAGCGAGCGCCTTGGTGAAAGCCGCGCTGTCCTAAAGAAAACGGCCCCGCCGCGCGAGCGACGGAGCCGAGTTCAATCGAAAAGCTCGATAGCTTCTATCTTGCGGCTGCGGCTGCCGGTTTGGCGCCCGCTCCGCTCGCGGTGAGCCCGGTCACGCCGTCCATCGCCAGCTTTGCCAGACGAATGGCGACTGTCGTTGCGACCGCCCCGGCCATCGCCGTCTGAAGGTTCAACGCTACTGCATTCAGCTGAGCGCCGATCGCCGGGATGTGAGTAAGAGCCGTGCCGATAAGCGGCAAAGCGACGACGAGAACGGCCGCGAT
>Ga0105240_10008163_pt1 | contig 15012 bp, 13 predicted proteins | sample KBSC54metaG_FD_80426 | JGI IMG/M metagenome (GOLD analysis project Ga0105240, IMG submission 80426) | Corn rhizosphere microbial communities from Kellogg Biological Station, Michigan, USA - KBS C5-4 metaG | ecosystem: Host-associated > Plants > Roots > Rhizosphere > Soil | place: Michigan, USA... | reverse complement strand
GTGGCATTGGTGCAGGCGCTGAGGTCCGGCGATCCGGGCACGCTGATCTCGGCGACGCCGGATCGGCATGATTTGCTGCGCAAGATCGGCTGTCCGCACTGTCACAGGCAAATGGAGACGCATTTCTATAACGGCCCTGGGAACGTGATCATCGACGACTGCGAGCACTGCGAGCTGAACTGGCTCGATCACGGCGAGTTGATGCGGATTGTGCGGGCGCCGGATTACAGTCGCTAGTGGTCAGTGGTCAGAGATCTGTGATCAGGTGTCAGGACTTGGAGATTGTAGCGCGATGCCGGCAAATCAGAATGCCTTAGTCTTTCCTCCGTTGAGGGGATACTTGATCATTCGAGGATTGGCATAAGGTGCCAGATGAGTTACGACAATTCTGATCTGTATCGGGCTTTTCCATCTTCTGTTCGGACCGAGGTCAATGCGGCTGTATCCGTGCTACCTATCACCGAATACAACGAGCCCTCGGCGTTTTCAGTCTTCGTTGCCGGCGAGTTTGTGCGCATACCTTACCGCATAAATCATGATGTCGAGTTGATCGATTCGAGCGGGTTGACGGGTCTCCAGAAAAAGTTGCTCGATTGCATATTATCTCGGCATGGCGATGGGTTCATCCGGGAGAAGCATCTGCGCAATGTAATTGCGTCCAGGTATGAATGGGTTCCGCCGTTTGTTATTCAGCTTCTCGGGGAATATGTAGTCGAGATACTTTGTGCGATCCGGGACGTATTGCCAGAACTCGATGAAAGCCTCTACAGAACCTTCTTGCTTGCAAATCCAGTGTTCTTCGATCGAACGAAACAGCGGGTGAGAAGTTACTGGTACTGCTACTACACGAATGTGAAGAGAGAAGATTACGCGGGATTCGAGATCATCCGTTTTCTTGAGGGACTCGGCCGTCGGTGAAGAGAAGTGCTTGCCTTTCCGAGACGATCCCCGGTCCCCAAATGCGAGGGACCGGGGGCACCCGCCAGTAGCTAGTGGCCGCTGCTAGCTCTTGAGTCTTAGCCAACATTTCATTCTGTAAGTTCTCGGCTGCAAGAAGGTGTGCGCAAGGGGAGAGCTGCGTTATTGGTCATGGCGTGAGTTGGCGGTAGTGTGGGGAGCGATGGGCCTGATCGATCAGATGATGCGCAAGAAGCGATGTGGAAGCGTACGAAATTGACTCTCTTTTTAAGTTGACAATGAGGTTTTTAGATTGGGTGTCTGGAGCAAGAACGCGGGATGCTGGATCAAGCGGGGAGACAGCGACCGGCGGCATAGTAAAGGCTGATCCAATTCGATCAAATTTAGAAAAAAGAGACGAGTGAACACATGAATTTCAGAGCCGCGGTTTCCCCCGTAATGAATAAGTTGAAGACATAAGCTGTGTACTTCGCAGTTGCAACGGCAGTGGCAGTTGGGATGATGACTGTGCAGAGCGCATCAGGACAGAATGCTGCGCAAGTGACAATTCCCTTTGCCTTCTCGGCAAATCACCAGGCCTTTCCGGCTGGCCGTTACCGGGTAGTTCGTCAGGCGGATAACTACCTCACTGTTATGAGCACCGAGACAGGCGTCACAGCGGGATTGATGGTGCGTACAACGCGCAGTTTCGAAGTTTCTCCAAAGAGCAACATGGTGTTTCTACACGATGAGCGCGGATATCACTTGCTGAAGGTTCAGATCGCGCAAGGCGGGATTGGCGTGCAGAGCGAGCTGGCGACGCAGCCGAAGCGGGAGCGCGAGATTGCGAAGGCTGCAATCAGCGAGTCAACGGAAGTTGGGATGAATTAAACGTCTAAAATCTCGTAGAGGCAGGGGCCGAAATCCGCATGGGTTTCGGCTCTTTCGCTTTTGATACCCGAGAGCGTGATCTCCGGGCGTAGGTCATCAAGATTGAGGCACATCCCAGGAGCCCGCTTCCTCCGTATTCCTGATCTATTTCGTGGATTCAGTGATCGCGGTAATTTTGTCGATGGCAGGACCGGGGGCGTGTTCAACTTTGCCGTCGGGCCAGTGGATCTCGATGTCATCGATTTTGGTGGCGGCGCCTAGGCCGAAGTGGAGGCGCGTGTCGTTGTTGGAGAGATAGCTGCCGCCGCTGATAACATCGCCGCGCTGCTTCACCACCCCATCAACGAGGACCTGTTGCTGGGGACCCCGGATACCTGCAGCGGTTACATAGACGACGGTGCCGGTTGCATCGCGCGGGGATTTGCCGGTCCCGGTGAGTTTGAGTTCGAGCCAGTGGTTATGATTTGAATCTACGTTGCGGAGGAGGACGGGGCGGCCGTCCATGACGTTGATGACTGCGTCGATTTTGCCGTCGTTGAAGAGATCGCCGACGGCCATGCCGCGTCCTGCTATTACGGCGGCGAGGCCAGTGCCTTCGACGGCTGGGACGTTCTCAAATGATTTTCCTTGGAGGTTGTGGAAGAGCATGGGACGCTCTTTCCAGCTTGTACCCCAGTTGTATTTGTCGGCCTGAGGATAGACGTGGCCGTCGGACATCATGAGGTCTTTCCAACCGTCATTGTCGTAGTCGAAGAAGGCATCGCCCCAACTGAGGAACGGAACGGTGACTTCGCCGAGGCCGACGTGATAACTGACGTCAGTGAAGTTGGCGTCGCCTTCATTGCGGTAGAGAGGCTTGTAGTCGTCGGAGAAGGTAGTGTTGAAGACGTCGAGCATCCCCTTGTTCTGGGTGTCGCCAACTGCAATTCCCATGGAGGCGGTTTCGCGGCCGGCTTCGTTGAGTGCGTAACCGGAGGCATAGCTATCGTCTTCAAAGGCGCCGTCGCCCTTGTTGATGTAGAGGTAGTTAGGCGTGGAGTCGTTGCCGACGAGGAGGTCGGGCTTGCCGTCGTTGTTGATGTCGACGAAGACCGCGCCAAGGCCGTAGTAGCCGGGCTTGTCTGCGACTCCGGCTTTGTCGCTTACGTCAGTGAAGGTGCCGTCGCCATTGTTGTGAAAGAGATGGTCAGGCTCGCCTTTGAGACCGCGAGGGCCGCAAGCGGTTGCTTCTCCACGGAAGGTGCAAAAGGAATTGCTCGAGCCGCCTTCTCCGCCTTTTGCGGGAGGATTGTCCCAGTCCCAGTGGAGGTAGCCGGCGACGAAGAGATCGAGTTTGCCGTCGCCGTCGTAGTCGCCCCATGTAGCGCCGGTTGACCAGTTGCCGAGCGTTACCTTGGCTTGTTCGGCGACGTCGGTGAAGGTGCCGTTCTTGTTGTTGTGAAAGAGGCGGTTCTTGCCGTAATTGGAGACGTAGAGGTCGGGATAGCCGTCGTTGTCGTAGTCGGCGACGGCGCAGCCCATGCCCCAGCGGTCATTCTGCACGCCGGCTTTGGCGGAGACGTCGGTGAATGTGCCGTCGTGATTGTTATGGAAGAGCGCGGCGTGAGGAGGAGTGGCTTTGCCGGCGAGGGCTTCGAGTGTGGATCCGTTGACGAGGTAGATGTCGAGCCAGCCGTCGTTGTCGTAATCAAAGAGGCAGACGCCGGATCCCTTGGTCTCGATGATGTAGTCCTTCGTGGGAGTACCCATGTGGTGGGTCCACTTAGCGAGGCCGGATTTTTCGGAGACGTCTTGAAAGACGATGGGTCCGGATTTGACGAATCCGCCGGCAGTGATGACGCGGTGCTCGGCGTCAAGCTGAACGGCGTGATTAGATTCGACGGCCTGGGCGGAGTCGGGTGTTTGGGCAGGCTTGGCCTGGGCCTGGAGAAGAGGAGAAGATGCCGCCAGAACGAGGGCGGAGAGACTCAACGCGCGGATTGCCGGGAACATGGGGGAAGTATACGGGGCGGAATGGAGAGGAGTCTCTCAACCGATGGATGGAGTGAGTCGAGGACACGAAAGAAGGAACAGGGAACGAGGGAACGAGAGGACAGTGAGTAGTGAGTAACAAACGACCACGAAGGCATCCGTGGTCGTTTGCTATAGCTCCGCGGGATTTAAGGGCGAACGGGTGGTTCTTCGCCCTGGGGTGCGATGGGTTGAACTACCCAGCCGCCGTTGCTGTCTTTGACGAGTGTGGCGGTGGCGGATTGGATCGAAGTGTCCTTGGAGATTTTGGGGAAGGTGCGGCGGGATTCGGGAGTGCTGGCCCAGCCGGGGATGCCTTCGACCTCGTATTGATAAGTCACGGTGTATTGGGTCGGGTTGCTGGCGTCGTTGGGGACGGCGTTGGTGACGGCCGTGACGTTGAAGTGTCCGAAGCAGAAATTTCCGTAGCCGGGCCGGGTGGCATCGGGTGTCCAGGCGGTGTGGCCCTTGTCGGAGAGGTCGTAGAGGTTCACTTGTTTGGATCCGATGAGGAATCGCTTCTTCTCTTCGGGGGCGCGTGCGAGGAGTCCTGCGTCGGTGAGCGTATCGAAGTCGCGGGTGCGGTCGTCCTTTGTGGGATCGGCCTCGGCGGGCATCTTGACTGGTTCGGGCCAGATGCATTCGTGCTTGCCGGCATAGGAATTGTTGATGGCGGTTTTGAACTGGGACGTATCGAGTTCTTTTTTGCAGGCAGTGGCGAGAAACGTAAGAGCAGCAAGGGCGAGCAAAGATGCAACGTGTCGGCGCATTCGAAGGACCTCAAGAGGGTTGGATGCAGAGAGTGGAAGGAGTGGGTCCGGGGGTAGCAGCGAAGACAGGATATCTCAACAGTCTATTGGTAGTGCACCAGCTGATCGTTCTGAATTCAGGGGTTGACGGCGGTAGGAGCTTTTGCAGCCAGAGAGGCGACGGTGGCGGATACGAGTACGTCGAGCATCGCGCGTTGAGCTCGCGCCCAAACAGGGTGGGCCGGGCAGGTTGATTTGCGATTGCAGTCTTTGCCGCCGTTGAGACACACGTTGAGGCAAATAGGCCCATCGATAGCCTCGATTATCTGGAGCATGGTGGCTTCGCGTCCCTGGGGGAGGATGGCGAAGCCGCCGAGCTTACCGCGTCGCGACGAGATGAGTTGGGCGTGGGCGAGGGACTGGAGAACTTTGGAGAGGAAGCTTTCCGGGGCTTCAGTAACGACAGCGAGATCGGGAAGGAGCACGCGTTTCAGCTCGGGAAGAGTGGCGAGGTAGACCAGAACGCGAACGGCGTAGTCCGAAGCGCGCGTGAGCTGCATGGAGGAGTTGCATGTGCCGGATGCGCGGGTGATGAGTGGAGGAGATGCCATTGTGATCTTGAATGCAGCGCCTATCCGGACCTTTCCGGTCCGATTATGCGAACTGGAGGAAGGGTATTCGGAGGGTGTCACGAAGGAATGTATTCGTCATCACAGACCGTTGTTTGTCTTCGGCGTGGTCCGGCTTAGCGGCGTTTGGGCTGGTGGGACGAGCTAGCGCGGCACTGCGTATGGCGGGGTGATGATGCGCTCGGAGGCTTTGGGATCGAGGCCCCACTGGTTGGCGTACGGCTCGCTGTCGAGGAGCGTGAAGACGAAGAGGATGATGCCCCCGATGAGGGGGATGAAAGCGATGAAGTACCACCAGCCACTTTTGCCGATGTCGTGGAGGCGACGGACGGTGACGGACAGAGAGGGAACAAAGAGTGCGAGACAGTAAGCCATCATCACGCCGAACGGCAACATGGCCGGCTTGCCTTGATCGGAGAAGGCTGCGGCAAAGAGCGCGATGAAGATGATGACGATGCCGTTGAAGAGCGTGAAGTACCAGTACTCTTTGCGGCGGGAGCGGCCGCTGAAGTCGGTGGCGCGCTGCCAGGCGAGTATGAACCAGGACATGACGTTCTCCTGAGCTGGCGACAGTGTACGCCGAAAACGGCAAGTTTCGATTGCAACGGAAGTGGGAATATCAGCTTTGATCGGGGAAGCGCTGGCGGAGAACTTCCAGGCATTTAGCAGGATTTTCGAGAAGATCGGTGGTGCGGTCGAGGAGGAAGTTGGCGGCTTCGACGGCTCGGGCGGCGCGGTCCTTGTCTTGAAGAGCGCTGATCACTTCGGGCACGGAGCGGGGATCTTTCCGTCTAGCGAGGCCGACGAGGGCTTCTTCGCGAACGTCTTCGTCTTCGTCGCTGAGGTTTTTGAAGAGAGCTTCGCGGATTTTAGGTGAGTCGAAGTCGCCCAGTCCGCCGAGGCCGAAGGTGGCCCAGTCGCGCACCTCGCTGTCTTTGTCGCCCATGAGCTTGATGAGGGTGGAAACGGTGCGCTCGTCATCGGAGAAACAACCGAGGGTGAATGCGAGGCCGTATCGGACATCGGCGTCGGAGTGATAGCTGAAGGGGAGAATCTGGGGGATGATAGAGGGTTCATCGAGGTGACCGAAGGCGGTGACGATTGCACTGAGAGCGACGGGGTCGGTCTCAGAGTCGAGCATGGCAGCGAGTATGGGGAACGATTCGTTGGCGAAGAGAGTGGTCTGACTCTCGGGGGTATGGCCGAACTGGGCCAGGATATCGGCGCCGCGGGCACGCTTGAGTGGCTCTTTCGATCGGCACCAGGCAACGGCTTTTTCGAAGACCTCGCGCGAGCCGGTGGAGCGAAGCGAGTGGATGGCGTCCCAGGCTTTGTCGTTGTCGTAGTCGCCCTTGAGTGTTTGCGCGAAGAGCTCGTCGATGGTCGCGGTCGGCATGGATGCCAGTGTAGCTCCGGAGACGGAGGGGTGCGCTAGGATGGAGGGGAAATCGAGGAGATGCATGTTCGTTGTGGTGTGGCAGTTTGAGATTGCCGAGGAAAAGGTGGCTGCGTTTGAGGCGGCCTACGGGCCAGAGGGGAACTGGGCGCAGTTGTTTCGGAGGTCGACTGAGTACCTTGGGACAGAGTTGCTGAAGGATGCGTACGCGGCAGGGTCGTATCTGACGATTGACCGGTGGAAGAGTGAAGAGGCTTTCCGGGCGTTCCGCAAGGATCATGATTCGGCGTACGAGGAGCTGGATCGGGCTTGCGACGCGCTCACCGAGAAAGAGACGCGGGTTGGGGCGTACGCGGTGTGAGGGAGCGATTTGCCGTAGAGGCGAGCTTCGGTCTGCCCAAGCTCGCCGTGGCGCCCCCGTTACTGAACGGTCAGATTCAGATTGGTGGAATGCTTCAGCGTTCCGCAGCTGGCCGTCAACACGACCACGTAGGTCTGGGGCTGGGAAGGCGGAGTAGAGCCTCCGGAGGATCCGCCGCCACCTCCGCAACCCGAAATTGCGGCTCCGGCTGCGATCCCGATACAGAGAAGAAGACCGGCAAGGAAGCGAGGTCTTACGGCTCGCCGCATTCTCGCTGCGCCGACCAGCGGAAGAAGAGCGAAGGCGATCAGGAATGGTGCGCGAAGCCTGAACGGGCCGTTTGAGACCTGGGCCGTAGCAGCAGGAATGGAGACCGTAAGTTTTACGTCGGTAGCGCCTGAGCCTTTTGTCACAGTGGCGGGGGTGAAGGTAGCTGTCGCTGCGGGCGGAAGCCCGGCAGCCGAGAATGTGACGTCAAACAATACTGTCTGACCACTGACGGGAGTGACCGTCAAGCTGTAGTTTGCAGCGCCACCTCGGGCGACTGTTGTTGAGGCCGAAGCACCTTTGCTTGGACCGAAGTCGAAATCGAAGATCGATTGCGTGAATGCTGCGCTTGTGGCCGGAGTGAAGTTGCTGTCGCCGCTGTAGGTCGCGGTGATTGCGTGAGATCCGGCGGCCAGTGAAGAGGTCGTAAGGGTGGCAACTCCAGCGTTCAGCGTGCCAGCCCCAAGGTTTACCGAGCCGTCCATGAACGTGATGCTGCCGGTGGGAGTCCCGTAGCTGAATGCAACCGTAGCATTGAGAGTGACTGCGCCGGACACAACCACGGAGGGAGTTGAAGACGATACCGTCACGGAGGGCGCAGCGCGGTTCACAACAAGAGTTGAAGTCGACCCGCCAGTGGCGAACCGTGTTGCGTCGGTGGGGGTAAACGTGACTGTGAGGGTTTGGGTTCCTGCATTAAGGACGGTTAACGCGGCGGGAGAATATGTGAAACTCCCTGGTGTCGTGCTTGTTGCATTCAGTTGAGCAGAACCGAGCGGTGTTCCATAGGTGATGGGCGCCGGTGAGGTCCAGGCGATCGAAGGTGTCGCACGGGTGACAGTGATGTTTACGGATGAAGAGGCTGTGGTGTAATCGGGGGCGTCGGTGGGTGTGAAGGTTACGTTCAGCGGATGGGTTCCGACATCCAGGATGGTACCGGCGGGGGGCGTATAGGTAAATTTGCCTGCCGTGCTTGCCGTGGCATTGAGTTGGGCAGAGCCGAGCGGAATGCCATAGGTGATGGAGGCCGGGGAACTCCACGAGATTGTCGGCACAGCCTGCAGTCCGGTGCCGGACAAAGGAACAATGCTGGTGGCATTCGCAGGCGACAGGGGCGTGACGGAGTCGCTGGTGATTGTCAGATTCCCCGTGATCAAGCCGGTAGAAACCGGTGTGAAGCTGACTGTGAATTCGCACGACTGGCCAGCATCAAGGGATCCTGCCGAGGGTGAGTTGGCATCGACGGAAGGACAATCGGTGCCTCCACTGGGAACCACGGCGAATCCAGGGGTGATGCTGGGATTGCCTCCGGTGCCGGGAACGGGGAAAGTGAGTGCCTTGTTTCCGGCGTTTTCTATCATGACGCTCTTTGGACTGTCTGAACTGGTGGACTCGTAAGGTGTCGAAGCGAAGGTGAGCGATGGCACATTGATGGTTGTGCGCAGGAAGATGTTTCCAGCGCGGTTGGAGTCATAGGTGGAGAAGAGGATGTTGCCCCAGCCGTCCGTGGCCAGGTCTGCGATGTTGCTTTGTCCGGGCTGGATGTGGCTTGCCACGTATGCAGATCCAGTCCAGGTCAGCTTCTCTATTTCGTAAGCACCATAGGTCAGATAGTAGACGTTCCCCAGTTCGTCCACCTTAACGTCCCGTACGCCGCTGGAGGCGAGAATGCTTTCCGCGTACCCACTGCTCGTGGGCGTTTCTTTGCGCAGGTTGGTTCCGTCTGCGATGTAGAGAACGCCGTTCCCATTCACGGCGATGGATTGTCCATAGAAGTCGTAGAAGATCTCAGTGCCGAGATAGCCAGCGCCAGAGGGCGTTTCTTTTTCAACGCCAATCCCGCCCCGGCCGATGTACACGTTGCCGGCGCCATCCACCGCGAGGCCGGCAACGGTTCCCAGGTTATCTACGGTTGTCTTCGTGTATGAACCGTTGAGAGTTGGTGTGAATTTATAGACGGCGTAGTTGTCTTGATCGGAGACATAGACGCTTCCAGCGCCATCGACCGCTAACGCCGTTGGGTATCCGAGGTTTGTGGCGATTGAGCTTTGGACGTAGCTGCTCCCATTCCAGGTTTCTTTGACCACTGAATTGCGCGGATCGTATGCAACATAGGACTGGGTCGAGTAGATGTTCGCTTCATCCCACGCAATAGCGAGAGGGCTGCTGAGGCTAGGCAACGATAGAGCGGCCACTGTGCCGGGAGGGAAACGGAGTTCGGAACCAATGCCCGTTACTTGCATATAGGCCGTTGCGATTGTGTTGCCCGGATCCATCTCTGAGAATGGTCGCTCCGTAGCGAGTTCCAGGCGCCTTCGGGTTGAACGAGACATCCACCGTACACGTGTCCCCGGCGGAATAAAGATGAGTGCTTCCATTTGCAGTGCACGTGCCGGTGCCCGCATCCGTGAAATCCAGACCTGACAATCCGCGAGTCACGACCGACGGGACGCTAATGGTTCCGGAAGTGTCAAAGACGAAGGTAAGTCTTGCGGCAGCAACTGAGGCCCCTACGTTCGCTGATCCGAAGTTGACAGGAGAGGTGGAGAGCTTGAAGGTCTGGCCGTTCTGAGGATCGTTGAAGTAGAGTGCGCCGTTGGCATCCCGCGCAATGGCCTGGGGCTGCGTCAGCCCTGAGAGTTGTACAGTCTGCGTATAGCTCCCGCCGTTCGGAGTCTCCTTCAAGATTCGCCCGGTTCCACTTTCAGCGATGTAGACATTCCCTGATGGATCGACCACAACGCCATGAGCCTGGGACATTCCGTAGAACCTGTATGCCACGGTATACACGTTGCCTTGGGGAGCCATTTTGATGACGTAGCCGTCAAACGGCGCGCAGACGTAGACATTTCCGGATAGGTCTACTGCGACGCCATCGGGCCATGTAGGTCCGCCAACGACGAAGCTTTGCAGATAAGTGCTTCCGTTCCACGTCTCCTTGATGACCTGGGCGTTACCTGAATCGGTGATGTACAGGTTGCCCGAACCATCAACTGCAATCCCGAGAGGAGATGAGACGCCAACCGTTGGAACGACGCTCTCAGAGTACGTACCGTTGGAGAGCGTCTCCTTCAAAATGCGGCTGTCACCAAAGTCGGCAATGTAGACATTTCCGGTTGCGTCGACAGCAACTCCAGACGGGCTCTTCAGTCCAGTGCTCGCGACAACCGACTCGACATAGCCGCCGTTCGAGGGACTTTCCTTCAACACCCTGTTGTTGCCAATATCCGCGATGTAGACATTGCCATTCGCATCGACGGCGACTCCGTGGGGATTCGTCAGGCCATTTTGCGTCACAGTGCTTTCGGTCCCGGTCCAACGAGCGGTCTGGGCATCGGTGCCTTTAACAGCGCACTGGGCGAACAGGATGAGAGCGATGATTTTCGTGAACCAGATGAAGCCCGGCCCAAAGTGAAGATGACAGGAGCGAGAACCAGCCAAAGCAACTCTCCACGTGCAACAAGGCCCACAGCTTCCCTTGGGAATGGAGAAAGCAGATTCGCCCTGAGGATTGAAAGTAGATGAAGCATAGCACCGCGGTTAAGTTTCGGATCGCTACGAAATTGGTATTGAAAAGTCCGAGCGTGTTGGGGTGAGCTGCGGGCCCTGTGTCGCCAGCTGCGCATGGGTTTCGTACCGCATTTTCCTCTGGATTCGTGATCACGGATACAGGGGTGCCATTCTATTCACCTTTTCTTCGCTTTTTCGATATCATTTGGATGTAGCAAACTGCTAGAATCCGTTCGAAATCAACTGTCCGTTGCGTGTTTTTGCCAATCCAAATGAAGGCGCGCAGGGCGAGTATTTATAGAGGAGAAGCACCCATGCCAGTCGCCGATGAGCGCGCCAAAGCCGTTGAATTAGCCCTAAGCCAGATAGAAAAGCAGTTTGGGAAGGGATCCATTGTTCGCCTGGGGTCGCGGGAGGCGCTGGTTCCGATTTCCGTCATTTCTACGGGGTCGATCAGTTTTGATGGTGCGCTGGGCGTTGGGGGCGTGCCCCGGGGCCGAGTTATCGAGATTTTCGGGCCGGAATCATCGGGCAAGACGACGATCACGCTGCAGATTATTGCGGAGGCGCAGAAGAACGGGGGCCTTGCAGCGTTTGTGGATGCGGAGCACGCGCTGGATCCTGCGTATGCCAAGAAGCTGGGCGTAGACGTAGACAATCTGCTGGTTTCGCAGCCCGATTCAGGGGAGCAGGCACTGGAGATAACGGAGGCGCTGGTGCGGTCGGGCGCCATCGATGTGCTGGTTGTGGACTCCGTTGCGGCGCTGGTTCCGAAGGCCGAACTCGATGGGGAGATGGGCGAATCGCACATGGGACTTCAGGCACGGCTGATGTCACAGGCGCTACGAAAACTGACGGGCACAGTTTCGAAGTCGCGCACCTCACTGATTTTCATTAATCAGATCCGCGAGAAGATTGGCGTGATGTTTGGAAATCCTGAGACGACGACGGGCGGACGCGCCCTGAAGTTCTACTCGTCGGTGCGGGTAGATATTCGCAGGATCGCGGCGATCAAAGAAGGCGATGCTGTGGTGGGCAACCGGACCAAGGTGAAGATTGTGAAGAACAAGGTTGCAGCGCCGTTCCGGGAAGCGGAGTTCGACATTCTCTATGGTGAGGGGATCAGCCGTGAGGGCGATGTGCTGGATCTGGCAGTAACGCACAACATCGTGGAGAAGTCAGGTGCGTGGTACAGCTACTCAGGCGAGCGCATAGGGCAGGGGCGCGAGAACACGCGCAACTTCCTAAAAGAGAATCGCGATACTTTCGCGAAGATGGACGGCGAGGTTCGGAAGAAGCTGGGAATCGGGGCGGCGGCGAAGGCCGAGGTGCCCGAGGTTCCGGCGAGCGGACATGCCGAGGCCAAAGAGGCCGTCAAGGGACGGCGCTAGGAACTGACCCGGTTCAGCACGCGTATATGCTCACTGAACCCTGGTGAGGCCCGCCCTGTCGTCTTGCGGAACGAGAAGCGTGGGGCTGGCGGTCGGGCCGTGCTCTAATTTCATTGATACGCATGCGAATCACTCGACGAGCAGCGGGACCCCTCTTTTTTCGAGCGGTTCTCTGCTCGTTTTTGCTCGGGGTGTTGTTCGCGGGCTTGACGAGTGCTCAGCAGCCGGCGGGGGCAGGGGGCGATGCGAGATCGAGCGAGATTTCCGGCAAAGATATTCCGGCGGAGAAGGTCTCGGGAGATCTCTCCAAGAATGGCAGTGGGAGCGGATTGCACGGTGCAGCGACCCTGGATGGACAGTGGAGATTTCATACCGGAGATGACCCGATGTGGTCTGACCCGGCGCTTGATGATTCGAGCTGGCCAACGGTGTATCTGAATCAGTCTCTGGTGGAGCAGGGATTCGACAGCTACACGGGCTATGCGTGGTACAGGATCAAACTGCAACCGGCACAGGTGGCTGAGATCAGCAGGATGGCGGGTGGGCAGGAACTTGCGCTACTGGTCAAGGGTGATCCCCTCGCGCAGATCGATATATATGTGAACGGGCTGGAGGCGGGACACACTCGGGGGATGACGGAATCCCCGGCTGAGTACTTGTCAGCGCCGGTGGTTGCGCCAATGAATCCAGCGGCGGCGGGACCAAGCGTGATTGCGGTCCGGACTTGGGTCGGGCCTACGTTAACGGTGGGACGGGGATTGCTGGAGAGGGTCGACGTAGGACCCGCGAGTGAGATGAACCAGCGACTGACGATGGCCGTGAGCCGGCAATGGAATGAGAACGTCATTGCGGGCCTGGTGGTGACGTTCCTGTTTGTGTGTGTCTCGGTGCTGGGCGCCTTCCTTTATCTGGCGCAAAGACATCATCAGGAGTACATGTGGCTGGCGCTGCTTTGCCTGTCGGTAGCAGCGACAGGGACGGCGGAGGTGGTGTACGGGCTGGGAGTGGTATCGCTCGGCACGTTTCGTGTGCTGGCGGTGTTTTCCGGTCATCTGTTCATGGCGGTGACGCTGGAATTCATTTTGCACTTCACGGGGACAACGTCGCGGCGGTTCGTGCGGGGTGTCCAGATCGCGGTGGTGGTGCTGCCGTTTATCTACTTCGCTCATGTGCCGCAGTTCTATCAAATCCTGTCAATTGCGGCCGAGGTGTTGTTTTGCGGGCTGGTGACGGTGCTGCTGTACCATGCATGGCGCCGAGGGCGGAAGGAAGCCGGTGTGATGCTGCTGCCGTTCTTTCTGGCGGCTACGGCGGATTCGGCGGACACGGTGCTGAGTTATGCGGCGTCGAAGCACTGGTTGCCACCGGGGTTCGAATGGCATCGGTTTCACATGGGGCCGGTGGAGTTTGGGACGGGGACCGTGGCGTACACGGTATTTCTGCTGAGCCTGATTGCGGTGATTTTGTATCGGTTTGTGCATATCAGCCAGGAGGAGCAGAAGTCGGCGGCAGAGATTTCGGCGGCGAAGAGCGTGCAGGCGCTGTTGATTCCGACGCAGCTGCCCTCGAACAAAAACTACATGCTGGAGAGCGCATATCTGCCGGTGCATGGGGTGGGCGGAGATTTCTTCCAGGTGCTTCCGCTGAAGGATGATTCGATGCTGATCGTGGTCGGCGATGTGAGCGGCAAGGGGCTGCAGGCGGCGATGAACTCGAGCACGCTGGTGGGGGCGCTGCGGAATGAGCTGTCCCATGACCCCGCGACGGTGCTGAAGCACCTCAATCATGTGCTGATCGGGGCGGTGGCTTCGCCGGGGACGGCGGTGAAGGAGCTGGATTGCGCGCCTTGCTATGCGACTTGTTTATGCGCGCGGGTGTATCCGGACGGAGCGGTGGCGATTGCGAATGCGGGCCACCTCAGCCCCTATCGCGATGGGCGCGAGCTGGCGTTGATGCCGAGCCTGCCGCTGGGCGTAATTGCGGATGCGGAGTATGAGGCAACCACTTTCCAGTTGAATCGTGGCGATCGACTGGTGTTTCTGTCGGATGGAGTGGTGGAGGCGCAGAACGATCAGGGCGAACTGTTCGGCTTTGAGCGGACGCAGCAGGTGTCGAACGAGTCGGCGCGGTACATTGCACAGACGGCGAAGCACTTTGGGCAAACGGACGATATCACGGTGCTGTCGCTCTATCTCGCATCAAGGACGGCGCAGCCGAGCAGGGAAGAGTTGGCGTATCGGTGAGGCAGCAATCAGGTGGAGTTTGGAGGGGCCGACTTTATTTCAGGATTCGGTACTTTTCAGCATCTAACCGGATGAGGTCCTGAAAATGTCCACGACACCCGCAGTGTCCGCAGCCGAAGTGCAATTGAGTCTCACGATCTTCGAAGATCTGCCGGAGTGGCCTCCGAGGTTCGTGGAGGGTGCAGCGCCTCCGGGACTGATGCCTGAATCGACGGAATCGGTCTGCATCGAGCGTTTTCTGACGATCAGAGAGGGCGTTGTGGTCTTCACGTGCACCTACGACAGACGATCGATTCCCTATTCCTATTTCATTGGAGACAGCGGAACGGCTGAAAAGTTCGCGAAAATCCTCAGCGAGAACTGCGGTAAGTCCCTATTTGAGATTGGCCTTCTGGCAATTCCGACGGCACTGGAAGGTTCAGGCCAGCTTGAGAGAACGATCAGTCAGCCGTAAGTCAGTCTGAATCGAATCTTGCAGTATGGCGAACGTGGCGTCGTCGGAAAACCGCGAACCTTCCCCACCGGCTGCCTTTGCACCGTCAGGGGCACGCGATGCACTGCCGCAGTCCGATCCATCATGCCAATCACATCCCCAAGAAGCTCGCCCAGGTCGATCTCGATTGGCTTGTCCGTGTCCCGATGGAACGAGAGGCTCTGCTTCGTGATCC
>Ga0105240_10008158_pt1 | contig 15018 bp, 11 predicted proteins | sample KBSC54metaG_FD_80426 | JGI IMG/M metagenome (GOLD analysis project Ga0105240, IMG submission 80426) | Corn rhizosphere microbial communities from Kellogg Biological Station, Michigan, USA - KBS C5-4 metaG | ecosystem: Host-associated > Plants > Roots > Rhizosphere > Soil | place: Michigan, USA... | reverse complement strand
CCTTGCCGGCCCCCTTTCCACGACGTACGTTTCGGTCACGCTGTGTCGACGAAGGCCCGAACAGAGCGTTGGCTGTCCCTCCCCGTGGTGGGCCTGCCCCTGATCGTTCTGCTGGCAGGCGCGGTCTACTCGCTGTCGCATCTGTCGGCCGCCACCGCCCTGACGGAGCACTCAGATGATGTCCGCGTGGCCATCGAACACCTGCGCACGGCGGCGGTCGACGGTGAGACCGGCATGCGGGGCTACTTGCTCACGGGTAAGCCCGCCTTTCTGGACCCTTACGAACGCGCGCTGAGTGACTGGCCCGGCCAGTTCGAGCGCGTGCGCGGATTGACCGGCGACAACCCTCTGCAGCAGCAGCGGTTGAGCCACCTCGAGCAATTGCTCCATCACCGGTTCGAGATGCTTGATCTCGATCGCCGTGCCTTCGATCGCGGGGCCCGCGACGAGCGCCTGCAGGCCAGCGCCTTCGAGGGCAATCAGGTGATGGACGAGATCCGCGCGGCGCTGAACGACATGGAGCGTGAGGAGATCCGCATCGACGTCCTGCGCCGCGAGAACGCGGTCCGGCGCTGGGAGCTGACGATGGTCCTGTTCGTGGGCGGCGCCTTCACGTCACTGGTCGTGCTGGGCGCGGCCCTGATCCAGCGCCGCAGCGCGGACGCGCGCCGCACGCACGTCGAGCAGGTGGCGCGCGCCATCGACGACGAGCGCCACCTGTTGCAGGCGATCCTGTCGGGGATGGACGACGCCATCACGCTGCACGATCGCGACGGCCGGCTGGTCTTCGCCAATCGGGGCGCCGCCTTGCTGATGGGATTCGCCTCGCCCGAGGCGCTGCTGGCGGCGTCGCCGGTCGAGGTGGCGGAGCACTTCGAGGCGTTCGACCAGGCGGGCGGGCCCTTCTCGATCGACGATCTGCTCGCCCGCACCGTGCTGGCCGGGCGCGCCAACAAGGACATCTCGGTGATCGTGCGGACCCGGCTGCGCCATGGCGCTCCCGTGGCCAGGGACGACCGCTGGTCGAACGTCCGGGCGTACCCGATCCTGGACGCCCGCGGCGAGCTGACCCAGGTCATCAACGTGTTCCGCGACGTCACCGCCGAATGGCGCGACAACGAGCTGCGACGGTTGCTGCTGCGCGCGACCGACGAGCTGATCGCCAGCCCCGAACCCGACGGGGCGCTGTCGACCGTGGCGCGGCTGCTGGTCCCCACGGTCGCGGACTGGTGCGCGATCGACGTCGGGACCGGTCCGGACCGGCGCAGGATGGCGGTGGCGGGTTGGGAGCAACATCGGGCCGAGCTGTCACCCAGCGATTCCGTGGCGCCGAGCGAGGGGGACGGTCACCGGCGCTTCGTGAAGCTGCCCTTGACCGTGGGTGGTCACACCGTGGGGATGATCAGCCTGACGGTCGACACCAGCCGCCGGCCGCACGACGAGCGCGAGCTGGTGTTCATGCAAGCGCTGGCTGATCGGGCGGCGCTGGCCATCGAGAACGGTCGCCTGTTCCGGGAGAACGCGGAGGCGCGCGTGAAGCTGCGCGAGCAGTTGCTCCAGGAGACGGCGCGCCGCCAGGACGCCGAGAGCACGATGCGCTTCGCCGAGATGTTCGTGGGCATGCTGGGGCACGACCTGCGCAACCCCCTGAACGCGGTGGCCATGACCGCGCGCTTGCTGAAGCGCCGGGGCGGCGCCGACGAGAAGGCGGTCGACCGCATCCTGTCCAGCGCCGAGCGCATGTCGAACATGGTGGCGCAGCTGCTGGATCTGACCCGCAGCCGGCTGGCCGGCGGCATAACGATCGATAGAAAGCCGATACACCTGGGCGAGATCGTGAACGAGGCGGTCGAGGAGCTGCGGCTGGTGCATCCCCAGCGGAACATCCGCTGCGACCTGCATGGCGACGATCGGACGCTGGGCGATCAGGGGCGCCTGGCGCAGGTCGTGTCGAACCTGGTCGGCAACGCGGTCGAGCACGGCGATCCGAACCTGCCCGTTATGGTGGCGCTGTCGGTGAGCGGTGATCGCCTGATCCTGGTGGTGCAGAACGCGGGGACTCCCATCCCCGCCGAGCTGCTGCGGGTCATCTTCGATCCGTTCCGGCGAACCACGGCGCGCGGCGAGCTGGCGAAGGGACTGGGACTGGGACTCTTCATCTCACAGCAGATCGTGCTGGCCCACGGAGGGGACATCGACGTGCGCTCCACTGAGCAGGAAGGGACCACCTTCACCGTCAGTCTGGCGCGCCTGAACGACCAGAAATTCCAGCTCGCCGACGGAAGTTTGGTAGTTTAATGACATGGCCCACGAGAAATCGATCCTCGTCGTCGAGGACGAGGTCGATTCGCGCGAAGCCCTCCGTGATCTGCTCGAGCTAGAGGGATACCGGGTCCGCACGGCCACCAACGGCCGCGAGGCGCTGGACGCCATGGCCGCCCTCGGTGATCAGCTGTGCATCGTCCTGCTGGACCTGTTCATGCCGGTGATGGACGGCTGGCAGGTCATCGACGAGCTGCGGGCCACCGGCAAGCTGGACAGCACCCAGATCATCATCATCACCTCGGCGGCCTACCGGGCGCCCGCCGGCATGCCCGTGTTCGAGAAGCCGCTGGACATGGACAAGGTGATGAACGCCGTCGCCACGCTCTGCTGACCGCGGCACGCCTTTGCGATATACAGGGGCCCCTCGCCGGTCGAAGAGGGGTGGTGGCGGGCGCGAGGGTGACAATCGAAGCAACGGGCCCATAGCTCAGCTGGTAGAGCTGCGGACTTTTAATCCGTAGGCCGCAGGTTCGAACCCTGCTGGGCCCACTCGACGGCCGGCGAAGACCCTCTCTCTTCGCCGCGCCGTAGGACCGATGCGTGCCGGTGGGACTGTCACCGGGACGAAAAAAGGTGCAATATCTGCGGGCCGGCACCTCGGCCACGACCCCGAACGAATCGATCCGTCACGGAGAAAGACCCATGTTCATCCTGCCGTCCGACATCTTCTTCGTCTACCTGCCCGGCGCGCTGGTCACGGCCTTCGTCGGGGTAGGCTTTCTGGTCAGCAGCATCCCGAAGAAGCGCGTGCTGGGCGCGGCCCTGTTCGCGGGGGGAATCGGCGGCATCCTCGCCACGATGGGCGGGATCACGAACGTCATCTCCCACGTCCTCGGCATCGGCTGAGCCGGGGGCCGGGCGGTGCCCGGCGACCCAGACTGAAGCGCCGCGAGCGGCGCTCCCGCCGCCGTCAGGTGAAGAGCGAGCCCGTGCGCGCCACCGGGCGTGGCGAACCGGCGACCGGGTGGGCGTTGTCGTTCTCGGCGCCGGACGTTCCTTCGGGCGGGAACCGACGGTCGATCTCCTCCAGCGCCAGCCCCAGCGGCAGCCCGTCCCGGCGGAGGCGCAGCAACTCGTCCAGCCTGCGGTCGGCCATCGCCTTGTTGCGCATGTCGCGAAGCCGCTGAACCTCGGCGTCGGCCGTGGCGTTACCCGCCCGGAAGTAGGCCTGAAGATCCAGCTGGGCCAGCCGGGTCCGCTCCTTCTTGCGCTCGGCCGCCCGCGCGGCGGCCGCCCGCCCCTGCTTCTCGGCCGCCCGCCGGGCGGCCCGCTCCCGGTCGTGGTCCGTGGGCGTGAACCCGGCCTCGCAGCGCGGGCATTCGCAGTCCCGCCGGTGCGTCTGGCCATCCGCCTCCAGCCGCTCGGCGCCCCGCCGGGCCTTCGGGCCCTCGGACAACTGCGCCTGCGCGTTCTTCGAAGTGACCTTCTTCATGGCCGCACCCTGATAATCTGTTCAGTCATCAGTATGCCCTCCGGGGGTTCGCCGTGCAAGCGAACGGTAAGCAAGACCGGCGCCGAACGGGGTGTGGCTACGACAGCTGCCGCCGATTTCCCCGCGCGTCGGATTTCCTTGCGTCCGCCTCCCCCGTTCTCTATGAATGCGCCCTTACTTCGTCCGCCGCCTGACCCCATCGTCTAGCCCGGCCTAGGACAAAGCCCTTTCAAGGCTTGAACGCGGGTTCGAATCCCGCTGGGGTCGCCACGTAACCTACTGAATTGCGACCGGTTTCATCGATCCCGTCCGCACCTTCACGGTAGGGTCGCGACGCCGCGGGTGATCCTGCGGCCTTGCGACCTTCGGTTGCCAACGTCCCGCTGGGGTCGCTGATGTCGTCGTAAATGGCCGGAGTCTCGGCAAGCTGGAAGAAGTACGCGGCCGCGAGGTCGCACAGGTCCCAATCTTCGCCATAGGCCGCGCCGTGGCGCGCGGCGTGGACCGCAGACTCGAGGATCCACGATCGCGCAGTCCCGGATCACCACCACACCAAGCGACCTGGTCCGCGTGGATGGCGACGACTTCCTCGACAGTCAGGAAGTAGACGTCGTCGCTCACCTCGCGAGCTTCTTCAGCGTCGACGGGTGGTGACGGTTGACCGCCTCGAGGCTTTCACCCAACGTGGGCCGCTTGCGCTGGCGAACGGGCCGAATCTGCAAGCTCCGCCCATCGGTCGTGAGCTCGAGCGGCGTCGGGCGTATTGATCATCGGCATCGCGTTGACCTCCGTCATGACCGAGAGTCCTGCAATCTCGGACCGTACGCCACCGGCAGGCTGCCCGCCCGTACCACGCCGGTGCAGGAAGTTTTCTTGTTCATGATGGTCTCGTTGACGCGTTTTCAGCGCGAGACCTCTTTGCCGGCCGCATCCAGGAACTGCAGATTCTGGATGCAGAAGTCGTAGTCGACCACCGTCCCAGACGACGGGGCGACCAAGAGTTGGAACGCCGTGGAAATCGTCGGGTCGGAGACCTTGTTGGTGTCCTGAGCTTCGGCGGTGACGAAGTCGCCGAGCGCCAGCGTCACCGAGCCGGCGGTCGTGACGGGAGGGGGGCCGTCGAATACAGAGAGGCAACCTGGCGTGGTCGTACAATCGGCGCTGGACAGCTCGACGAGCTGAGGCAGGACGCCCGTGGACGGCGGATTCGACAGATTGAAACGAACCTTCGTGACTCCCTTGGCCTTAAGATCGAACGGCGCGAGCACCGTGACGCTGTCATCCGTTCGCGCCAGTTCGAAGATCACGAGGGCGCCCCAGCCCGTACCGCCCGGACCGGGATCCACCTTGCCCGACAGGCAAGTGCCGTCGGACGTGCGCTCGACGACCGCGGTCGACACACCACCGGAGACGGCGTCTGTGGCGGGCGCGACCCACCGCACGACAGAGGGCGCCTCGACGGCGATCCGGCAGCTGGGATCCGCGGGTGATATGCATGTCGGGGCCGTCTTCTCGACGCTGTCGCTCGAGCCACACGCCACGAGCAGGTTAGCCGCCAGTACCAATCCGATGCAGGAAGATGTTTTGTTCACGATGGTCTCCTGGACCCGGGTTGTGCAAGCAGAGCGCCAACCGAAGATGCGGCGAACGCCGCAAACCTCCGCGGATCCGACGCTTTCGGGGTGCGCCGATCCTGCTCATCTGGGCAAGACCTGCTCAGGTCCGCGCGTGTTATTGTCCACCGCGCGCTTGTGATCGCCGCGCCGAACCTTCCTCCCCTCATCGCGTCCCGGTACGTGCCGGTTCGCCTCATTGCCAAGGGCGGAATGGGCGCTGTCTACGAGGTCGAGCATGCGCGGACCGGCGAACGGCTGGCGCTCAAGGTCCTTCTGTCGCACGTGGCCACGTCCGCCGAGGAGATCGAGCGGTTCAAACAAGAGGCGCGCGCGCCTGCCCGGATCAAGAGCGAGCACGTGGTGCGCGTCACCGACGCGGACGTCGCCCCCGAGCTGGACGGCGTGCCGTTTCTGGTCATGGAGCTGCTCGAAGGCGCGGATCTCGAACGGGAGTCGGCCTCGGCCCCTCCTTCGCCCGCGACTGTGGTCGCGTGGCTGCGACAGGTGGCGCGAGCGCTGGACAAGGCCCATGGCCTGGGCATCGTGCACCGCGATCTCAAACCCCAGAACCTGTTCCTTTCCCGGGCCACCGACCGTGATCCGATCGTAAAGATCCTGGACTTCGGCGTCATCAAGATGACCGAAGCGAAGACCGGACCCACCGGCACCGGGCAGATCATAGGGACGCCGGGGTACATGGCGCCCGAGCAAGCGTCGACGACGGCGGCGATCACCCCGGCGGCAGATCGGTATGCGCTGGGGTTGGTCGCCTACCGGCTGCTCGTGGGGGAAAGCTACTACCGGGGCGGGATAATGATGATCCTGGCGGAGCTGGTGCATGGGCAGGTGCAGCCGCCGTCGACGCGCGGCGCCCCTTTCGGGGCCGCCTTCGATGCCTGGTTCCTCAAGGCTTGTGCCCGCGATCCCGAGGAGCGCTTCTCGTCGGCGTCGCAGCAGATCGAAGAGCTATCGGCGGCGTTGGGTTTGCCCAGCGTCGCGAGCCCCACGGTGGCCACGCCTGTCGCGGGGAAGCGAACCCCGGGGTCGCGTCGCCGGATCGCTCGGGCCGTATTCCTCGCCGCCGGACTGGCCGCTTCGGTAGTGGCGATCGTCCTCCACCGTCGTCCCGTCAGCCGCCAGGCGGACGCCCGGCTACCGCTACCCGTCCCGGCGGAGTCGGCGGTCCCCCCTCTTGCCAGCCGGGCGTCACCCGAGGCGCCGGTCGCCCCAGCCAAATCCGCCCCCGACGTCATCACCAGCGGCCCGAAGAAGCCTCGTGCTCCGCGTCGCCCGCCTTCTGCCACGACGCCGGTCGCCGGTGAGCATCCTGGAGCGGCTTCGGGGAAAGTTCCCGCGAAAGAGCAGCCAGAGGCGCCGGATCCCTACGCCGACCAGGAGTGACGGGCCATGGAGAACGCGTCGATGAACAAAGCCCGCTGGCTTCGCAGGCTGCTCGGCGGCCCCTTCCTGGTGGCGGCTGGCCTGCTTTGCGCGGCCGCCACCGTTCACGCCGAACCGTCCCCCGATGACAAGGCCCTGGCCACGATGCTCTTTCAGGAGGGGCGGGCGCTGATGTTGGAAGGGCGAACCGGCGAGGCCTGCCAGAAGCTGGAGGAGAGCGAGCGGCTTCATGCGGCTGGCGGGACGATCTTGAACCTCGCGCTCTGCCACGAGCAGGAAGGCCGCCTGGCGCGCTCCTGGGGCGAGTTCAACGAGGCGTTGTCCGTGGCGCGCCGGGATGGCCGGCGCGATCGCGAGGTCGAGGCCGCCAACCACATCCGCGATCTCGAGCCGCGCCTGTCGCGGCTCACGATCGTGGTGCCGCCGGCGGCCGAGGTCCCGGGACTGACGATCGAACGTGATGGTCATGAGATCGGTCGTGGCGCCTGGTCGACCCCGATTCCCGTCGACGGTGGGGAGCACGTCGTGCGGGCGACCGCGACCGGCAGGGAGCCGTTCGTCGCCGTCATCGTGCTGGGCAAGGAGTCCGACGCGCGAACCGTGGAGATCACCGTCCTGGCGGCCACCGTTCCACCGGTCAGGCCACTCGCGATCTCGGCGCCAGCGGCCGTCGCGACGCCCCAGACAGCCGTGTTCACGCCGGCGCGCCTGCGTCTGGCCGGCATCGCTACGGCCGGGGTCGGGGTCGTCTTGCTCGGGACCGCGGGCTATGCGCTGGCGAAAGCGCTGAGCGCGAAGGATGCGTCGAATTCGGACTGCTTCGTCGACGGCTGCAACGACACCGGCCTCCAGCGACGGAACGAGGCGGTCTCGCGGGGAAACCTGGCCACCATCCTGGGCGTCAGCGGCGCGATGCTGGTGGGCGCGGGCGCCGCCCTGTTCTACGTCGGCCGGCGATCGAGCGCGCCAAGAGGCGAGGCCCGGCTCACCGCGCGCCTCATGCTCGGCGCGGCCGGCGGGTCGGTGGCGACGGGAATCGCGGGAGACTTCTGATGGCAGCCCCAGCGTGGCGCCGCTGCCTCCGCTCGCCTCGACTGGCTCTCAGCGCGGCGGTGCTCGCCGCCAGCTGCAACTCGATCTTCGGGATTCACCAGGGCACGCCGCGGCCGATCTGTGCCGACCCGCTGATGATCGACGACATGGAGGACGGCGACAACCTCATCTGCACGTCCAGCGGCAGGAACGGGGGCTGGTACAGCTTTGGGGATGGCACGGTGGGCGCGGAGTTGACTCCGCCCGGGGACGCGCCCTTCAGACCAAGCCGGATCGATGACGGATCGCGGGGAGCGAGCCGGTACGCGGCTCGACTCAGCGGCTCGGGCTTCGCGAGTTGGGGCGCGATCATGGGCCTGTCCCTGCGGACCACCAACGGCAGTGACAGCCAGGCTTATGACGTGAGTGGTCTGGACGGCATCACGTTCTGGATGAAGAGCAATGTCCCCGTCTCGGTGGAGTTCCCGACGGTCGAGAGCTCGCAGCTCGCCGTCGGAGGTCAGTGCCGCGACAGCCCCACCGAGACCAACTGCGACAACCATTTCTCCTTTCAGATCACCGCGCCCGCCCCCGGTTGGTTCGAGTACACGGTGCCGTTCAACTCCCTGGCCCAGAAGGCCGGCGGGTCCGCGGCCTGGAACCCACGCCATCTCATGAACATACAGTTCGCCGTGCCGGCGGGCACGGCGTTCGACGTGTGGCTCGACGACGTCGCATTCTATCGGTGCGCCGGACCAGAGTGCCAACCGACCTGCTCTGATCCCAGGTTCCCGGTCTCTTGCCGCGCGATGAACGGCCCTCGCTCGTCCTGTCAGCCGCCGGGCACCGATTGCGCCGCGGTTGCCGGGTGGTGTGCGGATCCGCTTCTCATCGACGACGTCGAGGACGACAACTCGGAGATCTGTGCCTCGGGCGGGCGGGAGGGGGCGTGGTACGTCGCCTCGGACGGCACCAGCACGGATCTGACCCCTCCAGAGGGGGCTGACTTTCTTCCGAGCATGATCCCGGGAGGCCGGGGCACGAGCCGCTACGCGGCCCACTACAGCGGTTCCGGCTTCACGGACTGGGGCGCGGTGATGGGCTTTTCATTGCGCAACGGGAGCCCATACGACGCGAGCGGAGCCGGTGGCATCACATTCTGGATGAAGAGCAACGCGGCGGTCGTCGTCAGCGTCCCCACGCTGGAGACGAGCCCACGGAGCCAGGGGGGGCCGTGCGCGGACGATGACTCCATTTGCGCGGGACGCTTCGCGTTCTACATCACCGCGCCCGGCAGTGAGTGGACGGAGTATCACGTGCCGTTCGCGGCGCTCAGCCAAAATGATGGCTCCGCGACCTGGAATGCTTCCCACCTGCTGAACATCGATTTCGCCGCCCAGAGAGACGCAGCGTTCGACGTCTGGGTGGACGACGTCGCGTTCTACGACTGCTCCGCCTCCGACTGCCTTCCAACCTGCACCGATCCCGCTCTTCCCATGCAGTGTCCGGCCAGCGACCTCGCTCCCGCGGGCTGCCGGCGGCCGGGGACCGATTGCGCGACCTATGTCGACGGCTGTGGCGCCTCCAACACCACGGTCGCACCGCCGGACGGCCTCATCGCCGCGTTCATGGGCGCGGACGGCGGAAACGACATTCCCGGCGAGATCTTCGCGCCGGGTGGATCCACGCTGACCTTCACCACCAGCGGCGGGCTGCACCTGTCGGTGAACGCGCCCGCGACGCCAGTGACGCAGGATCTGCTCGTGGTCGACCATTTTCAGGACTGCGCCGATGCGACGGCATTCACGGGGGTCGAGTTCTCGATCAGCGGTTCCGTTTCTGGCTGCACGCTCGGCTACTTCACGGAGGACAGCGTGCACCTCTTCGATGATGGAACGCCGCACGGGACCCATGGCACCGCTCGGGCGGGAATCGGTCCGGCGGTCGTGGCGCTAACGGCCAGCCAGGTCACGTCGACGCCTCAGACCGTGAGGGTGCCCTTCGCCGCCCAGCTGCGCCCTCCCCCGCCGAGACCGTTCGACACCTCGAAGGTCACTGGTATCGGCTGGGCCTTCTCGCTCGCCGCGTCCACCGACGCGGCAACGCCTCCGTGCATCGCCGACCTCACGATCACCGACGTCAGATTTTACTGATAACGGAACGCGTCCAGGATCCGGCGGGCTACACAATTGGAATGCCGGTGCGTGACGCGCGGGGCGCTCCGTCTCGCGATCCCCATCGGCGCTCGTGAGCGCGGGCGGCAAGATCTCTATACGCGTGCCCAACTCGGCCACGCGACCAGTGCTCGCTCCCCGGGGCGATGACCCGGTCCGGTCAGATCGATCCCGATCACGTCCATTGAATACGCCGGTCAGGATATCGTCGGAGGTGACGGGATGAGACGCAGGGAGGGAAACGGGCTGCTCGGGGTGGCGCTGCTGGCAGCCGCCCTGGCCGGGTGCGCGCACCGGGACGATGCGCCGCTGGGAAACTACGTCCAGGACGCGGCCGACATGAAGTACCAGCGCTGGCGGATGAACGAGGTGAACTACTTCGTTTCCGACCTGCGGTGCGGGTCCGGGCCCTTCGAGATCCGGCTATGGAACCAACCGGGCGCGGCCGGCGACGAGTACAGCCTCTACATCTACACGCCACGCGCCTTGAACGGGCACGTGGCGGCGAAGTTCAACGGGGGGTTTCCGGACACCGAGACGCAAGACTTCCACCAGAGCGGGATGTCCTACAACGAGGCCTGCGTGGCCCGGCCGGAGGAACTCGCCGCGAGCGGCAGCCGCGACCAGGCGGCCGGCGCCGCGCGCAGCGAGCCCGCCGCGGCCCCGGCCATCGCGCCGAGCGTCGGCAACGCGGCCGCAGCCCCGATCGTGCTGCGCGAGGTCCCGCGCCCTGCGGACCCGCCCGAAGGGTCGCGCCTGCTCGCTTTTGGCCTTCGGTTCCGCAGCACGGGGTCGGTCCCGGGGGCGCGATTCGGCGATGTCCTGTTCCGGATCTGGTCGGACGAGCCGAACGACCTCCAGGGCGTCGTCTTCGTCGTGGGCCACGGCGTCGCCGAATTCACCGGCCCCGAGCGCGATTTCGACCGCGAGAAGAGCGAGCTCGTCCGCCAGCGGCTGATCGAGGAGTACCGGAAGCGAGACGCGGCACCTCCCCCGCCGCCCGCGCCCCAGCCCCTGTCCGGACCGCCGCCGCCGCGGTCGACCTCATCCGAGCCGCCCCCGCCCCTGCGGGCGGAGCCACAGCCCCCGCGCCCCAGCGCGCATGCCGAGTGGATCGCGGGGTACTGGCACTGGGCGGACGGCGACTGGGCGTGGGTGGGCGGCCGCTGGCGGGTGCCGCCCGAGGACGTGGCCCGCGACCTGACCGTGCACGCGCCGTCGCCGCCGCCGCCGCCACGCGCAGAGCCGCCACCGCCGACCCCGTCGCGGCGACTGGTCTGGACGCCCGGGTACTGGCAATGGGACGGGCGGCGCTACGTCTGGGTGGCGGGGTCGTGGCAGCTCCCGCCCGAAGTCGGGATCAGCTGGACGGCCGACCGCTGGGAGCTGCGCGCCGGCGGGCTCTTCGTCTTCATCCCCGGCGGCTGGCGGCTGCAGCGGCGCTGACTGGTGGAGGATTGGATGGTGACTGGCAGATCGGCCGCTGAATCCTGTCGGCTTCCTCATGCCTTTCAGGTTCGTGCCGCACTGGTTCGCAATTCAACTTGAGTGAAGCCACGTCTTCGAGAACTGACCTGGAGAGCCTGCCTTCGCTCGTGAAAAGGGGGCGCCCTGGCAAGATGAACGGCCTTCCGGGAGCTGATACCATGCGGCCGTGGCGCGGCCCCGAGGGCAGTCTTCCGTCTGGCTGGTCGTGCTAGCAGTCTGTGTGGGTTGGGGGGGCTGCTCTTGGATCTTCGTGAAGCCGCTCCCTGCCGACTATCGGCGCGGGGACTGGGTCGACTGCACGACGAGCGCCGCGGCGCCGATCGTGGACACCGCTCTGGGAGCCTCGAACATAGGGGGCGTGCTTTACATCGCAGGAACGGTGGGCGACAAGGCCACCCCCGCCCTAAATGCCATGGTTACCACCGCGCTACTCTTGACGATCGTCGACATTACATCCGCCATCTACGGCTACCGCGCGACCGCAGCCTGCCGGGAGGCACAGGCCGAGGATGGAAGGCCGATCGGTCATTGGATTCCACGCCGGCGATCACCGCTGTCGGCGACACCCGCGGTGCCCGCAGTGGCATCCCCGGTGACTCCGGCGGTTTCTTCCCCGCCGTCTTCACCTCAGCAGGCGAACGAGGAACCTGGACTCCGACAGACGGTGCCGCCGCGGGCGACGCCGGACACCTTCGTGCCGTAGACCGGCAGAGACCAATGTGGCCGTCATCGCCCCGACGAGGTTCGACGACACAACATAGCCTTGACGTTATATAACCAATACGCTACATAGCTCGACGTGCCGTCCTCGCAGTCACTCGATCGAACGTTCGCGGCGCTGGCGGACCCGACCCGGCGGGGGATTCTGGCGCGGCTCGCGCTCGGGGAGGCCACGGTCAACGAGCTGGCCAGGCCGTTTTCGATCTCGCAGCCGGCCTTCTCGCGGCACATCCGCGTGCTTTCGGAGGCGGGGTTGATCGTGCAGCGGGCGGAGGGGACCACGCGCCCCTGCCGGCTCGCGCCGGGAGCGCTCTCCGAGCTCGACCAGTTCCTGCAGATGCTGCGGGAGGCGCTGACCCGCAATTACCAGCGCCTCGATCAGCTGCTGACCAAACAGACAAAGAGGAGAGACGTCCCATGAGCAAGCTGGCGTTGACGACCGAAGGCGACACACACATCGTCGTGACACGACGATTCGAGGCGCCACCGGAGGCGGTCTATCGCGCGCACCTGGACCCGGAGCTGCTTCAACAGTGGTGCCTGGGCCCCGACGGCTGGACGATGCCGGTCTGTATCAACGAAGGGAAGCCCGGGGGGAAGATCCGCTACGAGTGGTCGCACGGCAGCGGCCGCGGCTTCTTCCTGACCGGCGAGATCATCGAGCTCGACCCACCTCATCGCATCGTGCACGTCGAGCGCATGCACATGCCCGAGCCGACGCCCGACAACCGGGTCGTCACGACCTTCGTGGCCGACGGCACGGGGACGCTGATGACCATGCGCATGTCGCTGCCGGACCGGGAGACCCGCAAGGCCATGCTCTCCAGTGGGATGGAGCGCGGGATGGAGTCCTCGTACGCGCGGCTCGAGCGCCTGTCCGGCTGGAGGAGCGCGTCGTGAAGGCCGCGAAGGCCCGACCTGGCGCCAGGACCAGCGTCCACGTCAGCATCGACGTCCCCGAGCTCGAAGCCGGACTACGGTTCTATGGCGACGTGTTCGGGTTCGTCGAAACGGCGCGCCCCTTCCCGACCATGGCGATCCTCGACGGCAACAACGTCAGCGTTTGCATGCATGCGAAGGCGGCGGGCACGAAGAGCTCCTCGGCCGGCTCGGAGCGGCGCCGCTACGAACGACACTGGACGCCGGTCCACCTGGACCTGCACGTCGAGGATTTCGATGCGGTGCTGGGCAAGGTACGCGCGCAGGGCGGCGCGATCGAGAACGAGTTCCGGACAGAGGGCCCCAGACCGGCCGCGTTCTGCAGCGATCCGTTCGGCAATGGGTTCTGCGTGATCGGCGAGAACAGATCGCGCACCTAGCGTTCCGGCCCTATTGACACAGGCCCCCGTCCGGGACGAAGAATCCAGGGCGGTCTTCTCTGAGCGAGGGAGGTGGGGCAATGGCCGGTGTCGGCAACTGGGATTGGCGGGTCCGGGAGGTGGGTCGTGGCTGAGCCGACGTCCATCACGCAGCTGGACCTGTCGCCGCTTCCGGGGAAGACGTACTTCAACTCCGTCCGGCAGTGGCGCGAGGAGTTCATCTACTTCCTGCTGGTCGATCGCTTTCACGACGACAAGGCCCGGACGCCCGCGACGACGGGCGGCGGGCGGGCGGCCGGGGGCGGCACGCGTGACACCTTCTGCGGCGGAACGTTGCGCGGGGTCAAGGACCACCTGGACTACATCCTGAACCTGGGCTGCACGTCGATCTGGCTGAGCCCCGTCTTCGAGAACGTCGCCGACCCGCACAGCTTCCACGGCTACGGCATCCAGAACTATCTGAGCATCGACCCCCGCTTCGGGACCAAGCAGGATCTGGTCGATCTGGTGGCGGCCGCCCACCAGCGGGACATGCGCGTGTTCCTGGACGTCGTCATCAACCATATGGGCGACGTGTGGTCGTATCAGCCCGACGTCGCCTACTTCTACGACGGGGACCAGGTCTTCCCCTTCGGCGACTTCCGGCGAGCCGACCGCCCCCTGCCCAGCGAGCTGCGCGACCCGAACCTCTTTCACCGGCGGGGCCAGATCCGCAACTTCGACGCGTTCCCCGAGTTCGAGCACGGGGACTTCTTCTCGCTGAAGGATCTGGCGCACGACGACGACGCGAACGGCGATCGTCTGATGGACATCCTGACGGCCGCCCACTGCTACTGGATCCGCGAGGCCGACATCGACGGCATGCGGCTGGATGCCGTCAAGCACGTCAGCGCGTTGGCGACCGCGCGGTTCTGCACCAACGTGCGTGAATACGCGTACAAGCTGGGCAAGCGGTCATTCCTCACGTTCGGCGAGCTGATCGCCGGCGACGACGCCATCGACCGGTTCATCGGGCCGAACACGTCGAAGCTGGCCCCGGGGGGCGAGGTGTTCTTCGGCATCGACTCGGTCCTCGATTTTCCGCTGTACTTCGCGCTGCCCGGGGTCATCAAGGCGATGGCGCCCCCGTCGCAACTGTTCGCGCGCTACGACCGCCAGCGCCAGCGCGCGCTGAACGACGGCGAGATCGGGCGCTACCTGGTGACCTTCCTGGACAACCACGACGGCGTGGGCCAGCCCGACGACGCGAAGCGCCGCTTCGCCGCCGACGCGCCCGACGGTCAGGTGATCGCCGGGATCGGCTTCCTGCTGTGCGCGCTGGGCACCACCTGCATCTATTACGGGACGGAGCAGGGGCTGAGCGGCAAGGACGGCGGCGACGTCGTGCTGCGCGAGGCGCTGTTCGATCTGAACGACCCGAGCAAGAACTACCTGAACCCGAACTGTCGCATGTACCAGGAGATCGCCAAGATCTCGAACCTGACGGACGCGATCGGCGCGCTGAAGTTCGG
>Ga0105240_10008157_pt1 | contig 15019 bp, 13 predicted proteins | sample KBSC54metaG_FD_80426 | JGI IMG/M metagenome (GOLD analysis project Ga0105240, IMG submission 80426) | Corn rhizosphere microbial communities from Kellogg Biological Station, Michigan, USA - KBS C5-4 metaG | ecosystem: Host-associated > Plants > Roots > Rhizosphere > Soil | place: Michigan, USA... | reverse complement strand
TGGACGGTGACGCATGGAAGTCCACATGAGCGATGTCGAAGAAAAAGTCGATCAGCTGCACGCCGATGTGGGCGTGTTGAGATTCGATGTGGCCGTGTTGAAGAGCGACGTGGCTGTGTTGAAGGCCGATGTGGCGGTGCTCAAGAGCGACGTGGCGGTGTTGAAGACCGATGTAGCGGTGCTGAAGACCGATGTAGCGGTGCTGAAGACCGATGTGAGCGTGCTCAAGAGAGACGTGCAGGAAGTGCGCCAGGAAGTGCGCCAGGACTTCAAGGAAGTGCGCCAGGATATAAAGGACGTGAGGAAGCACCAGGAGCGCCGCGACTTCCGACTGCTGTTCGGTACGCTGATCGCCGTGACGCTGGGGCTTGCCGGGCTCATGGCCAAAGGGTTCGGCTGGCTGCACTGAACCGGGTCCCCGGGGCGGTTTCCCCCGTGACGGGCGGCTTTCTGTGAATCCGGGGGTTTGGCCCTACAATAAGGGCATGTCGAGCCTCAAAGACATTCCCCTGGTGACCGAGACCGCCCGGGCGCGGAGCGGCGAAAAATACCTGACGCCTCAAGGGTTTACCGCCATCCGGGACGGCATCAAGGCGCATGCCGCGGCGGGCGCCGAGGTCGCCTTGCGCAAGCCCACGTGGCTGCGGGCGAGGGCTCCGTCCGGCGCCGGGTTCGAGACCGTCAGGGCTCTGGTCAAAGAACACCGTCTGGCCACCGTTTGCGAAGAGGCCAAGTGCCCGAACATCGGGGAGTGCTGGAACGCGGGTACGGCGACGATCATGCTGATGGGCGCCGTGTGCACGCGCGCCTGCCGTTTCTGCGCGGTGGATACCGGCAATCCGCGTGGTTGGCTCGACCCCGAGGAGCCGCAGAACGCTGCGCGAACGGTCGAGCTGATGAAGCTCAAGTACATCGTTCTCACCTCAGTGAACCGCGACGATCTGCCGGACGGTGGCGCTGCCCACTACGCTGCCTGCGTCCGTGCGATCAAGGAGCGCAGCCCACGGACCGCCGTGGAGGCACTGACACCCGATTTCCAAGGCGTGCTCGCGGACGTCGAGACCGTAGTGGATTCAGGCCTGGAAGTGTTTGCACAGAACATCGAGACGGTGAGGCGATTGACGCACCCTGTGCGCGATCCCCGTGCAGGGTACGACCAGACCCTGCGCGTGCTCGAGCACGCGAAACGCCATAATCCGGCCGTGCTGACGAAAAGCAGCCTGATGTTGGGTCTGGGAGAGACGGACGAGGAGATCGTGCAGGCGCTGGATGATCTGCGCACGGCCCGCGTGGACATCGTCACTCTCGGCCAGTATCTGCGCCCGACGGTCAATCACCTGCCCATCGAGCGATTCGTGGCGCCTGCTGAGTTCGATCACTACCGGCAACTGGCGTTGGCGCGAGGCTTCCTGGAATGTGTATCCGGGCCGCTCGTCCGCTCGAGCTATCGGGCAGAGCAGGCGTTGAGCCGCAACAACGCGGGCCTCGACAATAGCGGCGCTTTGGGCAAGTAACGACCAGGCCATGGGCGTTGAAGCCTCCACTGTCACGACGCGAGCGTCCGGCGCGGTTCCTCGGCCGGTGATTCGACAGCTTGGGCGGGTCGAGTACGAGCCGACCTGGCGCGCGATGCAGCGCTTTACCGATGAGCGGGGCGCATCGACCCCGGACGAGATCTGGTTTCTCGAGCACCCGCCGGTATTCACGCTGGGCATGAACGCTAGCTCCGCGCACGTCCTGGCTCCGGGCGACATTCCGGTCGTGCAGATCGACCGCGGTGGGCAGGTGACCTATCACGGCCCGGGACAGCTGGTGGTGTATCCGCTCGTGGACCTGCGCCGTGCTCAACTCGGCGTCCGCGACCTCGTCACGGCATTGGAAACGTCGGTGATCGATCTGGCCGCCGGATTCGCGATCGAGGCGCACAGCCGGCGCGGCGCGCCCGGCGTGTATGTCGATGAGAAGAAGCTGGCCAGCATCGGGATCCGGGTGCGACGCGGTGCCAGTTACCACGGACTCGCGTTGAACGTCGCGCTCGATCTGGAGCCCTTCCGCCGCATCAATCCCTGCGGCTACCAGGGGCTGGAAATGACGCAGTTGAGCGAGCTCGGCGGACCGGCAACGCTCGCCGCGGCGGCGGCCGCTCTGCAGCCCATTCTGCTCAGGGCGCTGGGACTGCCGTAAGCTTCCAGAAAATCACGACCGACGGAGAATTCCCAATGCATCGACGCGCGCTGCTGCGCCTGACATCCGCCGTGGCCACCGGGCTGGCGTCGGCCACGATTTTCGGCACCCGGCCGGCGCAGGCGGCCAGCGTCACTCTCCTGAACGTATCCTATGATCCGACACGCGAGCTGTACGTGGCCTACAACGCTGCCTTCGCCAGGTACTGGAAAGCCAAGACGGGTCAGGACATCCGGATCAACCAGTCCCACGGGGGCTCCGGTCAACAGGCCCGTTCGGTGATCGAGGGGCTCAAGGCTGACGTCGTGACCCTCGCGCTCGCCGCTGACATCGATGCGATCGCCACGCAGGGCAAGCTTCTGCCCATCAACTGGGCAAGCCGCCTGCCGGAGAACAGCTCACCCTACACCTCGACCATCGTGTTCCTGGTGCGCAAGGGCAACCCGAAGGGCATCCGGGACTGGAGCGATCTGATCCGCCCGGGTGTCCAGGTGATCACGCCCAACCCCCGGACCTCCGGGGGCGCGCGTTGGAACTACCTCGCCGCCTGGGCCTGGTCGGAACAGCAGCCCGGCGGGAGCGACGCCAGCGCGAAGGAGTTCATCCGCAAGCTCTACAAAAATGCGCCGGTGTTGGATGCAGGCGCGCGCGGCGCGACGACGACCTTCGTGCAGCGGAATATCGGCGACGTACTGGTCGCCTGGGAAAACGAGGCGCTGCTGGCGATCAAGCGGCTCGGAGCAGACCAGCTGCAGATCGTCGTGCCCACGATCAGCATTCTCGCGGAACCGCCTGTTGCCGTGGTCGACCGCGTCGTACTCCGGCGCGGCACGCGCGAGGTGGCGCAGGAATACCTCAAGTATCTCTACAGCAAGGAAGGCCAGGAGATCGTCGCGAAGAACTACTACCGGCCGCGCGATACGCAAGTGGCTGCACGCTACGCGCAGCAGTACCCGCAGCTGAAGCTCGTGACCATCGCCGATCTGGGCGGCTGGCCGGCGAACCAGAAGAAGCACTTCAGCGACGGCGGAGTGTTCGACCAGATCTACGCGCCGTAGGCAGGCTCGCTTTCAGCGAGCCGCGGCGCCCTCCGGAAGGGTCGCACCTTCCGGAACGGGCCAGCCCTCGCGAATGGACCAGCGGGCCCGCGAGGATCGCTCGCGACCGGCCTCCGCCAGATGCGTGGCCAGACGCTCCGCGTGCGAGCGAAGCTCCGCGGCCGCCGTCGCTTCCCAGTAGTCGGCGCGCAACTGCGGACCGACATAGAAGAAGTTCTCGGCCGCACGACCGCCGGAGTCGATCAGCGCCCCGTTCTCCGCGGTGCGCAACCCCAGACCCAGCGCATCAGCCGATGCCAAGCGCTGTGCCAACAGGGAATGCATCAGGGGGTCACGGGAGCGGTGGGGGTTGTAATCCGGGCCCGTGCAGTTGATCACTCGATCGACGATCAGGCTCGACAGCTGCGTCGCGCCGCGGCGCCGCCAGGTGACTTTCACCTTGTCGCCGGAACGCTCGCAGGAGAGCAGGCGTCCGGCATGAATGCGCAGGTTCCCCCGCAGGCGCATCTGCTGGATCTGAGCCAGCGTCTCCTGTGGAAGCCGATGGCGGTGCACGTCCCAGTAGGCGCGCACGTGGCGCAGAAAGCGCCGCTTCTCTCTCAACGGCAGGCGGCTCCACAGAGCCGGTGCGAGGTTGCGGACGAAAGTGACTGCCTCCCGCCAATCCCCGCCCTGGCGTTGGGTGGCCAGCGCCAGGCGCCGGATCGAGCGCATCAGCCGGCGTATGGAAAACGAGGCTTCACGCAGCAATGCGCCACTGTCTCCCTCGCACGGCGCGTGCCGAAACGCCGTCTGCGAGGGCGGGAGCAGCCCATGCCTCGAGATCGCATGGATCGTCACGTTGTCATTGCAGTTCACGGAGGTCGCGGACACCACGTCCGCCATGGTGAGGCCGGTGCCGATGATCAGGATCGTTTCGCCGGGGCGGCAGGAAGAGGGCGCGGTCCAGGGGTCCTGCGAGTACCGGGAAGATCCCAACAGCCCGTCCAGCGATGGCGGCGAGGCTGGAGCGGGGTTACCAAAAGCCATCACCACATCGTCCGCCGTGATCGTGCGCCCGTCGGTTGCGCGCAGCTGAATGGATCCGGAATGCGCGTCCCGGCTGACCTCGACGATTTCGGCACGCACTCGGCTGAGCTGCACGTCGGGTCTGGCGGACAGCTCGGCATGGGCGAGTGAGGATTCGAGGTATTCCCCATACAGCGCTCGCGGAAGGAAGTCCTCGGCAGTCGCATACGGAAGGCGGCGCCGTGCGAATGTCAGGAACTCCAGCGGCTCGCGCGGGTTTGCCGACATGCGGCCCGCCGGGACGTTCAGCAGGTACTTGTACTCGCGGTCGGCATAGGCGACGCCGCGCGCGATGCAGCGAGCTCTTTCGATGAGCACGATGCGGGTGGGCTCGCTGTCGAGAAGGCGGAGGAGGTGGGTGGCCACCGTGGTACCGCTGAAACCGCCGCCGATAATGGCGATCGTTCGAGTCGGAGAGCTCAAGAGCGCGCTTCCTGTGCTGGAACCTCCGATCAGCCTAGCGGATGCGCCATATCAAGCCGGTAGAGACCCGGTGACATCCCGGGTTGATTTCATTCTAGTCGGCATCCTGCCGATTTAGTACTCGGGCCATCCATGGCCCTCGCCCCTGCGGGGCCGCCGTCGAAGACGACGGCGTTCAAATCGGCATCCTGCCGATTTAGTCGACGACGAGCTTGTAACCCGCGCCGGAGGCGGTCTGCAGCAGCTGCGGGACCGAGGGATCCGTTTCGATCTTCTGCCTGAGGCGGTGCACGAGCTGCTTCAGCAGCTGACGATCTCCGGAGTTGCGGTGTCCCCATACCTGGATGAGCAGTCGATCGGAGCTGACGGTGTGGCCGGCGTTCGCGAGCAACATCTGCAGCAGGCGCAGCTCGAGCTTCGTGAGCCTCACGGGCTCGCCACTCGCGATCTTGACTGTGTGCTCCTCGATATCGAGCGTTACACGACCCATCGCCAGCGGCGCCGTGTTCTCCATGCCTGCCCGGCGCAGCAACGCCTTGATGCGAGCGAGCAGGGTGCGCGGGCTGAAAGGCTTGGTGAGGTAATCGTCGGCTCCCAGCTCGAGCGCCCGCACGAGGTCTTCCTCCTCGCCGCGGACGGTGAGCATGATTACTGGTACGCGCGAGCGCTTGCGGATCGCCTCGCACACCTGGAAGCCGCTCGCGCCGGGCATGTTGATGTCCAGAACCACCAGGTCGGGGGACTCCTCCTCGAACATCTTCAGGGCGCTCGGGCCGTCGCCGGCCTTCAGCACCAGATAACCCGCCTGCGCCAGCGTGAAGCCGATCAGCTCGCGCAGATCGCGGTCGTCGTCCGCGGCGAGGATCTTCATGTCCCCGTCTCCGCCGGCAATGTCATGACCATCCGCGTCCTCCCGATCTCGGTACGAGTCAGGGCGATGGTACCTGCATGGCGGTCGATGATGGACTTGACGATCCACAGGCCCAGCCCCAGGCCGCCGGGCTCGGGCTCTTCGTCCGTGCCGCGCCGGAAGCGGGCAAAGATGGCCTCCGTATCCGCGGCGGCAGGCCCCGGGCCCTCATCCTCGACCCACGCCATGACGTTTGCGCCGTCGGGACGTGCGCCGATGCGCACGGTGCTCCCTTCCGGTGCGAACTTGTTGGCATTGGCCAGCAGATTGACGAACACCTGGGTGAGCCGGTGCTTGTCGCCGGCGATGAGCGGTAGATCCTCCGGCAGGTCCACTTCCAACGGCTGCTGGCGCAGGGCGAGGAGTGAGCCGATGAGAGCCTGGGCGTCTTCGACGACCTCGCGCAGCTCGACACTCTGGTGGCGGATGCTGAGCTGTCCTGACTCGATGCGCACGCTCTCCAGCAGGTTGTCGATCAGGCGCGTCAGCCGCAACGTCCCGCGCTCCAGGGAACGTACCAGCTCCGCCTGCCGCTCGCGCGGCATCGGCTCAGACGCGCCCGGCTGCCCTGGTGACATCCCTTCGAGCAGCAGCTCGATCGAGGCGAGCTGGGCGGCCAGCGGCGTGCGGAACTCATGCGAGATATTCGCAAGCACCGAGTCGCGGGCGCGCCGCACACCTTCCAGCTCGGTCTCATCCCTGATCACCTGCACCTGCAGTCCTTCGACCATGCCCGAGCTCGTAATCACGGTGGTGCGCGGCTCGGACTGCGAAACCTGCAGGTGCTCGACCGCCTTGGCGCTGCCGTCCGCCCTGGCGAGCAGAATCGGACAACGATTCTCACAGGGCCTCTGGCCATCGACGTCGCACGGTTTGAGCACATCGCCGCAGAAGCGTCCGATCGCTTGCTCGGGGGTTACACCCAGCAGCTTTGCGGCCTGTGGATTGAGGTAGCGGATGATGCGGCTGCGGTCGACCGCGTAGACGCCTTCCACGATGCCGGTGAGCACGGCCTGGGCTTCACCCTCGCTGCGGCGCAGCGCGCCTGTCAGATCGACCAGGTTGCGCCGCATGTCCTCCATGGTTCGCGCGAGCTTGCCGACTTCGGCCGCCCCACCCACGGGAATGGAAGTGGAGAAGTCCCCTTGTCCCAGGCGCACTGCCGCATCCGTGAGCGCCTTGACCGGCCCGGCGATGAACTCACTGAGCAGAACACCGGCGAATACCGCGAGCGCGGCGAGAATCAGCGTGGTGACCAGGAGCTTGCGGATCAGGCGGCCGGAGGAGCTGTCGATGGCGTCGGTCGGCAGCAGGGCCTCGAGCAGCGCGATGGCTTCGCCGGTCGATGCGAACACGGGCACGCTGGCCGCATATTCACCCTTGGTGGTGATGCGCTGGACAGCCGAGCGGCCGTCCGCGAGGGCCGCCGAGTACAAGGGCGTGTAGGCGTTGACGGGGTCGTTGGTGAAGGAGCGGTAGTCGACCAGCTTGACAGCCACTCCGACGCGGTCGCTGAGCGCCTTGGCGAGCTTGTCGTTCAACAGCAGCACCGCGTAGACGCGCGTGCCTTCGGTGTCACCCAGGCTGGCATAGGCGCCCATGACGGGCGTTCGCACGTTCGTCGGCAATGCGAGAAAGGTCGAGCCCTGCTCGCTGCTGGAAGTGATGATCGATTCCCAGTCCAGCGTAGGGCCGCTCTCGGCCACGATTTGCGTGCCGGAGACGACGGCGCAGGCATCGACGTTGGCAGTGTCGCAGGACCGCCGCAGGAGCGGCGGGATCGCGTCGGTCCGCCCTTCCGACAGCAGGCGCTGCAGCGTGGGGCGGTCTGCCAACGCACGCAGGGCGGTGACCTCGTCCTCGCCCCGGCGCCGCAGATCCTCGCGCGCCATGGCGCTCGCGAGCTGTACGCGTGCCTTGCCCTGCTCGTCGGCCTGGTCGTGCAGCATTCCGACGGCCGAGTAGGACAGCCCGCCGGCGACGATCAACACGATGGCCACGTGGACCGCGACCAGCCACCAGCCCAGCGTGGTCTTGCCTGGCTCCGGCCACAGCCGTTGCCATGCGGCACCGATGAAGGCGCGGATGCGGTCGATAGCCCTCATCGGCGGCGGTAGCCCGTGCGTTCCACGAGCGTCTTGACCACCAGGGTGACCACGGCCAGCAGTGTCAGCAGCGAGGCGACGGCGAACGCCCCGACGAAGTTGTATTCGTTGTAGAGAATCTCGATGTGCAGCGGCATGGTGTTGGTCAGCCCGCGGATGTGGCCGGAGACCACCGAGACGGCGCCGAACTCGCCCATGGCGCGGGCGTTGCACAGGATCACCCCGTACACCAGGCCCCAGCGAACCTTCGGCAGGGTGACGCGGAAGAAGGTCATCCAGCCGCCCGCGCCCAGGGTGATCGCGGCCTCTTCCTCGTCATTGCCCACCTGCTGCATGAGGGGAATGAGCTCGCGCGCGACATAGGGAAACGTCACGAGCATGGTCGCCAGCATGATACCCGGGAGCGCGAAAATGATGCTGATGTCGTGATCCTGCAGCCAGTTGCCGAACCAGCCCTGCAGGCCGAACAACAATACGTACACCATTCCCGAGATGACCGGGGAGACCGCCAGCGGCAGGTCGATCAGGGTGATCAGGAAGCTCTTGCCCGTGAACTCGAACTTGGCGATCGCCCAGGAGGCGGCCAGCCCGAACAGGGTGTTGACGGGCACCACCACCGCCGCCGTCGTCAAGGTCAGCCGGATGGCCGAGGCCGTGTCCGGATCGGCGAAGCTCTGCAGATAGGCGTGTACGCCCTTCTCCAGCGCCATGAAGAACACCGTCGCCAGCGGCGCGAACAGCAGCCCCGCCAGGAACAGCAGCGACACGGTGATGAACGCCCAGCGGATCAGGTGGCTCGCGATGGTGTCGCGGCCGGGCCGCGAGGCGAGATCTTCCTGGAGAGTGACCGGTGCGGCGGCCATCTTCAGCGCGCTGCCTGAATGAGCCGCCGGCGTCCCCAGCCCTGCAGCAGGTTGATGGTGAGCAGCACGACGAAGGAGATCACCAGCATCACGAACCCGAGCGCCGCGGCCCCCTTGTAATCGAACTCCTCCAGCCGGATGACGATCAGCAGCGGGGTGATTTCCGTTTTCATCGGCAGGTTGCCGGCGATGAAAATCACCGAGCCGTACTCGCCCACGGCACGCGCAAAAGCGAGCGTGAACCCGGTCAACAGGGCGGGCAGGACCGTGGGGAGGATGATGCGTCGGAACACATAGAAACGGCCGGCCCCGAGGGTCTCGGCGGCGTCCTCCAGGTCGTGCTGCACCTCCAGGAGCGCCGGCTGCATCGAGCGGACGGCGAAGGGCATTCCGATCAGCGTCAGTGCGACCGTGACGCCGATCCAGGTGTAGGCCACCTTGATCCCGAACGGCTCCAGGTATTGCCCGATCCAGCCGTTCTGCGCAAAGACGGTGGTCAAGGCAATACCGGACACCGCGGTCGGCAAGGCAAACGGCATGTCGATCAGCGCATCGATCAGCTTTCTGCCCGGGAAGTCGTAACGCGTCAGCGTCCAGGCGATGACGAACCCGAACACCAGGTTGATGGTGGCCGCCAGCGCCGAGGCGCCGAAGGACAGCCGGTAGGACCCGAGGGCCCGGGGGCTCAGCACCAGGTGCACAAAATCATGCCAGGTCGTCGAGGTGGCGACGACGACCAGCGCCGCGAGCGGCAGGAGCACGATCGCGCACAGGAAGAAAGTCGTAAAGCCGAACGTAAGGCCGAAGCCCGGGAGGACACTGGGTTGTTTGATGCTCATAGGTCGAGCCGTTCCCGGTCGGCGCGAAGCGCCGCTACAGCTACGGGGTTCGCGTCTTCGCGAAGCCCGTAGGAGGTTGCGCGAAGCGCATGACGATAGAGGCCGAAGCCGGGGAGCACACTGGGTTGCTTGATGCTCACGCGAGGACCCCTTCCGGGGCGCGGTGCACGATCAACACCGGCCAACGGGCGTCCGACAGCAGTGAGCCGAATTTCTCGGCGACGCCGGTGCCGCTGCAGACGCCGAGAATCAACATCTGTCCGGGGGCTTCCGCGAGCTGGCGGGCAAGCTCGCTCGCGACATCGCCGAAGCGGAGCTCGGTGCGCATTTCCAGTCCGTGAACCTCCTGCGCTTCGGAACGGGCGTCCAGCAGCGCGCGCACGCCGTGCGGCCGCTGGGTCTCGGGGGTTCGATCCGGGAAGATGCCGACATAGGTCGCTTCTGCCGCCACGTGCCGCAGGACGCTGGCCGAAACGGCGAGCGTGGCGCCGCGGACCGCTTCTTCGGCCCAATGGATCAGCACTCGCTGCGGAGACGCCGCGCTCTGCGGCAGGATCAGCACTTCATCGGCGCCGCGTTCCAACAGCCACTCGGTGCGCTGGGCCACATCGGCTTCCGCGGCAATGACCGTAGTTCCGGCGAAAGCTCCTTCGGCCTCGCACCCGGCGCCCGACACGCCCAGCTTGGGCTCCACGCGCGCGGAGATCCGGGTCTTCATGCGCGTGGCCAGCTCGACGAGCAACGGGTGCTGGCTGAGCGTCGCCACCTGCAGCTCCGTGGGCGCGCAGGCCGTGAAGCTGGACAAAGGGGTCGGAAGAATGTGAATGCGACGCACACCGATGGCGACCGGTTGGCCCGGAGAGACCTGGAAGGCGCGCTGCTCATGCTGAGTGCGCGTGACTTCCAGCAGAGGTATCCCGGATCCGTTGCTGTTGGAAAGCGGCGCGGCTTGCGCGTCGTCCATCCGAATGCGCATGCGCTCCAGCGCGCCGGTGAACAGAACTTCTTCGACCGCACCGTGCGCCAGGTAGCGCGCTGCCAACGCTTCGCGCGTGGGTGCGACTTCGATCTCCTCCGGACGCACGACGGCGACGACCTCGTGCTCGCGGCCGCCGTGACCCGGGTTCGCGGGATGCGCATTCACGGCGGTCTTGCCGAACCGGACGCCTTCCTTGCTCTGCCGGGCGAGCAGCAGATTGGCGGCGCCGAGGAAGGTCGCGACGAAGCGTGTCGCCGGACGCGAGTACAGCTCGTGCGGGTTGTCCATCTCCAGCAATCGCCCGAGATTCATGACCCCGATGCGATCGGCCATCGCAAAGGCTTCTTCCTGATCGTGAGTCACCAGCACCGTGGTGATGCCCAGCTCGCGTTGGACCTGGCGGATCGTACGGCGCAGCTCTTCGCGAATCTTGGCGTCGAGGGCGCCGAAGGGCTCATCGAGCAGCAGCACTTCCGGTTTGTGGGCGAGCGCCCGCGCGACCGCCACGCGTTGCTGCTGACCGCCGGATAGCTGCGCGGGCAGGCGGTTGTCCATTCCTTCCAGCGCGACCAGGCGCAGCATCTCCTGGCGCCGCTGCCTTCGCTCGGAGGCTCTCATCCGCCGCACGCGCAGAGCGAACTCGATGTTCTCCGCGACTGTCATGTGGCGGAACAGGGCGTAGTTCTGGAACACCAGGCCCACCCCGCGGTCGCGCGGGGAGACATGGGTCACGTCGCGCCCATGCAGGGCGATACGGCCGTGATCGACTCCGGCCAGACCGGCGATGGTGCGCAGCAGAGTGCTCTTGCCGCTTCCGCTGGGCCCGAGGAGCACGAAGAACTCACCGTCGCCGATGTCGAGCGAGACATCGTTGACGACGGGTATTCCCTGATACCGCTTGGTGACCTGATCGAGTGCGATGGACATCGGTTTGGCTGGGGCCCGCGGCGGTGAATGCACCGCTTTATGCTGTGGATCGACCGCGCATGCTACCGGCCGGCAGGCGCGGGCGTCAGTGGCCGGCCGGTAACAGGGCGGTAACAATCGGGTTACGAGGCCCCCTCACGCCTACGTTCTGCTTATCAGTTCAGATCCGGAAGCTATCAGGGACGGGAGGGGTGCCCTGGAGCGGGCCTAGAGAATGATCAGCACCCCTTCGCAGGCTTTGAGGTCGGCGATGAGGGCTTCGATCTGCTCGCGGCTGTCGGCGCGCAGCGGGTAGGAAATGGACAGGAAGTTGCCGTTCTCGCTCAGCCGTTCGGTGATCCGGTCCGTGTCCAGCGAAGGCACGTGGCGCAGTACGATCGCATGCACGCGCGCCCGAAACTCGTCCGAGGGGCGGCCGACGACCTTGATGGGGTAGTCGGCCGGAAAGACCAGCAGCTCGTTCACCACGGGGAGAACTGCACCTCCTGCTTGTAGCGTTGCAGCTCATCGAAGAGCCGCCGCCATACGGGCCCCGGTCGACCCGTGCCGACCGGCCGGCCGTCGAGCCAGGTGACGGGTTGGATCTCGCGCGTCGCGGCCGACAGGCAGATCTCATCGGCGGAGCGCAGCTGCGCTTCGCTGACCTGGACTGAGCGGAACTGGACGCCGGCGCGCTCGGCGACCTGCGCGATCACCGAGCGGGTGGTGCCGGGGAGGATCTTGCGAGAGTTCGGTGGAGAGAGAACCTCACCGCCGATGACGACATGCACTGCCGAGGCCGAGGCTTCGAGCAGCTCACCGTCGCGCAACAGTATCGTCTCCGCCGCGTCAGCGTCCGCGGCCAGCTGACGCAACAGCACGTTTGCCAGCAGTGCGACGGACTTGATATCGCACCGGGCCCAGCGGGTGTCGGTGGTCGTCACGCATTTCAGCCCCGACTGCAGGGTGGCTGCGCTGACGGCGGGCAGGGGCGCGCAGAAACCAAACACGGTGCGTGGAATATCCGGGAGGGGCGCGTGATTGCGGCCGCGTTCGGCGCCGCGGGTGACCTGCCAATACACGTACTGATCGACCGCACCGTTAGGCTCGATGAGGCCGGCGATGATTTTGCGCCACTCCTCGCGTGTGTGGGGATCGCGCATGCGGATCTCGGCCAGGCTGCGGGTCAGTCTTTCGCAGTGTGCCTCGAAGCGAAACGGGCGCCCGGCGTACACGGGCATGACCTCGTAAACGCCGTCGGCGTAGAGAAAGCCGCGGTCGAATGGGGAAATCCGCGCTTCGTCGAGCGGCAGGTAGGCGCCGTTGAGGTAACAGGTCGGGAAGGGCTCCGCCACTACTGGAACCAGAGCGCCACGTCATCGCTCATGCGCGTCCACAGGCCGCCTTCCGGCACGGCCTTGAGGGCGACCAGCGGCGTGTGGGCAAGCACCTGACCGCTGGGATCGGTGATCGTCAGGTCGCCGAGCGGCTCGTTGAGCGCAATGGGGGCAATCAGGGGTTGTTTCAGGACGTGCACGCTGGTCTTCAAATTCGCGACCTGGCCGCGTGGCACCGTGACGTAGATGTCGTGCGGCACGTCCAGGACCGCGAACTGCTCGGAGGATTTGTATACGCGCGGCTTCAGAACCTGCTCGCCTGCGCTCTTCACCTTGGCGGTCTCGAAGAAGTTGTAGCCGTAGTTGAGGAGCGTCTCGCTGGCATCCTCGCGTGCCTTGATGGACGGAGCGTCCAACACGACCGAGACCAGGCGCATGCCGTCGCGCTTGGCGGCGGTGACCAGGCAGTACCCGGCGCTGTCGGTGTGACCGGTCTTCATGCCGTCCACACTCGGGTCGCGCTCCAGCAGGCCGTTGCGGTTCTGCTGCTTGATGTTGTTCCAGACGTACTCGCGGATGCTGAACCACTGGTACAGGTCCGGGAAGTCGCGCAGCAGCGCGTTGGCCAGCACCGACAGGTCGCGAGCGGTCGTATAGTGGCCGGCGGCAGGCAGACCGTCGGCATTGACGAAGTGACTGGACTTCATTCCCAGCCGCTGGGCGTACTCGTTCATCATCTGCGCGAAGGCCGGCTCGGTACCCCCGACCTTCTCCGCCAGGGCGATGGTCGCATCGTTGCCGGACTGGACGATCATTCCCTTGATCAGCACTTCCGCCGGGATCTGGGTGCCCACCTGCACGAAGGTCCGCGACCCTTCCGAACGCCACGCGTGCTCGCTGATGGTGACCGGGTCGGTGAGCTTCAGACGCCCTTCCTTCAGAGCCTTGAAGACGACGTAGGAGGTCATGAGCTTGGTGAGGCTCGCCGGCTCCATGCGGTCATCCGCGTGGCTCTCCGCAATCACCTTCCCGCTGAAGTGGTCCACCAGGATGTAGGCGTGAGCGTTGACATCCGGCGGCTTCGGGATCGGCGCTCCGAGGCTGGCGGAGGCGGCGGCTGGTTTGGGAGCCGGAGTTGGGGCCGTGGCGTGCGCCGCGGTGAACACAGAAGCGATGAGCAGAAGCACGAAGCTGGACGAACGAAACATCCGCGAAGATCCCCCGGAAAAAATATGCCGCCGATCTTAACTCAATGCACCAGTCCATTGTTTGACGCACTCCGCACCGTGGCGCGCGCCGTCAGGTCAGTCACGTTCGCGATGACCGCGACGAGCTCTGCCGGGTCCACCGGTTTGCTGACGTGTGTCTGATAGCCTTCCAGCAGTGCTCTCTGCCGATCCTCGGCGCGCGCCAATGCCGTGAGAGCAACGGCAGGAATCCGTCCGGCGTGTCCCGGAAGCGCGCGCATCTTGCGAATCAGGTCGTATCCGTCCTGCTCGGGCATCCCGATATCACTGACGACCACGCTGGGCACGGCATCTCCACCGACGACGGCCAGAGCCTCCAATGCCGAGGCAACGGTCACGACGTGTGCTCCGCGTTCCTCCAGGACACGGCGGGCGAGCGCTCGGGCATCCGGCTCGTCATCGACGACGAGGACTCGCAGACCCTGCAGTGTCGGCTCCGCGGCTTGTCCGACGCGCTCGGACTTGAAGAGGGTCCCGGGTTGCGGACGTGCCAATGGCAGCCGGACCGTGAAGGTAGCTCCCAGGCCCTCCCCATCGCTGCGGGCCTCCACCGTGCCCTGGTGCATCTCGACCAGGCTCTTCACGATCGACAGGCCTAGTCCCAAACCCCCGTGCCGCCGGGTGGTCGAGGCGTCCGCTTGCCGGAAACGATCAAAGACATAGGGCAGGAACTCCGGCCGGATGCCCTGTCCGGTGTCGCGCACCGCGATCTCGACCTGCCCGTCGACCTCCCGCAGGTTCACCAGGACGGTCCCCTTGCGCGGCGTGAACTTGATGGCATTGGTGAGCAGGTTCCAGATGATCTGCTGCAACCGTCCGGCATCGCTGTCGATCAGCCCGACCGGCTCGATCGCGGCATGCAGCGCGATCTCCTTCATGTCGGCACTCGGGCGGATCGAGGCGACGGCGGCCTTCAGCACCGCCCCCGGATCGATGAGCTGCAGGTCGATGCGCAGCTTCCCGGAGACGATCCGGCTCATGTCCAGCAGGTCCTCGATCATCTGGGCCTGGGCCTTGGCATTGCGCTCGATGACCTCCATCCCCTGGGCCAGGGACGCGGTGCGCCGATCGCTGCGCAGGATACTGGCCCAGCCCACGAT
>Ga0105240_10008151_pt1 | contig 15026 bp, 16 predicted proteins | sample KBSC54metaG_FD_80426 | JGI IMG/M metagenome (GOLD analysis project Ga0105240, IMG submission 80426) | Corn rhizosphere microbial communities from Kellogg Biological Station, Michigan, USA - KBS C5-4 metaG | ecosystem: Host-associated > Plants > Roots > Rhizosphere > Soil | place: Michigan, USA... | reverse complement strand
AATGAACCGGCTTTTAAAACAACCATTCTTCGTTTTGCGGGCCTTGTAGGTCCCGGCAGGCATCCCGGGCGATTTTTCGCAGGTAAAACGGACGTTCCAAATGGCCTGGCACCGGTAAATCTTATCCATTTAAACGACTGTATTGGCATTACAACGGCCATTATTAATCAAAATGCATTTGGCCGGGTGTTTAATGGCGTATCGCCACATCACCCGGCCAAATCAGCTTTCTATCGCGCAGCGTCACTGCAGGCGGGACTTGTCGCCCCCGAATTTATCAATCAACTGGATAGTTGGAAGCTTGTCAACAGCCTGAATGTTACCAGCATTTTGAATTACAGCTTTGTTGTGCCCGATTGGAATAGCTGCACCTTCAATTAATTATTGAAAAGTTTTAACCTGCGATTTTATTACCGAATCTTTTTGAGCGTTGGTATACTTATGGTTGAATATAGCATTTTCCCAATCGCCATAACCGGCATTTGGGATAACGATATATTTATTGCCAAATTTTTTCTTCAGTTGTTCGGTAACTTCATTCCGGCTTTGTTCGGTAAAGGGCGCATCATACAGGGCGTCAAAATCGGGCAGGTTATCGCCGCAAAGCAGCACAATTTCGTGTGTTTTTAATACTTCAAGCCTGCGTGTTTGTTTGCTGGATGTGGTCGTTTTTAAAATAAGATGTGTATCGTCGTTATAAGGCAAATTGTATAGTTTAAGGTTTTTCACTGTGCCTGCACGTTCATCTTCGTCGCGGTTTGTAATATAATAAACTGCCACGCCTTTCGACGCCGCATATTTTAAAAATGACGGAGCGCCCGGCACGGTATCACAAATGCCTTTTGCGGTCCATTGTTTCCAGGTGGTTGCATCAAAGTCCTGGTTGTTGATTGCCCTGCCCGCTGTATAGGGGCTGTTATCAAGCAAGGTTTCATCAATATCGGTAACTACGGCATAACGTTTTGCATGATGTTTTTTTAACGCTGCGTCCAGCCGCAACCGGGCAATATTATAAGCCTGGAAACAAAGGGCCTTGTATTCGGCTGCGCGTTGCTGGTAGAGAGATGCCCATACTTTGCCATTATTTGCTATTGAGGCGGGCGCTGGTTGCCCGTTTTGAGCAAAAACGGAACAAAATGACAATGTTAATAATGCTAATGAGGCTAATTTTTTCATAAGATTTAGTTAAGTATAGTAAAGATATGGTTTCCGGACATCTTTAAGTCTATTGGTTGAGATTTTTTAAGTGGCATTGGTATAGATATTGTATTACCTTATACGGTAAATTACTTGGCCGGCAGTATGAAAATATATCAGCAAACATTGCAGTTGAAAGAACGCAGAAGGGGTTTTCATCTTATCACCTCCGAAATTACCCTGGCGCTGCCGCAAATAAGTGATTTAGCCGTTGGCATGTGCCAGGTATTTATACAACACACATCGGCTTCATTAACCATTAATGAGAACGCAGACCCAACTGTACGCCAGGATTTTGAAATGTATTTTAATAAAACTGTTCGCGAGAACGACCCTGATTATCGCCACGACGACGAAGGCCCTGATGATATGCCAGCCCACTTGAAAGCGGCTCTGCTGGGTAGTTCTGTAACCATACCTATCCGTAACGGGCGGTTGGCTTTGGGTATCTGGCAGGGCATTTATCTTTGTGAACACCGCAACAACGCCGAGCCGCGTAACCTGGTGGTTACCGCCTGGGGCACCGAAGACCAATCTATTGGGTAAAGTTTTTCGTAGTTTTGGTTATATCTACCGCTATGAAAAAAATATTCGCTTTACTTTTCCTATTAATAGCTGCGCATTGTTATTCCCAGGATTCACTCAAAACCTTCAACTATTCAAGAAATAATATCACCACCACCGGGATGACGGTTTTAGGCAGTTGGGCAATTGCCAACATTGGTGTTGGTGCTGCCGGCTGGGCAAACTCGAAGGGTGGCCAAAATAAATACTTTTACCAGATGACCACCATTTGGGGGGCGGCCAACCTGGGTGCCGCAATATTAGGATATACCGGCGCGAAAAGTAATACCGGCAAACAACTCACCGCTGCCGAAACCCTGAAAGCACAGCAGAAAATTGAACGCATTTTTTTAATAAACGGCGGGCTCGATTTGGCCTATATCGGCACAGGGATCGTTCTTAAAAATCGCGGAGATAACCGTAATTCAGGCCAGTTAAAGGGGTACGGCTCGTCGTTGATAATCCAGGGTGCGTTTTTATTGCTGTTTGACGGTACCATGTACAGCACTCACCGGAGCAATGGTAATAAGCTGCGACGGTTTCTGGAGAAGAATCCTATTGGCTTTAACGGGAAAAGCATCGGCATCAATTTAAGCATGTAACGCTCTGCGCAATTGTAATATTTGTGCTAATGTTTTCAACCTGTTGTAATTCGGTTAAATTTGAGTTATGAATGCAGCAGTTAAAACCTTCGCCGCGCTTGCGATTATCTATTTGCAAGTCAATATAGTAAGCGCGCAGCCAGCCGCCATTGGTAAAACCGAAATAACCAAATGGCAGTACGGCAAAAACGGCGCATTGTCGCTTACTTACGATGATGGGTCAATTAACCAGTTTAAATACGCATTACCAATAATGGAGCGTTTGAAATTGCCCGCTACATTTTTTGTGATAACCGGGGGGATTCCCGGTTCAAAAAACCATGGGAAGTTTATCGGCAGGCCGGTAAAAACTATCATTAAAGAATCGGCAACTATCCCAACAAACGAAAAAAATTTTTTTGAACGCTGCTCGGCAGGAGGGTATTTAGGTTATAAGGGAACCATTTCCTACGTTACCAAAGCTGTTGGTTTGTACGATAATGTAAAAAGGCGTGAGCATGCTTTTAAGGTAATGGATACGCTTTACCAAAAGGTACGCAATGGCGATTTTCAGCCCGGTTACCAACCCTGCGATGAGGTGTTGCAGGAGGATGGTCTTACCTGGGACGATTTAAGAAGCTACAGTGGCCGCGGGTACGAAATTGCGAGTCATTCGATCACCCATGCGAGCATGCCAGGCCTGGATTCGGTAAATATTTCGTACGAGTTGGAGAAAAGTAAAGCAGAGATCAGGGATAAAATGGGGGTGAGGTCTACTTTCTCAACAGAGGTGCCTTACGGCTACGAAGACGAACGGGTGATGAAAATTGCCTATAAAATTTACCCGGTGCTGCGTAACCGAATGCCGGAACCATGGCTGAAAGAAATTGACCGGGCAAGCAAACAAACGCCTGGTACAACCACTAAGGACTATATTCAATGGCAGCGCGGGGCCACCACCAAAACACCGCTGCCGCTTATGGAATCATGGGTTGATACTGCGGTTGCAAAAAATAACACCTGGCTTGTACTTGTATTTCATGGCGTGGATAATCTTGGTTACGAAGCGTTACCCCACGTTATGCTTGATGAATATTTTCAGTATATCAAAAACCTTCAAAAAGATTTATGGATTGCCACCTTTGGCGATGTGGCCAGGTATATGCGCGAAAAAGAGCATGCAAAATTTCAGCAAGGCAAAGCCGGCGATAAACTCACCATCGAGCTTTCCACCGCTCTTGACAGAACCATGTACGATTTACCCCTAACGCTCAAAACCTATGTGTCGCCCGAATGGAAGCGCGTTTGGATATGGCAGGGCAAGCGTATGCAACGTGTTGATACTGCAACCGATGAAAAAGGCAGCTATATTTTGTACCAGGCATATCCTAACGGAATTGTGCTGACGCTGGCAGGGAAGGAAAATTAGTCCATGGACCATAGACGACAGTCCATAGCACTCTATTCTTTTTTACCATGGTCTATGGACTATGGTCTATCGACTTTCAAAAGGAACTCCATCGTATCCACATTATCGGCATAATCCCATAACGCGGGTTGCTGGCTTTGGCCGAAAGGCACCAGTTGATTGGGTAGATTTAATTTGGCATTACTTACCACACACTGAATACTGTCGGTTTGTTGTTGTAAAAGCTTTTCAGCCGATTCCAGATCTTCATAATACTCATAAAATATAACCGCTAGCGGCGAAGACAGCGAGGGATTTTCCTTAAGTAACAAGAAATTATTGTCTAAATGTTGCTCGTTGCCCACCAGGTATATCGACCGGTTATATCCATAATTGTTATTGTATTTATTATGATGGATAATTGGTTCGAATGTTTGTATCGACTCAAAAAAGAAATTAAAATTATAGCGCTTAGGCACCATCAGTTTTGATACGTTACGGCAGCCAAGGCCGAAGTAGTCAAAAATATCGTGTCCGAGGCTGAAAAGCTGTTCGGATGTTTCGTCGCCGGTTAGCACAGCTACACTATTGCGGTTTTTGCGGATGATGTTGGGCACCTTGCCAAAGTAGTAGTCAAAATAGCGGGAGGTATTATTGCTGCCCGTGGCGATAACAGCATCAAAGTTTTCAAGCCGTTCAACAAATTCATACTGCTGATTGAATGCGGGTTCAATGTTAACCAGCATTTGTAAAATGTGCTTTATTAACCGTGAATCCTGTGATGAGGCCTTTATCAATGCGAAGTTTCCGGTTGCCAGCACGCACAGTACATCGTGGAAACCTACCAAAGGGATATTTCCTGCTAATATCAGCCCAACTTTTTTTGCAGGCCTGTTTTCAGTTAAGTCATAGCGGTTAAGCCATTCTGTTAAATCTGCCCGGTTTAGCATTTTGCTGATGGATGTTATCGCCTGCAAAACGTTCTCGGGGGTAAACCATGCGTTATATTGTCTTTCGGTTTCTATGATTGCTTTCAGTTCCGGGCCTCGGTTAGTTAGACTTTTGCCGAGCGTGCTAAATACTTCAATTAGCTTTGTTTTATCAAAATTTGACATATATATGGTAAGGATTTAAGCCCTTAAAATCTTTTTTTCTTATATTTGCGTTCCTGTTAATAGCGGGCAAAGTTAATTGAGATTATAAGATTAAAGAAATATGGCGATTAAAATCACCGATGAATGTATAAACTGCGGAGCTTGCGAGCCCGAATGCCCCAATAACGCCATTTACGATGCCGGCGCTGCCTGGCGTTTTTCTGACGGCACCGGGCTGAAAGGGCTGATTGATTTTGGCGATGGCAACACGCTTAACGCAGAAGAAACACAAGCTGCGTTATCTGATGATATCTATTATATAGTTCCCGATAAGTGTACCGAATGTGTTGGCTTTCACGATGAACCGCAGTGTGCTGCTGTTTGCCCTGTTGATTGCTGCGTAGACGACGAAGATATACGTGAAACGAAAGAAGAGTTACTTGCTAAAAAAGAATGGCTCCATATGGGAGAGTAACAAGTCTGTTACAAATATAAAAAGGGGACAGTCTAATAAACTTTCCCCTTTTTTTTGTATGTTGAAACATTAACCAATTAACACCGTACTAAGCCTTTCAAACATGGAATACGGCATCTGTAATCTTTCTGTAATCCCTATGCGGGCCGAAGCAAGCGATAAAAGCGAGCAGGTATCGCAGGTTTTGTTTGGGGAAACGTTTGAGATTACCGAGTGGAAAGATAATTGGGTGAAAATTATTACTTCAATAGATGATTACCCGGGCTGGATAGGGCGATTGCAGTTCAATATGCTGGGTCATCTTGCTTATAAACGTATTAAACAGACGCCGCCGCCTATAACACACAGGGCGGTAACCCAAGCCTGGAAAATAAACAATAACAGCATTCTTTATCTCCCAATGGGTAGCTCACTTTCGTTTATAGAAGGTACCACCTGCCGGATAGGTGATGAGAAATTTGAAATTATCGGCGAAATTGGTGAGACCGAAAATATGGCTGTTACCGCCACTTCATTTTTAAATACGCCCTATTTGTGGGGTGGACGCACGCATTTCGGTATTGATTGTTCCGGCTTTACCCAGGCGGTGTTTCGTTCGCAGGGATTTAATTTAAGGCGCGATGCACGGATGCAGGAGGGGCAGGGCTATGCCTTGAACTCACTCCATGATGCTAAACTGGGCGATCTTGCCTTTTTTGAAAATGCAGATGGCGCAATTGTGCATGTGGGTATTATGCTGAATAACGAGAAGATTATCCACGCGTCGGGTAAGGTGAAAATTGACGGTATTGACGAAAAGGGAATTTTTTCAGACGAGCTAAAGCGCTACACCCACAAATTAACTACGGTTAAAAGAATGTTTTAACCGCCGAAATTAACTTCCCAAACAATTACCTTTTTATCATCGCTTACTGATAACAGCTGATTGCCATTCCAGGCGAGCTTGTTTATAGATAGCTGGTGACCTGCATAGCCCTTTTCGCGGCTGATATTTTTGTAAAGCTTAAAGTCGTCGGCTCCCCAAATTTTGATGCTTTTGTCCATGCTGCCGGTGGCAAAATAAGGTTGCTCCCGGTGGAAGACAATACTATTCACGGCAAACAGATGGGCCGGGATGTTGTGTAGAAGATTGTACGATGCAGTATCCCATACTTTTACCTGTGCATCACGTCCGCCGGATAATAAGTGCCTGCCATCTGGTGAATACTGCAGTGAAAAAACCGACATGGTATGCCCGTTTAATGTTTTCAGCAGCGAATAATCTTCCAGGTCATAGATGTGAATTTGATTGTTTCTGCAGCCAAAGGCCACCTGTTTTTCATCGGGAGACACAGCGATACACCTTATCGTATCGTTCGAAACCTTGATGGTGTGCAGTAATTTAAGAGTTTCCATGCTCCAAACAGATACAGTGCCGTCCTCAGACGCAACCAGCAATTCCCTCTTTTTATTTACCGACTTTATATCAAATATTGGTTTCTGATGATGTTTAAGCGCAGGCTGCAGTTGTTGTTTTATAAAATCAAACACCAATACGTCGCCGTTACGCAGGCCGGTAAATAACAGGGGAAGTTGAAGCGGACCATGTACCGCGTAAATAGAGGCAGCTACCGGGAACATCACCTTTATAAATGAATTGTCCTTCAGGCTCCATTCAACAAGGCCTTTATCGTTACCACCGGTAAATAGTATCCCCGGCTTTTGTGAAAGCTCGAGGGTAAATATCGGGTTGCCGTGGCCGGTAAGTTCTGCTGTTTTTTCTACGGTCATGATTTTAGTCGATAGACCATAGACCATAGTCCATAGCCGCCACATTTTACTATGGACTATGGACTATCGACTATGGACTTATTTATGTCTTCCTTCTAAATTTTTTGCAATTTGCTCAAGGCTCAATCCCTTTTCGCGCAGCAACACCAATAGGTGGAATACCAGGTCAGACGATTCGTTTATCAAATCGGTCTCAGTTTCGGCGAGGGCGGCAATAACAGTTTCAACACCTTCTTCGCCAACTTTTTGAGCTATTTTATTGAGGCCTTTTGTACGTAACTTGTTGATATACGAACCTTCCTGCGGGTTTTCATACCTGTCGGCAACAATGGCTTCTAGTTGCAGTATGAAATTCTGGTTGTATTCCGTTTTAAAGCAACTGCGCGAGCCGGTATGGCAGGTTGGGCCATCGGCTTTCACTTTTATTAACAGTGTATCATTATCGCAATCAATATCGATACTTTTTACATGCAAAAAGTTATTGCTGGTTTCGCCTTTGGTCCAAAGCCTGTTTTTGGAGCGCGAGTAAAACGTTACAATATTTTCCTGGACGGTTTTATCGTACGCTTCCTGGTTCATATAGCCAAGCATCAGCACCTCAAGGGTTTGCTCGTCCTGTACAATTACGGGTACTAACCCGTCTGATTTGTTGAAATCGATGTTCATTTATAATTTAATTTCCTATAATACTCTTGCCTGTGTCCCCACAGGCAGCATTTGTCCACTAATATTGACTGTGACAGCCAATTGTTGAATTAAGAATGATTTTAAGCAATTTAGCCGATTGCATAGTGACTTTTAATCTTGTCTAACCAGATTTTGCAACTGTCAATCTGCGCTGCTTTTTCGAAACCACTTGCGTATCTTTCAACAGTTTCGATACAATCATCAACAATTGATAGCTCATCATTCATTCCTTTAAGTTTCTGGTCTATGTTTGGTTTGAAGTCTTCTAAAATAAAGTAAGATGTCCAAAGATTAATATAATATTGGTATTCCATTAAATAGCCAATGAAGTCTTTGAGTTCGATTTGAGAAGAGACATTCCGGATTCGCCTATAATAGTTAGTATTTGTAAAGTCTGGATTGAAAGGATATACACCGGACAAGTAAGCGTTTTTGCATGTTATTAAATAACTATCGGCCAAGTCTCTATCCATTTCTTAGTTTCTTTTATTACACTTCCCTTACCTCAATATTATTCGCCTTCAAAACCTTTTTCAAATCCGGTATCAGTATCTCACCATAGTGAAAAACCGATGCTGCCAAGGCTGCATCAACATTACTTTGTTTAAATACGTCTATAAAATCCTGCACTGAACCGGCGCCACCTGACGCAATTACCGGGATATTTACTGCATTATTTACTTCTTTTAAAAAGCGATTATCAAACCCCGCTTTAGTTCCATCATGATCCATAGAGGTTAGCAGTATTTCGCCTGCGCCACGGCTTTCTGCTTCCAATATCCAATCCAATGTTTCCTTTTCGGTTGGCACGCGCCCTCCGTTTAAGTGAACGATGTTTTTACCCGCTATTACCCTTGTGTCAACAGCTATCACTACAAACTGAACGCCAAATGCTTTTGCCAGTTCATCAATTAAAGCCGGATTACGTACCGCTGCGGAATTGATAGAAATTTTATCTGCGCCCGCATTTAAAAGCGCATCAGCATCGGCAATTTCATTAATACCGCCGCCAATTGTAAACGGTATATTGATTTGGCGGGCAACAGACTTCACCAGTTCAACCATGGTTTTACGGCGTTCAACAGTTGCTGTGATATCTAAAAATACCAGTTCATCGGCTCCCTGTTGCGAGTAATTCCAGGCAAGCTCAACCGGGTCGCCGGCATCACGCAAGTCGACGAAGTTTACGCCTTTTACGGTTCTACCGTCCTTTACGTCTAAACAGGGGATTATTCTTTTACTAAGCATGTAAAATAAAAAGCTTTGTCATTGCGAGCGAGGAACGAGCGCGGCAACCTCGTCGATGACAGGGTGTATAAGCATTGCGACGAGATTGCTTCGTCGTTCCTCCTCGCAATGACAAAATTATATAGAAATTAAGGATTCCAAATTCCAGTGTTTCACGTCCTCTATTGTGATATGCCCTTCATAAATAGCTTTACCCACTACGCACGATTCAACTTTGATATTGCTTAATTGCTCAATATCTTCCATCGAGCTTACGCCGCCCGATGCAATAAGTTTAATGAAAGGGGAGTGGTCAAGTAGTTTTTCGTAAAGTTTGATACCGGCGCCGCCAAGTTTGCCGTCTTTGTCAATATCGGTGCATAAAAAACGGAAAAAGCCAAGCTGAAGGCACTTATCAACGTAATCCATCAGTTTTATGGGCGAACTTTCCATCCAGCCGGAGTATTTTATTACTTCGTCCAAAACATCGATAGCGATAACCACCTGGTCGGAACATTTGTCTTTACCACAAACTTCTTTGCTTAGATCGGGCAAAAACGATGGGTTGGTTAACGCTTGTGTACCAACGATAACGCGGTGGACGCCTGAATCGATTAGCTCTTTAACTTTTTCAATACTGCGGATACCGCCGCCGTATTGAACTTTCATATCGGTTTTATGGATTACGTCAAACAGGTACTCCTGGTTGCTGAAATCGTTTTTAGCGCCGTTAAGGTCGATGATGTGGATGAAATTGGTACCATTTGACTGGTATTTTTCTATCATCTCTTCCAGGGATACATCGTATTCTGTTACCTGGTTATAGTCGCCTTCACGAAGGCGCACAACCTTTTTATTTAAAATATCAATTGCCGGGATAATGTACATGTCTTTTTAAATTTTAGAAAAGTTTTTTAGTAAGGTTTCACCATACGCGCCTGATTTTTCGGGATGGAATTGCACTCCATAAAAATTATCCCGCATAATTGATGCCGAAAATTTGTTTATGTAAGTTGTTGACGATAAAGTGTATGTAACATTATACTCAATAAAGTATGAATGTACAAAGTAAAAATGTGAACCGTTAGGAATATTTTCAAAAAGTGCATTTCCCATTTCTGGAAAAACCTGGTTCCAACCGGTATGCGGTACTTTAAAATTAGTGTCGCCTGCAAATTTCAAGGTTTTTATCGGGAATAAATCGAGCAGACTTGAATCGCCTTCTTCGGAGTATGAGGTAAGGAGCTGCATGCCCACACAAATGCCCAATACAGGCTTTTTAAGCGCTTTGATCGACGGCACCAGTCCTGTGTGCTCCAGTTTGGCCATTGCAGCTCCTGCATGCCCTACACCGGGAATTATGTAGCGGTCATATTGTTCAAAATCTTCTTCCTTATTTATCATCCCATACGGAATACCCAACCGCTCCAAAGCAGCAGTTAGGGAGAAGATGTTTCCGGCGCCGTATTGTATTATTCCAATCATATTGTATAGTTAAAGTCAGGAGTCAAGAATCAAGAGCCAGGAGAAAAATCTCTTCTATCTTGATTCTTGACTCTTGGTTCTTGATTCTATATTACGCCTTTAGTCGACGGTAAAACCATATTATTTACATCACGTTTTACAGCCATTTTTATTGCTTTAGCGAAGGCTTTAAATATAGCTTCAATTTTATGGTGCTCGTTATCGCCTTCGGCTTTTATGTTCAGGTTGGCCTTTGCCGCATCACTGAACGATTTAAAAAAGTGGAAGAACATTTCCGTCGGCATTTCGCCTATCTTTTCCCTTTTAAATTCGGCATCCCATACAATCCAGTTCCGGCCGCCAAAATCAATGGCAACCTGTGCCAGGCAATCGTCCATCGGCAGGCAAAAACCATAGCGTTCAATGCCTTTTTTATTGCCTAAGGCCGCCGCAAAAACCTCACCAAGGGCAATGCCTGTGTCTTCGATGGTGTGGTGCTCATCAATATGCAAATCGCCATTGGCGGTGATCTCCAAATCAATACTTCCGTGCCGGGCAATCTGGTCGAGCATATGGTCGAAAAAGTGAACGCCGGTTGATACCTTCGCGTCACCTTTTCCGTCAAGGTTTATTTTTATGTAGATGTCCGTTTCCTTTGTGCTCCGGCGGTGCTCAAACACGCGCTGACCAAGCTTTAAAAACTCGTAAACCTTTTGCCAATCGGTAGTTTGCAGTACCGCGGTTTGGTGTACAATCTCTTCTTCCCCAGCCTTAAACTCTGCGCCACCCATGTTCGAGCCGTTATTCAACCAAATAGCCTTTGCGCCCAAATTATGCCCAAGCAACACGTCATTTTTACGGTCGCCGATGGTGAACGAGTTTTTTAAATCGTATTTCTCGGTATCAAAATATTGGGTAAGCATGCCTGTGCCGGGCTTACGGGTCGGCGCGTTCTCGGCAGGAAAAGTCCTGTCGACACAAATATTGGAAAACACAACACCTTCGTTCGCAAACGTTTTTAGCACCATGTTTTGTACCGGCCAAAAAGTATCTTCCGGGTACGACGCAGTACCTAAACCATCCTGGTTGGTAACCATTACCAGTTCAAAGTCAAGCTCTTTGGCTATTTTGGGCAGGTATTGCAGCGCGCCGGGGTAAAAAGTAAGCTTCTCAAACGAATCGATCTGCTCGTCAGGTGTTTCCTCAATCATTGTACCGTCGCGGTCAATAAATAGTATTTTTTGCGGCTTGCTCATTTAAAATTTCGTAAGGTTTCGAGTAATATGTTGTTTTCGGCTGGAGTACCCACGGTTATGCGCAGGCAGCCCTCGCAAAGTTCCACTTTCGAACGATTGCGAACTATAATGCCCTTATCAACCAAATAATTGTAGATGCTGTTTGCATCGGTGGTCTTTACCAGGATAAAGTTGGCGTCTGACGGGTAAATATCAACTACAAAGTCAAAGTGCTTCAAACCAAGCACCAGGTTGTCCCTTTGGACCAAAGTCTCTTTAATCCAGCTGTTTATTTGTTCAATATTTCCCAGGGCCTGTAATGCCAGTTGTTGCGATGCCTCGTTAATGTTATATGGTGGTTTCACCTTATTCATTACCTCTATAATCTCTTCACTCGCAAATGCCATTCCCACGCGCAAACCTGCGAGCCCCCAGGCTTTGGACAGCGTCTGCAACACAACAAGGTTAGCGTATTCGGTAAGTTCCTGTATAAATGTTTTTTGTCTACTGAAATTGATATAGGCCTCGTCAACCACCACAATGCCGCTAAAGTTGGCCAGCAAAGTTTCAACATCCGTACGATCTATCGAATTACCGGTAGGGTTATTTGGCGAACAGATAAATATGAACTTGGTATGCTCATCAATTGCCTCGGCAATGCCTTCCAAATTCAGTTGAAATTCTTCGGTAAGCGGCACATTTTTTACAGCGATGTCATTAATATTGGCTGATACCTGGTACATGCCATAGGTTGGGGGCACCAATATCACATTATCCACACCCGGGTTGCAAAAGCTGCGGAAAAGGATATCGATTGCCTCATCGCTCCCGTTGCCCAAAAATATATTGCGCGGCGGCACACCTTTAATCTGGCTTAAACGCTTTTTAACTTCAAATTGTAACGGGTCGGGGTAACGGTTGTACTGCTGCTCCAATGGCGAGCCAAATGCATTTTCATTGGCATCAAGAAACACGCTGGCCTCGCCCTGGTACTCATCGCGTGCGGACGAATAGGGGGTGAGGTTTTTTATATTTTTTCTGAGTAATTTATCTATGCTAAACATTATTCTTTATTCTTCTTTTAAACGGACACTTACAGCATTTTTATGCGCATGTAAGCCTTCTAGTTCCGCCAATATTTCAACTGATGGCCCGATATTTTGCAACCCTTCCTGCGTTAAGTATTGAAAAGTAATTTTCTTTACAAAGGAATCAACCGATACACCTGAATAGCCCCTTGCATACGAACTGGTCGGCAACGTATGGTTGGTGCCGGATGCGTAATCCCCGGCGCTCTCAGGCGTTAAATTGCCAAGAAATACAGAACCAGCATTGATGATTTTTGCAGTTATCTGTTGCCAGTTCGCTGTGGCCAATATCAAATGCTCCGGTGCGTATTGGTTGCTGAAATCCATGGCCTCATCCAAATTGCCTGTTACTACGATGTACGAGTTTTCAATGGCAACTTTTGCAATTTCGGCGCGTGGTAAAACAGCGAGCTGTTTATCAAGCTCGTTTAAAACTTCTTCCGCAATTTGTTTCGATGTACAAACCAAAATCGACTGGCTATCCATGCCGTGCTCTGCTTGTGCCAGCAAATCGGCAGCGACAAAGATCGGATTGGCGGTTTCATCAGCAATAACCAGCACCTCTGACGGGCCGGCCGGCATATCGATAGCGGTTGTAGTGGTCGACTGAATAATGGTTTTAGCCTTGGTTACAAACTGGTTGCCGGGTCCGAATATCTTATCCACTTTGGTGATCGTTTCAGTGCCGTAAGCCATGGCGGCAATAGCCTGTGAACCGCCTGCCAGAAAAATCTTATCTATCCCCAATAACAGCGCAACGTAAGCTATAAACGCATTTACCTTACCGTTTTTTTGCGGTGGCGAACAAATTACGATCTCGTGGCAGCCAGCTATCTGAGCCGGTATGCCAAGCATTAAAAACGTGCTCGGTAACACGGCCGAACCGCCGGGAATATACAACCCTACCTTTTCTATCGGCCGCAATTCGCGCCAGCAGGTAACTCCGGGCATGGTTTCAACTTTGTCCTCAGCTTTTATTTGTGCCTGGTGAAATTTGTAAATATTGTTGTAAGCTACTTTTAGCGCGGCTTTCTGTTCGTCGGAAACTGACGATGCAATTTCAGTTAGCTCGGCTTTATCCAAATAAAGTTTTTCCAGTTCAACCTTGTCAAACTTATGGGCATAATCAAACAAAGCACTATCACCGTTTTGCTGAACATGTGCAATTACATCTTCAACAATGGCGCGTATTTCGTTCGCCGGGTCAACGTTGCGTTGAACCAACCGTTGAATGTCGCTTTTACTTAAATCTAAATAGTTAAATACCTTCATAGCTCAGGCCCCCAAACCCCTAAAGGGAAGTTACGTCCGCTTTGCAATTAATTAATCCAGCCCTCCATTTTGCTCCCCCTTTAGGGGGCCGGGGGGCTTCGCCTACAATATTATCTTCTCAATCGGCATTACCACAATGCCCTGTGCGCCGGCTTGTTTTAGCTGGCTTATCCTGTCCCAAAAATCGCGTTCAGGGATTACGGTGTGTACTGCAACCCAGTTTTCTTCGGCCAACGGCACTACCGATGGGCTTTTTACGCCTGGCAGCAATGCGATTATCGCAGCTAAATTATCCCTGTGCACATTTAATACCACATATTTGGTTTCCTTGGCCCGCAATACCGACTGGATTCGTTGTATCAATTCCAGTACCAGATCTTCGGTTTCGCTGCCTTTACGCCCGATAAGTACGGCTTCTGACGACATTACATCGGCAAACGGTTTCAAACCGTTACTTTTTAACGTACCGCCGGTTGACACCAAATCGCAAATAGCATCAGCTAAGCCTAATCCGGGCGAAATTTCAACCGAGCCGGAAATGGTACGGATGTCTGACTGTATCCCATTTTCCTTCAGGAACTTGCCCAAAATAATAGGGTAGGTAGTAGCTATTGATTTACCGTTTAGTCCGGCGAGATTTTGAATGTCGTCGTTATTAGGAACGGCAATTTTGAGCGAGCATTTGCCAAAGCCGAGGCGCTGCAGGTAGCTTACTTCAACTTCGGTTTCCTGTATCACGTTTTCGCCAACAATACCAAGGTCAGCAATGCCGTCCTGAACATATTCGGGGATATCATCGTCGCGCAGAAAAAGAATTTCGAGCGGGAAATTTGAAACGGGAGAGATAAGCGAGCTTTTGTAGTTTTCGAAACTTAAGCCGCAATTTTTTAATAATTCAACGGATTTTTCGTTGAGCCGGCCAGATTTCTGGATAGCTATTTTGAGTGTTTTCACTGATTGGTTT
>Ga0105240_10008150_pt1 | contig 15026 bp, 12 predicted proteins | sample KBSC54metaG_FD_80426 | JGI IMG/M metagenome (GOLD analysis project Ga0105240, IMG submission 80426) | Corn rhizosphere microbial communities from Kellogg Biological Station, Michigan, USA - KBS C5-4 metaG | ecosystem: Host-associated > Plants > Roots > Rhizosphere > Soil | place: Michigan, USA... | reverse complement strand
TTATAATATTATCGGATGTGTTGCATGGGTTTCATCTATGATCTTTGCAGGATTCTTTTTGCAACGCTGGATATGGGTTACATTTCATTTCGACTTAAAAAAACATCTTGAGGTGATAGTAATTGGAATTGTATTGATCACTACTGCACCGGTATTAATAAAATTATTTTCCAAGAAAAAGAAACCATCTGTCGATACTAAACCTAATTCTTAATTAATAATTGCATGAAGAACCGTTCTGCATCCGTTTTTAATATTGCAGTTTTTGTAGCTGCGTTGGGATATTTCGTAGATATTTATGATCTGCTTTTGTTCACTATTGTAAAAAAACCAAGCATCAATGCATTGCATGTAATTGGTGGAGATGCAGAATTATTCGCTAGTACAAGGATCATCAATTTACAGATGTATGGCCTTTTGATTGGTGGAATTATTTGGGGTGTACTGGGTGATAAAAAAGGTCGACTATCCGTTTTATTTGGTTCGATCATTTTATATTCAATAGCAAATATTTTTACCGGGTATTGTCAAACGATTGATCAATATGCATGGGCACGCTTTGTTGCAGGGTTGGGTTTAGCTGGTGAATTAGGTGCCGGAATTACGCTCGTAAGTGAATTACTTCCTAAAAATAAAAGAGGCATCGGTACCTCATTGGTTGCAGGGCTTGGATTGAGTGGTGCAGTGCTGGCCTATTTTGTTTTCCATTTTACACAAAACTGGCGCACCTGTTATTTTATTGGAGGAGGATTAGGATTTTTATTATTGATTCTTCGTATCAGTGTTGCTGAATCAGGTATGTTTACAAATGTAAAACAACAGAATATTGTTAGAGGGAATTTTTTAATGTTTTTTACAAACTTCACACGGTTTAAAAAATATTTAAAGGCGATATTAATTGGATTGCCAACCTGGTTCTGCGTTGGTATTCTTATTAATCAGAGTGATCGTTTCGCATCGGCCTTGCATCAAATTACTAAGATAGATTCCGGGAAATCAATTATGTTCTCTTACATAGGAGTTTCTATAGGAGGTATTGTGATTGGTATGTTGAGTCAGTGGATGAAAAGCAGAAAAAAACCACTTTATATTTTTTATTTTTTAACTACCCTTTCAGTAATATTATTTTTAACTCCATCGGTTAATAACAATGATACAGCCATGTATTGGTTGTGTGGTGCACTGGGCTTTGCAACAGGATTCTGGGCAATTTTTGTGACAATGGGAGCGGAACAATTTGGTACCAATCTTCGGGCTACTGCAGCCACTACCATTCCCAATATGGTACGTGGTTCATTGCCTTTATTGAATATGTTGTTTAAAGATCTTTTTTATGTTTCATGGAAATGGAGCCTTGTTAAAAGTGCTGCATATACAGGCGCTATAGTTCTTGTTGTTACATTGGTCGCTGCATTTTTTACAGAAGATACATTCCATAAAGACCTCAATTTCGTTGAACAATAATTTGTATTTTTCATCTTGTTAAGAAATATATAAATTAATCTACACTGAAATAATGTGATGTAATTTTTACAGCATTTTTACGTCTTATGGTCATGATAAAATATATTATTCTTCCTTTTTTCTTTTGCATAATAACACATAATTCATTTGCACAGCCCTTGGCTGTGACAGTAAAATATACAACAAAGCCTGCCGATGCGGACAGATCTTATATCTATTATGACAGCGATCGCAAGCTTACCTGGGATGATTTTAAAAAAACTCCTGATGATGTTTCAAATGCAGTAGCACTAACCACTTCAGGGCTTGGCTTTGATGAGCAGCTTACTACATCTAAAAGAAAAAATTCACTTGTAATTACCGTTTATTGTGATTTCAATAAAAACGCGTCTTGGGTGAAGTCGCGCGGTAAAAATGATTATATCCTTAATCATGAACAACATCACTTTGATATAAGCTTTATCTACACTATGCTGTTTATAAAGAAAATCAGGGAAGCAAATTTCACGGCATCAAACTGCAATGATCAATTAACTAAAATATACAAGGATGTGATTGAGGATCTGAATGCTACGCAGAATCAATATGATTCAGAAACAAAAAATGGTATTCGGAAAAATAAACAGGCAGAGTGGGTCGATAAAATAGATGCACAGTTAAAATCACTGAAGACTTTTGAAGAGTGATTCCAGTTTTTCTTTTTTCAAAATTTTCTGACCGGTTGTCCCTTTTGCAATAATTCTGTCTTTGACTTTTGCTTCAAATGAACAGGTAAGATGGTTGCCATTTAACTCTTCATAAATTCCTGTAAAAATAACTTCACTGCCAACAAGTGCAGGAGATACATGCTGAATATTTACAAAAGTTCCAATCCCTTCTTCATCCGCTTCTTTCATTTCTAATACAAACAGCCTGGTGCACCATTCAGCATCACGGCCAAGCGCAAATGTAGAATACACTTCATGAACATTGCCGCTTTCAAAAGAAGCTATATCAGCAGCAGTCACTTTGTGAGTGAAAGTTTTTATATCTCCTTTTTGAAAAATGATTTTCATAATTAAGTATTGACTATCAGCACAGGGATTTTTAATTCATGACGAACTGTATTTACGGTTTCTCCATAAATAAAATCTTTTAATCCTGTATGGCCGTGAGCGCCTACTACCAGCATGTCTGCATTGTTATTTTTTACAATGGTTACAATTTCCTTAGCACGGTTTCCAAATCCAAGATGGCCTTTTGAAATAAGTCCTCTTTCCTGTAATTGATTTACATAGATATCCATTCGCTCTTTATCATGACGTGTTTCGTAATCATCACTTTCCTTTCCTAATAATTTTGCAGAAGCGCTTTCAACAATATGTATCAAAATATATTCTGTTTCTTTTTTTCCCTGGCCCAAAGCAAATGCCAGTAATTTTTCATCGTTATTACTGAAATCAAGCGCAACGGCAATTCTTTTAAATTCAGGAATAGCAAGATCTTCCTTAAGCTTTAACGCAGGATGTATTTGAATAGAAACCGGTTTTTTCTTCTTTACGATCCATGGATGTAAAATGATATAAAGTAATAATGAGGCAAATAAAATTCCTAATGCTATCAATGACATTTTGGGAAGAAGCGGAGCACCTTTTTCGAAAAATGGTACTGCCTGATCCGAAAGTAAACTAATGTTCAGGTATATGAGTACTGCTGCAATAAGCCATGCTAAAAATTTGGTAAGAGGAGTGATGGTAAATTTTCCCATTGTTTTTTTATCACTTACAAAATGTATCAATGGAATAATTGCAAAGCCTAATTGCATGCTCAATATTACCTGGCTTAATACTAATAGAGAATCAGCCTGATCTTCACCTTTTATAATGACAACTAATAATGCAGGAATAATTGCCAATAATCTTGTAATCAAACGCCTTACCCATGGGTTGATACGTAATTGCAAATATCCTTCCATTACAATTTGTCCGGCTAAAGTACCGGTGATGGTGCTGCTTTGTCCTGCTGCTATTAGGGCGATTGCAAATAATTTTGGTGCAAGATTGCCAAGAAAATCAGGCAATAATTTATACGCATCTTTTATTTCTGCAACCTGCGAATTACCGGTTTTAAAAAAAACAGTTGCGGCTAAAATGAGTATGGCCGCATTTACCAAAAAAGCAATATTCAGTGCAATCGTGCTGTCAATGCGATTAAATCGAATTGCTTCCCGTATGCCTGCATCGGATCGATCTATTTTTCTTGTCTGGACCAATGCTGAGTGTAAATAGAGATTATGCGGCATCACTGTAGCACCAATGATTCCAATGGCAATATATTTTGCTTCATCATTCGGAAGTGAAGGAATGAAACCGCCGGCAACTTCTTTAATATGCGGTTGCGCAAAAATAATTTCAATTAAAAAAGATATGGCAACAACTGCAATAAGTCCTACAATAAAAATCTCCATTTTACGAATACCCATCCTTTGTAAATACAATAATAAAAATGTATCAAATACTGTAATTGAAACGCCCCATGTTAGCGAAAGGCCTGTAAGTAACTGAATACCGATGGCCATCCCCAGCACTTCTGCCAGGTCGCAGGCTGCAATGGCGATTTCTGCAAAAAAATAAAGTACAAGGTTAATTGATTTAGGGTATGCCTTCCTGTTAGCTTGTGCCAGATCCAGTCCACGGACGATACCTAAACGTGCTGACAAGCCCTGCAGCAACAATGCCATCAGGTTGCTCATCAATAAAACCCACATCAATGTATATCCGAATTTACTTCCTCCCTGCAGATCGGTTGCCCAGTTGCCCGGATCCATGTAGCCTACGCTGATGAGATAGGCCGGTCCAATAAAAGAAAGCGCTTTTTTCCAGCCGGAACTTTTACGTGTGGTATCAATGCTGGCATGTACTTCGCTTAAGGATAAATCTTTAACTTCACTCATTAGTAACAAAATTAATAATATATGGCCGAACGGCTAAATATCAGTTCCGGGTCTCCATGGGAAGATATTGTTGGTTATTCAAGAGCTGTCAGGATCGGCAATATTATTGAAGTAGCCGGAACTACAGCAGTTGATGGTGAAACATTGATTGGGAAGGGTGATGTGTATGCCCAGGCTAAGTTTATTTTTCAAAAAATAGCGAAAGCACTTCATGAAGCAGGTGCTTCGATGAATGATGTTGTCCGGACGAGAACTTTTGTAACTAATATTGCGGATTGGGAACTGGTCGGTAAAGCTCACGGTGAAGTTTTTAAGAATATCAAACCTGTTGCAACTATGGTGGAAGTCAGCAAGTTGATCAATGATGACCTGCTGATTGAGATTGAAGTAACGGCGATTATCAGTTGAGTTTATTATAACTAAAATATTTTCATTTCTTGCCTGCTTCTATATGCAATAACTGAATTTGTTCAGCGTTAATGTGATACTGTTTTAAGATGATGGCTACTAATCGCTTATATCTTCGGTTTAAGAAATGATGATAAGAATTACTGAAGATGAACGGAGCGTCGCCACTGAAGATGAAATATATAATAATGCTGGTGACAAAAAAATAGCGATAATGAATTAAGCATCAACATTTAATTATAAACATTGTGTACAAAATACATAATAGGTTTCTTTTAAAATTCCCTTAAATTGTGGCCTCAACAAAGGTTTTATTTACTGATATGAGTTTTCAAAATTTCACTGTTCCTTACGAGATCAACAAAGATTACGCTAAAAAAATTGCTTATTTCTCAATGGAGTTTGCAGTTCATCAGCCCTTAAAAATTTATAGTGGTGGCCTTGGTTTTCTATCAGGCTCTCACATGCGGAGCGCTTATGAATTAAAACAAAACTTGATCGGCATTGGTATTTTATGGAAATATGGTTATTATGATCAGGCAAGAAATTCTGATCAAACCTTGCAGGTTCAATGGAACGAAAAAATTTATAATTATTTAGAAGATACAGGGATCAAATTTCAGATAGAGATCCATAGTCATCCTGTTTGGGTGAAAGCGATGTATCTGAATCCTTCAACATTTAATAGTGCACCTTTATTTTTCTTAACGACAGATCTTCCGGAAAATGATTATGTTTCGCAAACGATTACACATCGTTTGTATGATGGGAATGTTGCTACTAAAGTTGCCCAGTTTATTTTGTTAGGAGTTGGTGGCGCTAAGTTGATTGATGAAATGAATTTCAATCCTGACTTATATCATTTCAATGAAGCGCATGGTATCAGTGCTGCTTTTTATCTGCATAGAAAATTCAACAGTCTTGAAGAAGTAAAGAAAAGAATTGTTTTCACAACACATACTCCTGAAGAAGCAGGTAATGAGAAGCATGATATTTTTCTTTGTGAAAAAATGAGTTATTTCTGCGGAATGCATATTGATGATGTAAGAAAGATAACCGGTATGGAAGATGATCTTTTCAATCACTCATTGGCAGCATTGCGCTTTGCAAAACTGGCAAATGGTGTTTCGCAATTGCATGGTGAAGTGAGCCGCAAAATGTGGGGCAAGTATAAAGGCATTTGTGAAATAAAAGCCATTACCAATGCTCAGAATTATACTTATTGGGCAGATAAAGAATTATACAAGGCAAAAGACGAAAACGATCATGCAACATTTGATGAGCGTAAAAGAAATCTGAAGAAATGGTCGATGGAGATTATTGCTGACCAGGCCGGAAAGATTTTAGATCCAGATGTATTGACGATTGTGTGGGCTCGTCGTTTTGCAGGTTATAAAAGAGCTGAATTGATTTCAAGAGATCATAGCCGATTCCAGGCGTTGTTAAGCAATACAAAATATCCTGTTCAGATTGTTTGGGCCGGAAAGCCTTATCCACTGGACAATCCGGCGATTAGTGATTTTAATCACCTGGTAAATCTTAGCAAGCAATATAAAAATGTAGCGGTTTGTATTGGTTATGAATTGACATTAAGTAAACGCCTGAAACAAGTTGCAGATATCTGGTTAAATAATCCACGTGTACCAAGAGAAGCAAGCGGAACAAGTGGAATGACTGCTGCAATGAATGGCGCCGTGAACTTCAGCACCAATGATGGTTGGATTTGTGAATTTATGAAGCATGGCCAGAACGGTTTTGTGGTGCCTCCGGTTGATTATGAAAAAATGCATGTGCAGGAACAGGATGAATACGATCTGAACAAACTGTATGAAATTCTTGAAAATGAAATTTTGCCTACATACTATGATAATAAAGACAAATGGAGAAGTATAGCACAGGGTGGTATGAATGATGTGCGCTATCAATTTGACAGTAACCGTATGGCAGACGAATATTATAAAATACTCTACATATAATTTGGGATTTTTACTTAGAAGAGGCTCCAATCCGGGGCCTCTTTGCTTTTTAGTAATGCCTCCATTTTGTCGTTATCTTTCTCGGGAACGTTTCCGTAACTATTATAGTTGCTGATATTTCTATGGCTTATTTTTGATGAAGGTTGATAAGTCATATAAATACATTCAAATGAGATCATTTTCTTCTAAAGGGCTTGCCAAAATAAAATCCCTTTTTCTTTTTTCTTTTATTCTTTGTTTTTCAATAACTGTACATGCACAGGAAAAAGATATAGCATGGTATACAGCTAATGCGCCTTTTAAAATGCCGACAGTTATAGTTCCAACATTTGCAGCTAAGGATTTTTCAATAAAAGATTATGGAGCTGTAAGTGATGGACAAACATTGAATACAGATGCATTTGCAAAAGCTATTGATGCATGTTCAGCTGCCGGTGGTGGAAGAGTAGTAGTTCCTGCAGGATGCTGGATAACAGGACCGATTCAGTTGAAAAGCAATATTGACCTGCATCTTGAACGAGGAGCATTGGTAATCTTTACAAAAGATCACTCACAGTTTCCGATCATAAAAGCATCGAGTGGCAGTACAAACTTTGTAACAGCATCACCAATCTACGGATATGATCTTAAGAATATTGCCATTACCGGTGAAGGAATTTTTGATGGTGGTGGTGATAGCTGGAGACCTGTAAAGAAAAGTAAGACAACAGATTCTCAATGGAAAGAATTGCTTGCTTCTGGTGGCGTAGTTAGTAAAGATGGATCTGTTTGGTGGCCAAGTGCAGATGCAATGAACGGAGAAGATATGATTAAAGATTTCAAGAAGCGAAGTGTAAAACCGACAGCCAATGATTATCTGCCTGCCCGTGATTTTCTTCGCCCATATATGTTGTATTTGTCAAATTGCGATAACATTTTAATTGAAGGAGTAACGTTAAGAAACTCACCTAAGTTTGTTTTCTATCCAAGTCATTGTACAAATCTTACTATGCGCTATGCTACAATTTTCAATGAATGGTATGCACAAAACGGTGATGGCATTGACATCAGCGCTTGTGAAAATGTTGTTATATACAAATGCAATGTAAGTGTTGGTGATGATGGCATTTGCATGAAATCAAGCAGCAGTAAAAATGATGATATTGACGGAGCTAATCTTAAAAATATTTTGATAGCAGGATGTAATGTTTATCATGCACATGGAGGTTTTGTAATTGGAAGTAACACAGATGGTGGCATGAAAAATATTTATGTGACAGATTGCAATTTTGTAGGAACTGATGTTGGAATAAGAGTAAAAAGCAATTACGGCCGTGGTGGATTGGTGAAAGATATTTATGTCTGCAATATCTTCATGAGAGATATTGTGAATGAAGCTATTTTGTTTGACACTTATTATGAAGACATGCCTGCAGGAAAGACAAAGTCTGATGGAACACCCGAAGTACATGAAAAAACTCCTGAATTCACAGACTTTCATATCAGCAATGTAATTTGTAATGGTGCTGCTACGGCAATTTCAATTACAGGCTTACCTGAAATGCCGGTGAATAAAATTTATTTTGACAATCTTGTTATATCTGCAAAGAATGGATTAATCGCAACGGATGCAGCAAATCTTGATTTGAAATCTGTAAAGCTGATCACAACTTCTTCTGATCCTGTTTATGTTTTAAATAATGTAAAAGGATTTCAGTTAAGCAATGGCTATTTGTCTGCAAATAATAATGTATTAATTAAAGCCGATGATAATAGTACCGGTGTAAAAGTTGTATCTACTGACCTTCGAAATATAAAAGATGCGCTTCAGTTAGGAGCGCATAATTAAGAGTTCTCTGTTTAGTTTAGTTATAAAGTAAAAGGTGAAGCATGTTTTCATGTTTCACCTTTCTTTATTTTAATTGGTCATCATTCTTTGTTACCATCTGCGACCGCCACGGTCTCCACGATCTTCACGGTCTCCACGATCTCTTCCATTTCCTCTGTTATCTCTGCGGTCAAAATCCCTTCTGTTAAAATATCCGTTCCAACGATTGCCCCTGTAAGTGTTGAATGCTACAATCGGTTGACGATAAGCAGGTCTGTAATTTCTCATGTGTACTGCATTATCTAACCAAACTTGAGGTCCTCTGTGATACACGGTAAACCTTGGAATATTTGTAAGGCAAATATTTGAAGGCAATACATTCACGGTTAACCAGCCTCCACCATTGTTATAGATGTATTTATTACAATTTACGTCATAATAAACATTGGCATCAGGATAATAATAGAAGCTTTGATCACCATAAGCCGGAGCAGGTTGGGAATATGAATACTGATCGTTGTATTGACCATTATATTGATCATCGTAAGCAGATTGTGCTTTTGAAGTTGAGAATAATCCAACAGTGATGATTGTTCCCAGTAGAATTGTTTTTGTAAATATTGTTTTCATTTTATTTAAGTTTTGTTACACATACATAGAATGAAAAACAAAAGCGAAGTTTATTAAAGCTATGTTAAAGGAGGCTTTTCAGTATTGCCGCTATTTCAGGCGCTTTATCCATCATCATAGTGTGCGTACCGCCTTTAATTGTGTAATCTGCCTTTACAAGCCTGTATGGAAGCAATTTATCAGCTGTGCCATGGATATGAGTAATGTTAGACGGTGGTTCGATGCTTCTCCATTTTAAAATAGCGCTGATAGCCCATTTCATAAAAGATGCATCCGTTTCTTCAATCATTTTTCTGATTAGATCTTTTTGCTGTTTTGTTTTTGTTCCGAAAATAAATCTGGAGATAACAGAAAATTTTTTCAGCATATTTCCTGAAAGCAAATGATGCAATGGTAAATAATTTCCAATCCTTAAATAACGCGGAAATTCTTTGCTGGTTTTATTGCTGGAGATAATGATTACGTTGGATCCTGATTCAGCTTTTGCAATTTCAGTTGCAAGCATTCCGCCAAAAGAAACTCCGATAATAGTTGGACTTTTTTCAGGCATCAAAGCTCTTAAGCGTAAAGCATAATGTTGCAATGTTTCTTTTTCAAGCGGCGTTATCCAATCAATGAAAATCGGTTCGCAAAATGAAAGGTCTAAAAAATCAAACAGCCGTTTATTTGCTCCAAGTCCACTAATGAAATAAACACGCTTCATAAATATTCAATATTAAATACCAAATATTCAATCTCTAAGCATAAGCTTCTGTTGGTTCACATGTACAAATAAGATTTCTATCACCATGTGTATTGTTTACTCTGCTAACACTTGGCCAGAATTTATTTTGATGAACATAAGGCAATGGATAAGCAGCTTCTGTGCGGCTGTATGGATGGTTCCATTCATTAGCTGTAATTACAAATTGCGTATGCGGAGCATTTTTCAGCATATTATCTTTTTTATCAGACCTGCCTTCTTCAATAGTCTTTATTTCATGATAAATACCAATCAATGCATCACAGAAACGATCCAGTTCACCTTTATCTTCACTTTCAGTTGGTTCAACCATCAATGTTCCGGCAACAGGGAATGAAAGCGTAGGAGCGTGAAAACCATAATCCATAAGTCTTTTGGCCACATCTTCTGCTTCAACGCCTGCACTTGTTTTAAAAGGACGAAGATCAACAATGAATTCATGCGCCGCAGTTCCATTCTTACCTGTATATAATATCTTATAAAACTTTTCCAGTCTTGACTTCATATAATTCGCATTCAATATCGCATACTCAGTTGCTTTACGAACACCTTTTGAACCAAGTAATTTTATATAAGCATAACTGATCAATAAAATGCTTGCACTGCCATAAGGAGCAGCACTGACAGCATGATGCGAATTTAATGAAGGATGCCCCGGCAAAAATGGTTTCAAATGTTCGGCAACACAAATGGGCCCAATTCCCGGTCCGCCACCGCCATGTGGGATGGCGAATGTTTTATGTAGATTCAAATGGCAAACATCAGCACCAATTAAACCCGGACTTGTTAATCCAACCTGGGCATTCATATTGGCACCATCCATATAAACCTGACCGCCATATTGATGAACAATGGCACAAATATCTTTTATGCTTTCTTCAAAGACACCATGCGTGGAAGGATAGGTAACCATCAATGCAGCTAAATCATCTTTATGTTCTGCTGCTTTTGCTTTCAGATCATCCATATCAATATTTCCGGCTTCATCACATTGTGTAACTACCACTTTCATTCCAACCATCACAGCACTTGCAGGATTCGTTCCATGCGCCGAAATCGGTATCAGTACTACATTTCTATGTGATTCACCTTTTTCAATATGATATTGCCTGATAGCTAACAGTCCCGCATACTCGCCCTGAGCGCCGCTGTTTGGTTGCAGGGATGTTGCAGCAAAACCGGTGATCTCACTCAAATAATTTTCAAGATCAGTTATGATTTGCTGATAACCTTTTGTCTGATCAGCAGGTGCAAATGGATGCAGCTTGCTAAATTCAGGCCAGCTCACAGGAATCAGTTCTGTAGCAGCATTCAGCTTCATCGTACAACTGCCCAAACTAATCATCGAAGTATTTAAACTAAGATCTTTGTTTTCCAGGAACTTAATATAACGCATCATTTCACTTTCACTATGATGTGTATTAAAAACAGGGTGTAATAAATAACTAGAGTTTCTAACAGCGAAAGATGGAAGTTTCAAATCAGAAGTCAATCCTTTTTTATTAGCAGCATATTTTTTATCAAAAGCGCCGGCAAAAACTTTTACGATCTGATGAACATCATTTAATGAAGTTGTTTCATCAAGACTAATACCAACAGACCCATTAGTTGAATAATAAAAATTAATGCCTGCTTTTTCTGCTCTTATTTTCAATTTTTGTACATCATCAACTTTTACTTTTATTGTATCAAAATAAGAAGCATTAGTTTGTTCAAAACCAAGATTAATTAATTCAGCTTCTAATTTTTGCGCAAGCGAATGGATTCTCATTGCAATATTATTCAAGCCATGACAACCATGATAAACCACATACATTGCAGCCATATTTGCCAACAAAGCTTGTGCGGTACAAATATTAGATGTCGCTTTTTCACGACGGATATGTTGCTCCCTCGTCTGCAAAGCCATACGCAGACAGCGATTTCCTTCAGCATCAATACTTACACCGATAATACGACCGGGAATATTTCTTTTAAAATCATCTTTTGTGGCAAAAAATGCAGCATGTGGGCCACCGAACCCAACAGGAACGCCTAAACGCTGTGAAGAACCAACAGCCACATCAGCACCCAATTCTCCGGGAGGAGTTAATAATGTTAATGCCAATAAATCAGTTGCCATCACCACCATCGCATTAACAGCATGTGCTTTATTAATAAATTCACGATAATCAATTACGGAACCATCACTGTCTGGATATTGAACAATAGCACCAAAATATAATTCATCCAATGTTGTACTAGCAAAATCTCCAAACACCAATTCAACACCAATCGGCGTAGCACGTGTAACTAAAACATCTTTCGTTTGAACGAATATTTTTTCATCCACAAAAAACTTTGGAGCCGTAATATGATCGTGATTCCTGTTCTTATGATTGAACAGCATCGTCATCGCTTCAGCCGCAGCAGTGGCTTCATCCAGCAAGCTTGCGTTTGCAATTGGCAATGCAGTTAAATCGCTCACCATCGTTTGATAATTCAGCAAACTTTCCAAACGTCCCTGCGAAATTTCCGCCTGGTAAGGCGTGTATTGCGTATACCATCCCGGGTTTTCAAAAACATTTCTCAAAATCACCGAAGGAGTGATTGTATCATAATAACCCTGGCCAATATAATTTTTATAGATTTTATTTTTGGACGCTGTTTTTTTCAGCTCATTCAAATACTCAAATTCACTGATCGCATCCGGAAGTTTCAATTTTCCTTTCAAACGAATAATGTCAGGAATTGTTTTTTTAATCAACTCATCCAGCGATTTTACACCAATCACTTCCAGCATTTCTTTCGCCTCTTCTTCATTAGGCCCGATATGTCTCGATGCAAATTCATTTTGTTGCAATTCAAATAGATTCATGCTAAATATCTCCTGTTTATTTTTTTTGTTATCAACATTTGTTTTTCATGGCATCATCGTTGTGTCACTCACTTGTACTGCATACCTTTATTGAGCAAAAAACTCGAAAAACTAAGAAGGTCGGGCTCAGGCGTTGTAAAACTGTACAGGCGGGATTAAAAATCGTTGCAAATTTACGTTAACACAACAAATTAAAGTGCCGATATGTTTGGTACTTTTGCGCTGTGGAAAACTGGCTAATAAACAATTAAAAATCAATGGAAGAGAAGCTTTTGCAGAATTGGGAAAAGAAATCCGCTGACCATCAGAAGGTTTATAAGCAGTTTCTGAACCGTGCAGATAAGAACAAAGTGCTCAATGCCTTACCAGATCTGCATGAAGAAGCTTTCAGCAAAATCAATTGCCTGGATTGCGCTAATTGCTGTAAAAATTACTCTCCACGTTTCAAAACACCTGATATCAAGCGAATCAGCAAGCATCTGAAAATGAAAGAAGGAGATTTTATCGAAACCTATTTACGTGTGGATGAAGAGGGGGATTATGTGGTAAATCAAAAGCCATGTCCGTTTTTGGGTGCCGACAATTTTTGCGGCATTTATGATGTGCGCCCATCCGATTGTGAACGATTTCCATACACAGATGAAGATGTTATTTTAAAAAGACAACCACTTACATTAAAGAACTCAGCATTTTGCCCAATTGTCTATTATGTGCTTGAAAAATTAGTACAAAAATTTAAATAGTGCTTATTTCAAAATATAAGATACTCCAAAAGAAATGCCCGCCTGATCAATTTTCTTATCAATAGGCGAATTTTCAAGTTCATATTTATTAAGATTATGACGATAGTTTGGCTCAAAAAACAACTGCCATTTCTTTCTAACTGTCCAGGATAGACGAATTCCGCCAAATATGTCTTCATTTATCTTATTGCCGTTATTTGAAACAATGGAGCTGTCTGCATACGTTGATTCCAATTTTCCTTCAATTGAATTATGGTATTGCCCAAATGTAAAATATATACCGCCTGTTAAACTCAACGAAAATTTCGGATGGTTTATAAATACATAATTAATAAATAACGGAACGCTAAGCAAGCTGTAACTATTGACTGCATTGATATTCCTTATGCCGTTTGTAATCGTTGTAATGGTATCATTAGCAAGATATGGGCCAGAGCTGTTTAATGACAATCGCTGTACAGGCGAATAATTTGTGTCTGTTTCAATACCTGATAGCTTAAGATTCTCTTTTATCTGTGCATATTGTAAACCTGTTCCAATATACAATCTGTTAATTATCATTTTCCTGATTGCTAAGCCAAAAGAAGCAGAAGTTTTCAAAGATGTGTTCACTGAGTTTGCGACATACTTTGAATGAACATTATTTCCATTTGAAAATCTTATTATGGAAACAGTTTTATCATACTTCTGAACAGATATAAATGGTGTGGCATCAAAATCCAAAATCAATGCCCGTTTTTTTATTGAAGCATTGATATCTTTTTTGTTTTTATTTTCTGTTTTTCCAATATCTGTCTCTTTTGCTTTTGTAATGGAGTCGGGTTTTATTTTAGTTTGATTCATTGCAACTGTCGAATCATTTTTATTGACTGAGTTATTATTTTGCGCTACAGATAAATCAGGTTTGATTGTTTCATTCTGGTCGTCTTTATTTATTGTTTCATCAACTGATTGTTCTTTGTTAGCAGTTGAATTGCTGGCTTCGTCACTTACAGCCGAGGGAGCGCTGAAAGTGCCTTTGTATCTGGCTTTTTTAGTTATGCGTTTTTTGTTGCTAGCATAAAGCGTTTTTAAAGATTGGTTATTAATAACGGGCTTTTTTTTGGTTTGCTTATTTGTGTTATCCTTTTGTCCACTTACTGCAATGATTGTTTTTGTTTGATCAGGACTGTTATTGTTTTTTGATTTGCTTGCATTGTTAATTTCCGTTGTTAATGTTTGATTGTTTTCTTTGTCCGATGACTCTTTATTTTTAGCAATAAAAGTGGTTATTGAATCCGTAGTTGAATTTATAGAGTGGTTGTTTCCCGAAGTTGCAGTTGAATTTGATCGTTGATTGTTTGCTGAATTATTTAATGAAGATTTAGTTTGATTATTCTGTGCAACAGAAATCTTATCACCTGTTTTATTTGAATGAAAGCAAACAAATAAAAGTCCGATAACTAATAAAGAAGATAATGACCACCA
>Ga0105240_10008146_pt1 | contig 15030 bp, 15 predicted proteins | sample KBSC54metaG_FD_80426 | JGI IMG/M metagenome (GOLD analysis project Ga0105240, IMG submission 80426) | Corn rhizosphere microbial communities from Kellogg Biological Station, Michigan, USA - KBS C5-4 metaG | ecosystem: Host-associated > Plants > Roots > Rhizosphere > Soil | place: Michigan, USA... | reverse complement strand
CGACGGCGCCAACGACGCCCCGGCGCTCGCCCAGTCCGACGTGGGCGTGGCCATGCAGACCGGGGCCCAGGCCGCCCGCGAGGCCGGCAACATGGTCGACCTCGACAGCGACCCCACCAAGGTCATCGAGATCGTCGAGGTGGGCAAACAGATGCTGATCACCCGAGGCGCGCTCACCACCTTCTCCATCGCCAACGACGTGGCCAAGTATTTCGCGATCATCCCGGCGCTGTTCGTCGTCACCCTGCCGGCGCTGGGCGCGCTCAACATCATGGGCCTCGCCAGCCCGAAGAGCGCGATCCTGTCGGCCGTGATCTTCAACGCCCTGGTGATCGTGGCCCTGATCCCGCTGGCCCTGCGCGGCGTGCGCTACCGGGCGATCGGCGCGGGCCGCCTGCTCCAGCGCAACCTGCTGATCTATGGCCTGGGCGGGATCGTCGCGCCCTTCGTCGGCATCAAGCTCATCGACCTGGGCGTCTCGGCCCTCGGTCTCGCGTGAGGACCGTCATGCTCTCCCAAGTCCGCCCGGCGATCGTCGCCACCCTGTTCTTCACCCTGCTGCTGGGGATCGGCTATCCGCTGGCGGTCACCGGCGTCGCGCGCCTCGCCTTCCCGGGCCAGGCGATGGGCAGTCTGGTCCGCGACGCCAAGGGCCAGGTGATCGGCTCGACGCTGATCGCCCAGGCCTTCACCAGGCCGCAGTACCTGCACCCGCGGCCGTCCGCGGCGGGGGCGGACGGCTACGACGCCTCCGGCTCGTCGGGCTCGAACCTCGGCCCGCTGAACCCCGACCTCGCCAAGCGGGTCGCCAAGGACGCCGCGGGACTGGCCGGCGAAGGCGCGGGTCCTGCGCCGGCCGACGCGGTCACCACCTCCGGGTCCGGCCTCGACCCGGACGTCTCGCCCGCCAACGCGTGGCGCCAGGCCGCGCGCGTCGCCGCCGCGCGCGGCGTCCCCGCATCCGACGTCGAGCGCGTCATCGCCGCCCATATCGAGGCGCCCTGGCTGGGGATCTTCGGCCAGCCGCGGGTCAATGTCCTGAGGACCAACCTCGCGCTCGACGCCGCATTTCCCGCGGCGCACCCTGGGCGGCCCGCCGCCGCCCGGCCGGGCGGCGCAACGCCAAAGGAACCATGACGCACGACGAGCCCCGCAGACCCGATCCGGACGCCCTGCTGGCGGCCACCGCCCGCCCTGGGCGCGGCCGGCTGAAGGTGTTCCTGGGCATGTCCCCGGGGGTCGGCAAGACCTATGGCATGCTGCGCGCCGCCCGCCGCCGGAAGGCCGAGGGCGGCGACGTCGTCGTGGGGGTCGTCGAGACCCATGGCCGCCGCGACACCCAGGCGCTGCTGCGCGACCTGGAGGTGCTGCCCAGGCGGCCCATCGACTACCGCGGCCACACGCTGCTGGAATTCGACCTGGACGCGGCGATCGCGCGCAAGCCCGCCCTGCTGCTGGTCGACGAATACGCCCACTCCAACGTCCCGGGCTCGCGCCATCCCAAGCGCTGGCAGGATGTCGAGGAGATCCTGGCGGCCGGCATCGACGTCTGGACGACGCTGAACGTCCAGCACCTGGAAAGCCTGGTGGACGTGGTCTGGAAGATCACCGGCGTGCGCCAGCGCGAGACCGTGCCGGACGGCGCCCTGTCGCGGGCCGACGAGATCGAGCTGATCGACATCACCCCGGCCGAGCTGCGCGAGCGCATGGCCGAGGGCAAGGTCTACATGGGCGAGACCGCCCAGACCGCCGCCGAGCGGTTCTTCAAGACCGAGAACCTCACCGCGCTTCGCGAACTGGCCCTGCGCCGCGCCGCCCAGGCGGTGGACGACCAGCTGATCGGCGCCATGAAGCGCGCCGGCGTCGAGGGGCCCTGGGCGGCGGGCGAGCGGATCCTGGTGCTGGTGGGACCCGACGCCATGGCCGCCGCCCTGGTCCGCGCCGGGCGGCGGCTCTCGGACATGATGATGGACGCGCCCTGGACGGTGGCCCATGTCGAGCGGCCCAACGCCTCGCCGCCGTCGGCGAACGCCGCCCAGAAGCTGCGCGAGGCCCTGAAGCTGGCCGAACAGCTCGGCGGCGCCTCCGTGGTGCTCACCGGGGACGACCTGGTGGAGAGCGTCCTCGACTACGCGCGGCGCAACAACCTCACCCAGATCGTGGTGGGGCGAAGCCGCCGGCGGCGGCTCCCGTTCCGGCGCAACCTGATCGGCGCCTTGCTGGAGGAGACCAGCGGCGCGGCCGTCCACGTGATCACCGAGACGGCCGACGGGCAGGCCGCGGAGCCGACGCCCCGAGCCCGCGGGCCCGTTCCCTGGACCGGACATCTCGGCGCGCTCGGCAGCGTCGCGGTGGCCGGCGGCGTCGCCTACTACGTCGACCGCTACGCCCAGAGCGCCAACCTGGCGATGGTGTTCATGCTGAGCGTGCTGGTGTCCGGCCTGGCGTTCGGCCTGTGGCCGGCGGTGACCGCCGCGGCCAGCGCCGCCCTGGTCTACAACTTCTTCTTCCTGGAGCCGCGGCTGACCTTCTACATCGGCCACCCGTCGGACGTGCTCACCTTCGCGGTGTTCTTCGCGGTCGCCATGACCACCGGCTGGCTGACCGGACGGGTGCGGGACCAGGCCATGGCCGTCTCCCGCCGCGCCTCGGCCATCTCCGCCGTGCTGGCCGCCACGCGGCGCCTGTCGGCTGCGGCCCGCGCCCAGGACGCGGCGACGGCGCTGGCCGAACAGCTCGCCGCGGCGACCAGCGCGGGCGCCGTCGTCCTGACGCCCAGGGACGGCGACATCGCCATCTCCGCCGCGTCGCCGCCGCTGGACGCACTGTCGCCCGGCGACATGGCGGCGGCCCGCTGGGCCTGGGAGAAGGGCGAGCCGGCCGGGCACGGCACCGGCACCTTGCCGAACGCGGCCTGGACCTTCCGGCCGCTGCAGGGCGTGCGCGCGCGGGCCGGGGTCGTGGGCGTCGAGCCGAAGGCCGTGGCGACCGAGGACGGCGAGCGGTTCGTGGCCGCCCTGCTCGATCAGGGCGCCGTCGCCCTGGAGCGGGCGGAGTTCGCCGCCGACGCCGCCGACGCCGAGGCGCTCAGGCGCGCCGACCGCCTGCGCTCGGCGCTCTTCAACTCCATCAGCCACGACCTGCGCACGCCGCTGTCGACGGTGCTGGGCGCGGCCACCACCCTGATCGACTTCGGCAAGACCCTGGCGCCCAGGGTCCGCGACGACCTGCTGCTGTCGATCCGCGAAGAGGCCGAGCGGCTCAACCGCTACGTCGGCGACCTGCTGGACATGACCCGGCTGGAAGGCGGCGGTCTCAGCACGCGGCAGGAATGGGTCGATATCCGCGATGTGCTGCGCGCGGCGGTCGATCGGGTGAAGCGCCGGCTGGAGGGCCGCAAGATCGCCCGCGACTTCCCCCCGCAGCTGTCCATGGTGAAGGCCGACGCCTCGCTGCTGGAGCAGGCCCTGGTCAACATCCTGGAGAACGCCGTGGCCTACAGCCCCGACAGGACGACGATCGAGGTCGCCGCCTACGAGGATCGGGGCAATGTGGTGATCAGCATCGAGGACGAGGGCCGGGGCATCCCGACCACCGAATTGGAGCGGGTGTTCGAGCGGTTCCGGCGCATGGAGGAGGCCACCGACCGCGGCAAGGGCGCGGGCCTCGGGCTTGCCATCTCCAAGGGGTTCGTCGAGGCGATGGGCGGGCGGATCGCGGCGGCCAGTCCGATCCACGATGGACGCGGCACCCGCATCCTGATCAGCCTGCCGAAGGAAGAGCTTACCCCCGAGTACATGTTGTGAGCGCCCACAAGCCCCGCGTCCTGGTCATCGACGACGAGCCGCAGATCCACCGGTTCCTGGGGCCGGCCCTGGACGCCGCTGGCTACGATCCGGTGCGCGCCGACACCGCGGCCGCCGGCCTGCGCGAGATCGCCCGCAAGGCGCCCGACGTGGTGGTGCTGGACCTCGGCCTGCCGGACCTGGACGGCAAGGAGGCGCTGACCCGGGCGCGGGCCTTCTACAAGGGCCCGATCATCATCCTGTCGGCCCGCGACCGCGAGACCGAGAAGATCGACGCCCTGGACCTGGGCGCGGACGACTATGTCGAGAAGCCGTTCGGCGTCGGCGAGCTGCTGGCCCGCATCCGGGCCGCGCTGCGCCATCGGTTGCAGGAGACCGGCGCCGAGCCGGTGGTGACCGTGGGCGACCTGACCATCGACCTGATCAAGCGCCTGGTGACCCGGGCCGGCGTCCCGATCCGCCTGTCGCCGCGCGAATACGATCTCCTGGCGCAACTCGTGCAGGGCGCGGGCAAGGTGGTCACCCACCGCCAGCTGCTGACCGCCGTCTGGGGCCCGGCGCATGAGCAGGACGTCCAGTACCTGCGGGTCTTCGTGGGCCAGTTGCGCCAGAAGATCGAACCGGACCCTTCAGCCCCGGCGCTGGTCCTGACCGAGCCGGGCGTGGGCTACCGTTGGATGGGGTGAGGCGCGCCTCGGCTCAGTGGCTCAGCAGGACGAAGCGTTCCGGGGCGTTGAGGAGGTCGTAGGTCACCCCGCCGAACACCCATTCGCCGAGCCGTGAGTGGCCGTAGCCGCCGGCGACGATCAGGTCGGCGCTGAGGGCCTGGGCGGCGATGTTGAGCTCCGTCGAGACCCGCTCGGGGGCGCTGACGATCGCCCGGCCGTGGGCCTCCACGCCGTGACGGCGCAGGTGGGCGACGACGTCGGCGGTGTTGGCGCGGGCCTCGTCCAGCTCGTCCTTGCCGCAGCATTCGACCACAGCGACCTCTTCCGCCGCCTTCAGGAACGGCAGGGCGTCGGCGACGGCGCGGCGGGATTCCCGCGTGTCCTTCCAGGCGACGACCACGCCGCGGCCGTGGAACCTGGCCGGCGTCGGCGGGGCGATGAGGACGGGGCGGCCGCTCAGCATGACCAGATCGGCGGGACTGGCGGCCCGGTAGGCGCCCTCCTCGCCGATCGGCGCGCCGCCGGCGACGATCAGGTCCGCGGAGCGCGCGTGGTGCGCCAGGGCCGTGGCGGGGAAGGCCTCGAGCGAGGTCCAGTGGGTGTTCAGGCCGGCGGTCCTGGCCCGGAAGGTCGCCTCGGCGCGCTTCAGGCCGTCTTCGACGAGGGTCTGCAACTGCACCACCCATTCGCCGCCGAGCATGCCGTAGGGGTCGCTGAGGGTCTGGATCATCTCGACGCCCACGCCGTGCAGGGTAGCGTCGAACCTGCGCGCCAGGTCGACGGCGGTGTCCAGCCGCGCGGTGGAGTGGGCGCCGTCCTCCACATGGACCAGGATGCCGCGCAAAGCGCTGGCGCTCGCCGCGGTCCGGGCCTGGGCCGGCGCGTCCTTGAGCAGGGTCATGACGGGCTCCTTTTCTGGGAGGGATTCCTCGGGTCTAGGCGGCGAGGCGCTCCAGCGCCGGCCAGCGGGTGACGCGGAACTGGCGCGAGTTCGCGAATTCGACGATCCGCGAGCCCTGCAGCTGGGTGACCATCCGCGAGACGGTCTCGATGGTCAGGCCCAGGTAGTCGGCCATGTCCTGGCGGCCCATGGGCAGGGAGACCTCGTCGGTCCCGTTGCGCTGGGCGACTTCCATCAGGAAGCTGGCGACCTTCTCGCAGGCGCTCTTGCGGCCCAGCATCAGCAGGTGCTCCTGGGTGCGCTCCAGCTCGCGCCGGGTGGCTTCCCAGAGCGCGCGGTCCAGGTTGTCCTGGCCGCTGAGGGCGCCGAGCGACGAGCGCTTGACGACCCGGACGACGCAGTCGCTCAGGGCCTCGGCCGAGAACCGGTAGGTGTCGCCGATCTCCAGGCCGATGATGTCGCCCGGATAGTAGAAATCCCCGACCTGGCGGCGCCCGTCGCTCAAGAGCCGGGTGGTGCGGACCACGCCCGAGACCAGGCTGTGGATCATGTCGGCGTCTTCGTCCTGGCCGAAGATCTCCTCGCCCTTGGCGAAGGCCATCTTCAGGCCCATGCGGTCCATCAGGTCGACGATGCCCGGGGCGGCGGCGGTGTCCGGCGAGTAGGCGAGGGTCATGGGAAACTCCGAGATCCGATGACCCCAGGGTCGTCTTTCGCCCCGCGCGGCGAAATTCGTGTGCGCCCCCTAAGTACCGATACGGAGGTCCGAAGGGTCGCGTCGGGCCAGGTAGCCGAAGTGGGCGCTGACGGCGCGGCGTACGCCCTCCAGCACGTCGGCCACGGCTTCCTCGGTGATGTCGGCGACGATGCCGCCCACATGGACGTGGTCCACGACCTGCAGCCCGCACATGGCGCCCAGGTGCCGATCGAACAGCGCCATCAGGGTCTGAAGGGCCCCGGTTTCACGCACCCACCGGTCGGGCGCGCCCGACGTCGTGAAGCTGATCAGCTTCTTGCCGTCGAGCAGGCTTTCGGTCCCGCCCAAGCCGGGCTCGTAGCCGAAGCCCATGCTGAAGACGCGGTCGGCGTAGCCCTTCAGGATCGCCGGCGGCGCGTTGAACCAGAAGGGGTAGATGAAGGCGAAGACGTCGACGTCGGCCAGCAGGCGCCGCTCGGCGACCACGTCGGCCCCGAACTGGAAACCGGAGGGCTTGGGGATCTCGCTGGCCTTGAGGCAGGGATCGAATCCCATGGCGTAGAGGTCGCGCACGAGCGCCTGCTGCCCCAGCGCCTCGACGCTCTGCCGGTAGGCCTCGGCCACGGTGTGGGTCAGGCTCGCGGGGTTCGGGTGGGCGATGACGATCGCGTGTTTCATGGCGGGTCTCCTGGGCTGCAGAAGACGACAGCGGCGGGCGGCCCGCTTTGATCGAGATCACGGAGGCCGTTGAATCCGCGGTGCAAGGTGGCCGCATGGACGCCACTGCTCCGCCCCCGCCAACCGACCCCGCCGCCGGCGCCGCCGGCGTCGCGTCCCTGGCGGTGGGACCCATGCATCGGCTGGCGGCCCGGCCGCTGGCGCTCAACACCTTCCGCGAGAACGTCATCGTGCTCGCCCGCGACAGCACGGCGCTGCGTCCCGAGCGGCTGGCGGGAATCCGCAAGGTCGAGGTGCGCGCCGGCGGCCGGACGCTGCTGGCCTCGCCGATCATCTGCGACGACCCGGCGGTGGTCGGACCGGACGACGCCGGCCTGCCGCAGCCCGCCTTCCGGCGCCTCGGCGTGCGGCCTGGAGACATCGTCGAGGTGGCCCCGGCGCGGACGCCGCGCACCATCGACGCGCTCCGGGCCAAGATCGCCGGCGAGGCGCTGTCGGCCGCCGACTACCTGGCCATCGCCGCGGACCTGGCGGCGCACCGCTGGTCGGACATGGAGATCGCCGCCTTCCTGGTCGCGTGCGCCAGCTTCATGACGCCTGACGAGACCCTCTGGCTCTGCCGCGGCATGATCGCGGCCGGCGGGCGGCTGAGCTGGCCGCGCGACCTGGTGGTCGACAAGCACTGCATCGGCGGCATTCCCGGCAACCGGACCTCGCTGATCGTCACGCCCATCGTCGCGGCCCACGGCCTGCTGATGCCCAAGACCTCCTCGCGCGCCATCACCTCGCCGGCCGGCACGGCGGACACCATGGAGGTGCTGGCCCGCGTCGACCTGGACGAGGCCGAGATGCGCGCGGTGGTGGCGGCCTGCGGCGGCTGCATCGTCTGGGGCGGCCGGGTGGAGCTCTCGCCCGCCGACGACGTCCTGATCTCGGTGGAGCGGCCGCTGGGCGTCGACACCCCCGAGCAGATGGTCGCCTCGATCCTGTCGAAGAAGGTCGCCGCCGGATCGACCCACCTGGTGCTGGACGTGCCCATGGGTCCGAGCGCCAAGGTGCGCGACCGCCGCGCCGCGCTGAAGCTGAAGAAGCTCTTCGAACATGTCGCCGGCCGCCTGGAGCTGACCATCGAGGTCCTGCTGACCGACGGCCGCCAGCCGATCGGCCGAGGCGTGGGGCCGGTGCTCGAGGCGCGCGACGCGATGGCGGTCCTGCACAACCGCGCCGACGCCCCGGCCGACCTTCGCGAGAAGGCGATCATGCTGGCCGGCCGGCTGATCGAGCAGGATCCCGCCCTGCCGGGCGGCGCGGGCGAACGGCGCGCGCGCGAGCTGCTGGAGAGCGGCGCCGCGGCGCGTAAGATGGACGAGATCATCGCCGCCCAGGGCCCCTCGCCGGTGAGCGGCCAGGTCGGGCCCCTGGCGCAGGACATCGCCGCCCCCCACGCCGGCGTGGTCACGGCCATCGACTGCCTGCGCATCGCCTCCGTCGCCCGGCTGGCCGGCGCGCCCACCGACCCCGGCGCCGGCCTCGACCTGATGGCTCGGGTGGGCGACAGGGTCGAGGCCGGCCAGCCGCTCTATCGCATCCACGGCTCCGAACCGTCCGACTTCGCCTTCGCGGCGGAGGCCGCGGGCGAAATGAGCGGCCTGGTGATCGCGCCGTGACCGCCGCCGTCTACGCCTTCGCCGAGGACATCGTCCCCGCCTGGCGCCTGGCCGCGGCGCTGAAGGCGCCGCGCCAGCTGATCACCCTGCACACCCTGCCGGACGGCGAGAGCCTGCCCCTCGTCCCGCGGCCGACCTCCACGGCGCTGCTCTATCGCGCGCTCGACCGCCCCGACGGCAAGCTCATGCCGCTGCTGCTCGCCGCCGACGCCCTTCGCCGCGCGGGCGCCCGGCGCGTGGTGCTGGTCGCGCCCTACATGCCCTACCTGCGCCAGGACGCGGTGTTCGCGGCCGGCCAGCCGCTCAGCCGCGATGTCTTCGGCGGCCTCCTGGGGCCTGCGTTCGACCGGATCGTCACCGTCGAGCCGCACCTGCACCGGACCGCCGACCTGACCCCGGTCTTCCGCGGGACGCCGGCCGCCTCGCTCTCGGCCGCCGATCTGCTGGCCGATGCGATCGGGCGCCGGGGCGATCCCGTGATCGTCGGGCCGGACGCGGAATCCGCGCCCTGGGTCGAGCGGATCGCCGAGCGCCTGGGGGCTCCCGTCGTGGTCGCCCACAAGCATCGGGCCGGCGATCGCGCCGTCGAGGTCACCCTGCCGCGGGAGGCCGATGTGGCGGGCCGAAGGGCCGTCATCGTCGACGACATCTGCTCCAGCGGCGCCACCCTGGTCGCGGCGATAGGGCGCCTGCTGGCGGCCGGCGCCGCCTCGGTCGAGGTCGCCGTCGTCCATGCCCTCTACCCGCGCGGCGTGGGCGCGACCCTGCGCCGCGCGGGCGCGCGGACGGTGATGTCCACCGACTCCTGCGGCCATCGCGTCAAGGCCCTGCATCTCGCGCCCCTGCTGGCGCAGGCGCTCTCCACGGAGATGAACTAGATGACCCTCAAGCTAACCTTCCACGGCGCCGCGGGCTGCGTCACAGGGTTCTGCGCCCTGCTGGAGACCGGCCAGTCGCGGCTGCTGATCGACTGCGGCATGTTCCAGGGCTCCAAGACCCTGAAGGCGCTCAACTACGGCGACTTCCCCTTCGACGCCTCGTCTATCGACGCGGTGCTGCTCACCCACGCTCACATCGACCATTCCGGCCTGCTGCCCAAGCTGATGAAGGCGGGCTTCGAAGGGCCGATCCACGCCACGACGGGCACGCGCGACCTCTGCGAGATCATGCTGGCGGACTCCGCCAGCATCCAGGAAAGCGAAGTCCGCCAGCTCAACCGCCGCAACCAGCGCCGCGGCCGGGCCGAGGTGAAGCCGATCTATACCGTGCGCGACGCTGCGCGCTGCCTCGACCAGTTCTCCAAGGTGAAGCTCGACGAGCCGGTGGTCGTGGCGCCCGGCGTCACGGCCACCTACTGGGAGGCCGGCCACATCCTGGGCTCCGCCTCCATCGAGGTGCGGGTCGAGACCGAGGACGGCGTCGAGACGCTGCTGTTTTCCGGCGACCTGGGTCCCGGCGGGCGGGAGTACGCGCCCGATCCGCAAGGCCCCAGCAAGGTCGACTACCTGGTCCTGGAATCCACCTACGGCGACCGCGAGCGGATCGACCTGGGCGGCGCCGCGCGCCGGGCGCTGCTGGCCAAGGAGCTGAACGACGCCCGCGCCGCCGGCGGTCCATTGCTGATCCCGGCCTTCGCGGTGGAGCGCTCCCAGGAGCTCTTGGCCGACCTGCTCATCCTGATGGACGAACATCAGGTTCCGCCGGCCGACATCTTCCTGGACTCGCCGCTGGCCATCGAGGCCACCGAGATCTTCCAAAGGCGCGGCTGGAACCGGTCGAGCAAGACCAATCCCTTCGAGCACCTGAGCAACAGCGGGCCGCTGAAATTCCTGCGCGAGCCCGGCGAGAGCGACCGGCTGGAGAACCTCAGCGGCTGGCACATCATCATGGCCGCCAGCGGCATGTGCGACGCCGGCCGGGTGCGCAAGCACCTGAAGCGGCTGCTCTGGCGGCGCCAGGCCACGGTCCTGCTGTCGGGCTACCAGGCCGTCGGCACGCTCGGCCGCATCCTCCAGGAGGGCGCCAAGCGCATCAGCATCCAGGGCGACGACATCCAGGTCCACGCGCGCATCCGCTCGCTGGACGTCTACTCGGGCCACGCCGACGCGCCGGGCCTGGTCGCCTGGGCGAAGCAGCGCGCGCCCGGCGCCGGGGTGTTCCTGGCGCACGGCGAGCCCGCCGCGCTGGAGAGCCTGAAGTCGCGCCTCGCCGCGTCCGGTATCCCGGCTGACCGGATCCGGATCCCGACCATGGACGAAGGCTTCCTGCTGGGGCGGGCCGGGGCGACGTCCACGGCCCGCGAGGCCCGCCGGATCGCGCCGGAGGCCGCGGCGCGCGCCGACTGGCACAACGCCCGCGCCCAACTGCTCATGGAGCTCAATCAACGGCTGGAATCGGCGCCCGACGACAAGGCGCGCGAGCGGCTGATCACCCAGTTGGCGACCGCCCTGCGCGGTCCGCCGACAGGGCCGGGACGGCCGGCCCTCGCCGCGATCGTGGAGAACCATCGATGACCCAGTCCCCATCCCGCCCGGCGTCCGCCGCCCGCGCGCCGACCTGGGTCGAAGAGGCCTATTCGCGCGCCGGCCGATCGCTGGCCGCGGGGACCGCCTACTTCCTCGCCCTGTTCGGCGCCGGCTGGACGCTGGGTCCGATCCGCGAATTCGTGGTCCGCCGCGGTTTCGACCCGCTGCTCGCGGTGCTCATCGAGGCCGCGCCCATGCTGCTGGTCATGGGGCTCGCCTCGGCCTGGGCGTTGCGGCAGTTCCGCGTGCGCGACCGGGCCGGCGACCGCCTGCTGGTCGGCAGCGTCGCCGTGACCCTGGTCATCGCCTCGGAGTTCGCGGGCGGCGCGCTGGTGCGAGGGTGGGGGTTCTACGAAACCCTGACCAACATGACGACCTGGCCGGGCCGGGTGTTCGTGACGCTGCTGATCGTGGCCCTGCTGACCCCGCTGCTGGAGCCGCTGGGCCGGCGCAAGTCCGCCTGAGGCGCCAAGTCAGGCGGCCTGGATGAGATCGCGGATGGCGGCGGTCAGGTGATCGTTCAACAGCGGCTTTTCGATCAGCCGGGCGTTGGCCAGCAGCAGCCGTTCGCGCAGGCGCGCGTCGGCCGCGCTGGTGATCACGATGGCCGGCGTCGCCACCTGACGTCCGCGCAGCGTCTCGAGCGCCTCGATCCCGCTGATCCCGGGCAACCGCTGATCCACCACCAGGCAGGCCGCGGTCTTCGGGAACCTCAGGTCCAGCAGGACCTCGCCGTTCGCGCAGCTGATCACCTCGAACCCCTCGATCTCGAGCGAATATCGCAGCGCCTTGCGCAGGCCGGCGTCGTCGTCGACGATGACGATGATCGGCCGTTTGGCTCGGGGAGCGGACATGTGCGGCGACCGGTTCATGGATGGACCCCGCATCCTAACGGCTGGCCGACCGCTGTTCCTTGATCCAACGCAACGTTCCGGTCAGCCGCGGGCGAGCGTCACCATGCGCACCAGTTCGCTCAGGCCCCGGGCGCCGGTCTTCGACATCATGTTCGCGCGATAGACCTCCACCGTGCGCGGGCTGATGCCGAGCTCGAAGGCGATGACCTTGTTCATCTTGCCGTCGACCACGCCCTGTAGGACGTCCTGCTCCCGCGGGGACAGGGTCTCCAGCACGGCGCGCAGGCGGGCCTTTTCCGCCTGGCTCTGGTCGGCCCGGGGCGCGTTCGACAGGGCGAAGCGGATGGAGCCCAGGAGCGCCTCGTGCTCGAAGGGCTTCTCCAGGAAGTCGACCGCGCCGGCGCGCATGGCCTCCACCGCCATGGCGACGTCGCCGTGGCCGGTGATGACGATCACCGGATGGCCCAGGCCCCGCTCGGCCAGGACGCGGACCAGCTCCAGGCCGCTCATGCCGGGCATGCGCACGTCGGTGACGATGCAGCCGGGATCCAGCGCATCCAGCCCGGTCAGGAATTCGTCGGCGCTCGCATAGGTGCGCACGTCCATCGAGGCCGACCCCAGCATGTAGTCGAGCGAATCCCGTATCGCCTCGTCATCGTCGATGATGTGGATTACCGGCTCAGCCATGGTCCTGGAGCTCATCCTTGCGCACGCCGTGCATCGTGAAGTGGAAGATGGTTCCGCCGCCAGGGTTGGCCTCGGCCCAGATGCGCCCGCCGTGCGCCTCGACGATCGTACGTGAGATCGACAGGCCGACGCCCATCCCATGGGCCTTGGTCGTCTGGAACGGCTTGAACAGCTGAGCGACCACTTCCGGCGCGACGCCCGGGCCGCTGTCGGCGACGGACACCTGGCGCATGTTGTCGGGGGCGGACTTGGCGGACACCAGGAGTTCGCGGCGCGGCGAGGCCTCCATCGCCTCGATGGCGTTGCGCACCAGGTTCAGCACCACCTGCTGCATCTGGACCTTGTCGGCCAGCACCAGGGTCGCGTCGCGCGCCACATTGATGCGCAGCTGGACGCCGAGCTCGCGGGCGCCGATCATGGCCAGGGCGCAGGCCTCCTCGAGCAGCTGGGGCAGGTTTTCGACCTGCCGCTCCACCTCGCGCTTGGCGACGAAATCCCGCAGCTTGCGGATGATGTCGCCGGCCCGGATCGCCTGTTCGGCCCCGCTCCGCAGGCCCCGCTTGATCTTCTCCCGGTTCTGGGGGACCGCATCCAGCAGCTGTTCTGCGCCCTTCATGTAGTTGGCGATGGCCGAGAGCGGCTGGTTGAGCTCGTGGGCGAGCGCCGAGGCCATCTCGCCCATGGCGGTCAGCCGCGAGGTGTGGACCAGCTCCGACTGCAGGTCCTGCAGCCGGCGCTCGGCGGACTCCCGCTCGGAGAGGTCGCGGACGAAGCCGGTGAAATAGGTGTGCGCCACGCCGACCATCTCGCCCACCGAGAGCTCCATGGGAAAGGTCGAGCCGTCCTTGCGCTCGCCCACCACCACGCGGCCGATGCCGATGATCCGGCGCTCGCCGGTCTTGAGGTAGCGCGCCAGGTAGCCGTCATGGGCGGTGCGGTAGGGTTCGGGCATCAGCATCGAGACGTTGCGGCCGACCGCCTCGGCGGCGGTCCAGCCGAATTGCCGCTCGGCCGCGGCGCTGAACGAGCACATGACGCCCTCGCGATCGATGACGATCATGGCGTCCGGCACGGTGTCGAGGATCGAGCGAAGGTGGGCCTCGCGCTCCGTCAGGTCTTCGAGCACCCGCACGGCGTCGCCGCGCCCGAAGCGCCGCGCCCACAAGGCCACGCCGGCGCTGAACGCCAGGAAGAGGACCGCCGCGACCAGGTCGGCGCCGCGCTCCAGCTCGGGTCCGGCGCTCCCCCAGCCCGCCAGCAGGCCAAGGGCGGCCACCGCGAGCGCGGGCGCCGCGCCCCCCAGCAGGGCGCCGGCGATCACCGCGGGCGCGAAGGCCAGGAGGACGGTCCGCTCGTGGAAGACCGGGTGAAGGAGCAGTAGCAGGGCGACGGACATCGCCGCCGCGCCGAGCGCGATGCCATAGGTCGCCCGTCGGCTGCGGACCGTGAGACCTGCGGCTGTCGGCCATGGACCGGCGCGGTTTGGCATCCGCAAGGGATAGGCGTCACCGTGCGCCCGATCAATCGGTGGCTGCGTCACCGGCGAAGTCTCCGGATGGCGGTTGCGGGCCGCCAGTCCGCAGCGCCCCCTAGGTAGCGCTACGGAGGCGACGGCGGCGGCCGGGGCGCTAGGGTGCGCGGCCCTCCTCGGCGTCCGGATTGCGGCGGCGCCCCCGACTTGACGCCGATCAAGGCCGCGGCGCCGGCCCGGCGCCAGGGTCGCACAGCCCAGGAGCCCTCCGATGTCGCCGTCCGACCCCAAGTCCCCGCCCGCCCGGGTGCGCGGCTTCTTCCGCGGCCTGGGCGAGGTGGCGGAATTCCTGAGAGAAGGCGCGCTCGCCGTCCTCGAGGTGGCGCTCGGCCGGTGGCCCCGGCCGTTCGGTGCGCCGCCCCGCAAGCCCAAGGCCCCCAACCAGGGCATGGGACCGCTGAAGAAGATCGCCCCTTTCCCGACCGACGATTGAGCGCCCAATGCGTCACGCGGCTGCCGTGGTCTGTTTCGCGAGGTTCCCCATGGAAGACACCTGTCCGGGCGCGACGCGGGGAATCGGCCGGTGACGGCGCGCGACCCTGCGGAGGGGCGGCGGCGCGCGCGCGAGGCCATGGGCGCCGTGATGGTGCTGGCGGGCTCGCTGGTGCTGTTGTGGCTGGTGTTCATCAGCAACGATCGCTCTGCGCAATCGGAATGGCTGTCCATTCACCTGGGTCTCGCCCTCACCGGCCTGATCTCGGCCGGCGCGCAGGGCCTGGTGTTCGGCGGCCTGGCGGTGCTCTGGGCGGCGCTGAAACGCAAATGACCGCCTGGCCCGAGGGTCTCGTCCCCGGGCCATGATCTGAGTCAAAGCCTGTGGGCGGCTCATCTCCTAGACCTGCGCGCGATCGCTGCCGAGGATTGCCCATGGACTATGCCCGCGCCTTTGAGACCGCTCTCGAGAAGGTCCGCGCCGAGGGGCGTTACCGGGTGTTCGCCGACCTGAAGCGGCATCGCGGGTCGTTCCCGCGGGCCACCTGGACGCGTCCGGACGGGCAGGCGTCCGAGGTGGTGGT
>Ga0105240_10008145_pt1 | contig 15031 bp, 27 predicted proteins | sample KBSC54metaG_FD_80426 | JGI IMG/M metagenome (GOLD analysis project Ga0105240, IMG submission 80426) | Corn rhizosphere microbial communities from Kellogg Biological Station, Michigan, USA - KBS C5-4 metaG | ecosystem: Host-associated > Plants > Roots > Rhizosphere > Soil | place: Michigan, USA... | reverse complement strand
GGCCGCGGCATCACCGAACACGCGAGACATGCGCGCCGCGACATCTTCGTTTTCCGCCGCCATCTTCCCCAACGCCGCCGCAGCCGCAAGCACGGGCGCGGTAATCCCAACCGTCAGCGCCTTGCCGAAATTCTCGATCTTCTTCGCGGCTTGATCGACGCCGCGCGTTGCCTTGTCGAGTTGCTTGGAGAAATCGGTGATGTCCGCCGAGATTTTGACGACGAGCGAACTAGCGGCCATCAGTCATCCTCTTCGATCGGTTGGCTCGGCTCCGGACTCGCAGCATCCTCATAGGCCTTGGCTTCGTCCTCGGCTTCCAAACGCTTGTAGATGATCCACTCTTCCAACTCGCGCGCACTGATGGACTCGAGGAGTTCGGCGACGGTTCGGCCAAGGGCTTCGGCTATGCGGAAGCACCAGCGCCGGTAGCCGTCGCGCCGGAGTTTTTTTCCAGCGCCGTGTTTTCGGCCTTGGACATGCCGTTGATGCGAAGCACGGCCTGCGTCACGATGTCCATCGCTTCGGCCGACTTCTGATTGAGCGCATCCGCATCCGTCTCCTCGAAGACGCGCTCGTTCGTGTCGGGGTCGTAGCACGACGCCACGACGAGCAGCGGATTCAAGGTTGCGTTGTCGATGACTTCGATCTCGTCGCCGTTCTCGTCCTTCTGCTTGACGCTCGAGCGCTTGACGAGCGAGACGCGTTCTGCGGCAGAGAGGCCACGAATGGTGAACGTGCAGTCCCACTGTGGAACGGTGAGGAGTTCCGACTTGATGTCTTTCGCAGCCAGCGCTTTCGCGCGGAGTGGTGACGCCATAAGAGAGGAGGAGGTTGTGAGAGACGTATTAGAGCAGTGAGACGACGCGGAGATCTGCGTCCGAGGAGCCGACGAAGGTCAACTCTTCCCCGATGACTTGCCGCGTCGCGACATCGACGGCTTGCTTGGTCGGCCGCGCCCAGAACGCCAAATCCATCGCCGCGTTCTTGTCGTGGAAGATTTGGATCACCATCAGTGTGCCGTTCTGAATCGCGGCCCAGAAGATCGCCGAGTAGGTCGACTCCCAGTTGCGACCGAGCGTTGCCATGATCGAGCGAATGCCGGGGATCGATTCGTCGTAGCCGTTCGAATCGAAGGTCGTGTCGTCCAGCACCTCGTTGCCGTGCGTGTAGGTGATCGCCTTCGACTTGACGATGGTCGACATCGGCATGTACGTGCCCGAGATCGTCACCGTCCCACGCGCCGAGGTGTTCGTGAACGTGACGATGCCGGTGAGGCGATTGATCACGTAGGGATCGGCAACCGCGTCCACGGCCACGCCGGCGGCTTTCACGGTGATGGTTGCCGTTGGGGACCAGATCTGTTTCGCGGTATTCGCGATCTGGTAGATCTTGTTCGTGGTCAACACGTTGACCGCTTCGTCGGTAAAGGCCGTGGGCGTGCCCCCGACCTTCACCAACCCGAGTTTCCCGGCTGTCGAGGGCATGGCGCGGGCCCCTTATGTCACGGGGAGCGTGACGGTCCCGAACGTGAACGCGCCGGTCGTCTTGCCTTCGATCGAGACGTTCGTCTTGTCGCGGGTCTTCGTGTCGGGCGTGAACTTCGTGAGATTGACCGCGCCCTTCCATCCAAAGCCGGGGGACGTCCCCGCATAGATCACGGCGAGGTAGCCGTTCGGTGCCGTGCCGGCGAGCATCGCGTTCACCATCGCGACCTGGCCGTTGGTATCACCGGAGCGCAATCCGCCCGACAGGGTGAACGACAGCCCGATGATGCCTGTGATCGACTGTTCGTACTCGACGCCGAATTCGTCGTCATTGATCTCGGGCGATTCGGGACCGCCTTGGACGGTGTCGATGCCGGCGATCAGGTTGTAGGAATCATTCGAGTCGTCGGGCGACCAGTAGGCTTTGCATTTACGGCCGGCGGTTGATGGCATTGCAGTTCTCCGAAGGGAAGGGCAGGAAATACGAACGCCCCGTCAGAGCGACGAGGCGTTGGGTCGAACACGGGTGTATGAGCGTTCTTATGCGTCTTCCAACAGGATGTGCGGCTTGAGTGAGACGAGGCGGAGCGAGGGGTCTTCGAGACTCGGACGCGACTTCTCGACCGCGCCGCGCGCGTCGAGCACGACGACATCGTGTCCGGACACCGACAGGCTGTTCCCATCGAGCGCGCCCGCGATCAGGTCGACAACCGAGATCGCGCGCTTGAATCCGGCCGCGCCTGAATTGCTCGCGCTCATTTCGCCGTCGCGGTCCCACACTTGAATGTCAGGGATGAGATCGTGCGCGACTTGTCCGAACGTTGAGGCGTCCGTCTCTTCGCTCTCGCCCACAACGATGAACGGAAAGGCAGCGTCTTCAGGCACCGCGTCGTAGACATCTGAGACGATCGCCATCACGGGTGACGTTGCGCGAATCATCGAGACGAGCCCCGTCTGAAGCGGCAGTGATCCGGTTGCGCTCATACGGGCTTCGCGATCTCCGCAACACTCGCATTGAGCGCCGTCGTGATGTCCGTAATTGCTGTTGCCTTATCCGCTTCAAAGGCGGGGATCAGGAACGGGTGCGCCTTGTGGTGCCGTCGCGGGTCGCCACGTTCAACAACCGGAGCGTACGCCCCACGCCCAACCGTTCGCCTGCGTCCTTTGGCTCGCGCAGCGCCCTTGACGGTTGTGGCTTTCGATCGTCGCGGGAGTGTGCCGATACCAACCTTGACGAACGCAACCAGCCCGTCATTCACATATTCGGCGCGAATCGTGCTCGCCATTTCGCCGGTCTGTTTGGGCGCGCGCGCGGTTGCCTGCACGGCGACGGCCGTCGCATTCTTCTTGATCGCCGCGACCACGCGCGCTTTTGTTTTCGGGTTGGCGAGCTTCAACGCCCGCTGCAACTGCTCGGCGCCGGCGAGCAGCGTCGTCACTTTGGCGCTCATGTCGGCGTGAACTCCGAGCAGTACAAGACCAACTGTTCGTGGCGCTCGAGCGGATCGACGGGAATGTGGATGGCGAAGGAGCGCGCCACACCATTCGACACATACTTGATGCGGTGCTTGGCCGTCACATCCGATCGATAGCGAATCGTCACGATGTGCGACAATTCCGGTTGCAGCTGCTGCGCGGCGACGAACTCTCGCCCTGTGCCCGGCTCGATGCTGGCCCAGACGGTCGCGAGGTCCGCGTAGACGATGGTCTGCCCGCCCGCGCCGTCGTCCGTTTCGTTGCGGGTCTGGATCGTCACGCGCTTGTCAAGAGAACCCGCGCGAATCGGCGCGTACCTCATCGCAACCACGTCCGCTCAAAGCGGCCGAGCAGTGCTGAGAATGCTGCATTCTCGGCCGCCGACTCGCCGATCTGCACGCCGCGGTTTCGGTACAGGTCCTCGACACGCAGCTTCAGTGCGGCGACGAGATCGGGCGGCACGTCGACCGCGTCATCGGCATACCCGACGACGTACGTGATCGCGATGGCGTTCGCTTGCGGAGGGATCAGCGGCCAAATCTTGCCGAAGGCCAGGCTGATTTCGTCACTGACGGGCGTGCTTTCCAACACATAGATGTCCGACGACAACGTTTGCGTCTGGCCGCCGAGGTCAAGGTACTGAATGCTTGTGATCGACTGCACCGGCCCGCGCGACAAGCGAATAACGTCGCCGAACATGTCGGGGCCACCGCCGTACTCCCACCCGTAGCCGGTGATGTACGACGGAAAGCAGGACAATGTCTCGCGCCACGTCTGCGTGATGATACCAACGCCCGCGCGGTTTTCTGCTTCCATCCGCGCCGCAACGATGAGCGACGTAATCAGCGCGTCCTCTGTCGTGCCGTCGACGCGTACATGCAGTTTGGCGTCGTCGAGCGTCAGAGGTTCGACGCTCGGCGGCACCGTGAGAACAAGTCCCACCGAACTACCGGTAGAACAGCACGACGTTGAACTTGCCGGCGGTGAGATCAGCCGTCCCGATGACGATGGCCGGGCTCGTTGCCGCAGTCGTTTTGAGCGAGGTCGCGCCCGTAAATGCCGGGATCACACTCTTCCGGCCCGTCGAGCTCCACGGCGCTCCGGAAATTGCTGCGGCGTTGACGGTGTCGTTCGCAGCGACCGTCTGGACCGCGACGGTCGCTGAGCCGCCCGACGTCGCCGCCGTGACGACTTCGAGCAGCCCGCCGACGACGTACGAGCCGTTGGGAATCGGCCCGTCATTCGATCGCAACGTGATCGTCCCGGCCACGCCGCCGTCGACCGCAAAGTCGTAGCTGCCAAACCACGCCTTGAGGTCCCTGGTTCCTTCAATATTTGCCATGAGAAGAGTCCTCTGCTAGCTGACTTGGACCCAGGCAATCGACCCCGAAACTTGGGTCGTGCCTGAGAGGGCCAGTTCGAGCAGCGCGTTCGCCGCCGTCTGGAAATAGCCCTGATTGTTTGGAGGCAGGACGAGCACGCCGTTGGCCGGGAGTGCCATCGCGCCGGTGAGCGCCGTTCCACTCGCGCCGCTATTGAACGCCAGCGTTTGCGCGGAGGTGTTGACGAGGAAGAGGCCGACCACGCGAACCTTGACGCCCGCGCCTTGTGCGGCAACGAGCGTCCCGGTCGCAGCGAGGTCAATCTTCGCGAATTGAACTTCGCTAAAGCTCGCCATTCGACTACAGTCCGGTCACTTTGCAAATCGTCTGACCGCGACCGATCCACAACGCGACCCGCGCATCGGCGCGCAGCGTCTTCTGTCCCTTGACGAACTGGTCGTTGATGAAGCCGACCGAGACCTCCACATCCTTGCGGAAGTAGAGCTGCACCCACATCGGGTTGAGCGACGCGACGACCGCAGTGCCCTGCGTCAGCGCTTCCGTCTGGACGATCGGAAGGCCCCACGCGCCCTGCTCGCCGACCGCGTACGGAGGACCGAACTGATAGTCACCCTGTGCGTTTTGCGAGAGCCGGAGATTTTGAATGTCCGTCCCGTGCATGAAAATGTGCGTCGGGTTCGCACGGCCCGAGACACGCACCAGTGTGATCGCCTTGAGGATCGCGTTCGCAGCCGGGTCGGCGGCCTTCGCCTGCGTCTGGACGTTCGACGCGTTGGTGAGGCCGGTCAGCGTCGAGCCGGAACCATCGCCGACCATGATCTGCTGATCGATGCGCGCACGAACGCCGAACACAAGGCGGTTGTTGAGCAGCGCGTTCATCCCCGGAACATCATCCAACTGCTCGTCCGTGACCGGGATCTCCGAACCGATCTTCTTGACCGGCGAGGTCCGACGCGTGAACGCGAACGCATCCTCAGCGTAGGTGCCGGCTTCCGCCAACTCTGCGGCGGCCTGCGTGCGGGTCGTCTCTTCCATCGACGGGATCTCGAAGAGATCCGTGCGATCGGCGGGGAAGAGGTCAAGCGCCTGCACCGGCCGGATGATCTTGTCGACGATCACCGTGCCGTTGTCCGTGCGCGGTTGCAGTCCGGCCGACGTCTGCAAGAGCGTCTTGATGCCGTGCTCGCCGAACTGAATGTCGATCCGCGTGCCGAGCGGCGTGCGGCTCCCCTGCCACGACTTCGAGCCGGTCACGAGCTCGCCGAACGACGGGGAGTCGTTGAGGAGCGAGGACGAGCCAATGGGAGTGTCGCGAATGGGGCGCTTCAGGCCCTCGATGCGATTCGCATTCGCGCGCTTCATGTCCTCGAGCATGAGCGTATCGACATCACGCCCGAGAGCTTCGAGTTCGGCCGCGGCGGAACTCAGCTTCTCCTTTGCGCTGTTGGCATCGGGGGCGCCAAGCCCTTCGAGCACTTCTTTCTTGCCGTAGTCCTCGACATTCGAGATGAGCGAGGTGACGTCGGCGAACTTCTTGGACTTGCTTGCGTATTCCTGGCGCTTCTCAGCCAGAAGGGTGGATTCGGCCATGCGACCAGCTCCTTGTCTTGGCTGGTCGCGGCACACGCGGATCGTGCGTGTGAGGCCGGCCAGCTCTGTGGTGAGCACTGGCCGGCCTAGTCATGGCCTTGCCGCTATCGGAGTCATTCGACTCCAAGACGTTTTCCCGTAACGGAACGAAGATGTTCACGAACCCGCATCCTCGGCACCGCCGCGAGACTTGTTCTTTATCAAACACTAAATCCGACTTGACGAGCGATCGCTTAAACGTGCCAAGCACTTGCATCGGCTGATGCGCTGGCTGATCCAACGCGCCGCCGCAGCGATCGCATCGCAACTGAAACGTCATTGCCCGATCGCGCGTCGCACCCGCTGAATCCGCGCCATGAGTAGCGCATCGGATTCGTCGGTCTGCACGATGATCGGCGACATTGGCGTTTCTGCCTGCTTCGCGCCGAGCGTTCTCGTGCCTTTGCCGCCCGGCATCTTGACCGGAGAGACCTCCATCGCGCCGTCAAGCAAGGGGCCGAGCTGCGTCAACAGTCGTCGCGCGCCCTTCGCCTTCCATTCGCCAGTCGGTTGGTCAACCTTGACCTTCCGATATGCGTACGACCACGCTTGGTCCGGCCCCATCGCCTTGACGGTCAGATACGCTTCGCGTCCACGCTGCGTCTCCATGAAGTAGTCGAGATGCGCGACCGCCTTGGCGCCTTCGATCCGAATCACGCCCTTGCCAACTGGCGGCGCATCGGGAAGCCCGGTGCCGGTGAGTTGGTTGATCACGGTATCGTGGCTATAGCTCGAGACGGTCGCCTTCATCCCGTCTGGGATCGACCCCGAGAGCGTTACCTCGCCGTCGTTGTCGACCACGTCAAACGTGGTGATCACCGCGCGGACCTTTCCCTCGTCGGTGATCGACACATCCGACAGCATTTTGAAGCCGTAGCCGTCCGAGTCGGCGGCGGCGGATTTCCGCGCCTCGGCGTACATCCCTTCCAGCGCGGCGATCTTCTCTTCATCCGTGCCGGTCATGTCCTCCGCGGCCGGATCACTCATGCAGCGCGCGACGAACTCGGCGCAGCTTTCGCCATCATTCGGCGTTGGTAGTGACATCAGTCGGTTCAGGGGAAGGAGTGGAAGGGTCAGGCGCGGCGTCATCGGCGGCGCCATCCGGCGTCGGCGGTGATTGCTCGGTCACGCGAACTTGCGAAGCCTGCGGCGGATCGGTCGGCAACTTGACCGCCTCGACCGTCGTCGGACGGTAGTAGACGTAGTGCTCGGTCCGGACGTCGAAGCCGAGCTGGCCCCGCGCCTCGGCGAGCATGATCACGCCCGTGTTGACCAGATTCGATAGCCGATCGGCCTTTTCTTTCTCGTCTTCTCGCAGCGCGCGGACATCAGAAGTGTCGAATTGTGTGCGAAATAGGTCAGTATTGTTCTGAAAGTCCGGCAAAAGCGATCGGTCTAGTTCTTCAGCAAGAATCGCTTGCATGGGCATGATGCAGCCATTCCATGCCTGCTGAATCAGCTCGCGCATCGTGGCGCCGACTTTCGTTTGCTGTAATCCCGTGCCGAATCCAACGACTGCGGCTGGGATGCCCAGGGCCGCGCTCAGGCGCTCCTCGGCGATGTCACGCACTGGACCGACGTCGAACCCCTGAATGTTGTATTGCAGCAGTTGTACGTCGGTCGGCGATCCGAAGACGAGGCCCTGGCCTCGTTTGTCGCCGGTAAAGCTCTGCTGCAAGTAGTCTTTCGTTGCTTGCAGCTTGTCGGCGGGAATTTTCTCGCCGACCTTTGGCGAGACGACGACGCCGATGATTCCGAGATTCCGGAGGACCGATGCTGTGAAATTGGAGGCTTGGTCGTCCACGTAGATCTCTCGCACACTCGCCGCGAGTGGCGTGTAACCAGTGCGGGGATTCTCAGGGTGCAAGCCAAAGCGGAAATGCACGATGTCTCGCGGCGCAACGTCGTACGTCTTGCCGTCGACCTTGTACTCGTAATGGTGAATGAAGTCGTCCGGCCATTGCGGCCCGTACATCGGACGGATGAGCGCACTCGGCACCCACCAGAGTTCCACCACCTCATCCAGTGCGTTCCGCACCTTGAGCCAGTACGCGTTGCCGAACGCGAACTCCATCACTGTCGCCATCCACAGCACACGACCTGTGTAGTACTTGTTCGGATGCGCGATGAGACGGCTCATCTCGTGTCCCCACACGAGCCGCCACTGCTCTTCGATCCGTCGTTCAACGACGGTTGGCGACTCAGGGAACGACCGCATCAACCAGCAGAGCAGCGAGACGAGCAGTGACGATCCGAGTCCGTTCCCGACTTCCGCAGCGTAATTGAACTTCGTGCCGGATGGGACTTGGAAATTCCACGACACGTTAGCCGGCGCGAACGTGACCGCCTTCGCTCCGGTATCACGCCGCACCCTCGTGCGCGGTCGACTCGCCGTCTTCTTCACTTCGTCGGCTTCTCAACAGGCGGCATCGACACAGCGGCGGCAGGAGTCTCAACGACCGCGGGCGGCACGTAGGTATTCAACACCTCGAGTGCGGCGGCGTGTCCATGCTGGACGGTGCTGACGTGTCCCGCTTGGACCGCTTTCTCGATGGCAATCGCAATCAGCTCTGGCGATGCGGCCGCCTTCGCGACTGCAGCCGCCAACAGGTCGCGCATTGGCGTCTGCATTACGCCGCGACCTTTTTGTTGGCAGCAAGCGCCTTCTGCACCGCGCGGTCGTAATAGTCGATCCACGTGAGTGAGTCGGCCGCCATCCCGGAACGCGCGACCTTCAAAATGTTTTGCTGCGCCGCCTTGAGGACGTCGCCGTCGAGCGGTCCGAGGAGGTTCGACAGCGCGCGTTTGATCTCGGGAGCAGCGCGGATCTCCTCAGGCACTTTGAACAAGCCGTCGAAGTCGTCGCGCGACGTGAGCTCGACCGCACGCGCCTCTTGGCGTGCACGATTGTCGAACGCCTCAACTTGCTCTTTGGTTGCCGGTCGCTGCCACTTGCGATTGCCGCACTTCTGGCAATAGATCGGAACATGCCCCTGCGGCGTTAGCGCATCATTGGTGCGCTTGGAATGCGTCTCGCCAGTCGACGGTTCCCATGCCTTGTCTTCGATGTGCCCACAGGTTTTGCAGCAAACCGCGTAACGCGTGTCTGACATGAGTGATTACGTCCTCTGAAGGTCAAAATGTGCAAACTCCCATCCTCCACTCTGTGCTTCGCCGGCTTGGACCGCATCGTTCCGCGCTTCCCACGACAGAATCGCACCCATCGCCGCGTCGATCTTATTGGGGCTGTCCGGGCGTTCTTTGCGGAGAATCCACAACCGCTCGCCCTGCTCGTCCGTCAGGTTGGTATCGAGACGCCGGGCGTTCGCCATGTGTGAGGTGACGACCTCGTTGCCGTCATGCGTGATTTCGCCGGCCTGCATCGCCGTGATGAACGAGCGAAGCGCGTAGGCCATCGGCTTCCGGCGATTCGTCCACCACTCGAGCACACGCGTCTTTCCGTATCGGCCAGCCCACGCCGAGACCCAGCCTTCCCACTTCGGCGGATCGCAATACATACGCAGCACATTGAACCGCTCGAACGCGTCCGAGACGATGCCGTCGACTTCATCGATCGGCACTTCCCACGTCGGCGTTCCGTCATGCATCCAGACGCCCAACGGCCATTGGAATCCGGTTTCAACCTCAGTCGCGATCAACGCCGTCGCATCGTCATACCGGGAGCCGTCGAACCCGAGGGTAATCGCGGCGCCATCCAACACATGCACGTCGGTTCGCGCGAGTTCGCGCCAGCGCGGGATGTCGAACGCGACGCCCGATGCCTGCACGGGACGGTTGAGCCACACCCGCTCGAGATAGGCTTGATCCGCATCGGGCGCTCGGAACTGCTCGGCGATCGTGTCAACGGCGGTCCACTTCCCGATGTACGGACCAGACGCTTCGAGGATCGCCGCGCGCAATCCGTCGTCGGTCTCGAGCTTGTGCTGTGCCGACGCTTCGCGATGGAAGAAGAACAAGCGTGAGCGTTTCGCCTCGGCCGGCTTCTCCGCGATCTCTTGCGCGCGGAGCATGGTCGTTTCGGCAACAGAACCCATTCCGGGCTCCGGCGCGGTCGTCGTCTCCAAGGCCCACGGGTCCGCGATCGGTCGCTTCGACAGGTTCGCGAGCATCACTGTCCACGCACGCTTGAGTGAGTCGAGCGTGAATCGGTGCGTCTCGTCGCCATGCTGGAACGTCGTACGCGCACCGTCGCGTGCGTTGGGCGATGCTGATACCGCCTCCGCCTTTCCGTCACCAGACAACCGGACGATGCGCTCAAGGCCGATGTCGAAGTCCGAGCCGACGCTACACTTCTCGAGGATGCGACGAAGGGCGCCATACGCCAACTCTTCCGTCTGTTCCTCCGTGTACGAAATCATCGGGATGTAGGGGTCGGTCACGGCGCGTGCGACGGGCACGCGAACGCCGCGACTCGTCGTGAACCCAGCGCAGCGAACAGGCCCCTCTGGATGGAGCTCGGCCGCAGCGATCCACGCCGCGAACTCGGTCTTGCTCGATCCCTTCCGGAGTGAGAGCGCGCAGCGTTGGAACCGGCGCTTCCCGGCTTGGACGTTCGGTTCGTTGACGATGACTTGATGCTTCCGGCGCTGCACCGTTTCCGGATAGACCTCGTACATCCGGTAAATCCAGCCGCGCTGCTCGTCATTGAGCGTGACCGGCTCACCGAGCAAATCGCCGGGGCCGTGACAGAGTGAGCTTTCGATGAACTCACAGACCTCGGCGCCCATCGTCGGCCACGGCTCGTCATCGTGTGGCGGGACCATGAGAATGGTCATACGACCTTGAGCACGTCACGCGGATCTTTGCCGGTGACTTCCTTTCGCGTTCGACGCTTCTCCGTTCGGTCAGCGGCCTGCTCGCCTTTCTCGACTTCCCACTGCAACCGGCGTCGATCGATCGGCGAGAGCCCGAACCGCACGCCCTGTTGGCGGATCTCGGCCGCGGCCTGCTGTCGATCCTTTCGGCCTTTGGCCGTCCAGAAGTCCTGGTGCAGCCGCGCCAACATGAACAGCGATTCCTTGTCGGCCATCAGGTATTCATTCGCCATCGGCGACTTCCACACCGATTCCCACCAACGAATGACCATCGCGTGCCATTTCGCCTTGCCGCCAAGCTCCGGCAGGGCAGGCACTTCGGCGCCGGCCGATTCAGCCTCAGTTGGCAGCAACGCCCTGGTTGATTCCCGGTTGCGGCGCTGTCTCAGTCCGGGCGGTTTCGGGAGTGGCGGCATGTACGCTACCGGGCCATCCCAAAAACGGTCAGGTTCCGTACGCAACAAAGTCGTGCTTGCGATGCGGTCTTTGAGGGGTACCCCCTGAAAGAAATCCCCTTTTTCGGACACTCCTTACAACTGGCGTGTCTACCTGACACGCCGTAGCAGCCTGGCGAGGTAGGTTGCTTCGTCGTCATCGCCTTTCGACGAATTGCAGGTGGTACAGCTCGCGCGCCAGTTCGATTCATCCCAGAACAGCGGATCGTCTGCGCCTTGGGGTGGCGTGGCGTGGTCGACGGAGCGAGATGGTTCAATGACTCCGCGCAGTCCGCAGTAATAGCAGAGTGGGTGTCGTCGTAAGAACGCATGGCTTGCGAGGCGCCAGCGATGGCCGTAGCCACGCTGATGAGCCGTGCCGCGGCGCTGATTGGTGACGCGGTTGGCTGTGCGTTGGTGGTCTGGACAGCGGCCAGACTCGACGAGGCGAGGACAGCGAGGCTCAGCGCATGGACGGAGCGGGCGAGTCGGCACATTCTACGCGTGTCGTCCCATAGAGCCGAATATGGTTTCAGTAAACGCGTTCAATGCTGAAGAAGTTGACCTTGGCTTGCCGGGCATGGTGAAGCGAAGCGGCGTTCCACATGGGCACTTGACGACGACCTTTGCGCCTTCGCGCGTCCCGAGCGGCGGCTTTGGCTTGAGCTTCGTGTGACAATCTGGACATTGAATGATCATGCGACGCGGACGACGGGGTGTGGCACGTGACCGGCACACTCACGGTTCGTGCATTGCTCCATCGTGCGACCGAGGAACATCGGGTCTTGGACGTCGAAGCGGAGCGGTGCATCGCAGAGAAAGCAGGGGGCGAAGGCGTCGTTGACGCGGCGATCGGAGACGAGGCCGAGCCAGCCCATTGCGTGCTGCACGTTCCGGCTCGGTCCTCGCATCACGAACTCACTGATCGTGGGGATCACGCCGCGATTGTCTTACGCCGAGCGAGGCATTGCGGGCAGTTCTCGGAGGCGGGAGTCTCGGTTCTCGCGTCCCGACCGCTCAAGAACAGCGTGACCGATTCGGGCGTTACTGCTCGCGTGGCGATGGCGCGGACCAATCGCTTCGCCTCTTTCTTGCGGCGGATGCGTTCGGCCTTGGCGTCAGGCTTCTCGACGCGCACCATGCCCTTTGAGGGCGCTCGGTGCGTGTCGAGCTTGACGCTCTTGGAGGCGAGTGGGCGGAGGAGTTCACACCTGCACTTCGCACAGAGGTTGACCGGAAATGAAAAAGGCGGCTCCGAGATGGAAGCCGCCAGCGACCCACTGCGCGACACTAGTGATTTCACGTCTTGACTATTGCACAACCCGCCGAGAAAGTCGCGCTGTATCTTCCGCTAGCTAGCACTAGTGTCAGGCCGATTCCCTCACCGATCCAAGAATCTCAGCAACAACGTCGGGCTGCGCGGCGAGCAGTCGATCGCAGTACAGCAGGACGTGATCCTTCGGGGCGAGATCGCAGGGCGGAAGGCGTTGCGCGATTTGGTTCACATGCAACCGCACCATGCTCTGACTAATCGAAAGCGAGTGGGCGATCTGTTTGTAGCTCTTGCCCGCTTCGAGATGCAGCAGAACGCTCAGCTTCTTGAGGGATAGAGGCCGAGAGAGCGCGAACGCATTCCGTGTCATCAGGGCTTCCATCCGCTACCGTCTTCTGCCTGATGGCATTTCTGGCAAAGCCATTCAACGTCAAGGGGCTTCGTGTAGTCGGCATGGTGTCCGTGCATATCGCGAGGCGTTGAAACCTTGCCGCCGCATCGCGAACACGTCGAGGGCTTGACGATCTTGCCGCGATAGACGGCAGACCTGAGTGCTGCGCGCGCACGGTCCTTCAAGTCCTTCAGGTCGCGAACCTCGCATTGAGCCTGTGTGCTAGGTGCGTCGAAGCCACCGCGCTCCGTTAGGAACTGTCGGTATCGGTCAGCTACTTCCGGCGAGAGGCCGTTAAAGTTCGGCATTGTTGCCCTGTAAGAGTATGCTAATATAGCACTTATCTATTCTTCCGTCCACGATCTATTTCACGGCGGAAGCATCACGGACAGCTTGGCGTAGAGCGAGCGTAGACGCGAATCATCTTCGCCACGTTCCGCGAGGTACGTTGCAACAGCTAAGACTTCGTGCGCATCATCTCGGGTAATCCCGTGATTCCTTGTCGCCCCGCGAATGAATGCCCTGGCGAACTCCGACGCGGCGCCGAATCCGACGTACATCAGGCCGATGAATACGATGTCGCGATACGTGAAGGAGATCATAGAACCTCGGTGTCGCGCGGTTGGTTCTCTCGCACCGGTGCTCGTTTCTCGAACTCCCACGCATGACCATCGGCTTTCAACGTGGCCCCACACGAGAGACAGAAGGCAGTAGAGAATCCACGGATATTCGCCGCTTCGATGGTTTTGACGCAGCACGAGAACAAGTCGTGGAAGCGGATGGTGGGGGCTTTGACGGTCAGGCTCATGGGGTCGGTTCCTCTGCGGGTGAAACGGTGCTGCGAACTAGGCGCGCCTCTTCCTCTTCGTCCGTTTCTTTTCTCGCCCATGCTTGGATAAACGCGACTTCCTGCCAATCCCGATCCGTGTCTTGCTCTGACGCCCATGCAAACCGCGACGCTTGTTTGATGGAGTATCCGTCACGGTCGAAGTCGTACGAAATCTGAATCGAATCGGCGGCGCGGACGTCTGTGATCCCCACTTCGATCTTTGCCACAGCGCCGTTCTTGGCAACCTCTCCGCGTCGCGGCGGGTACCAAAGGTCCACGCATAGCGTATCGCCAACGAGATACGCTTCTCTCCACGCCATTGTCTCGCGAGCTGCGCATTGTGATTCTCGGATGTCGTCTGTCATGGTTCCTCGGACCTCGGAGTGGGGGAGACGGCGGGCGTATCAGGATCAAAGCCGACCGTTTCGCGGGTCGTGATGCCTTCGCCTTTGAAGATCCACTCAGTCGAATAGCCCGCGACGCGCGCAACGTTGCTCACGTTGTCGTCGCTCATGGTTCCAGTCCTCTCGAAGGAGACGGGCGCGGGAAATACTTGCGAACGGTCTCGGGCTCAAAGCCACCCACGATGTACATGTCCGCGTGGAGCTGCTGCTCGCGGTCAATCTCGGTGACTGGCCCGCCGGCATCGCACCAACCGGTTGAGTAGCCATGCCGAAACGCGTTGCGGGCGACGGTCGCGACGTAGTCAGCGATCTCGGTCCATTCTTGTTCCGTTCGGTCGTCGCTCATGGGGTTTCGTCCGGTGTGCGTGAGGCGGGAGGCTCCTCAGGATAGGATGCGCGAGCGGCGTCGATAGCGTCGCGGAGCGTCAAGGCTCCCTCGGCGTCGGCCCAACCATTGAACACGCCATCGTGGGTATCGCCAATCGCCCAGCGTTCTCCGTCGTCGACAGAGTAACGGGCAACGAGCTTCCCGGCGTACGTGCCTTCGGGCGTCGTCCGTTCGATCCAATCCAGTCGCGCCCTCTCTGCATCCCGTTCGCGTTCCGCATCCGTGAGTAGTGTACGGAGCGCTTCCACGTAATTCCTGACGCGGGCGTACACATCGCTCGCAATTTCGGGCGCCACTTCGAGGCGAAGCGCGTTCAACCCCTTCAGCATTTCTGCGCGGAGGGCTTCAATGTCACTCGCTGGCGCTGCCGTCTCTGATTGTTCGCTCATTTCGGTTCTCAGTAACTCAGTGAGAGAGGGGGAGTCTGTGAAGGGTCAGCGGGCGGTGAGCAATCGGCGCAGCGCGGTTTCCGTCGAGCGTGTCGTGAGCTGTTCGGGCAAGACGCGGAGCACCCGCCAACCCGCGACGGTTGCGGCATTGAGCTT
>Ga0105240_10008143_pt1 | contig 15034 bp, 10 predicted proteins | sample KBSC54metaG_FD_80426 | JGI IMG/M metagenome (GOLD analysis project Ga0105240, IMG submission 80426) | Corn rhizosphere microbial communities from Kellogg Biological Station, Michigan, USA - KBS C5-4 metaG | ecosystem: Host-associated > Plants > Roots > Rhizosphere > Soil | place: Michigan, USA... | reverse complement strand
TTGCGCCCGAGCGCATCACCATCCTGACGGCCGAGGATCGGGGTAACGCCGAGGCTGCGAGCTTCGGCATCCGCTTCATCAAGGAGCGCCTGACTCGCGAGAACTACCGCCGTATCCTCAATCCGCTGCTCGGACGCGGCGACTTCCTGATCAACGTCTCGGTCGAAGTCTCGAGCATCGCGCTCATCAAGCTCTGCTGGGAGAAGGGCGCGATGTACCTCGACACCTGCATCGAGCCCTGGCCCGGTGGCTACACCGACCCGACAGTGGCTGCCGGACGCCGGACCAACTACGCCTTGCGCGAGGAGGCACTCGCCCTGCGGCCCGGCAACGCGCGTGCTCCGACCGCAGTCCTCACGCACGGAGCCAACCCCGGACTCGTGTCCCATTTCCTCAAGCAGGCGCTGCTCAACCTCGCAGCCGACATCCAGGTGGATGCCGGAAGCCCGAGCTCCCGTGCCGACTGGGGTGAGCTCGCGCGTCAGCTCGGCGTCAAGGTCATTCACATCGCCGAGCGCGACACCCAGGTCTCGCGGGTACCGAAGGAGCCCGGTGAGTTCGTCAACACCTGGTCGATCGACGGGTTCGTGAGCGAAGGCTCGCAGCCGAGCGAGATGGGGTGGGGAACCCACGAGCGCAACTTCCCGCGCGACGGCAAGCGGCACGACTTCGGCTGCATGGCCGCCATCTATCTCATGCAGCCCGGCGCCGGCACGCGTGTGCGTACATGGACGCCGCGCGCAGGTCACTTCAACGGCTTCTGTATCACGCACGGCGAGTCGATTTCCATCTCGGATTACCTGACCGTTCGCGACGGCGCGCAGGTGGTGTACCGACCCACTGCGCATTACGCCTATCATCCGTGCGACTCCGCGGTCATGTCCATCCACGAGCTCACGGGCCGCAACTACGTACAGCAGGAGCGCCAGCGCATCCTGATGGACGACATCACGAGCGGCATCGACGAGCTCGGCGTCCTCCTCGCAGGGCACAAGAAGAATGCTTACTGGTACGGGTCGCAGCTCTCCATCGAAGAGGCGCGCAAGCTCGCCCCCTACAACAACGCGACCAGCCTGCAGGTGACCGTTGCCGTGCTCTCAGGCGTCGTATGGGCGATGGAGAATCCCAATTGCGGGCTCGTCGAGCCCGATGAGATCGACTTCCGCCGCAACCTGGAAATCTGCATGCCGTATCTCGGCCCGGTTGTCGGCAGCTACACGGATTGGACGCCGTTGCACGAGCGTGAGCGGCTGTTCCCCGAGGACCTCGACAAGACCGATCCCTGGCAGTTCAAGAACGTGCGCGTGGCGTGGTAGGCGGATCGTAGTCGATCTCTACGATGATCAGCGTGCGGCTGCCTTCCGGGAGCTGCACAGTTACTTCGTCATCCAAGGCTCGACGCAGCAGCGCGCGTCCTAACGGTGAGTCCATGCTGATAAAGTCAGGTTCGCGGTCGAACTCGTCCGGCCCGACGACTCGGTAGCGTGATTGTTGGCCGTCGTCAGTCTCCACGGTCACCCACGCCCCGAAGTACACTCTGTTGCGGTCTGCAGGCGCCTGATCGACTACGACCATGCCATCGAGGCGCTTGCGGAGAAATCGCACGCGCCGATCGATCTCCCGCAACCGGCGTTTACCATAAGTGTATTCGGCGTTCTCGGAGCGGTCCCCCTGAGCGGCTGCTTCCGCCACGGCTTGGGTCACTCTAGGGCGCTCGAGACGCCAGAGTTGCTCCAGCTCCTCGCGCAGGCGCCGCTCTCCTTCGCGCGTGATGTACTTCGAACCCGCCGGAACGGGTGCCCTGAATCGTCCCATGTCGTCGATTTTGTCAAAAGCCGGGTGTTCTGTGGAACCGGTCACGGACGCCGCCGTGCGGCGAATCTACGCTTTCCACCGTGGCCACTAAGTACTACACCCACTTCATGACCAGTGACCAGGCAGCGCCCAGTGCCATGGCCCCAAATGAGTGGAGCGGTGTAGTGGAGCTGCGGCATCCGCTGGAGAGCGGCGGAGGCACGCGCGAGTTGCGATCTCTGCTCGCGCAGAGCTTTGACCTGAATTCCGATGAGATCAAGATTTTGCACTGGGCACGTTTGCATTGAGAGTCGGTATGGGTATCCCCTAGCGGACTTCCTTCCCTTCATCGAAAGTCCGCCTTTCCAGCCCCCGCTCCTCACAGAGCGGGGGCTTTTTTATTGGCGCAAAGTCGGCAGCCTGCCGCTGTGCTCGGCCCCGTCCCTGCGCCGAGCCCTTCGGGCCGGCATTCGCCGTCCAAAATCGCTCCTGCGATTTTGTGCGCGGCCAGCCTAATGACAGGGATTCACGACGCGGCCCAGCGACGGCCCTGGGCCGCTCCTTCAGTTGCTTTCGCACAGTCGGGTCGCCAAACGCCGACAGACGGGGGCTTCCCCGGAATGCCATAATCCGGAGACGATGAAGCCGTCCCATCTCCGCATCAGCTTGGCGGTATGCCTGTGTCTGACCGTCGGCGCTTGCGCGCTGCTGCGTCCGCCGCCGCGATTCGCGCCGGCTGAACCGAAGAAAACCGCTCCTGCCGAGCCAGCGGCGCCGCTTCCGGAGCAGACGGAGCGGTTCGTGCTCGCGCCGGGCCAGGACGTCGTCGGCACCCTCCAGGTCGTCAAGGTGGCAAAGGACGAGACGCTCAGCGACATCGGCAGGCGTTTCAACGTGGGGCTCGGCGAGATGACGCGCGCCAATCCCGATGTCGATCCCTGGTTGCCCAAGCCGGGCACGCGCGTGATCGTACCGACGCAATACGTGCTGCCGGCAGCACCACATCGCGGCATCGTGGTCAACCTTGCGGCGATGCGGCTCTTCTACTTTCCCCCGCACAAGCGCGGCGAGCCGCAGGTCGTCATCACCCACCCGGTCGGGATCGGCCGGCAGGGCTGGAAAACCCCGCAAGGTGTGACCCGCGTCCTGTGGCACGAGAAGGATCCCGTGTGGCACGTGCCGCCTTCCATCATCGCCGAGCACCACCAGGAGGGTGACGAGCTGCCCAAGGTGATGGGTCCCGGCCCTGACAATCCCCTCGGTAGCTTCGCCCTGCACCTCGCCTGGTCCGGGTATCTGATCCACGGAACCAACAAGCCGGTGAGTGTCGGCCTGCGTGTCAGCCACGGGTGCGTCCACCTGTTCCCCGAGGACATCGCCCAGATCTTCAAGATGGTGCCCAATGGCACCGAGGTGCGAGTCGTCAACCAACCGTACGTGTTCGGTTGGAAGGCCGGGCACCTCTACCTGCAATCGGCCGGTCCCCTCGAGGACGATAAACGACCCTGGAAGAAGAAAGCTCGCCCGCTTCTCACCGCCACCCTGACTCGCGATCAGCGCAAGGATCTGAAGCAGCTGGACCAGAAGATCGACTGGGCGCGCGTCGCGCAGCTCGTCGATACCCCGGCCGGCGTGCCGATACCGGTCTCCGGGAGCGGGCAGGGGAGCGACGATGGCGGCAATGGCCTCGAGCAGGTGACCGCCAGCGCGCGCTTGGTGCAGAACACGCTGCCGTCCGGGTCGACCTGGGACGGCAAGTCGGACCTGCCGATGAGCGATGATGATTTCAACAAGATGTTCTCGGGCACGGACCACGGCGCTTCCGGCGCTGCCGCGCCCGCTGCCCCGGCTGCACCCGCGGCGTCGGGCGCCGGCGCTGCGGCGCGGCCCGCCGCCGATCCGGGCCACAGTGCCGCGACCACGCCCGCCGCCGACCCTACCGGCGGGTAATCCCCGAATTGCGGCAGTCCTCCTAACTGCCGTGCCGCTCACCCTCCGCGGCGCCGCCTCAGAGGCTTGCGTCATGAAGAGGTCACCGGGGACCTCGGCGCGTGCCTGGCTGCTGTGGTAGAGTCCGTCGCTACAATAAGAAGACGACGGGGACTCACGTGGCTGAACGGGGTGCGCCAGGCCTTCCGCTCGCGCAAAGCCGGACCGAGCCGGTCATCGCGCGCCTGCCGACCGCAGTGGCTGCCTTCGTCGGTCGGACTCTCAAAGGGCCGGTTCAGCGTCCGGTGACGGTCACGAGCTTCGCCGAATTCCAACAGGTGTTCGGCGGCCTCTGGCAACCATCGACCCTTTCCTACGCAGTCGAGCAGTTCTTCGAGCATGGCGGCGGCCGCGCGATCATCGTGCGTGTCGCCAACGGCGCCCGCCCTCCGACCATCACTCTGCCGGCCGGCACTGGTGTGCTACGCCTGGCGGGAGTCAACCCCGGATCGAGGGAATATCTGCGGGCCTCCATCGACTACGACGGCATTGCCGACGATGACACCGAGCGTTTCAACCTGGTCGTTCAACGGGTCCGCTCCTCGGGCTCGGAGCTGATCGAAGACCAGGAAATCATCCGTCGTGCTTCCCTGCGGCAGGATTCCAGCCGGTACCTCGCCGATCTTCTGGTGCAGTCAGGTCTTGCCCGTACCATCGAGCCGCTGCCGGCGCAGCGTCCGGACCGCTCCACGCCGGGCCCCGGAGGCTCTGCGGTCGGGTATGCATTTTCCAATGCAGATGGTGATGATGGTGGTCCGCTGACCGATTACGACATCATCGGCTCGGCAGCCGCCGGCACCGGCGTGTTTGCGCTCAATGCAGTCGAGGGTTTCAACTTCCTGTGCATACCGCCGCTCTCACGGGAGCATGATCTGCGCCTCAGCGCGCTTCTCGTTGCAGCCCGGTATTGTCGCGAGCGGCATGCGATGCTGATCGTCGACCCGCCGGCATCCTGGACGACGCCGAGAGAGGCCCTCGACGGCATGCGCACGTGGCCGTTTCGCAGTGACAATGCGGTCATGTACTACCCGCGCGTCCAGGCCCTGGACCGGCTGCGCGGGCGTCTCGAAACCTTCGCTCCCTGCGGTGCAGTGGCCGGCATGCTGGCGCGCTCGGATGAGACCTCTCCGTTGTGGTCAACGGTCGGGAGCGGGGAGATGGCGCTGCGTCCGGGCGTGCAGCCGGCTGTACCGGTCGGCGATGCCGATCGCATGCGCCTCGCCCAGGTTGGAATCAACACTCTGTCGGTACCGCGCACGGCTCCGGGAGGCGTGCGCGTGGATGCGCGCACGCTCGCGGCCGGAAGCAGGGGTTTCGCCGACTGGAAGTATCTGGCTGGGCGCCGCCTGGGCCTCTGGGTCGCCGCAAGTGTCGAGCGCGGCACGCGCTGGGTCCTGCTCGAGCAGAACGGACCGGCAACCTGGGCGCGCGCCCGCTCGCTGGTGGACACGTTCCTCGAGGTGTTGGCGGAGCAGGGCGCTTTCGTCGGTGCCGAGGCCGGCGATCGCTATTTCGTCATCTGCGACGAGCGCGTCAATCGCCCGGATACCATCGCCGACGGCCGTCTCAATCTCCTCTTCGGCTTCGCCACCACCCGCTGGGGCGAGTTTGATGCCTGGCTCGTGACCCATCACCCCGCTGCGAGCCGCGTGCGCCCGGTCAGCGTCAATCGGCAGGCGACCTCCCGCCAGCGCGTCGAGTGGGAAATCGAGACGACCATCTTGAAAAAGATGGACTACAAATAGCCCGCCGCGAGTAATCGCGGATAAGTACGTCAGGCGACTTTTAGGCAATAGACCACGGCACGATTCCTGCTCAGCTTGCCGGCATGCCTACAAGAAGCGTGTCGCATACCGCTCGGGGAACCGCCGCCGCCATTGCCTACGTGCTGGCTCCAATGCTGTTGCTCGCGAGCGGCGCCAGTCTGCACGCGCAGGCGCAACCGGTTTCCTCGCCCACCTTCATCGACGCGCAGCGCGCCGAGGCGCATGGCCAGTACGCCCGCGCCGAAGAGCTCTATGGTGAGGCTTACAAAGCCGATCCCGGCAACACGCGGGCGCTGTTCGGCCGCGCCCGCATGCGCTCCTGGCTCGGCCACTTCGATGCGGCGATCGCCGATTATCGCCAAGGCCTGCAGATGGAGCCGCAGAACGCCGAGGCGTTGAGCGGCCTCGGCTGGACTTACGCCTGGAGCCATCACTTCGATGACGCAGTCGAGGTCTTCCAGCATCTCACGCGACTGCAGCCTTACGATCTCGATCCCAAGAAGGGCCTCGCCTACGTGGCGCTCTGGCGCGGGCACCCCAATGACGCCCGCAGCCAGTTCGAGGCACTCGCCAGCCAGGATCCGGAAAACCCGGACTATGCGCTCGCGATCGGTCAGGCCGCCCTCCAGCAGGGCGATCTCGATGTAGCGCAGTCGGCTTTCGAGAAGGCGCTCAAGCTCAAGCCGGGTCTGACCGCCGCCAGCTCCGGGCTCACCGCGGTCGCTCAGGCCCGCGTGCAGAGCAACCCGGCCATCGAGCTGCTCGGCGGACGCAGCGCTTCCGGTGGGGAGAGCCATACCGGACTGCGATTCGCGCAGCTTTCGCTGCAGGTCAATCACGATCTGCGCTTGTGGCTGAGCGATGATCGCGGGGCCGGAGTCGATCTCTTCACGCCCGATCGGCGTCTCCTCAACGCATCGACCGTCACCGCAGGCGCCTTCTACAACTACACGCAGAAGCTCGGCCTGCAAGTCGAGGCCGGTGAGCGGCATCTGCCCGGAGAAACCGACCCGGTCGTGGATGCGGAGCAGGTCTTCTTTTTAGGCGACACCGTGCCCAAGGTCGGATTCTGGTGGACCCATACCCCGATCAACTCGCAGTGGATCGGCTACGGCAGCCTCTATCGGAGGCTCGGCGATCATTTTTCGCTGGAGCCGACAGTTTATTTTGCCTACGACGGCGCTTACCATGAGACGCGCGGCGCACTGCTCGCGACCTACAGCACCTCGCAGCTCGCTCAGTTCGGACTGGGCGTCGCGCTCGGAAGCAAGCAGTCCGCAACTGGAAGCAAGAGCGTCACACGCGTGTTCAGCAACATTTCAGTACCCATCGGCCAGCGATTCACTTTCCTCCTCTACGCCTGGCACGAGACTACGCAGGGCCTGCCGGCGGAGACCGTGCTGGCTGCCGGATTCCAGGCCTATCTCTGATCGTGATGCCGAGCGAGCCCGCCATCGCGGTGCCGCAGCCTGCCATAGAGCTGGCCGCGGCGGTCGACACCGGATCGTGCAGCGCCGTCGTCGTGCAGGTCGCCCCGGCGGAGACCTCCTGGCGCCCGAAGCCGTACCTCTACCTGACCGTGTTGACGCTCTGGGGCGTGGCCGTCGCCTGGTTTCACCCGCAGCTGGCGACCCTGCCGGCGCTCGGCAAGACGCTCTGGGCGAAGGGGGCACTGTGGTTCTTCGTCCTTTTCATCGATATCGCCTGGGGCTACGCAGCCTACAATGTTGGCGTCATCGTGTTCGGCGCCTACTATGCGCGCCGGTCCCGCCGCGTGCCACGGGCGGTGGCCACAGTCAGCGAGCGCCCTGCGGTGGCGCTGCTCTACACGACCTGCAACGATTTCGTCGAATGCTCGGTGCGCTCCTGCATCGAGCAGGACTACCCCGACTACCGCGTCTACATACTCGATGATGGCACCGATCCGGAATGCCGCGCGCGGATCGACCGGTTCGCGGCGGCGCATCCGGGTCGCATTCTGGTGATCAGACGGCCCGATCGCAAGGCATACAAGGCCGGCAATCTCAATCATGCCCTCGCGACGATCGCGCGCGAGCCGTTGTTCGCGCTGGTGGACGCCGACGAGATCCTGCCGCCGCATTTCCTGCAGGCGCTCGTGCCACGACTGTTGTCACAGCCCGACTGCGGCTTCATCCAGGCGACTCACCGCTGCAACCCGCATACCACGAGCTCTCTCGCTCGCGATGTCGGTCCCGGCGTCGATAGCCATTGGCGCTGGTATCACCCGCTGCGCAACGACTACGGCTTCGTCATGTTGCTCGGACACGGGGCGCTCGTCAGGCGCCAGACCTGGTTGGATGCGGGAGGCTTTCCCGAGCTCGTGAGCGAGGATCTCGCTTTTGCCTTGCGCGCGCGCGAAGCGGGCTGGCGCGGGCGCTTCGCCGAGGATGTGGTCTGCTACGAGGAATTTCCCGAGGACGTGCGCGCCTTCCGTGTCCGCCACATGAAATGGACGCGCGGCACGTGCGAGTTCCTCGTCCGGGAAACCGGGCGCCTCCTCCGGTCACGGCGCGTGACCTGGGTCGAGAAGCTCGACATTCTTCTGCCGACCCTCAACCTGCCGCTCTCGTTCCTGTTTTTCCTCTTCGTGCTCGACGCCAATATCGTGCTGACGAGCCTCTATGGTGACATCGCGACCATGACCTGGGTCATCGGCGGGCACCCCTGGCTGGTCCCCGTCCTGCGGCTGGACCCCGCCTTCGAGGTGCTCGACCGTGCCGACCTTTATGTCGTCACCCTGATTGCGCTCGTCTCGCCCGTGCTCTGCTTCGTCATCGACATGGCGCGGCATCCACGGCGCCTCTGGTCCTTCCTCGCTCAGAGCACCGCGCTCTATGGCGCGCTCGGCCCCTTGTCCTCCATCGGCGTAGTGCTGTTCGCATTGACCCGCCGTGCGGTGTTCCACGTCACAGCCGACAAAGGCCGGCCAGAGACCCGAGGGAGCCGCATCGCTGGACGCGTGCGCAGTTCGCTCTTGGAGTTTGCACGCCGCAGCCATCCCGATGACCCCCTGGTGCAGGGTATCGAGCTCATCTGCGGTGCCGTGCTCGTCTCCCTCGCGTGCGCCACCGTCCAGCTTCCATTCCTCGGCCTCGCCTTGGGATACCTCATGTTGCCCATCCTTCACCATGTTCCTTGGGACTGCCGGCCGGTCCGGATGGCGATCCAGCTGCCGCTCGCCCTCATCATCCTCGGGGTCGCACTGGGGAGCCTCTCGCTGATGGGCATTCAGACCGTGTTCTTCGGCTACGGCTTCCATTTCTAGTTGAAGCGCTGGATCGGGGCATCCTGCCCCGCCCAGCGCGCCTCGTGCAAAAAGCGCGGTTTTTTGCCCGAGGCTCCGCCACCTGCGGCGGCGGGGCACCTCCCTGTGCCTGTACTTCATGGGAAAGCCCCAGGGGAGGGCCGAGCAGCGCCGAACATGTATGATTCGCCCTGATGAGCCAGGGCGAAACCGATCCTGCAGCCGACCCGAAAGCCGCGCCCACTGCGGAGGCCGTCACGCCTGGCCGGCATGTGGTCTTCTCACATGGCAAGGAGAGCGGACCCTGGGGACGGAAGATCTCCTCGCTCGCGGAAGTCGCTCGCAGCGAGGGGTACGAGGCGCATTCGGTCGACTACCGAGGCATTGACGACCCCCGTCAGCGCGTCGCGCGACTCGTCGAGTTCTCCAAAGAGCTGAGCGGCGATCTGGTGCTCGTCGGCTCCAGCCTCGGCGGATACGTCGCTCTCGCCTCGGCGTCGCTGCTCCACGCCCGCGGCGTCTTCCTGATGGCGCCCGCCCTCTATATGCCGGGCTTGCCCGAGCTGCGACAGAATCTGCTCGATTGTCCGGCGACGGTGGTGCACGGATGGCGAGACGACGTCATTCCGTTCGACCACAGCGTGCGTTTCGCACAGACGTATCGCGCTGCGCTGCATTTGCTGGAAAGCGATCACAACCTGCACAACCAGATCCGCGTGATCCAGTATCTCTTCGAGTATTTTCTGATTGCGTTAGACCTTCCGGCGCTGGCCTTCGAGTAGCAGTCCCGCGGGATGAACTGGCTGTTGCATCGCGTACTCGCGCTGTGGGTGCGCTACCGGATCCTGCCCGAGGACATCAGCGCCCGACTGCAGAGTCGCACTGCTGCGGTGTGTTACGTCCTCGAGCGGCGCAGTCTCACCGATCTGGCGATCCTGCAGCGCGCATGCGTGCGGCTGAAGCTGCCACGCCCGCGCAAACGGCTCATCGGCGAGTCATCCGACCTGCGCTCCTACTTCTATCTGAGTCGGCCACGCGGCTTCTGGGATGAGCGACTCGACCGCCGGCCGCCGCCCCAGCTCGATCAGATGCTGGCGGCGCTGGACGCCGCCCCCGATTTCGATATCGACTTCGTGCCCGTCGCCGTGTACTGGGGGCGTGCGCCGCAGCGCGAAGGCTCATGGTTCCGCCTATTGCTCGTGGAGAACTGGGCGCTGACCAGCCGCGCCCGCAAGCTCCTGCAGGTCGTCTTCAACGGACGTAATACGCTCGTTGAGCTGGAAGAGCCCATTTCGCTGCGCAGCCTGCTCGGCGATGAGATCGGGCTGTCGGTACGCGGCCGCCGCGTCGCCCGCTCGCTCCGTGCGCTCTATGCGCAGCATCGAGCCGCGCGCATTGGACCCGACCTCTCTCACCGGCGCACCATCGTCACACGCGTATTGCGGACGCACGCCGTGCGCGCCGCCATGGCCCAGGAAATGCGCGAGAAGTCGCTCACCCGCCGGATGGCACTGCTTCAGGCGGCGCGTTACGCGGAAGAGATTGCCGCGAACTACTCTCATGCCTTCGTCCGGTTCCTGGAACGTCTGCTGACCTGGCTCTGGAATCGCCTCTATGACGGCGTCGCCGTCGGACACCTGGAGACCCTCGAACGCGTCGCGCAGGGCAACGAGATCATCTATGTGCCCTGTCATCGCAGTCATATGGACTATCTGTTGTTGTCGTACGTCATCTACGTCAACGGCTATCCCGTGCCGCACATTGCGGCAGGCATCAACCTCAACCTCCCCATCGTCGGCCGGCTGCTGCGCATGGGCGGCGCCTTCTTCATTCGCCGCAAGTTCCGCGGCAACGGCCTCTACACCGTCGTCTTCATGAAATACATCGCTGCCATCATGGCGCGGGGGCACTCCATCGAGTATTTCATCGAAGGCGGCCGCAGCCGCACCGGCCGCCTGCTGCAGCCGAAGACCGGCATGCTCTCCATGACCGTGCGCAGTTTTCTGCGCGACCCGGCTCGGCCGGTGATCTTCCTGCCCGTGTACTTCGGCTACGAGCGCGTCGTCGAAGGCGCGACCTACGTGGGGGAGCTCTCGGGCAAGCCGAAGGAAAAAGAAAGCGTGCTCGGCCTCCTGCGCGCGCTGCGCAAGCTCCGGGAGCGGTTCGGGCAGGTGCATGTCAACCTCGGTGAGCCCGTTGCGCTCGAAGACGTTCTCGACCGCTACGACATGGACTGGCGTACGCGTACGTTCGAAGACGACGTCCGCGTACCGTGGATCGCCGCTGCGGTCGATGAGCTTGCCGAGCGCATCATGCGCAACATCAATGCAGCTGCGGCCGTCACGCCGATCAACCTGCTCGCCATCATTCTGCTCGCGATGCCGCGGCAGGCACTCGCGGAAGCCGACCTGGAGCGCCAGATCGACCTCTATCGCGCGTTGTTGCGCGGGTTTCCCTACAGCGACCGCATCACCATCACCGCCCTCAGCGGCGCCGACATCATCGCCTACGGTGAGGCGATGAAAGTGCTGCAGCGGCAGAAGCACTCCCTGGGAGACGTCGTGCGCATGAGCGATGAGAGCGCGGTGCTCGCGACCTACTTCCGCAACAACGTGCTGCACCTCTTTGCCATGCCCTCTCTGCTGGCATGCGTCTTCTCGAGCAACGCGGAAGCGCGGCACGATGACATTCATCGCCTTGCCTGGCGGATCTATCCCTACATCGCCGCGGAGCTCTTCCTCCCCTGGAGTGAGCACGAGCTGCCCGGTGTAGTCGACGGCGTGCTCGAGTGCCTGCGGCACCATGGTCTCGTTCAGTCCGACGCCCACCGCACCGTCTGGCGCCGGCCACCACCCTCTTCGGGGGAGGCCATGCAGCTCTCGCTGCTGGCGCAGGCCACCATCCAGACTATCGAGCGCTACTATCTGGTCATCGCACAGCTCATTGCCGCCGGCAGCGGCGAGATCACTCAGTCGGTGCTCGAGGAGCGCTGTCAGCTCAACGCGCAGCGCATCGGCATGCTCTATGGCCTGAATTCACCCGAATTCTTCGATCGCACCCTGTTCGAGAACTTCATCGACCTGCTGCGCCGCCGGGGGGTGGTCCGCCAGAGCAGCGCCAACCGGCTGGAGTTCGACGACGTCCTGATGCGTGTCGCTGCCGATGCGCAATTCGTGCTCAGCGAGCAGATCCGCCACAGCATCCTGCAGGTCACCCACGGGTGAAGTCTCAGTCGTCCCAACTCACCTTGCTGCGCATCTGCTTGGTTCTGCGTCGCTTGGTCTTCCCATCCAACCGTCGCTCCCGGGACGCCCGTGTGGGCCGCGTAGCCTTTCGCGCCGTGGGCGCCACCAGCGCGCGGCGTATGAGGTCCGTCAGCCGCTCCAGAGCCTCCCTGCGGTTCCCCTCCTGCGTGCGCTGATTGCGTGCCACGATGAGGAGTGACCCGTCCTCCGTCACCCGTCGTCCCGCGAGCGACCTCAGCCGCTCCTTCACCGCGGGCTGAAGCGACTCAGTACCGGCGAGATCGAACCTGAGCTGTGCGGCCGTCGCCACCTTGTTGACATTCTGGCCGCCCGGTCCCGAGGCGCGCACGAAGGACCATACGAGGTCCTGGTCCGGCAGCGAAATATCCGGTGTGATTTCGACAGGCATGGTGCGAAAGCAAGCCATTGAGCGGCCGTTTCCCGGCGCACGTATTCTCGCATTGACGGGTCTCAGTGGGGCCGTTCCCGTTTCCCGGGGCACCTCCTCTAGCGGTGGCGGATCTCAGGGCGCCGCGAGATCGAAAAAGCCACGACTATGAACTATGCGTTGAGGTCGGGGATGAGCTCGCTCTCGAGCCGCGTGATCTGGTCTTTCAGCATGAGCTTGCGCTTCTTCAGCCGTTTGAGCTGCAGCTCATCCACGTGCACATCGAGCGAGAGACGGGTGATCACCTCATCGAGGTCGCGGTGCTCGATGCGGAGCTGTCGCAGCTTCTCCATGTTGCGGAACAGATCCCGGTCGACGTTGTCTTCGATTTCCGCCATGGCCTAAGAATGGCTAGAGCAGGACCAGCGCGAACATTTCCTCGGACCCCTTGCGCAGGCGGGTCCCAGAGGCCCGCGCGCCGCTATCATACGCTGGCAGGATGCCGGTAGCCTTGAAAAGGCGGTTTCCGGCGCCATTCTGAGAGTCTTGTGGTGCCCGCTGGACGCCGCGTGGTGGCCTTCAGCGCGGCTTGCCGCGGCGCGAGCGCCCGGATCCTCCGGGGTGGCGAGGACCGCCCGAACGCCCTCCCGAGTGGCTTCCGGTGTGCCCTCCGGGGTGACCGTGCGACGCATGGCCAGAGTGCTTGGGCCGCCGCTCTCCGCCACGAAGAGGCCGCCGGCGAGGTCTCGGCGCAAGCTCTCCCTCGGCGAGACCCGCAGCCAGCAGGCCGAATCCGATCGGCGCGGAAGGGATCTTGTGGCCGATGTAGCCCTCGATATCCGGCAGGGACACCGCGAACTCCTCACAGGCAAAGCTGATGGCATCGCCTTCTGCGCCCGCACGCGCGGTGCGCCCGATCCGATGGACGTAATCGGCAGCATCCTGGGGCAGGTCGAAGTTGAAGACGTGGCTGACATCAGGGATGTGCAGTCCACGCGAGGCGACGTCGGTCGCGATCAGCACCGCGAGATCGCCATTATGGAAGTCCCGCAGGAAGCGCAGTCGCTTGGCCTGCGGCACGTCGCCCGAAAGCGCCTGCGCGTGAAACCCATTGGCCTTGAGCGTGCTTTCCAGGCGCTCGGCCATGCGCTTGGTGTTGACGAAGATCATGGTGCGCCGCGCCTCGCTCTGGCGGAGCAGTCCGACGAGCAGCGGCACCTTCTCCTCCATCGAAGGGTAGTACATGATCTGACGCACGCGGTCGACGGTCATCTTGTCCGGCTCGATGCGCACCAGCTCCGGGTTGTTCAGGTGCTCGTAGGCGAGCTCCAGCACGCGATACGAGAGCGTGGCCGAGAACAGCATCGATTGGCGACGCTGCGGTTGCGGCAGGCGGCGCAGGATGTAGCGGATATCCGCGATGAAGCCGAGATCGAACATCCGGTCGGCCTCATCGAGCACCAGGACCTGCACGTGCTTCAGGTCGAAGACATGCTGTTTGTAGTAGTCGATCAGCCGGCCCGGCGTGCCGATGAGCACGTCGATCCCTTCTTCGAGCTGCCGCCGCTGCTTTTCGTAATCGATGCCGCCATAAACGACGGCGTGCACCAGGCCTGTATGCCGGCCCAGAGTCTCGGCATCGTGATGGATTTGCACCGCGAGCTCGCGGGTGGGCGCGACGATGAGTGCGCGGATCGAGGTCGGACCGCGACTCGCCGGAGCCGGGTGCGTGAGCAGGGTGTGGTACAGGGCTACCAGGAACGCGGCAGTCTTGCCCGTGCCGGTTTGTGCCTGTCCGGCAACGTCGCGACCGGATAGGGCGATCGGCAGCGTCTGGGCCTGGATCGGGGTGCAGTGCTCGAATCCGGCATCGCGAATTCCCTGTAGGACGGGCTCGGCGAGGCCGAGGCTATCGAAGGTCGGAGAGTGTGGATCAGTCATCAATAAAGGCTTATATTGTTACACCGATGGGTTGGCGGGCCTTGCAAAATCGGCCCGGAAGCGCTACAAAGCGTATCAAGACGGCGGGCCAACGGCCCCCACCTGCCGGCCACGGGTTCTTCCCAGCAGGCTTTCCTAATAGGCTCAAGCTTCATACTCATTTCACGAGTTAGTGTAACCGTTTGACGGGTGTTTCTGGCACGGACTTTCCCGGTCCCCCGCCCGTTTCCTCAATTCAAAGCCCTTCGCAAGACGAAGAAAGACAACTTTCGCACTCTGTATTCGACGGAGGTTGAACCGCGTGAGCAATCCGCACATCGTGCATACCACGGACGCCACCTTTGCCCAGGACGTCCTCAAGTCCGAAAAACCCGTACTCCTCGATTTCTGGGCGGAGTGGTGCGGTCCCTGCAAGATGATCGCCCCGATCCTGGATGACATCGCCAACGAGTACCAGGACCGGCTCAAGATCGCCAAGCTCAACATCGACGAGAACCCGCACACCCCGCCGAAGTACGGCATCCGCGGAATTCCCACGCTCATCCTCTTCAAGAACGGCACGGTCGAGGCCCAGAAGGTCGGGGCCTTGTCCAAATCGCAGCTGGCGGCCTTCCTGGACAGCAACCTGGACGACGCCGCCGGCGCG
>Ga0105240_10008142_pt1 | contig 15034 bp, 14 predicted proteins | sample KBSC54metaG_FD_80426 | JGI IMG/M metagenome (GOLD analysis project Ga0105240, IMG submission 80426) | Corn rhizosphere microbial communities from Kellogg Biological Station, Michigan, USA - KBS C5-4 metaG | ecosystem: Host-associated > Plants > Roots > Rhizosphere > Soil | place: Michigan, USA... | reverse complement strand
CTCGCGTACTGGTCGAAAGTTGTACTTGTGAGGCCTGTCAATGCGTAAGCGTCGCGATAGAGGAGTTTACCCTCCTTCGCGGCGCGCGCTACGAGCCGCGCAAAACGCTTTCCGACACGGGTGTTCTGCGTCGCATAGAAGTCGCCCCCTTCGGACTGCATTGTGCGTACTCGGCGATCATCTTCTTCGTATGCCTCATAAAATTCGAAGAAGGCATACATGGAGATCAGTTGTAAATCCCACGCGCGTCGCGCCGCAACAATTGGACTTACCTTGAAGCGACGGGCTAGCTGTTGGAAAGGCTCATCGGCGGCACTTGCCGCGTTCCATGCCCCAGCGAGTTCAGTGGCGGGCACGAGAAACTCCGCGGCGACCTTATTGCAGAAGATTTCGATTGCCGTTTGAGTCGGCAGTGTTTCCTCAAGGTTGGATACACCTTCGGCTCCGATCCACAGATGAGAGATCTCATGTGCGAGTGTAAACATCTGCGCAGCTTTCGCGTCTGCGCCATTAACGAAAATCAATGGTGCGTATTCGTCAATGAGTGCGAACCCGCGGAATTCCTTCGGATCGAGCTTCCGATGTGTGTTGTTGCCGACCACGCCGTTAAGTACGGGGAATATGCCTGCCTCTTCGATCGCGGAACGCAGGGAGCGCAGTGCATCGCTCCAGGTCGGAATATTCTGGGCCCAATTTTCCCCGATCCCGAGTTGCTCGCGTATTCCGGCCGCCGCTTCGATCGGGTCGGCATTAATGTCGATGGAGTGGATGAATTTTAATGGGGCAGTATCCGATTCGATTAGATACTCCCGCAGCCACTGTTGGCGGCGCTGCATAGCGTAGACGGTGTCGAGCAAGTCTGGGCTCGGACCGGCGACTACTTGATCATTGACTGTGCGAAAGTCGGGAATCGGTAAGGGCAGGTCCGGTGGCTCCTCGAGAAAGAGCATGCCCAGTGGCGTGTGTGTTGCCTTGGCGAAGCGCTCCAGTTGCTTTAACGTTGGACGAGTTGTGCCCGACTCCCATTCGCCCAACCTAGGGAATTTCAGTTCTACAATATCTGCCGCCAAACCCGAGCGATCACGGGCCCACTCCAGCAGTGCAGGCTTAACGTCGACCCTCGGCATGAGGCGCAAACTCTCTCAGTGTTACGGCAGTATTTGGGAGCCTCAACTCTACCATGGTCTCGACAAACGTTCAGGGTTCGGCGTCCTCACGTATCGAGAGGCATATCGTCCCAATCGTAGGGCAGGCCGACAATCCAATCGAGAGAGTGCCTGCGCAGTTGAATGGCGACTTCCGGAAGTGGAAAGGCAGTCCCGTCGAGGCGCGCTTGGCGAGCAGCCCAATGCAGTCGGTAGTGAAGGTCAGCCTGAACGTAAATTTCCTCGAAGCTACGAAGTCGAGCCGCACGAATTGATGGTCGAGGATCCAGGTCGGGGCGAAAGTGCGAGGCGAGATCGTCTGGACACCCTACAAGAGGGTCTAGGTCGACGAGTCCGAGTGCCCATGCACATCCATATACCGCTTCAGCTTGCCAGGCGGCCCACGCGAGATCTGACTTGGTATAAGTGGTTTTGTGCAGAAATTTCTGCTCTCGAAATGTAAGGTGCTTGTCCAGCTCAACCGCCCCTAGTCGGTTGAACATCTCCTCGCCACTGCACCCGTATCCGACACCAGTCACATAAGAAAGCGCCCACGCACGATAGGCAACGTCTTGAGCGGTCTTGGGGTGAAGTTCCGATGGTTCCTCGATCGCCGGCAGAGATGGGTTGACTGGAGCGCCCATCTGATGCAGTCGAAAGTCGTTTTGTTGTTTAACTTCTAACGCGATCATTGCTTCGTCCGTACCGCACGCCTCACGCGCCTCATTCACATCAGTCAATGTGTACGATCTGAACCTGGGTTGGATACTTCCCAGCTAGCTCGATGACCTGCTGATACTTGAAACCAAGGGAGCCAATGCCTTCTGGAGATAGGTCCCATCCAGCAATTGCGCTCGCAAAATGATCCGGAACCCTTATCATGAAATCATACCAAGAACCGGATTCAAGGGCTCCTAGCTCTGGGCCTGCGCACCCCTTTTGAATTTCCTGCCAAAACTGTGCCACAAAATACACAAACAAATCCTTGGCAAGCTCCTGGTGCGCCTCCACGATTTTGTCCCGATCAGAAAACCATCCGAGGCGCTCAACGCGTGTGCGCCTCGCAACCTGAAGTCCAATGTATGCCGCCACAGCGGGAACGAACACCAGATCTCCCACTAGCAAGTGGTTGAATGACTTCGCTTCCGCTTCTTGCTTTAACCGCTTGAGCTTCTTGTAAAGTTGGATATTTCCACTCCCAACCATGCCACGCTCCATATGCTCAATTGATCGGCTCACAAATGAGCGGACATCATCGGCAGACAACGATGGCATCGGGCGGTCTCGAAACGTCAAGCAGACCGTAAACAGTCGTCGATAGACTAGGAAATCGAGCATCTCAGAGGCGATGTGTTTACTATCTTTGAAGTCCTTCCGTGCAGCCTTCTGGGCGAGGGTAACAATGTGATCGTAATAGATCCCCGCGGGCATCAAAGTAAACGCAACAGTGCTCATTGGACGACCATTTTGCCGAAGCACATAGTCGGACAGAATGATCCATTTGCTAACTTTATGCCTAGAAACAAATGTATCCAGAATTGGGCAAAGCTGACTGAAGGCCGGATCAAGCTTCCTGGCAACAGAGTCGGTGAAAGTTGCCTGGCGACTGTCAGCAGCTTTAGAGGGCATAGTAGATCTCGCCGGAAAGGCTGTTCGGAATGCGGTTAAGAAACTGGATGCACTTCCTGGGGCAAAGTGTGAGTGGCGACGCCGGCGTCTGGTAATCGGTATTGCATCTTTCGCCCAGCGAGCAGTTTGTCGGCCAGACTCATCAGGCACCGGCGTACTTCTCGTATGTACCCATACTGGTTATAGAGAGAAGTGACATCTTTGTCGGAATGGCCCAGGATTCGTTTGACCAGCTTGTCGCCGTTCATCCCCAGCTCTTCGGCAACGCACGTTGCAACAAACTTGCGTATCGCATGAGGGGTCCAATGGCGTGGGTAGCTCCCGGTGTTGGCGCATATCGCGTCCATTCTTCATTACGAGGTGCGAAGACATCCTGTTGAGCCACGGAGCATCGCTGTCTGATTCGGGCCAGTGTTCTCGTGGATCTCGGCGTCTCACTTCACGCGAATGCAGACGGGGCCTGCAGGAACTCACGCGCATCCGCACGGACATCGCGTTCAGTTCATTAGCTGTGCCTGCTGCGCGCGGCTCCGGCGGAACGTGTAATCAGCGATAGCTGACCAGTCCTGCTCTCCCATCCCGGCAATTACCGCTTCCTCCATGCGTGCGCACAGTACCTCCAGCAAGGGTAGTTGATTGCGGGTTCCGCAGCCGGCAGCGACTGCCAGTCTGAGGTCCTTCAGGCCGAGCTCCATCCGGAAGCCCGGTTCAAAATCCCTTTGCAGGATCTTCGCGCTGTAGTTCTCGTAGGTCCGGCTACCGCCGAACTGAGTCTGCAGCATCAGCTCGAAGAATCTCGCCGGCTCCAAACCGTTGTCATGCACGAGTACGGCAGCCTCCGCCATTGTCTCGATAGCCATCGCGATCATCATGTTGCCGGCAATCTTGGCCGCATTGGCCTGCTTCGGATCTTGCCCCAGAACCCAGATCTTTCGGCCAATGAGCTCGAGGAGCGGCCGCACCTTCTCGACCCTCTCCGGGAGGCCGGCGACCATGATACTGAGCTGCGCCTTCTCCGCCACTTCGGGTCGTCCAAACACGGGTGCTGACACGTAGCCCACCCCCGCCGCGTCATGCAAAGTGCGTAATTCGTCCGCGAAATCTACTGAGATCGTCGACGTAACGATGTGAACGACACCGGGCCGAGCGGATAGCAGCACGTCGGACGAGATCAACACGTCGCGGATTGCCGCATCATCGGAGAGCATGGTGACCACAGCATCCGCTTGGAAGGCATCGTGCGGCCTTGCAACCATCGTAAGCCCCTCGATCTGGGCATCGCCAAGCGGGGACCGGTTCCAGAGGCGAACCTGATGGCCGGCGTTGGCGATGTTTTTCGCCATCGCACGCCCCATCCGGCCGAAACCGACGAAACCTACTTCCATCATGACTCTCCTTGATCAAACTGATTGATCACACCGCGTTCGCGCGCTTGGCGAGCGGCGAGCCAACGCAGCACGGGTGCAAGCGCCTCATCGGAGTTCTTCTCGTAGATCAGGCCATGACCGTTGCCGCGTATGCCGTAATCGGGAAGGTGGAGCTGTTCGGCCGCCGCTCCCGCGGTCTTCAGAAAAGTCACAATATCGGGCGCGGCTTCTACGAACCTCGATGTCTCACCGGTCACCACAGCGATAGGCAGGCCCTCCAAGGCCGGAATACGCAGCGTGGAAGGATCGGCGGCCCGCGCGTCCGCAGCCGTTGCCCGCGGCGGGTCGTAGGTGACCGGAGCCGCGGTCAGACCCCACTCCAGCGGACCGAAGCCCGGTGTCTGGCTAAAGGCAGGGCCCATCGGCTCGACGCTCACAATGGCCGCGACCAGGCTTGACCGCCGGTCGGCCAAGAGCCAACCCACTGGACCGGAGGCCGAGTGGGTGATGATGATGGCGGGCCCGATCCTATCCAGGAGCGTGGCAAGCCGGTGCGCGTCCATCGATTGTGACAAGGCGAGATCGGCCGGGATTGGCCCGTAAGCGGCGATAAAGGCGTCCCATCCCGCTTCGTCGTCAGGATCGAATGGCCACCGGGTCACGTCACTGCCCGGCGGCAGGTAAACCTGCTTCGCACGTTCGTAGGAGAAGGGCGGTCCCATCGGTCCAATGATCTCGGAATGATAGGGCGAACGGCCATGGCAGGGTCGGTCAACGACGAGAACCGCATGCCCGGCTTCAATGAAGCGCTGCGCCCAGCCGGGCCGGCCGTCGGGAGTATCGTGCCATTCGGTGCCCTGCAGAGTGCCGCCGTGCACCAGGACAACCGGGTAGGGTTGTGAAACCTGCGCCGGCGCCTCCCAATCGACATACATCGGGCCGTGCTGGAACGTATGGCCGTTCCTGGTCACACGGTCGCCGGGCACCCAAAAATGGCCGCGGCGCGTGGTCCGAACTGGTGTGGTCTCCCAGAACTGGCGCCGAGCGCGCTCAGGCAACTGGGCCGTGACGCGTAACGTCACAGCGGCACTCCGCGGCTGCGCGCTGGCTCGACATCCGTGAAATTCTTTACGTCGGCGAGCACGCGTTTGGTTTCCAACGAGCCGAAGGCGTTGGCCATCGCGACTTCGTTGTGGAACCGACATACCGCGACGGCGATCGTGCCGGCGCCATCGCCGGCCGGAAAAAAAGCATCGATGCCAACCAGGCCGTAAGGGCCCCAGGCTTTCCGCACCAGCGGTAAATGCTCGCGGACGTAGTGGTCACGGTCGAACCGCGTCAAGGCGTTGCCGACGTACGTGACGAACAGCGTCGCTTCGCCGCTTGCTTCGGAACTCGTTGTCATGCCTACTTCTTATTCCGGATCAATTGATCCATAAGTTATGATCGGCCAGGAGACTTGTCAAGGACTTCTGGACCGATCACTTCAGAAATCTGCAGGAGGGAGTTGCGAATGGCGCGAACAGGCCGACCACGCGAGTTCGACAAAGATGCAGCCGTAATGCGAGCCATGCGGCTGTTCTGGGCGCATGGTTACGAAGCAACTTCTCTCTCCGAACTGAAAGCTGCGATGGGCGGCATCTCGTCGGCGAGTTTCTATGCTGCGTTCGGTTCGAAGGAGGCGCTCTTCAGAGAGGTGGTCGGCCGTTATCTGGCGACGCACGGACAGGTCACCGCACCGCTGCGGGATGCTGCGCTTGTTCCACGGGTAGCGATTGAGAGGACGCTGCGCCAGTCAGTCCGCATGCAGACTGATTTTTCGCATCCGCTCGGATGTCTCGTAGCCCTCTCCACTACTTCCTGCTCGGCGGAAAACCGTCATCTGCAAAAGTTGCTGGCCACCCAGCGGGAAAACGATCGCGCCGGTTTCAAGGCTTGTATCGATCGTGCGATTGTATCGGGTGAATTGCCCGCTGAGACCAATGTTGACGTACTGGCGACGCTATTCAGCACCTTCTTGCTGGGCCTGTCGATTCAGGCGCGGGACGGGGTGACTTTCACGTCCCTGGATTCGGCCGTGACCGAGCTGATGCAGATATGGGATTCCATTGCAGGCGTGGCTGTCGGGGACTAAGTCACCGACGCGGCGCGATAGTGGTCTGGGTTTGTTCCTCGAGGGGGAGCTGGGTGTGCGGTCCCTCGGCGCCTGCGCGTTTTGGAGTGCGGAGGGAAGTCGCATCCCTCGCGCTGACCCGATCCGGCTCCGGCAGCGCCTTCCGGTCAATCTTGCCGCTGCTGTTCAGCGGAAACTGCTGAAGAATCACAAAGTCCGTCGGCACCATGTGAACCGGCAGCCGTCGCAACAGCTCGCCACGAAGCTCAGAGGCTGCGAGCTTGGCCCCAGCGTTTGCGGTCAGATAAGCGGCTAACCGTGCCTCCCCGACGGAATCCGGCCGTACCACGGCCACTGCCTCGTGTACGCCCTTCAGGGCGGCCAAGTGAGATTCCACTTCACCTAACTCGATGCGGAACCCGCGTACCTTGACTTGTGAATCGTTGCGACCCCGGTACTCCACGGTTCCGTCGGCGCGCCATAGGCCCAGGTCGCCGCTGCGATACATCCGTGCGCGCTTTGGGCCCATGGGATCCACTACGAATCGCTCGGCGGTCAGATCGGGGCGATTGAGATATCCGCGAGCAACGCCCGCTCCGCCGATATAGATCTCGCCAACAACACCGGTTGGCACCGGCTCACGATTCTCATCCAGAATACAGATCCGTGAATTCGACAGGGCAGTACCGATGACACTGCCACCGTGAGGATCCTGATCGCTGGATCGCACCGGTTGGTAAGTCGCGTAGACCGTGGCCTCGGTCGGCCCATACATGTTGACGATCCGGGTCCGCTGGTTTTCTTCTCGCTCGTACCAGGTATCGAGGGAGCGCAGTTGCAACGCCTCGCCGGCGAGAATGACGGTGTCGAGAGAAAGCGGATGGTCACAGTCGGCTCGAGCGGCGATCAGGCGCCGGAACGCACTGGGAGTCTGACAGAGAACCGAGACCGCCTCGTTCGACAAGAGCATGTGGAGGTCTCTCGGGAATCGGCTCGTGGCATAGGAGACCATGACCAGCCGGGCACCCGAGAGCAGGGCGCCCCACAATTCCACGACCGAGACATCAAACGAGAACGAGTGAAACTGCGCCCAAACACGGGTTGGGTCGACAGGAAACCACTCATGAAAAGCGGTCAGGAATCGAGTCACATTGCGATGCTCGACCATGACACCTTTCGGGACGCCGGTGGATCCCGAGGTGTAGATGACGTAAGCCAGATTCGCGGGCGTCATTTGGACGGGGCTGTCATCCGACTCTTCCCCTGAAATACTCTCCACAGTGCTCCAGTCCACATCGAGAGAGAGTATGGGGAAGTCGATGGGTGGCAATGCCGTGCGCAAGTGCCCCTGCGTCAGCAACAAGACGGGCTCGCAGTCCTCGATCATGTACCGCAGTCGCTCTGCGGGATAGCTCGAGTCGAGGGGGACATAGGCGGCGCCTGCTTTTAGAATTCCCAACAGCCCGATCACCATTTCCAGGCTGCGCTCGACACAAATCGCGATCCGGTCGTCGGGGTGCGCGCCGTGTTTGCGAAGATAGCTCGCAAGCTGACTCGACCGGGTATTGAGTTCTCGATAACTGAGCTGCTGTCCCTTGTAGGTCACCGCGATGGCATCGGGACATGACCTTGCTCGTTGCTCGAACAACTCATGGATCAGTCCAGCACTCGAGTCGAACAGCGCGGCGGAATCATCCATGACTCAGAAGGCCCCGTACAGAAAGGTTGTGGCGCGGCTCATTGCCATAGCACCTAACGTAAATAGAGCGCCGACCACCGCGGCAGTGACCCCATCAAAAGGAAGCCCCACCTTCCCGAGATGCATCGCACGCGCCCAGAGTTGTTGTAACTTGGAGGAGATACCGACGCGCTCTTCTTTTGCCATCGTGCCTGCCCTGGCGGCGGCCGGAGCCGTGTCTTTTTCCTCAGGCGCTACCGGGAAGTCCAGGGCGGGGTGGAACCGCCGCATGAGCTCCAGTGAGTTCGGTAAAAGCATCACAATACCGAACACCAGGGCAATCCATTTGAGCGCATCCCAGGGTGGCCTCACCACGGTCCAGTCGAACTGGTATCCCAAGTGCCCGAGCATCTGAATGCTGTAGGGGGCAACGCCATGCAGCCCCAACATGCTGGCGACGATTGACAGTGCATGGTCAACGGAGTTGGCCCGAAAGAACACCATCCCGAGTATCACCGCGCTGAAGGTCAGCACGAAGCCAACGGGCTTCATGACGCGATCATAACTTGTCTGGTCTTTCCAGAATCGCGGGCGCCACAGTTTCCAAGCCTGGTTGATGGCCAGGTACAGACCATGCAGAAGCCCCCACACGACGAATTGCCACCCGACACCATGCCAGACACCCGAGATGAGCATGGTGATGCCGGTCGGAAGAGCGATGAGCGATACCATCGCCGCTGGAGTCGAATTCTGACCACGGATCAGCGACTGTTTGCGTGCGGCCCGCGCGCGAGTCAAGCGGCGAACCAACGGAATGTAAATGTACCAGGTCAGAAAGCGGGTGAGAGTGACGTGCCACCGGGCCCAGAAATCCACCATGCTGGTGGCCTTCAGCGGCGAGTTGAAATTCATGGGCAGTCGTATGCCGACCATTCGCGCGGTGCCCAGGGCCATGTCCGAATAGCCTGAGAAGTCAAAATACAATTCAAATGTGTAGGCGAGCACACCTGTCCAGGCATCGATCAATGACACGGGCCCCGTGCCGAGATGCAGACTGAACGCTTTGCCAACGAAGGACGCGACGCCTTCGGCGATGACGCATTTCTTGAAGAGTCCGATGGAGAAGAGGCAGAACCCCACCGCAATGTCTGACGTCATTCTCTCCGGCCGGGCATTCCTCAACTGCGGGATGATTTCCCGGTAATGCACGATCGGCCCTGCGACGGTTCTCGGAAAGAAGGTGGTGAACAGCAGGTAATCAACGAAGGTGACTTCCTGTGTCTGTCCCGCGAAGACTTCGCACAGAAACGCGATCTTCTGGAATGTCAGAAACGAGATGCCGAGGGGCAAAGCAGAGGCCGTCAGAATGTGCTGATTCCCCAGAAGGGTGTCGACGGTGCTCAAAAAGAAATCGTGATATTTGAACCAGGCCAGAAAAAGCACATTGGCCGTGATCCCGCATCCGATGAGCAGTGCTCGCTCTCGTGCTCGGGAGGGAGAGACAGAAAGGAAGCGCTTTGCAATCGCGAAGTCCAGGAGAATCGATGGCAAAACGACGACCAGGCTTCTGAAGCTGGCACACGCATAAAACACGATCGAGCATGCGACGAGCCATCCCGCCGCCGCCCGCTCTCTTGTAAGACGCAGCAGCCAATATCCCGCGACGGCCAACGGTAAGAACAGAAACACAAAACTATAGGAGGTGAATGACACGGTCTGCTCTGCCGGTGATAGCTAATCCCGGCAATGTTGTGGCAGGAACCTGTGGCGGGACAATACAGACCAGAAAATAAGCATTGGCCAGGTGAGTTTGTTCTGCCAAAAAGCAATCATTGACACCAGAATCCAAGCATTGACACTGGATTTAGAGAGCCTTCGATCGTGGGTGGTGGCGCTCTCGAATTGACAGGGTCGTGGAGCGCGTGAGAAGGTTTTTATCAGGTGTTTCTGCCATGGAATCTTCGGAGAAGCAATGGAAATGGTCGAGTTACCCAGGTTACGGGAGCTGTTGCGCGATACTTTGCAAATTGGAGGCAAGGCGGATGGCCTGACCGAGAGCAGTCGTTTGTTCGGGGCGCTGCCCGAATTCGACTCGGTCGCCATCATCAGTGTGGTCATGGCCATAGAGCAGGAGTTCGGAGTGACCATCCCGGACCGCGAGCTGTCGGCCGACGTGTTTGAGACGGTAGGCTCGCTCGGCCGTTTTATCTCCCGGAAAGTCGAGTCGACAACTGCTCGGGCTTAGAGTCGGCGCGTGACTCAACAGGAGATCGCGCGGTCATCTTTCGCGAGTCGCTACCAGAATGGGTGGCGATCGCCAGCGCATGAATGTTACGAACTCGCTCGGAATCCGAGCGCTGAGCTGCCCGATAGCTCGCCTGCGCGCTGCGAACTTCTTGCAGATGGGCCTCGATATTCTCCGGCGTGAGTCGGACGCCGAAAGATCCGTCGGTTCCCTCGAAGATACGGCGTAGGACAACCTCTCCCAGCGCACGAGTATAGTGCTCCGGATCTATGAACCACTGCAGTGCGTGACCGTCTGCCGGTACCGGTTCGGTGGAATAGGAGCTATATCCGTAAAAGTCCCAGAGCTCGATGTGCATGCCACGGTGGGCGTACTCAGCCACCAATTGGGTGACCCGTCTCTTCCAATCCTCCAGCACCGGCCATTTCCCCTCCAGGTCAAATATCTCCTGCTCGTCGGCGTGGCTCGGATCGATCACCAAAACGGCCTCGATTTGCCGCTCTCGGCACAGATCCAGAATCGCGCGGATGTGCTTCAAAGGAGCCATGTTGACCTTGGCGCCGGAATAGCGAAAGGAGCTGTTGAAATCGTTCAGCGCGATGAGGGGAAGGGAGCCCACTTCGGAGGGTAGGTTACGAAAGACGCGGTACTCCAACCCGCCTTGCTGGATATCGGAGGAGTTCCCGGCGAGGTTTCCGGAAAGGGAGGTGATACTGTCGATGGAGGTATCGAGGGACAGGCTGGCCTGGAGCAAGTCGTACAGTTGCTGGCGAGCCAGCATCGAATTCAGGCTTCCGTCCAGATTGACTCTCAGGTGCGAATCGTATTCCGGCGTCTTGTCTATGGGGACCACGTCGCGAAAGTCGACTCCTAGGACAATCAACTTCGGAGAATCCTCGGCCGTAAGATGCTGAAGATAACGGTACGCCACGAGCGGTGTGCCGCTTGGAAGTGCCAGGTTGTAAACGGGCCGCAGTTGATCGGGCCATACCGGGCTTTCCGGGTCCAGTCCCACGCCAATCGGGGAGCCGCCGAGTAACACCGTACGTGGATGCGCACGCATCACGTCATAGGTTTTTATCAGGTAGGCCTGCTTTTCCATGGCGGGCTTGCGAGCGTTGAATCCGACATCGCGCGGCATGCCGAAGATCAAGTACGGATCCATCACAAAGTTGAGCAATGCCATCGCGGCCGTCAGCGACACGATCGCGATGACGCAATTCCTCAGGAAGCGTCCCGGCTCCATGATGGGGCATTTCTCCTTGAAACCCATTTCCGCTCGACCTGGCGCCGATGCGGGGCTCAGCCGTCTGATTCAGAAGCGAGCACTATGGCGAAGCCGCAGGTGACGCCGCAAGCCCAGGTGAGAGGGGGCAGGTGTTCCAGATGTAAAAATCCAAGCTTGCAGCACGCTCTCGCTGGCCTATGGCAAAACTTCCATGACGTTCGACGTGGACAGAGGTTGCAACTCCGTCGATCCAGTTGTACCCTGGGATCAAGTGGTACACCGGAGCGACGCCACCGATGGAAATCACCATCGACATCGACAGTCCCGTGCCTCAGTTCGAGCAGCTCATCGAGCAGATCAAGGCTGCGGTCACTGCCGGCGTTCTGAGGCCCGGCGATGCGCTGCCCTCGATTCGCCAGCTTGCTAACGATCTCGAGCTCAATAGCAAGACTGTGGCGAAGGCTTACATGCTGCTGGAGCGGGATTCGATCCTCGAAGCCAAGGGCTACCGCGGTACCTATGTCCATCCCAAGGCCAAAGCGAACTGCAAGTTCAATCTGCAGGAATGGACGCAACGCAAGCTCAGCGAAGTCATCGCCGAATTGCGCGCGGCGGGGGTAACCGATTCTGAAATGCGCAATGCGTTCGCCAGCGCCATCAGCCGGGAACCGCCGGCAAAGTGAGGTGCCATCGTGATTGAAGCCTATGCGTTCCTTGCGATGTTCACTCTCCAGATACTGGCAATGTCGGTTTTGTATCCGGCGTGGTTCCTCAGGTACTTGCGACTGCGGGCAACGAGCATCCCCGCCGAGCGCCTGGCGCAGCTGTACCCGGGTGTCGATCTCAGTCTTGCCCGGGAGCGCGTTCGGACTCAATACCGTGCGCTGAACGCGGGTATCGCAGTGCTCGGCGTGTTGCTGTTGGGCTGGCTGTTCCGCTACATGCGGCGCCCGGACTGGAATGTCGCTCCTGTGGAAGCCCTGGTTGCCGTGTATTCCATGGTGCAGATGTTGTTGCCGCTTTGTCTCGTTGTTTGGCACGGAGTCAGATTCAACAAGGCGCACAAGCGCCCGTTGCCGGAGAGGAAGCGCAAGGCCATGCTTCAACGCCGCGGGCTTTTCGATTTCGTCTCGCCTTTCGTGGTATTTGTTGCCGTATCGAGTTATTTTCTATTCGCGGCGTTTGTGATTTATATCCAACTGCACCCGTTCCGGGGATTTGCCGGGTTCATCAATATCGGCGCCATCACGCTGGTCTACGCACTACAAGCATTCGCCGTGTACGCGACGTTGTACGGCAAAAAGTCCAATCCGTTCGAGACGCACGCGGCTCGTGTGCGCACGATCGGCCTGGCCATAAAATCCTGTGTCTACTCGTGCATCGCCAGCGTCGTGTTTTGTTCACTCAACTTCACGCTCGGGCTGCTGGATTGGCAGCGATGGGAGCCGTTCGCTCTGAGTGTCTTTTTCGTGATCACCGCACTACTGAGTCTCATGGGCATGAGCGCGCCGGCGAGCCCACCGGAAGCGGGCGGCACACGATTCCAACATCGGCCGGTGTAGGGAGCGTGAGTGCCCGGGCATGGATCGCTTGCCGCGCAAATTCACCGTGGGCATACCAATCAGGCTGAAACCAGCCGCGCGGTAATCGTGTCGATTTAACGTTTGCCGGCTTCCGGCGCGCTCATGGGAGCGCTAGCATGGCCTCCAAAGCTTATGCTGCAACGCAGCACCAACGAGACCAAGGTCCTAAAACAAGGGGCTCGAGTTCGGACTCCCAGGATTTTTTCCACTCCGGTGAATCAAATTTGAAATCCCATTGCAACTTTGACTTGTCTTAATACGCTAGAAACGCGCTAATATGTGATGGGAGTCGCGTTTGAACCAGAATAAGCAAAATACCGCAGAGGGTACCCGGGAGCAGGAACAGGCAACTGCGTTTTTCCGCGCAGTCGAGCTGGTTTTGCGGCCGATCTGCCGGATGCTGGTTCGCCGTGGTTTCACTATTCACAACGTCGTCGAGTTGATAAAGCGTGCATTCCTCGCGGCGGCCGCGGATGTCATCAAAGAACAAGGCTTCCCGGTTACGGAGAAGCGCCTAAGTATTTATACGAGTCTGTCACTGGCTGAGGTGGCGCGGCTGCGCGGCGACCTCGCTGCCTCGGTGGACTTGTCCGAAACGAAGCTTGCGAAAATCACACGCCTGTTCACGGCGTGGCACCTCGATCCACGCTTCACCATTCAGTTTGTCGACACGCCCCGCGCGTTGGCCGTGACGGAGCGCGAGGGGCTGCCTTCGTTCCAAGGGTTGGTCCAGGAGTTCGCCAGCGGGCTCGATTACGAGCAACTGCTCGAGGAGCTGTGCCGGATGGGCGCCGTCTCGATCCAACAGGAGACTGGTCTCGTTCATCTCAACGTGCGGGTTTACATCCCGGAGCCGTTCGATCGCACCGATAGCGAGCGGTTCGGGAAGATGCTCTCGGCATACGCCGTCACGATGGACGTGAACAGCAGGAAGAAGGCGCCGGGCCTGGGACGTTTCGACCGCACCGTGAGTGCGGACTTCGCCATCTCTGTTGAAGATGAAGCCGCGTTCCACCTGCTGGTCCGCGAGGACGGGCAGAAAATGCTCGAGAAGTTCGATGCCTGGCTGGCGGCCCGGCCGCGGGTGGCCGAGAACGGTCGTCGCCCGGGTGCCGTGATTTTTTTCTATGTCGATACCGACGTGCAACCCAACACCGGCGCGAGCGCGGTGGACGATGCGGGTCGGGTCAACGAACTCGATAGAACGAATACGACGAGGGGAAGCTCCAGCGACGATGACGCCAATGTCATCGATACGCTGACTTTCCAAATCAGGGGAAAATAATGACGATGTTGAAGGGTAAATTGCGGCAACGCTTGTTGCTGCCGGGGACCGGTGCTTGTGTGATGCTGCTGTGCTCCGCCGTGTCGCAAGCGGGGATTTCCGGTGGCGATCTCATGGTACGGATGGCCGGTATATCCGGCGGCGACCTCGAAGTTCTGGGTGTGGTCGAGACCGTTGATCAGGCGACGTCCACCGTGACGGTGTCGGGTCAGACAGTTCGGCTCGCAGCCAACACCAGGTACGCAGCGTCGCGTGGCTCGCTCGCGAAGGGCGCGCTGGTGGCGGTCTATGGAGCAATCAATTCTGACGGAACGATCGCGGCCTCGGAGGTCAGTGTTCAGTCGCACGAGTATGTGCCGGGCGCGACCACGCTGTATGTACGCGGCATGGTGAAGTCGGTGAACCCCGCGCTCGCGATCGCGAAGGTCGGGAACCTGTCGGTCGACTACAGCTCGAGTCTCTACTCGGGAAGCTCCATCACCGCTGGCTCGGTTGTGGAATTCTCGGGATTGCAGACTTCGTCTTCGACGTTGTATGCGTCGAAGTCGGGTACGGTGCAGGCGCTGGGGATCTCCGGCGGCGACAAGGCGCTGGCGATGTTGGGTATCTCGGGCGGCGATAAGGCGCAGGCGATGTTAGGCATTTCCGGGGGCGACAAGGCGCAGGCGATGTTGGGCATCTCGGGCGGCGACAAGGTCCAGGCGCGGGGTATCTCGGGCGGTGACCGGGTTCAGGCGCGGGGTATCTCGGGCGGTGACCGG
>Ga0105240_10008139_pt1 | contig 15040 bp, 14 predicted proteins | sample KBSC54metaG_FD_80426 | JGI IMG/M metagenome (GOLD analysis project Ga0105240, IMG submission 80426) | Corn rhizosphere microbial communities from Kellogg Biological Station, Michigan, USA - KBS C5-4 metaG | ecosystem: Host-associated > Plants > Roots > Rhizosphere > Soil | place: Michigan, USA... | reverse complement strand
TGGCCGTACTTCAGCTTGTAGGTGCCGAAGCCGAGCGCTCGCCCGAGCAGCTGGTTTCCGAAGCAGATGCCGAAGAACGGCAGCTTGCGGTGCAGCACCTCTTGCAGCAGCTCGACTGGCCCTTGGGTGGCCGCCGGGTCGCCGGGACCGTTCGAGAAGAACACGCCATCAGGGCTTACCGCTAGTACGTCTTCGATACCGGACGTCGACGGCAGCACGTGAACCTCGATGCCGCGCTCGGCCATGCGGTGAGGGGTCATCGCCTTGATGCCGAGGTCGATCGCGGCCACCGTGAACCGCTTCTCGCCCTTTGCGGGGACGACGTACGGCTGGGGTGTCGATACCTCGCCGGCGAGGTCAGCGCCCTCCATCGGGGCCGATTGCTTCACCCGCCGCAGCAACGCCTCGGCGTCGTGCTCGGTGCTCGAGATGCCGACCCGCATGGCGCCGCGCTCGCGCAGGTGGCGGGTGAGCGCGCGGGTGTCGATGCCGCTAATGCCCACAATGCCTTGCGCAGCGAGCTCGTCGTCGAGGCTGCGCTCGGCCCGCCAGTTGGACGGCCTGCGTGCCGGGTCGCGCACGACGTACCCGCTGACCCAGATGCGGCTCGACTCGGGGTCTTCGTCGTTTACGCCGGTGTTGCCGATGTGCGGCGCGGTCATGACGACGACCTGCTTGTGGTAGCTCGGGTCGGTGAGTGTCTCCTGGTAGCCGGTCATGCCGGTGGAGAACACGGCCTCGCCGAAGGTCTCGCCGTGCGCGCCATACGGCTCGCCAGTGAAAGTGCGGCCATCTTCGAGAACTAGCAGCGCCCGGCTCATGCGGGTTTTCCATCGAGCACGGTTGGTGTTCCGCGCAGGAACGTATGGACGACACGCACAGGCAGCTCCCGACCGGCGTAGGGGGTGTTGCGGGATTTGGAGGCAAGCGCCGCGGGGTCGATCGTTCGCCGGGCGGCTGGGTCAATAAGCACCAGATTTGCCGGTGCTTCAACGGAAATCGGCCTGCCCTGGCTCGACAGCCGGCCGATCCGCGCAGGGCCCACCGACATCCGGTCTGCGACACCTGCCCAGTCGAGCAGCCCGGTTTCGACCATTGCCTCGGCAACGACCGAGAGCGCAGTCTCCAGGCCGAGCATGCCGAAGGCGGCGGTCTGCCACTCGGCTTCTTTGTCTTCGAGTGCGTGCGGCGCATGGTCGGTGGCGACAGCGTCGATCGTGCCGTCGGCGAGGCCGGCCCGCACCGCCTCGACGTCGTCGCGGCTGCGCAGCGGCGGATTCACCTTGTAGATGGGGTCGTACGTGGCGGCGAGCTCGTCGGTGAGGAGCAGGTGGTGCGGCGTCACCTCCGCGGTGACGTTGACACCACGCGCCTTCGCCCACCGGATGAGCTCGACCGAGCCCGCGGTAGAGACGTGGCAGATGTGCAGCCGCGAGCCGACGTGTTCGGTGAGCAGGATGTCGCGGGCGATGATCGCCTCTTCGGCGGCGGCCGGCCAGCCCCGTAGGCCGAGCACGCCTGACAGCTCGGATTCGTTCATCTGCGCGTCTTCGGTGAGCCTTGGTTCTTGGGCGTGTTGGGCGATGACGCCGTCGAATGCCTTGACGTATTCGAGCGCCCGGCGCATGAGAAGTGCGTCGGAGACGCACTTGCCGTCGTCCGAGAAAACTCTGACCCGCGCGTGAGAGTCTGCCATCGCGCCGAGCTCGGCGAGTTGCTTGCCCTGCAAGCCGACGCTGACCGCGCCGACGGGGTGGACGTCGCAGTGCCCGGCCTCGCGCCCGGCAAGCCACACCTGCTCGACGACGCCGGCGGAGTCGGCGACCGGATCGGTGTTGGCCATCGCGTGCACCGCGGTGTAACCGCCGAGGGCAGCGGCGAGCGTGCCGGTGTCGACGGTCTCGGCGTCCTCGCGGCCGGGTTCGCGAAGGTGCGTGTGCAAGTCGACGAACCCGGGCAGCGCGATGAGGCCGTCGGCGTCGACGACCTCGGCACCGCTTTTCGACACCCTGGTGCCGATCTCGCGGATCACCCCATCGGCGACGGCGATATCAACCGGCTCGGTGCCGAGGATTCGCGCGCCCTTGACGAGCCAGCCGCTCATCGTCCCTCCCCCGCATCGGTGGCGATCATTTCGCTGAGTTCGCGGGCGGACGGCGGCGCCGCACTACCTAGCGCCGACTCGCTCCCGCCCAGCAGCAGGTAGAGCACAGCCATGCGCACGCTGACGCCGTTCGCGACCTGCTCGACAATGACCGAGCGCACGGAGTCGGCGACTTCGGCAGCGATCTCCATGCCGCGATTCATCGGACCGGGGTGCATCACGATCGCGTGGTCGGGCAGCGTCGCCATGCGGGCTGCGTCGAGGCCGTAGCGGCGGCTGTACTCGCGCGCGTTGGGGAAATACGAGGCGTTCATGCGCTCGCGCTGCACGCGCAGCATCATGACGGCGTCGGTCTTCGGCAGCACGGCGTCGAGGTCGTAGGAGTAGGCACACGGCCAGGCGTCGACGCCAACAGGGAGCAGGGTCGGCGGCGCGACCAGCGTGACTTCGGCGCCAAGCGTCTTGAGCAGCAGGACGTTCGACCGCGCAACGCGGCTGTGCAGCACGTCGCCGACGATGGCGACGCGGCGGGAGTCGAGGTTGCCGAGGTGCCGGCGCATCGTGAACGCGTCGAGCAGCGCCTGGGTCGGGTGCTCGTGCGTGCCGTCGCCCGCGTTGACGACGCTGCCCTTGATCCAGTTGGCAAGCCGGTGAGGTGCGCCGCTCGCCTCGTGTCTGATGACGACGCCATCAGCGCCCATGGCCTCGAGGGTGAGCGCGGTGTCTTTCAGGCTCTCGCCTTTCGAGACGCTCGAGCCTTTGGCCGAGAAGTTGATGACGTCCGCCGATAGCCGCTTGGCCGCAGCCTCGAACGACGTGCGGGTGCGGGTGGAGTCTTCGAAGAACAGGTTGACGACAGTGCGCCCGCGCAGGGTCGGCAGTTTCTTCACCGGACGGTCGGCGAGCCGGGCCAGCTCTGCCGCGGTGTCGAGGATGAGGACGGCGTCGTCACGGCTGAGGTCGCCGGCTGAGATGAGGTGCCTCGTCATCGGTTCGCCTCCTCGGTGTCGGCGGGCCCCAGGAGAACTGCATCACGGCCGTCGATCTCCTCGATCAGCACGGTCACCTGCTCGTGCCGCGAGGTCGGCAGGTTCTTCCCGACGTAGTCGGCCTTGATCGGCAACTCTCGGTGACCGCGGTCGACGAGGACGGCGAGTTGCACCGCGCGCGGACGGCCGAGTTCGCCGAGCGCGTCGAGGGCCGCGCGGATCGTGCGGCCGGAGAACAGCACGTCGTCGACGAGCACCACCAGCTTGTCGTCGACATCGCCGCCGGGCACTTCCGTGCGGGCAAGGGCGCGCGCCGGGCGAAGCCGCAGGTCGTCGCGGTACATGGTGATGTCGAGAGAGCCGGCCAGCACCTCGCGCCCTTCGACCTCGCTCATGCAGGCGGCCAGCCGATGGGCCAGCCCGACGCCGCGCGTCGGGATGCCGAGCAGGACGACGTCCGCCCCGCCTTTGGTTCTTTCGAGGATTTCGTGCGCGATGCGGGTGAGGGCGCGACCCAGATCGGGCGCTTCGAGGACCTCGCGGGCCGATGACCCGGCCGAGGCTGCGGGTGGCTGCGGGCTCGGGTGCGCAGCGGACATCAGCGGACCTCCTTCCCCGCCTCACAGGACGGGTCGTTAAAGGATGTCGAGCGGGTCGAGCGTAGCAGGCCAGCTCCTGAGGCCCGGATTACTCCGAAAGTGTTGACGGAGAGTGACGACGGCCTTATGGTCACAGTGCGTAACGAGCGCGGCTGTGACTCCGGGATGTTTTCGGTCACCATGTCCTCTCGATGCCGATTCGGCGTCGGTCAGGGCATCCCTCGGAGTAGCCAATGGTGAGACCGGCGCCCGGGAACGACGGGGCCCCCACCTCGACGGTCCTGCACCCGCTGTTTCCCGGTCTGCCGCTGTTTCGGCCTCGTGAGGTTCTCGTGAACGACTACGCCAAGGCGCTCGGCGCGCGCTTGCGGCACATCCGCACGCAGCAAGGGTTGTCTCTGCACGGCGTCGAGGAGAAGTCGCGCGGGCGCTGGAAGGCCGTCGTCGTTGGCTCCTACGAGCGCGGCGATCGAGCGGTTACCGTGCAGCGGCTCGCCGAGCTCGCCGACTTCTATGGCGTTCCGGTCGCCGAACTGCTGCCCGACGCGATGCCCGGTGGCGCGAGCGAACCGCCGCCGCGCCTGGTGATCGACCTCGAGCAGCTCGCCGACGTCCCGCCGGAGAAGGCACGTCCGCTGGCGCGGTACGCGGCAACGATCCAGAGCCAGCGGGGCGACTACAACGGCCGGGTGCTCTCGATCCGGCAGGACGATCTGCGGTCACTCGCTGTGATCTACGACGAGTCGCCGAGCCTGCTGACCGAAGAACTCATCTCGTGGGGCGTGCTCAACGCCGAGGCGCGCCGGGCCTTCGACGGCCTGTAGTCGACCTCCGTCCGTTTACGCTGATCGCGTGACGAGGGTGGACGGCGACGCCATATGAGGGTCGCCATTCTGGGCAGCCGTGGCTATCCGAGCACCTACAGCGGTTACGAAACGCTCGTTCGTCATCTGGCACCGGGCCTGCGTGATCGAGGGTTCTCTGTCACCGTCTACTGCCGGGCCACCGACGTACCGCCGCCACCGCGGGCGACGTCCGACGAGATCGACGGCATCTCGCGGATCTGGACGCGAGGGATCGACGGCAAGTCAACCTCCACGCTCTCGCACGGGTTTACGAGCATCCGCGACGCTGCTCGCCGCAGATTCGACGCTGCCCTCGTTCTGAACGTCGCTAATGGTTACTTCCTCCCAACGCTGCGAAGGGCCGGCACACCTATCGCGGTCAACGTGGACGGCATCGAATGGGAGCGCGACAAGTGGAACGGGGTCGGGAAAGCGGTCTTTCGGCGCGGGGCGTCACTCGTTGCGCGGCACGCCGACGAGATCATCGTCGATTCGCGCGCCATCGGCGACTACTGGCAACGCGTCTTCGCCCGGTCGAGCACTTTCATCCCGTACGGCGGCGAGGTCCATACGAACGTCCCCCGCGACCGGCTGGCGGACATCGGCCTTGAGAGCGGAACGTACGTCTTGGTGATCGCCAGGATCGTTCCAGAGAACAACGTCGGGCCATTCTTGGATGCCGTCGAGTTGCTGGACGACGCAACACCGGTCGTCGTCGTCGGGTCGGCGGTTGGACGAAGCGCCCTGGAAACGCGGCTTGCGCGTCTCGCTTCCAGCCGGCCGGGCTTCCACTGGCTGGGGCATGTGAGCGACCAGGAATTGCTGCGCCAGCTGCGCGCGCATTGCGCTGTGTACTGGCACGGGCATTCGGTCGGCGGCACGAATCCCTCGCTTCTCGAGGCGATGGGCTGTGGCGCCCCGATCGTCGCGGTCGACACCGTCTACAACCGCGAGGTGCTCGGCGAGAGTGGCACGCTTGCCGCCGGGATCGGTTCGGTGATCAAACATCAGCTTGAAGCGCAGCTAGCAACGGACGTGGACGACACGCGGCGAGCAGCCGCCGAGCAGGAGCGAGTGGAGGCACATTACCGGTGGTGTCAGGTATACGAGAGATACGGTGAAACGCTCGGGAGACTCATCGATCGAGGGTTGCGTCGCGATCACGCTTAGGACGCTGCCACGGCCAAAGCCTTCTCCACGACCGCCGCCGTACTGTCCCACCGAAAAGCAGCAGCGCGCCGTCGGCCCCGCTCGATGGCGTCCCGGCGCGCGGCGGCATCAGTCAACAGAAACCGCAGAGCTGCCACCCACGCCTCGACATCGGAAGGCTCGGCGAAGGTCGCGGCGTCGCCCGCGATCTCTGGAAGACATGTCGCAGTCGACGCAACGACAGGTAGCCCCGCGGCCATCGCCTCGATGATCGGAATGCCGAATCCCTCGTACCAGGACGGAAACGCCAGTACCGCCGACTCCCGATAGGCCCGCGCCAGCTCTGCGATCGTAACGCGCCCAGCAAACGTGACCGCCCCATCGAGAATCGCCGAGATCTCTTGAACCAACGAAGATCCACCGCGGGGGACGGGCCCAACGACTCGGAGCCTTGCGTCGAGGCCTCCGGTCCGAAGTAGCCGGACGGCGTCCGCCACTACGACGAGGTTCTTGCGGGGCAACACCGTCCCGACGCACAGTACGTCAAGCGCGCCGAGCGAGCCGGAGTCCGACCGGGAAAGCGCCTGGAGCAACGCCGGATCGACAGCGTTGCCCGCCACGAGCACTCGCTCCTCTGGCACTCGATACCGCTCAACCAACACCCGTCTCGCCCATTCGCTCGGCGTCAACACGCACGCCGCCCGTTTTGCGCTCGCCCGAACGCCGACCCTCAAACGGGTTGCGCTCGCCAACCCCAGCCACTCCCGGGCACGCGGGTCCTCGAACGAAAGATCGTGAACGAGGAGCGCAAAACGCGTCCGCGGCACCGGCGGAGCGGTGTATTGAAAGAGCGCCGACTCCGGCTTGAGCCGAGTAAGCAGCCGCGGCAAGTCCATCGCGACGCGCACCATGCTGTTGGCCGACACGACGTGCACTCGGTCGGCAGGCCACCGCGACGGAACGCTCGCTCGCGCACCAGCAGTCACCGCTAGGTGATGCGTGGTGCCGTGAGAGCACAGTTCGGCGACGACATTTCTCATCCACACCTCATTGCCGGTCTTGCCGAGACCGAGGTGGTGCGCATCGATCAGTGCCACTGATCCTCTTCCGCTTCGGCGTACACGCCAATGCCTCAAACTGGGATGCCATGATGGACCCATGGTGGCACGGCATCCGCTACGGGTTGTGATTGTCAACTATGGCTCATGCAGGTACATCGAGAAGCAACTTGAGTCAGGCGTGTTCGACCGGCGCGATGAGGTCGTGCTCGTCGACAACGCCAGCGAGCCCGCATGGTTGTCCGACTTGGCGGCCGCGCACGGCGCGACGTCCATCTTGCTCGAGAGCAACCTCGGTTTCGCGAAGGCAGTGAACATCGCGGTGCGGGCGTCCACGACGCGTTGGCCAATCCTGCTTTTGAATCCAGACATTACTTTGACGGCGAACGACCTACGAGAGATGCTGTCGCACCTCGAGGCGAAAAAGCGCGAGCCGTCGCCGACGGCAGTCGCGCCGTTGCTGGTTGACAGCCGCGACAAGGTGCAGGTCGGGGCGGCGGGCGGTCCACTCACGTTGGGGTCGGTGCTCCGGTACTTCTGGTTCGCCTCCCACATATGGCCAAATGCGCTCGGCGTGTTTCTCACCCGACGACAGCTGACCCGGTGCAGCGACGTTGATTGGTTGTGCATGGCATGCCTCCTCCTGCGTCCGGACGCGTTCGACGATTACGGACCGATCCCTGAGGACGAGCTGGTTTATGGCGAGGATCTAGCGTGGGGAACGGCTGCTACGCAGGCTGGAGCGAGATTCAAACTGCTCCCCCAGTGTCGTGTCGTGCACGAGCGGGGGGGCTCCGGCGGGTCATCCAGATGGATCGGCGCGCTCGAGCGTCTCATTCGTCGGCGTATGTCCATGCCCAAAGCCCGGGCTGCGATAATCGTCCTCCGGAGTGGGCTTGCGGCACGACGCGCTATCGGTCGCAAAGTGACCTAAGCCGCTCGGGGCGCAAGACGACATCCCAGTCCAATACGGAGGCTTCGCATGGTCGACCGGCACCGCGAAGTATGGAACTCGCTCGGATCTTACGACCCCGACTGGGCCGTTCTCAGCGACCCGGAGCACCGATTCCATGGATGGGACGATGACCTAGACCGCTTCTATGCCAGCGGCCGCGACGAGGTTGCGGATGTACTCGAACAGGTCGCAGAAGTCCAGGCAGGCGCTGCACTCGACTGGGGAGCCGGCACAGGGAGGCTTTCTTTCGCCCTCTCAGAACGTTTTCGGGCGGTGACCGCGTACGACCATTCGGAGTCAATGCTCAGCACACTCGAGCAGCGCGCCACAGCCCGAAGCGTGACCAATGTTCGGACAACGTCGGAGTTCGGCGAAATCGCAGATCGGTCGTTCGACCTGGTTCTTTCACTGCTCGTGCTGCAGCATCTGCCGAACCAGGCTGCAGTGACCCGGGCCATTCGTCAAATGTGTGCCGTGACTAGATCAGGCGGCTGGATCGTCGTCGAGATCCCAGCACACGCCGAGACCTTGCGAGCCGTACTACAACCTCGGTACCGGATCTACCGGTTGCTTCGTCTGGCAAGGGTTCCAGCGAAGATGCTGCAGTCCAAGGGGATTTCTGGAATCTCGATGGTGACGGTTGGCTCAAGTCGTGTGAGACAAGCGTTCGAGGCGGGCCATGCGACAGTCCGTCATATGGTATCGGTGCCTCGCCCCGACACGACCTATTCATATGTTCGGTATTTTGCCCAGCGGCTGAGCGAGGGCTAGTGGAATCACGTCTAAGCATCGGTCGGGGACACGACCGGCTGACCTCTGTAGCCTTCTACCTTCCCCAGTTTCACCCCGTTCCGGAGAACGATCGATGGTGGGGTGCGGGGTTTTCCGAGTGGCACAACGTTGTCCGCGCGAAGCCACTATTTCCAGGGCACTACCAACCGCACCTACCAGCTGATCTTGGTTTCTACGACCTTCGCCTCCCAGAGACCTCGCATGCACAAGCTCAACTGGCAAGTGAATACCGGGTGGAGGGCTTTTGCTATTACCACTACTGGTTCCACGGCGAACGGCTGCTCAGCGCACCGCTAGACAGAGTCCTCCAGTCAGGCCAGCCGAGCTTTCCTTTCATGCTGTGCTGGGCGAACGAAAACTGGACGCGTTCCTGGGATGGCGGGGCCACCACCGTACTGATGGAGCAGCGTTACAGTGCTGAAGACGACATAGAGCATGCGCGGTGGCTAGGCGCAGCCTTCCAAGATGACCGCTACATCCGCATCGACGGGCGACCGGCGCTCCTTGTCTATCGTGCACACAGACTGCCGGCGGCGCCCCAGACCGTCGAGCGCTGGCGGCGAGTGTGGGACAGCATGGGGATTGCGCAGCCCTATTTGGCAGCCGTCGAAAGCTTTCCCGACGAGCTTGGTGATCCGGCCGAGCTCGGCTTCGACGGCGTTGTCGCATTCGCTCCACAATGGGCGAGGCTCCAGCTGCGGTTCAAGACAAACCGGGTGCTGCGGATGCTTGCAGAGAGACACGTGATACCCGCGGCGCTTGGCCACAGCTACGCCGACTACACCGCGACCGCGCTCCGGGCCGCTCGGCGACCAAACGATCACTTCGAGCGTGTTGAAACGGTCACGCCCGGATGGGACAACACACCACGGCGACGCAGCGGCGGCCTAGTCCTCTGCCACTCGCGGCCAGCCGAGTATGGCCGATGGGTCGAGTTAGCAAGCGAGCGCGCACTGCTGTCTGATGGTCCCTCGCTAATCATGGTCAATGCATGGAATGAATGGGCCGAGGGCGCCCATCTTGAGCCGGATCGGCGGTACGGTCACGCATACCTTCAGGCGCATCGGCAGGCCGTAGAACGCGTAGAGGCGGCTCGACAGCGCTCGGCCTAACCTGACCGGTACCAAAGCTCGAGGCTGAATCACCAAGAGCTTTTGGCCGTGACAGCAGCACGATCGCGACCACCGCGACGACGCAGCTAAGCGCGACTCGTGTCAAGGTGGCACCGGCGCCTTCGGATCCGGACAGCTCCAACAGGGCGTCCACGAGACATACCAACGTGAAACCCAGGACTGGAACACCCAGGCCACGGCGCCAAACCATCGGCTCCCGGCGACGGAGCAGCAGCAGAAAGACCACGGTCGCGGCGACGTTTCCTGCAATCGAGCCGATGAGTGCGCCTCGAAGGCCGACACCAATGATCAGGACATACGACGTAATTCCGTTCACGAGGATATTCGTTAGGGCGCCGACTGCCGAAAGAGCGTGCCATCCTCGCCCGATAGCCCATCCAACGCCGCAGGCCGAGACAACGTTGGCGAACATTGCAATGCTCAGCAGTTGCGTGGCAACGCCCGCGTCGTGGTAGCCACTCCCAAGCCATAGGCGAAGCAAGACTGGAGCGAGGATCACACAGGTGCCGAAGATCGCCGCTCCTGCGCCGACCACGAAGCGCGACACGGTGTCGTAGAGTCCGAGCGCCCGGTTCGGGAGCCGGGGCCACAGCTCAGCAACGCCAGGCATAAGAAGAACCAACGGGAGCAGCGCAACTCCGCGCATTTGCATGGTTATCGAGCTTCCGACGTCGTATTGCGCGCTAGCCACCGTCGACACGTAGCGCGAAAGGAGCGTTTTGTCGAGCTCAAAATCGATGAGGTTACTAATCTGGCTGAGAAACAACATCGACGAGAGCGCCACGTACCCACGTGCAAAGCGCCAGTTCGGCAGCTTTGGCCTGATCCGCAAGGTCGGGAGCAACCGGCGCATTGCGATGAACTGTGCCGCCGCTGCGATCAGGAAACCGCCCAGAAACCCATCGAAGAATGCCCACACGCCTCGGCCAGCTAACACGCTGATACACGTAACCACTGCTGACGTAACGCCCGCGCCAAGCTGCGCCCAGTTCTGCAGGTCCGACCTCTGTACTCCCGCCAGCGCCCCGAAGTACGTCTCTGTGACGAGTGCCAAAGCAAGAAGAAGGACCACCGCGCGGACGAGCAATACGATGCTCGATATCGAGATTGCCTCTGACCTCGGGAACGCGATGGCTACAAACCCTGGGGCTGCGACCCAACCGGCGAGCGCCAGTACCAACCCTCCGGCCGAGCTGATCGCGACACCTTCCGACACGGCTGCAGCCAGCGATCGAGGATCACCCGCACCATGCGCGACGGCCACTCGACGAATCAGCTCGTTACGAACGCCGAGATCCCCTAACCCGCCAACTGCCATCGCCGAAGCCACCACGGCCCAAACGCCGTACTCCGCCGGGGTGAGCCGGTGCAGTGCCAGGGTCAGTACCAGAAAAGAGAGGGCTGGGCTCAGCAGCGTGCGGGCAGTGCCACTGCGCAAGGCGAGCCGTATGGTCGAGGTACTCGTTCCTAGACTCGGCATTTGGCCCGCCGACCATCCACGACGTCGAACAGATGCCGCTCCAAGCGGTCGATGGAGTCAGACATGGCCCAGTCCCGCTCTACGGTCGCCCGGCCCTGGCGACCCAGGCGCGACCGCAGGCCATCATTCGCCAGGAGCGTATCGATCGCCGCCGCAAGCGCAGAGGCCCCGCCCTCGACCAGCAGCCCTGTTACGCCGTCGACAATGGTTTCTCTCACGCCACCTTCCGCTACGCCCACAACCGGCAGGCCGGCCGCGGCAGCTTCGAGTGGCGCGTAGCCAAATGGCTCCAACCGTGGCGCGTAAACCATGAGTTGCGATTCGCGCAGCGCCGTGGCGAGGTGTTCGTCCGAGATGCCGGCGCGCAATCGCAGGTCGACGTTCTTTCCTTTAGCAGCCGCTTCGCACGCCGCCGCATATGCTGGATCGCTTACGTTTCCGACCCATAACAGCCGGGGTCTCGGCTCCGCTAGCAGGGCGACAGCGTCTATTGCCATCAATACACGCTTCTCTGGGACGATGGCGCCAATGCCGATTACTTGGCGCTGCTTCGCAACATATTCCTGCACCGGATCCAAGCGCTGTAGGTTGATGCCAAGTCGGCAGACACGCGCTTCCAGACCATACGCCCGAAGCACGCTCTCCCGGCTGAAGCGAGAGTTGACGAGTATGCGGTCGAAAGCAGACGCAGCCGAGAGTTCGAAGCGCGCCTGGGAGCGGAGGGCAGCATGCCAACCGACGTACGCGAGGGCGGGGCGCGACAGGGTTTGTCTCGGTCTATGCGCGAGGGGCAGCGTGGGCAGGGCCTCGTAGAGCCAACGGTAGGGCTCTCCCAGGTAAAGCAGGGAGGGAATGTTAACGTTCCGGGCCACGGATGGGGCACGGGTATAACGGCACGCGCCCGCGTACAAGACGTCAAAGTGTCCCTCATTGATCCTGCGAGCTGCCTCCTCACCATGACGTCGGAGAGCGCGGATACGGTCGAGAATCACCGGTGCCGGCGGCGTCGGCGACCAGCGTCGGCCTCGCGACAGCAAACCCAGTGGCAGCGTGTTTACAGGGACAGACGCGGGGAAAGCGGGCTCTTCGTGACGCGCCTCGTTCGGGCAGAAGACTTCAACCTCGTGGCCGCGCTCCAGCAGGTTCTCGACGTGGTCGACAATCTCGAGAATGCCGCCCCCGCTGGGCAGGTTGTGCCATATCGCTACTCTCATGAGTCGAGGAAATCTAGATAGTCATCGACCGATACGGCGGACGGCAGCGCGACAACGTCATAGTGCTCGTCGCCCGGCTGGCGGCGCAGCGTCTCTGAAAGGGCAGGCAACTCGGACCACCGCGGTGCCGAATCGTCAGGCACACGCGGACCGGTGCTGCGATACCAGACAAACTGTTCGTAGCCCAGGCTAGCGAGCACCTCGAATGCCCGTAATGGTTTGGTGTCTGCACGCTCGCACTGGGTTGGGCTCCACTCGAACACCACCGCCCGAGTTGCCCCCAGCAGAAGCTTTGTAGCGCCCGCAACGACTTCGCCGTCAAACCCATCGGTGTCGACCTTGAGCACATCGACACTGGCGATCGTCGCTGAGTGCTCCGCGAGGTTGTCCAACGTCGTGGCGCTCACAAGATGGTCCCCAATGGCACTAGCCGTACCCGAGTGTGTTCGAACGAGTCCGCGCTCGGTCCGCTCTTCGCAACCGAGAACGGCTTGCAAACACTCCACCTGATCGCGGCCTCGGAAGTTAGTGGAGAGGTAATCGAAGAACTCTTCGTCGCCGTCGATACCGACGGCTGCACTCACGGCGTAGGGGCAACGTTGGAAGAGAAGCATCAGCGTGTCGCCGATGGCCGCCCCAACGTCTACCACCACGACAGAACGACCTCGCAGCGCCGCCATCGCGCGCGTGACGTCCACGAGGCAACGGTTGTACTCGGGGTATTGGCGTGCGAAGGCAGGAGAGATATATCCGACGTTTGCGACTGCCCACCGGCCATATACACGCTGCGTCACCGCGCCGTCCCAGCGTCGGTTCATCGTCCGCCAGAACCGATCCCATACTCGGCGCGGGTACTCGTATCGACGCGCCGCGGCCGTGAGCACAAGGAGGTTGTTCGCCGCAGATGCCGGATGCCAGATCGAACGTGCCGGCCTTGTCGGGGCCACGCCCACAGTGCCTTGCCGGAAGTCGTTAACGGAAGTCTCAGTACGCACCCGAGCCTCGCAAGACCGCTCGAAGCGTTTTCCAGAGAATCATGAGATCGAAGGCCGGTGACCAATTCTCGACGTAGTACAAGTCGAGGCGAACGGACTCATCCAAAGGCAGTTCCGAGCGGCCGCTGACCTGCCACAGACCTGTCATCCCCGGCAGCACCAGCAACCGCCGACGAACCTCCGAACCGGCTTGCTCCACGGATTCGGGCAATGGACGCGGTCCGACCAATGACATATCGCCACGCAGGACGTTGAACAGCTGCGGCAACTCATCGATCGAGTAGCGACGTAGCCAGCGCCCGAGTCGGGTGACCCGCCCGTCTGAGGGATCCTTCACGAACATCCCACCAGCGCGGTCGACGTCCGACGCCACGAGCGATGCGAAATGCGCGTCCGCGCCATCGCACATCGTTCGAAACTTCAGTATCGAGAACGGCTTTCCGTTCTTCCCCGACCGTCGCTGCCTGAAGAAGGCTGGGCCTGGGCTGCTCACGCGAATAGCGAGTGCGACAGCGACGAACAACGGGGCGCCCAGTACCAACAGCGTCGCAGCGACGGTACGGTCCAAAGCGGACTTCAGCCACCGCTTCGGTCCGTCGAGGGCGGGCTCCTCGACGTGCAACAGCGGCAGCCCGTCTACCGGCCGGATCAGCACCCGTGGACCTGCCACGTCCGTCAGCGCAGGCGAGACGAGAAGGTCGATGCCAGTCCCCTCCAACTGCCAGGCGAGGTCTCGCAATGCTGCTGCGCTGAAGCCTGTGGATGCGACCGCAACCGTGTCCGCCTGCGTGCGAGCTAGAACTTCGCGCAGGCGGCTTTCGGGGTCGCCGCGCAAGACATCGCGCGCCGACGGCGCCCACGTACCGACTACCTGATAGCCCGTGAAGGCGGAGCGACTGAGCCCCTTTGCCAGGCTGCCGCTCGCGCCGGGCGTTCCGACCACCAGCACGCGATGGACGCAGAGTTCGCGCCGCCTCAGCCTGTGCAGCACGCGTCTAGCCGCATAGCGACCAGCGACCGTGAGCACGAGCCCGATCGGCAAGGCCATCGCCACGAAGCCGCGCGAGAGGGGCAGCTTCCCGACGAAGGTCACGAACGCGACGAGCGCCGTCACGCGAATCGCGGCGTCGGCAACGCGGCGGAACTCCTCCGAGCCCAGGCCGAGCCGCCGGGTGTCGTACGCGTGGCTGAACGCCAAGACGATAAGCCAGAGCGCAGCGAAGATCGCAGCGATCCCGTAGTAGTCGACGCCGTAGAACCCCACACGACCCGCTGGCGCGCCCCAGCGAAGCAACGCCGCGGCGGTGATGCCGCTGAAGAGCAGGCAGGCGTCAAGTGTCGCGAGTGCCAGCGCGTAGCGACGCTGCCATCGCGCCCGCAATGCCGGGCCGGTCGCGACGGGTCGCAGCGTCGTGACGGCACTCCCCCGCGCGTCGGCATTGGGCGTGCTCGTCACATCGGCAGTCACACGTACTGTTTCGGCCATCGAGCCGAAAAGCCTGAGGCCCCAGCGGCCAGGTTGTTAGGCCGATCGGGGGAACAAGTGGGCGCTAGATCGCTTTGCCCGGATTCAGGATGCCGAGGGGGTCTAGTGCTTCCTTGATCGATCGCTGCACAGCCAGACTTGTGGCCCCGATCTCGGACGGGAGCCAATCGCGCTTCAGCACGCCGATTCCGTGCTCTCCGGTGATAGTGCCGCCGAGATCAAGCGCGGCTTGGTAGATAGC
>Ga0105240_10008137_pt1 | contig 15044 bp, 14 predicted proteins | sample KBSC54metaG_FD_80426 | JGI IMG/M metagenome (GOLD analysis project Ga0105240, IMG submission 80426) | Corn rhizosphere microbial communities from Kellogg Biological Station, Michigan, USA - KBS C5-4 metaG | ecosystem: Host-associated > Plants > Roots > Rhizosphere > Soil | place: Michigan, USA... | reverse complement strand
GGCAACCGGAACTGTGAAGTGGTTCAATGACGCGAAGGGTTACGGGTTCATCACGCCCGACGACGGCAGCGAAGACCTCTTCGCGCATTTCTCCGCGATCCAGATGCAGGGCTTCAAGACCCTGAAGGAAGGCCAGAAGGTCTCCTTCGACGTGACGCAGGGCCCCAAGGGCAAGCAGGCGTCCAATATCCAGGCGGCGTAAGACCGCAACACCTAGGGAGCGGGAATTCTGAAAAGCCCCCGCGGCCTCGCGCCGAGGGGGCTTTTTGTATGGGGCGCTACCGGACGCTGCGCTTCAGCTCCGCGTCGATCGCGTCCATGAACTGCTCGGTGGTGAGGAAGGCCTGGTCCGGCCCGATCAGGAGGGCGAGGTCCTTCGTCATCTTCCCGGCTTCCACCGTCTGCACGCACACCTTCTCGAGCGTCTCGGCGAACGCCACCACGTCCGGGGTGCCGTCCATCTTCCCGCGGTAGGAGAGCCCGCGCGTCCACGCGTAGATCGAGGCGATCGGGTTGGTCGAGGTGGGCTTGCCCTGCTGGTGCAGCCGGTAGTGGCGGGTGACCGTCCCGTGGGCGGCCTCGGCTTCCACGGTCTTCCCGTCCGGGGTCGTGAGGACGGAGGTCATGAGGCCCAGCGATCCGTAGCCCTGGGCGACGGTGTCCGACTGGACGTCCCCGTCGTAGTTCTTGCAGGCCCAGAGGTAGCCGCCGCTCCACTTGAGGTTCGAGGCCACCATGTCGTCGATCAGCCGGTGCTCGTAGGTGAGGCCGGCCGCCTCGAACCGGGGCTTGAATTCCCCCTCGAAGATCTCCTCGAAGAGGTTCTTGAAGCGCCCGTCGTAGACCTTGAGGATCGTGTTCTTGCTGGAGAGGTAGACCGGGTACTTCCGGTCGAGCGCGTAGTTGAAGCAGGCGCGCGCGAAGCCGCGGATCGACTCGTCCAGGTTGTACATCGCCATGGAGATGCCCGCGCCCGGCGCCTGGAAGACCTCCTTCTCGACGGGCGCCCCGCCGCCCTTCGGCGTGAAGATCATCTTGAGCGTGCCCGGGCCGTCGAACTTGATCTCGGTCGCGCGGTACTGGTCCCCGAAGCCGTGGCGGGCGACCACGACCGGCTTGTCCCAGTGCGCGACGATGCGCGGGACGTTCCTGCAGATGATCGGCTCGCGGAAGATGGTCCCGTCGAGGATGTTCCGGATGGTCCCGTTGGGGCTGCGCCACATCTGCTTCAGGCCGAACTCCTTCACGCGCCCCTCGTCCGGCGTGATGGTCGCGCACTTCACCGCGACGCCGTGCTTCTTCGTCGCGTTGGCCGAGTCCACGGTCACCTGGTCGTCGGTCTTGTCGCGGTTCTCGACGGACAGGTCGTAGTACTTGAGGTCCACGTCGAGGTAGGGGAGGATCAGCTGCTCGCGGATGCGCTTCCAGATGATGCGCGTCATCTCGTCGCCGTCCATCTCGACGATGGGGTTCTTCACCTTGATCTTGGCCATGGGACTCCTGGAGGGTCTCTTCGGGGAGGGGGAGAGCGGGGAAAGCGCCGCCTGAACGGGCGGCACGATCGAAAATTATAGCAAAGCGACTCTCGGCTCCTTCCATGCCCCGCGTGCTGATCTTCAACAAGCCCTACGGCGCGCTCTGCCAGTTCAGCGCCGAGGGCTCGCGCCCGACGCTCAAGGACTTCATCCCGGTCCCGGACGTCTATCCCGCCGGGCGCCTGGACGCGGACAGCGAGGGCCTGGTGGTGCTCACGGACGACGGCGCCCTGCAGGCGGCCATCGCCGACCCCCGCCACAAGCTCCCCAAGGGCTACTGGGCCCAGGTCGAAGGCACGCCGGACCGGAAGGCCCTCGAGGCGCTGCGGGCCGGCGTGGAGCTCCCCGACGGCCCCACCCGGCCGGCGACGGTCCACGTGATCGGCGAGCCGGCGGGCCTCTGGCCCCGGGTGCCGCCCATCCGGTTTCGCAGGGCGATACCGACCGCCTGGCTGGAGATGGGGCTGCGCGAGGGGAGGAACCGCCAGGTGCGGCGCATGACGGCCCTGGTGGGGCTGCCCACCCTGCGGCTCGTGCGCTACCGGGTGGGGCCGTGGGACGTGCGGGGCATGGCGCCGGGCGAGTGGCGGCAGGTGGCCGTCCCCGCCGCGGCGGCCCTTCGCGGCGGGGACTGAGGACGATCATGCGTCCGCGTGTCAACCCTCGTATAATGCGCGGCGTTAATGTCGGCGACGAGGCTGATTCCAGCGCAGTCGAAGCATTGATACTCCATCCAACACACTACTAGGGAAAACTCCAAGATGAACAAGCTGTCCGCCCTGCTCGCCACCCTCCTCGCCTCCGCCTCGCTCGCCGTCTTCGCGCAAGCGACCCCCGCCAAGCCCGCCACCCCCGCGGAGCCGGCCAAGGCCACCGCGACCTCCGAGCCCATGAAGGACGAGGCGAAGAAGCCCGCCAAGAAGGTGAAGAAGGTCAAGAAGACCAAGAAGGTCAAGAAGGCCGACGACAACATGAAGGGCGGCGACAGCATGAAGTCCGCCGACGCGCCGAAGAAGTAATCCCGGCCGCGTGCCCGAAGGCGGAGCCTCGGCTCCGCCTTTTTCTTTCGGGGGGCTCCTGCCCCGCGAGCGTTCCGCTACCCTTTTCCCATGAAGATCGTGGTCGGCCTGTCCGGAGGCGTCGATTCCGCCGTCGCGGCGCTCCTCCTCAAGCGCGCGGGCCACGAGGTCGTGGGCCTCTTCATGAAAAACTGGGAGGACGACGACGACGACGAGTACTGCTCCACCCGCGAGGACCTCGTCGACGCGGTCTCGGCGGCGGAGACGATCGGGATCGAGGTGGAGGCGGTGAACTTCGCGGCGGAGTACCGCGAGCGCGTCTTCGCGAGCTTCCTCGCCGAGTACCGCGCGGGCCGCACGCCCAACCCGGACGTGCTCTGCAACGCGGAGATCAAGTTCAGGGCCTTCCTCGACCACGCGCTCGCCCTGGGCGCGCAGCGCATCGCGACGGGCCACTACGCCCGCCTCGAGCAGCGCGCCGGCGCGCACGTCCTCCTGAAGGGTCTCGATCCCGCCAAGGACCAGAGCTACTTCCTCCATCGCCTTCGCCAGGAGCAGCTCGCCCGAACGCTCTTTCCCGTGGGGCACCTGCTGAAGAGCGAGGTCCGCCGCATCGCGCGCGAGGCGGGGCTCCCGAACCATGCGAAGCGCGACTCGACCGGGATCTGCTTCATCGGCGAGCGGCCGTTCCGCGCGTTCCTCGCCCGCTACCTTCCCCGCGCGCCCGGGCCCATGGTGACGCCGGAAGGCGAGCGCGTGGGCGAGCACGAGGGGCTGATGTACTACACGCTGGGCCAGCGCCAGGGCCTGGGGATCGGCGGGCGCCGCGACGGAAGCGACGAGCCCTGGTACGTGGCGGGCAAGGACCCGGCGTCGAACACGCTCACGGTGGTCCAGGGCCACGGGCATCCGCGCCTCCTGCGGGGCGCGCTGCACGCCGGGGACGCGAGCTGGATCGCGGGTCCGCCGCCCCCGGCGGGCGCCTACGCCGCGAAGACGCGCTACCGCCAGGCGGATGCCGCGTGCGTGCTCGAGCCGCGCGGCGAACGCGCCTTCGACCTCGCCTTCGAGAGCCCGCAATGGGCGGTCACGCCGGGACAATCGGCCGTGCTCTACGCGGGCGACGTCTGCCTCGGCGGAGGCGTGATCGCCTAGCCGGCGGGCGGTTTCGTCCCGGCGAACGAGGGGCGCGCCTCGAGGCGCTCGGCCCACGCCTTGAGCCTCGCATCCCCGGCCCGCCACGGGAATTCCTTCGGCAGGCGGAACTCGAGCCAGAGGAGCGCGCAGGCGCACGCCAGGTCGCCCAGGGAGGGCGCGGCGCCCCCGAGGTAGGCCTTGCCGCCCAGCCCCCGCGCGACCGCGGCGAGGCCCGAATCCACCTTGTCCGACTGCCGGGCGATCCATGCCGGATCCTGCCGCGCCGGCTCGCGCCGGGTCTCCAGCCGCACGAGGATCCCGGCTTCCGCGATGCCGTCGCCCAGCGCCTCGTCGCGGCGCACCCGCGCGCGCTCCACGCCGGAGGCGGGCAGGAAGCGCGCGCCGGGAAGGCCGTCCAGGTACTCGGTGATGACCGCGGAGTCGTAGAGCGCATCGCCCTCGTCCAGCACCAGGGCCGGGACCTTCACGAGCGGGTTGTGGCGCGGGACGGCCGTCCCGGCGCTCCAGACGTCGTCCTCGACGAAGTCGAACGCGAGCGCCTTCTCGGCGAGGAGCACGCGCACCTTGCGGACGAAGGGACTCGCCTTCGAGCCGATGAGCTTCATGGTTCTCCTCCCCGTATCCACGAGCGCGGCAGTATAGCCGGGGCCTCCGGGGGCCGCGTGATAAAATTTCGCCTCTCCATGCCCTCCGCCCTCACCGCCCTCTCCCCCCTCGACGGGCGCTATGCCGGGAAGACCCGCGCGCTGCAGGAGCATTTCAGCGAGCTCGCCCTCATCCGCGAGCGGGTCGCGGTGGAGGTGCAGTGGCTCCTCGCCCTCGCGGCGGATCGCGCGTTCCCGCCCCTCGCCCCGTTCTCGGATGCGACCGTGGCCGAGCTTCGCGCGGCGGTCTCCGGGTTCGGCGGCGCGGACGCCGAGCGCATCAAGGCGATCGAGGGCACCACCAACCACGACGTGAAGGCGGTGGAGTACTGGCTGCGCGAGCGCTTCGCGGCGAACGCCGAAGTCTCCGCCGCCGCGGAATTCATCCATTTCGCGTGCACGTCGGAGGACATCAACAACCTCGCGCACGCCCGCATGTTCGTGGGCGGGCGGGACCGCGTGCTCCTTCCCGCGATCGATCGCATCGTCGAGCGCGTGGACGCCCTCGCCCGCGCGCACGCCGGCCTCGCGATGCTCTCCCGTACCCACGGCCAGCCGGCCACGCCCACGACGCTCGGCAAGGAGATGGCGAACGTCGCCTGGCGCCTCAAGCGCGCCCGCGAGCGCCTGGCCGCCGTGCGCATGCTGGGGAAGGCGAACGGCGCCACCGGCAACTTCAACGCCCACGTGGCGGCCGCGCCCGCGACGGACTGGCCCGCGTTCTCGAAGCGATTCGTGGAGAGCCTGGGCGTCGACTACAACCCGCTCACCATCCAGATCGAGCCGCACGACGCGCTCGCGGAGGCCTTCGACGCCACGGCGCGCCTCAACACCATCCTCGTGGACCTGGACCGCGACGTCTGGGGCTACATCGCGCTCGGCTACTTCACGCAGAAGGTGAAGGCGGGCGAGGTCGGCTCGTCCACGATGCCGCACAAGGTGAACCCGATCGACTTCGAGAATTCGGAAGGGAACCTGGGCCTCGCCAACGCGATGCTGCGCCACCTCGCGGAAAAGCTCCCCATCTCGCGCTGGCAGCGCGACCTCACGGATTCCACGGTGCTCCGGAACATGGGCGTCGCCTTCGGCTACTGCCTCGTGGGCTACGACGCGTGCCTGCGCGGGCTGGAGAAGCTCGAGGCGAATCCGCGGCGGATCCGGGAGGACCTGGAGCAGAGCTGGGACGTGCTCGCCGAGGCGGTGCAGACCGTCATGCGCGCGCACCGGATCGCCGGCTCCTACGAGAAGCTGAAGGAGCTCACGCGCGGCAAGGGCGGCATCACGAAGGACGAGCTCCACGCGTTCATCCGCTCGCTCCCGATCCCCGAGGAGGCGCGCGACCGCCTCCTCGCGCTCACGCCCGCCACGTACACCGGGCTTGCCGAGCGCCTCGCGCGCGGCGCCTGAGCCGGCTTCAGCCTTCCGGCGTCGAGAGCGCGACGCCCAGGCGCGCGCGGCGCGTGAGCCACGGGCTCGGGCGATAGCGCGGATCGCCGTAGAACGCGAGGAGTCCCTGCAGGAGCGCCAGGATCCGCGCGGGCCCGAGGGCGTCCCCCATCGCGAGCGGCCCCTGCCGGTAGCCCAGCCCCAGCGTCACGGCCCGGTCGATGTCCTCGGGCGTGGCGATCGCCTGCTGCGCGATGTCGCACGCGACGTTCACCACCTGCGCCACGACCCGCGGCGCGATGAATCCGGGGCTGTCGTGGATGACGGAAACCGGGACGCCGTCGGCGGCGAGGAGGCCGTGCGCCGCGTCTCGGACCGCCGGATCGGTGATGGGCGTGGTCATGAGCGTGCGGCGGGTGGCGAGGCCGAACTCGCCGTCGATCGCGACCGAGCGCCGCGGATCCACGCCTTCGGCCAGCGCCGCCGTCGTGGCGTCCGAATCCCGGGGCGCCAGGAGGCAGATCGCGTCCGCCGCCGGGCGCGCCGCCGCGTCCACGTGCGCGCCCAGCTTCGCGACGAGCGCTTCCAGGGCCGGGCGCGCGGGAGCCGCCCGGGACACCCACACCTTCGCCTCGGGCGGCGCGGGAGGCGGCGGGGCAGCGGCCGGCACCCGCTTCATGCCGTCCTCGTACGCGTAGAAGCCGCGGCCGCTCTTGCGGCCCAACAGGCCGGCGAGCTTGCGCTGCAGGAGGAGCGGCGAGGGGCGGAAGCGCGGCTCCTCGTGGAACTGGTGATAGATCGATTCCATCACCGGCTGCGACACGTCGAGGCCCGTGAGGTCGAGGAGCTCGAAGGGGCCCATGCGGAAGCCCGCCGCCTCGCGGAGCACCTCGTCGATCGTGCGGAAATCCGCGATCCCCTCGGAATGGATCCGCAGCGCCTCGGTCCCGTACGCGCGGCCCGCGTGGTTCACGAGGAAGCCCGGCGTGTCCTTCGCGCGCACCGGCACGTGCCCGAACGCGCGCGCGATTTCCGTGAGGCGCTCCGCCACCGAGGGGTCGCTCCGCACGCCCTCGATCACCTCGACGATCTTCATGAGGGGGACGGGGCTGAAGAAATGGAAGCCCCCCACCCGCTCCGGCCGCGCGCACGCCGCGGCGATGGCCGTGACCGAGAGCGAGGAGGTGTTGGTCGCGAGCAGGCACGAGGGGGCCACCACGCGCTCGAGCGCCCGGAAAAGCTCGCACTTGGCCTGCAGGTCCTCGACGATCGCCTCGATCACGACGCCGCAGCCGGCGAAATCGGCGAGGCTCTGGACGGGCTTGAGGCGCGCGCCCGCCTCCAGGGCGGCCGCGCCCGTGAGCTTCCCCTTCTCCGCGAGGCGCTCGAGCTGCGCCACGATGGCTTCGCGCGCGGCGGCGGCGGTGCCCGCCCGCGTGTCGTAGAGAAGCGTGTCGAAACCCGCCTGCGCGGCGACCTGGGCGATGCCGCGGCCCATGAGGCCGGTGCCCGCGATGCCCACGAGCGGACGGGGCGCGCCGTCCATCGCTGGAGATCCTCCCGGGATTGGAATGCTTTTTCGCGCATGATACGCGAGGGCCTTCCGGAGGGAGGGCGGCGCGCCCGCCGCGCGCGATCAGCCCTTCGCGAGCGTGACCTGCGCCTCGTGGAGCGCGCCGATGTCGCCGGTCATCTCCCCGCCTTCCTGCACGAGCATCTTGCCGTAGCGGATCTTCCCGCCCACGCGCCCGCTCGCGTGGATCACGAGCTTCTTCCGCGCGGTCATCTCGCCGTTGAACGTGCCGCGGATCTCGGCGATGTCCACGTCGACCTTGCCCTCGAAGGCGCCGTGCTCGGCGATCTGGATCGAGCGGCTCACCATCGTCGCCTCGACCCGCCCCTCGACCACCAGCGTGTCGCAGTCGTGGATCTCGACCCCCTTCAGCTTGATGTTGGGGCCCACGATGAGCTTGCTGCCGCCGGCCTCGTCGGCGCGGGCCGCCGGCTCGGGACTCGCGGCCGGGGCGCTCGCCGCGGGGCGCGGCGCGGGATGGGCGGGCGTGGGACCCAGCGACGGCGCGTTGGCCGCCGCCAGGGGCTGCCCGGGCGGCAGGGGACGCGTATCGCGGGTTCGGTTGAAGATGCCTTCGCCGTATTTCATGGTTGCCTCCCTCGTTGGAATCGAGGAAACCCCACTAACACGATCCGTGCCAAACGGACTGTCTCGCGGCGTGACGCCCCGCGAATGCCCGTCACGCGCCGATGCGAGGAAGACGCGCTTTCCCTGCGTTTCGTCGTCCGCGGGCAACGGCTTTCGGAGCGCGCGCCGCAACCCGCTGAATCGACGCCCGTTGCCTTGTCGGGCCCCGCCGACGTGGCGGCGCCTTCCGGCGCGGACCTCTCCCGGTCAGATGACCTCGAGCGGGCGCTTCCCACGCGGCGGCGGGAACGCGCGATCGAGCTGGGCGAGCGTCTCGGCATCGAGCACCAGCTTCAGCGCCCCGGCGTTGGCCCGCACGTGCGCGGGATCGGACGCCTTCGGGATCGCGACCACGCCGGGCTTGCGCAGCGTCCAGGCGATCGCGACCTGCGCGGGCGTCGCGCCCAGCCGCCTGGCGATCGCGCGGAGCGCCGGATGCGCGCCGAGCGCGCCCTCGTCGAGCGGCGAATAGGCCATCACCTCGACCGAGCGCTTGCCGCACCACGCGAGCAGGTCGTATTCCACCCCGCGGCGCGCGAGGTTGTAGAGCACCTGGTTCGCCGCCACGCGCTCGCCCGCCGGCGTGTGCACGAGCGCCTCCATGTCCGCCACGTCGAAGTTGGAGACGCCCCAGCGCCGGATCTTCCCCGCGTCCACCAGCCGCTCGAGCGCCTCCACGGTCTCGGCGAGCGAGACGCTTCCGGGCCAGTGGAGGAGGTAGAGGTCGATCGCCTCGATGCCCAGGCGCCCGAGGGAACCGTCGCAGGCCTTCGCCAGCGCCGCGCGCGATGCATGGTGGGGGTAGAACTTGGTGACCACGAAGACGCCATCGCGCCGCCCGCGGATCGCTTCTCCCACCACCCGCTCCGCGCCGCCATCCCCGTACATCTCGGCGGTGTCGACGAGCGTCATGCCGAGGTCGAGGCCGAGCCTGAGCGCCGCCACCTCCGCGGCTCGGCGCGAGGCATCCTCGCCCATGTGCCACGTGCCCAGGCCCAGCCGCGTCATCGCCGCGCGCGCACTCTTCAGACGGTCGTGCGCGCCTCGCCGTACTGCGGGTTCACGCGCTCGGACTTGGAGGCCATCTTGTTCAGCGCGTTGATGTACGCCTTCGCCGAGGCGACGACGATGTCCGTGTCCGAGCCCATGCCGTTCACGATCCGCCCGTCCTTGTCGAGGCGCACGGTCACCTCGCCCTGCGAGTCGGTGCCCTCGGTCACGTTGTTCACCGAATAGAGCTGCAGCTCGGTGGCGCTCTGGACGATGCTCTCGATCGCGCGGAAGGTCGCGTCCACCGGGCCGCCGCCGCGCGCCTCGGCGCGGGCCTCGCGCCCGTTGTCGCTGATCACCACCCGCGCGAAGGGCTGCTCGCCCGTCTCCGAGTGCGCCGTGAGCGAGACGAGCTTGTAGCGCTCCGATTCCGGGGTGACCGTCTCGTCCGACATGAGCGCCTGGATGTCCTCGTCGAAGATCTCGCGCTTCTTGTCGGCCAATTCCTTGAAGCGAGCGAAGGCGGCGTTCAGCTGCTCCTCGGAGGCCAGGGCGATCCCCAGCTCCTGCAGGCGCGACTTGAAGGCGCTCCGCCCGGAGAGCTTGCCCAGCGTGAGCCGGTTCGCCCCCCAGCCCACGTCCGCGGCGCGCATGATCTCGTAGGTCTCGCGGTGCTTGAGGACCCCGTCCTGGTGGATGCCGGATTCGTGCGCGAAGGCATTGGCGCCCACCACGGCCTTGTTCGGCTGCACCGGGTAGCCCGTGATGGTCGAGACGAGCTTGCTCGTGGCGACGATCTGCGTGGTGTCGATCCGCGTCGTGCACGGGAAGACGTCCGAGCGGGTGTGGACCGCCATCACGATCTCCTCCAGCGCGGCGTTGCCGGCCCGCTCGCCCAGGCCGTTGATGGTGCATTCCACCTGGCGCGCGCCCGCCGCCACCGCCGCGAGGGAGTTGGCCACCGCCATCCCGAGGTCGTTGTGGCAGTGCGTCGACCACACCGCCTTGCCGGCGTTGGGAATGCGGGCCATGAGCCGGGTGAAGAGCTCGCCCCAGCGCTCCGGCGTGCTGTAGCCCACGGTGTCCGGCACGTTGATCGTGCGCGCCCCGGCGGCGATCGTCGCCTCGAAGATGCGGCAGAGGAAGTCCACGTCCGAGCGCACCGCGTCCTCGGCGGAGAACTCGACGTCGTCCGTGTACTGCCGGGCGAGCTTCACCGCGCGCACCGCGGCCTCCAGCACCGCGTCCGGCTCCATCCGCAGCTTGTGCTTCATGTGGATGGGGCTGGTCGCGATGAAGGTGTGGATCCTTCCCGAGGCCGCGGGCTTGATCGCCTCGCCGGCGCGCTTCACGTCGCTGTCGTTCGCGCGCGCGAGCGAGCACACGGTGGAGTCGCGCACCGCCGCCGCCACCGCGCGGATCGCCTCGAAGTCGCCGGGGCTGGAAGCCGCGAAGCCGGCCTCGATCACGTCCACGCGCAGGCGCTCGAGCTGCTTCGCGACGCGGAGCTTCTCGTCCTTCGTCATGGCCGCGCCCGGGCTCTGCTCCCCGTCGCGCATGGTGGTGTCGAATACGATCAACTGGTCCTTCATGGATTGCCTCCGTCTGAATCGGATGGAGCGACCCGCCCCGCCATTTTTCGGGAGCGGCCGGATGCTGCGGAAAGGGGGGTGGGGTTTTTAGCGCGCGAGGCGCAGCAGCAGGCCCAGCGCGAGCGCGCGGCCGGCCGGAAGGCGAAGGGAAATCGTGTCGCCGGGGGAATGCATGCCTCGACTATAGCCGGTCCCGGCGGGAATTGGCAACCGGCCAGGTCGGCCACGGAGGGCCCCACGGCGGCTTACGGTTCCCGGGGCGCCAGCTCCTTGCTCGACTTGGCGCCGTAGCGGAAGAGGAGCGCGGCGACGTCGTGCGCGCCGTGCTCCTCGGCGATGTCGAGCGCCGTCATGCCCGCGAGGTCCTGCAGGTCCGGGTCCGCGCCTTCCGCGAGCAGCACCTCGACCGCCTCCTCGAAGCCCGACTCCACCGCGAGCGCGAGCGCCGTGAGCCCCTGCTCGTCGCGCAGGTCGAGCGCCGCGCCGCGCGCGACGAGGAGCTCCACCGCCGGAAGGTTCGTCTCCTCGACCGCGACCATGAGGAGCGTGCGCCCGCCGGCGCCCACGACGGTGTCGACGGGCGTGGCCGCGAGCATCCGCGCGAGGGCCGGCGTGTCGCCGTCCTCGATCGCGTCGCGGATGCCGCGGTACTGCTTCTGGGTTGCCTCCTTGCGTACGCGCTGGACCAGCCAGCCCGCGTAGCCCGAGAGGCCGTAGAGCACCGCCGCGCCCCAGAGCACGTGCGAGGGTTGGCTCGAGATGAGGAGGAGCAGCACGACGATGAGGATCGTCACCCAGAACGGCATCTGGCGGCGCAGGTTGATGTCCTTGCCGCTGTAGAACCGGACGTTGGTGACCATCGTGATGCCGGCGTAGATCGTGACGCCCGCGGCGAGCCAGCGCACGCTCTCGCCGGCAATGCCGTAGCCGTTCAGCACCCAGATCATGCCCGCCACGAGCGCCGCCGCGGCGGGGCTGGGGATCCCGGTGAACCACCGCTTGTCCGCCACCGCGAGCTGCGTGTTGAAGCGGGCGAGCCGCAACGCCGCGCCCACGCAGTAGACGAAGGCCGCGATCCAGCCCATGCGCCCCATGCCGCGGAGCGCCCATTCGTAGACGAGGAGCGCCGGTGCCGCGCCGAAGGAGACCATGTCCGCGAGGCTGTCGTACTCGGCGCCGAACGCCGACTGCGTGCGCGTGAGCCGCGCGACCCGGCCGTCGAGGCCGTCCAGCACCATCGCGACGAAGACCGCGACCGACGCCTCCTCGAAGCGGTGGTTCATCGCCTGCACGATCGCGTAGAACCCCGCGAAGAGCGCGAGCGTCGTGAAGAGGTTGGGAAGGAGGTACACCCCGCGCTTCCTGGCACGCTCGAGGGCGGGGCGGGCCTTCCTCGCGAGAGGCGTCGCCATCCCGGGCGGTCAGGTCGCCCGCGGCGCGGCCGCGAGCTGGGCGAGCACGGTCGAGGCCGCCTTCACCTTGTCGCCGATCGCGACCCGGGCCTGCGCGTCCGGCGGGAGGTACACGTCGACCCGCGAGCCGAAGCGGATGAAGCCGTAGCGCTCGCCGCGCGCCAGGCGGTCCCCCGCCTTCACGTAGCAGAGGATGCGGCGGGCGATGAGCCCGGCCACCTGGACGCACGTCACGTCCGCGCCCGCATCGGCGAGGAGATGCAACGCGTTGCGCTCGTTGCCCGTCGAAGCCTTGTCGAGCGAGGCGTTGAGGAAGGTGCCCGCGCTGTAGGTCACCGTCTTCACCGCCCCGTCGACCGGCGAGCGGTTCGAGTGCACGTTGAAGACGTTCATGAAGATGCTCACCTTGAGCGCTTCGCGCTGGAGGTACGGATCGCGCTCCTTCGCCACCACCAGGACGCGCCCGTCGGCCGGGCACAGGACGAGCCCCGCGCCCTCCGGGATGTCGCGCGCGGGATCGCGGAAGAACTGCAGGACGAAGAGCGCCGCGATCCAGAGCGGGATCGACCACCACCCGAAGAAGGCGGTGGCGACCCCCGCCACGATCACGGCGATCGCGAGGTGCGCCCAGCCTTCCTTCGCGATCGCCGGATGCGGATAGGCGCTCATGGGCCCGTCAGTTCCTCGACGTGTCGACCAGCTTGTTCTTGCGGATCCACGGCATCATGGCGCGCAGCTTCTCGCCGACCTTCTCGATGTCGTGCTCGGCGAGCAGCCGGCGCTTGGCGTTCAACGTGGGCGCCCCGGCGCGGTTCTCGAGGATGAACGAGCGCGCGTACTCGCCGTTCTGGATGCGTGCGAGGCACTCCTTCATCGCCCGGCGCGAGGACTCCCCGATCACCTTGGGCCCCGTCTCGTACTCGCCGAATTCCGCGTTGTTCGAGATCGAGTAGTTCATGTTCGCGATGCCGCCCTCGTAGATCAGGTCCACGATGAGCTTCGTCTCGTGCAGGCACTCGAAGTACGCCATCTCGGGCGCGTATCCGGCTTCCACCAGCGTCTCGTAGCCCGCCTTGATGAGCTCGACGATGCCCCCGCAGAGCACGGTCTGCTCGCCGAAGAGGTCGGTCTCGGTCTCCTCGCGGAAGTTGGTCTCGATGACGCCCCCCCGCGCGCCGCCGATCGCCGCGGCGTAGGAGAGCGCCAGGTCCTTCGCCTTGCCGGAAGCGTCCTGGTGCACCGCGATCAGGCACGGCACGCCGCCGCCCTGCGTGTAGGTCGAGCGCACGAGGTGCCCCGGGCCCTTCGGCGCGATCATGATCACGTCCAGGTCCGCGCGCGGCACGATCTGCTTGAAGTGGATGTTGAAGCCGTGCGCGAAGGCGAGGACCGCGCCCTTCTTGATGTTGGGCTCGATGCTTTCGGCGTAGACCGCGGGATGGTTCTCGTCCGGCAGCAGGATCATCACGAGGTCCGCGCCCTTCACCGCCTCGCCCACTTCCTTCACCGGGATCTTCGCCTTCTGCACCTTCTGCCAGGAGGCGCCGCCCTTGCGCAGCCCCACCGTCACCCTGACGCCCGAATCCTTGAGGTTCTGCGCGTGCGCGTGGCCCTGGGAGCCGTAGCCCACGATCGTGACCTTCTTCCCCTTCACGAGGGAGAGGTCGGCGTCCTTGTCGTAGTAGACCTTCATGTTCTGGATCTTCCTTGATGGGATGGGTTCAGACCTTCAGCACCCACTCGCCGCGCCCGATGCCGGAGACCCCGGTGCGGACGGTTTCCAGGATCGCGCCGCGGTCCAGCGCGTCGAGGAAGGCGTCGAGCTTCTCGGTGGTCCCGGTGAGCTCGATCGTGTAGGACTTGTCGGTGACGTCGAGGATGCGCCCGCGGAAGATGTCCGCGGTGCGCTTGATCTCCTCGCGGTCCTTCCCGCCGGCGCGCACCTTCACGAGCATGAGCTCGCGCTCGATGTGCTTGCCTTCGGAGAGGTCCACCACCTTCACCACGTCGACCAGCTTGTTCAGCTGCTTCGTGATCTGCTCGACGATCTCGTCCGAGCCCGTGGTGACGATGGTCATGCGGGAGAGCGTCGCGTCCTCGGTGGGCGCGACGGTGAGCGTCTCGATGTTGTAGCCGCGGGCGGAGAAAAGGCCGGCCACGCGCGAAAGCGCGCCCGCTTCGTTTTCGACCAGGATGGAGAGGATATGGCGCATTTGGCTCGGTCGCGTGCGACCGTCATTCCCGTGGCGGCGGGAATCCAGACAAATCGCTCGCGCGTTCTGGCTGGGCTCCCGTCATCACGGGAGCGACGGACTAGAGTTCTTCGGAAAGGATCATCTCCGACATGCCCTTGCCGCCCGGCACCATCGGGAAGACGTTCTCGGTCTGGTCGGTGATGAAATCCATGAACACGAGGCGGTCCTTCATCGCGAACGCCTCGCGGAGCGCCCCCTCGACGTCGGCGGGCTTGTCGATGCGCATGCCCACGTGCCCGTAGGCCTCGGCCAACTTGGTGAAGTCCGGGAGCGAGTCCATGTACGACTCGCTGTAGCGGTTCCCGTGGAAGAACTCCTGCCACTGCCGGACCATGCCCATGTAGCGGTTGTTGAGGTTCACGACCTTCACCGGCAGGTGGTACTGCTTGCAGGTGGACAGCTCCTGGATGCACATCTGGATCGACGACTCGCCCGTGACACAGGCGACCTCCGCCTGCGGGAAGGCGAGCTTCACGCCCATCGCGTAGGGAAGCCCCACGCCCATGGTGCCCAGCCCGCCGGAGTTGATCCAGCGCCGGGGCTTGTCGAATTTGTAGAACTGCGCGGCCCACATCTGGTGCTGGCCCACGTCCGAGGTGACGAACGCGTCCCCCCGGGTGATCTCGTAGAGCTTCTCGATCACGAACTGCGGCTTGATGAGCGCGGACTTCCGGTCGTACTTGAGGCAGTCCTTCGCGCGCCAGGAATCGATCTGCTTCCACCAGGCGGCGAGCGCCGCGGCGTCCGGCTTGTGCGGCGAGGCCTTCAGCTGCGCGAGGAGCTCGTGGAGGACCTCCTTCACGCCGCCCACGATCGGCACGTCGACCCGCACGCGCTTGGAGATGGACGAGGG
>Ga0105240_10008136_pt1 | contig 15045 bp, 14 predicted proteins | sample KBSC54metaG_FD_80426 | JGI IMG/M metagenome (GOLD analysis project Ga0105240, IMG submission 80426) | Corn rhizosphere microbial communities from Kellogg Biological Station, Michigan, USA - KBS C5-4 metaG | ecosystem: Host-associated > Plants > Roots > Rhizosphere > Soil | place: Michigan, USA... | reverse complement strand
TAAACGATAAGTCACTCCTGCATTTTGTGCCGTTACCGTATTATCAAATTTATTGGAAAGGCTGCTGTCGAAATCAGAATACTTATCGAATGTATAGTCATAATGATTTACTTCCTGGTCTGATTTATTATCCGAATATGAAGGATTATAATTGAATTGTAATTGGCTTTGCTTTCCTATCGGTTCAGTATAAACGAAATTTGCCGACAACTGATAACCATTTACCTTTTGATCAGTAAATTGCCGAACAGAATCATCAACATCGTTGCTTTGATAATACTTGTTGACTGACTCCATATAACTTCCGCCTGTTTTATTATTATAATTTGTTCCCAGGTTTATCGAAAATGTTCTCCCTTTTTTTGCAAATGCATGCCTGAACAAAATATTATTGGTGAAATTATATCCCGAAGTATTGCTGGTAGTAGTTCCATTTGATAAGCTAACCGTGTCTCCTGCCGCAACATAATTCAACCCGTTAATTCCTGTAAATGATTGATTATTCTGAAAGCTGATAGCGGGTGTTATTAATAATGAATTGGAAGAATCTATTTTATATTCAATTCTTAGATTGACACGATGATTGTAATTCTTACTATTTGTCTGCGTATTTTCTGTATTGAACTGGCTTGAGTCTGCCGAAATAAAGTATTGTGTATTTGATAATTGATCATTAACAAGATTACTATTATTAAAAAAATAGCTACCCGTTACCGTTACTTTCTTCCCCCACATATCAGAATAATTGAGACCAATTGAATTGGTTGTGCTGATACCGCTCTGCTGTCCAACTAAAAAATTTCCTGAGTTCCCGCCACCTTGTCCGCCACGATTGCCACCGCCACCACGTCCACCGCCACCACCAAATCCGCTTCTTCCACCACCGCTACTGGTTATTCCTAAAATATCCTGCGAAGAAAAATTCTGCTGATTAATATTATTCGCCATTCCGATCAATGAGATGCGCCGATTATTATTAAAAAAACTAAGATTACCACCAACCGAATAGCGCCCATCAGATCCATATCCTGCATACACTCTACCAAACTGTCCATTGCGCATGTTTGGTTTAGTAATAATATTGATCGCCTTCACACTATTGCCATCATCAAAGCCTGTAAATGCAGCCTGATCGCTCAACTTATCAAACACCTGGATCTTATCAATAACTTCCGAAGGAAGATTCCTCAACGCTGCCGTAGCATCATCCCCAAAAAAATCTCTTCCATCAACAGTAATTTTTTTTACCTGGTCGCCTTGTGCCGTTACAGTTCCGGTCTTATCAACCGTAATGCCCGGCATTTTTTTAATCAGATCTTCGGCAGTAGCATCCGGATTTACTTTATACTGATTGGCACTGAAATTCAGCGTATCATCTTTTTGTGTAACAGGAGGTATTTTAGCAGTTACCACTACATCTTCTAACTGCTTCGAAATCTTAACAATAGTAATCGTTCCCATATCAACACTACTATCACCGAATATGAGTCTTTGAGAAAAATTATTATAGCCTACATAAGTGATATTCAATTGGTAAAGTCCTGAGTCCAGTGCAAATGAAAACTTTCCATCATTATCAGACACTTTCGTTTCTACAATGGAAGAATCTTTGAGATTAAGAATCTGAATAGTAGCTTCAGCAATCGGTTTGTTATTTTCCTGGGTCGCCACTTTTCCTGAAAGCGTAGCAATTTGTCCTTTTGCAATTCCTGTTAAAAACATACATAATAATACTCCGGGTATAAATCGTAACATAATGTGATATTGTCTGAAAGAATTAGACGTTTGCTCAAAGAAAAACAGTCGTATTCAGGCATTTTAAGTCTTTTTTAAGAATCGCCTGCTGAGTTAGCCGTAACTTGTCCATAAAGCCTTGAGCTATAAATATTTTAGTTAACCGTGCAGCCTATGATTACATTAATTTATCTTTGCTGCCCACAAAATGTAATAAAATGGAATACAGTAAACTTGTTTCGATATCAGGCATGAGCGGACTTTTTGAGTTAATGTCATCAAAAGCCGATGGCGGCGTTGTACGCTCACTTGAAGACAAAACCACCAAATTTGTAAGCACTCGTGTACATAATTTTTCTCACCTCGAAAGCATTGAAATCTTCACCATAAAAGACAATGCCAACCTGGTAGATGTTTTCAATGCCATGAAAGACAGCAAAGAAAAAATGCCCGACAGCAAAGCGGATCTAAAAGTATTGCAAGGATATTTCAAAAAAGTGTATCCCGATATGGACTTTGAAAGAGTCTATGCCAGCGATATGAAAAAGATGATCAAATGGTTTGAAATACTCACTGCAAACAATGTCGAAATAAAATTATCAGAAGCACCCGAACACGAAGAAGGTGGCGCAGAACTGAAAAACAATTCATCCAAAGCAATCATAAATCAAGGCGCTGTAAAAAATGCTCCCGCAAAAAAAGTGAATGCACCTAGGAAAATGGTTTAAGCATTTTTAATTTTCTATTGTCAATTTTCAAATTTGCTTTTGCCTTTTGTTGTTTGGGATTAGGAATTTGTTATTGGGATTTTGGTACGAGCATTTGACCCTTGATTAAACATCGTTGTGTCACTCACTTGTACATTTACAGCCCTATTGATCTTTAATCTAAGCGTATAAAAAATATTAATCAGGAGAATCATTAAAATCATGGCTTACTCAGCAGACATAAAAAAAATCGAACGTCATTTTGTTCCAAAAGACTTTGTTGTAACAACATGGGAAGGTTTAGAGCCCTTCTTCAAAAATTTATTGGAAAGAAATATCGATACCAAAAAAGATCTGGAACAATGGCTGAAAGATATGAGTGAGCTGGAAGCAGTTGTAAGCGAAGATGCCTGCTGGCGACAGATCAAGATGACATGTGATACCGAAAACAAATCGCTGGAAGAAGCATTTAACTTCTTTTGCTTAGAACTTCAACCAAAGATTCAGCCATATACAGATGCATTAAATAAAAAGCTGGTAAATCATCCATTAGCAAATGAGTTAGATAAGGATAAGTATTTTACTTACATGCGTTCACTTCGCAAAAGCATCGAGCTTTTTCGTGAAGAAAATATTCCTATCCAGGCTGAGCTGGCTGTTTTGCAACAACAATATGGCGTCATCAACGGAAAGATGACCGTCCATGTTAACGGTAAGGAATATACGCTGCAACAGGCAATGAAATTCTTACAAAGCCACGACAGAAATCTGCGTGAAGAAGTTTATCGAAAAGTCAATGAAAGAAGATTGCAGGATAAAGAAACATTGAATAATCTTTTCAATCAACTCGTTCAAAAGCGCAACCAGGAAGCATTGAATGCAGGCTTTTCAAACTACCGTGATTTTCGCTTTAAAGAACTTGGTCGCTTTGATTATACCAAAGAAGATTGTTTTCAATTTCATGAAGCAGTAAAAAAATATGTACTGCCATTGGTAAATATTATTTATCAAAAGAAAAAAGAAAAATTACAACTCGATAATCTTCGTCCATGGGATGTGGAAGCAGAACCAACAGGAACTGAACCACTGCGTCCATTTGAAACAGGAAGTGAGCTTACAACTAAATCAATTGAATGCTTCAATCAGCTTCGTCCCTTCTTCGGCGACTGCCTGAAAAAGATGAACGAAATAAAACACCTTGACCTGGAAAGCAGGATGGGCAAAGCTCCCGGAGGATATAACTGCCCGTTGCCTGAAAGCGGCGCTCCGTTTATATTTATGAATGCAGCTGGTCAGATGCATGATGTAACAACCATGGTTCATGAAGGTGGTCATGCTGTTCATTCTTTTTTAGCCCATCATTTAGAGCTTACAGGCTTTAAGGAATACCCAATGGAAATTGCTGAAGTAGCAAGCATGTCAATGGAGCTGTTCAGCATGGATCATTGGAAAATGTTTTTCAGCAATGATGAAGAATTGAAAAGAGCAAAAGAGCAGCAACTGGAAAGAGTGATCACAATCTTCCCATGGATTGCTGTCATCGATAAATACCAACATTGGATCTATGAAAACCCATCTCACACCGTTGAAGAAAGAACTATAGCCTGGAATAAGATCATTGATGAATTTAAAGATGATGTGATTGATTACACCGGATTGGACAGTTATCGCAGCAATGCATGGCAACGTCAACTCCATTTATTTGAAGTACCATTTTATTATATTGAATACGGCATTGCACAATTAGGCGCCATTGGTATGTGGATGCAATACAAGCAGGATAAAGAAAAAGCACTTGATAACTATTGCAATGCATTGAGCTTAGGCGGCACTAAAACACTCCCACAGTTATTCGAAACTGCAGGCTTGAAATTCGATTTCAGTCCGGCTACAATAAAAACGCTGATGGATTTTGTGAAAGCTGAGATGGATAAAATCTAGAAACCAACGTGTAGGCGTACACTAAAAACATTTACAGGGCCTCTATCCTTATTGTAAGCAGGGTTATTTACAAACTGGTAATCACCGGTTAAAAAAATATTATTAAATATTCTTGCGCTGTAATACACTTCAGCAATACTTTCTGCAGCATAGTTCAATTGGCCATCTCCAATAATAAATCCACTGAGGCCCGCTTTCAAAAAATCCCTGTGATCATTTGACAAGCCATTCATTACAAAGGCAATTCCGACATTATCATCACTGCGCTTCCATGATTTTCCATTGATGTTTATTCCGGCGTTGATGCTCTTATCAATTTCTGTAAAGGCCCATGTAGCAGTCTTTCCATCGTTCCAGCTTGCTCGCAAAAAAGCTCCCGTATTTTCGGAAATATCCTGGCTTATACTTATGGCAAAACCATATTTCTCTCCCCCATATTTTTTCCATTCATAATTACCGGTAAAGACAGGAAGTGAATTGCTGTCTCCCAATGCGGCAGCGGCAATAGCATACTTATAAGATGGAGCCTGTGAAACATTATGAAATGCTAATAACCGAATATCGCCGGCCTTTTTATTTATGAAAAATGATTTTTCAAATTCGACAGTTTCGCTATTTGCTTTAAATATTTCAGGGTCCATTGTCGGGCCGTTAGCTACTTTCGGAACCTGCACTGCTGCTACACGAAAGGCCCATGTTGGCTTAATTAATTCTACGACAAGCCCGACAGTATATCCTCTTGTATTGGCCGGGTAATCCCATGCACCATTGCTCATCAGGCTCCAGTTTAAAAATTGCGTTCGTGGATCATGACTGTATTTATTATCATCAAAAAAATCACTTATGGCAAATTTGCCGGCGGTAATTGTTATTCGTGATGAAGGCAATTTTTCCTTAACCTGGTTTACATCATTTTCAAGTTCTTCGTATATGCTTCCCCGTAATGGAATCATTTGTTGTATATAAGCACGTGCCACATACAACGCAGGCGATGGATCGCCGATGCGAAAAGTTTCGCCATTAGTAAACCCAGCAATGCCTTTTGCACTGCTGATTCCTTTACCACCTGCTATCTCAGGATTAAAATAAACGGCAGCACCTTTCCATAATTTTCTTCCGAGATATAAGGTAGATGTGACGCTTAATGCATTTTCCGCATCATTACTAAGGCTATTTTGTCCACTGTAAGCCGCATGAAAAGCAGGATGGCCCTGTGATATAACTGTCAATTGAAAGTGAGTACTCCAGTTCGTGTTGGAAGAATCAATAAGAGGCTGTGCTATTGTTTGTGAGGCTGTAAAAATAACAATAAGGAGTATGAATATTCTCATTAGCAGTTGTTGAAAAAATTATAATGAAATTATTTACAGTCATCACAAATTCCTGTAACAACCATTTCAGCATGGCTCGGACTAAAGCCCTTTGGTAGTTTTACATTTGGAACAATAACATCATCAAGGCAAATTGTTTTATTGCATATTTCACAAATAAAATGTACATGGTTGTCGTGATGATGGCCGGCTTCACAATTGTCTTTACATAAAGCGTATAGAATAGAATTATCTGTTGTAGGAATGTGATGAATGATTCCTTTGTCAACAAACGTTTGTAGTGTACGGTACACCGTTACCCTGTCGAATGCAGCATCGGTTTCTTTTTCAATATCAGCATGCGCCAGCGCTCCCGGACTTGTCAAAAACAAGTTCAGTATTTTTTTCCGGCCGTCTGTTACGCTCAGCTGGTTCTTTTTTAATATGGAAAGAATATCATTTTCCATGATGTAAAGTTACTTAGATTTTGCCACTAATTGGGCGTGTTACTGAACCCATTGGCCATGTTGGCATTGGGCTGGCGCTCTTTTAACAAAGACTTAATGTCGCCCATTAATTTCTGTATTTCTTTTTCGTTCAGCCCATCATAAATGCCACGCAGGCGACGCTGCTTGTCAACCAATGCAAATAATTGCGTGTGGATGAATTGATCCGATATTTTTTGAGTAGTATCGAATTTTTCATCGTCAAGCAAATAACTATGACGAGCCATGGAATATAAATCCGATTTATTCCCCGTAACAAAATTCCAGCAGGTGTTTTGTATGCCGCTTTTCATTGTTGAATCGTAATAAAAGGTATATGAACCATCATCCTTTTTTACAAGATTTCCATTCAGCATTTTTTGTTCATACTTTTTTAATAATGGAACTGAATCAATTTCGGGCATACACGTATGAGAAATGATCATGAAATTTTTTTCATCCTTAAACTCATCGAAGATACGGCGCATGTTTGTATTGAGTTTTGGACAAATGCCTCTGCAGGTTGTGAAAAAATATTCAGTTACATATACATTACCGGCTACATCTTTTTCGGTGATGGTTTTTCCATCCTGGTTAGTGAAGGAGAATGACTGAATATTATTAATGACAGGTAAATTAGATTGAGTGAAATCCGTATCTCTGAAAAGAAAAAAATAAAAGCCTCCCAGCAATAACACAAAAAAAACTGCATACACCCACCACCATTTTTTCATCCTTAAAATTTTTGCAAAGTTACCTTTGAAATTTCGAAATTGAGAATCGGGGAATTTTGGAATTTGGATCTTGTTATTTGGAATTTGGTTGAATAGGGCTGAAAAAGTACAAGTGAGTGACACAACGATGCTTAATAGTAATACTTATGCCCGTCCCAAAAATATTTTCGCATTTTTTTGACTAAACTAGTTTGCAACATTATTGCAAAAATGGTATATTTGCTTTTACAAATGAATATGCCGGTAAAAATTAATTGGGATGCGATGGGGATAGCGACTTCGGTGGCATGTGCCATTCATTGTGCTTTGCTACCCGTAATCATGTCAACGCTTCCTGTTTTTGGCGTGAACATTATTCATAATTCTGCTTTTGAATGGGGAATGATTACACTGGCTTTTTGTATTGGATCCATTGCATTGTTTCATGGCTATATCAAACATCATCGTTCGTTTCTGCCGATATTGATCTTTTCTGCCGGTTTTGTTTTTTTAATATTGAAGCAATTTTTTCCGGTGTTGGAACATTGGTTTTTGGCAATTGCAGTTACCTGTATTGTTTCGGCACATTTTTATAACTACAGGCTTTGTCAACAAAGCAAATGTGCTTCACCGAATCACAAGCATTGATTTAAAATTTTCCTTTCCATTTTTTTACGAAATAATATATCAGTAATCCAAAACTGATAAGAAACCATGCATAGTAAATGTAGTTGCCGAGTGTGGGTGATTTGTCGAAGAATGCGAAACCGTAATAAATGCCTGCGGTCATATTGATAAGTAACCATAGCAAACCCATAGAAAGAGTTTGTATGATTCGAATTAAGAACTCCTGTACTTCCGGCTCCATGCCCATAACAAAAAAATTGCAGCTATGAAGTTCGGAAATTAATCAGCAAAGAAGAGATGTTATTTTCTCAGCAAATTGATGAATGCTGCTGAATCGCCATTGAATACATTGAAATCAACAAAGCCTCCAATTCCGTTGACATGGCCTCTTTCGCTGTGCTGCCAAAAGATCCAGTTTTGTTCTATATTAGGTTTATCTTCAGAAACATAATTTGCAATCCAGAGTGGATAATCATCAAAGTCATCTTTCAGACAATCTTCATAAAAATCTACATAAGTATAAATGATCGGCCTTACATGATATGCTTCTTCTACAGTAACGAGCCAATCTTTAATTTCACTTTTTAAAGAATCTACATCCGTTTCATTTGTTTGCTCAATATCCAACACAGGCGGAAGATCATTCCTGGAAAGATCAACTGCTCCGATAAAATTCAATGCCTGTGCTTTGCCGCTTGTACCTGCGTGAAAAAAATGATAGGCTCCGGTAATGATGCCTGCATTTTTTGCATCGTTCCAATTACGGAGATAATTTTCATCAACGATATCTGCACCTTCGGTTGCTTTGATAAAACTGAAACCAATTTTTGCATGCTGGTATTCCATTTGCTTTACATCCTGCCAATTAATGATCGATTGATAATGGCTAACATCTATGCCATGAATGGAAAATCCGGCTGGGAGGTTGATCCCAAAGCCAACATAATGAAAAACTTTAGGACGATACAATGTACGGATCGGATAATAAAATACTTCTGTTATCGCAATAAGCAACAACAGCGAACCGATATAAATGCCTGTAGAATTTTTTTGGTTAGGTTTTATCATGACAGGGAAACACTGTAAATATGCATAAAACCTTCTTATTAATTTCCTAAAATTTTTATGATTATAGTCAGACTTTAAGAACTGATGCCATTTGTAATTGGCATACCTTTACATTTCGCTAAAAATGACGCAGTTTAACCTCAACGATAGTATCAATTTCGCTAAAAAACTTACTCCTAAAAGGGTTTGGAATGCTACCAAAGTATTTGGCAGCTTTTATGCAAGCAGGCTTTTAAAAAAACCTGTTCAATGGGGCTATCCTGTTTCTATCTCTTTTGAGCCGACCACCAGTTGTAACCTGCGTTGCCCGGAATGTCCAAGCGGATTAAGAGCTTTTACCCGTCCAACGGGAATGCTTAAGAAAGATTTCTTCAGCCAGACAATTGATGAGATACACAAAGAATTGTTGTACCTGATTTTTTATTTCCAGGGTGAGCCTTATTTGAATCCTGATTTTCTGGATATGGTAAAATATGCTTCATCTAAAAAAATATATACTGCTACTTCTACGAACGCTCATTATTTAACGGATGATGCTGCTAAAAGAACAGTTGAAAGCGGACTTGACAGACTTATTATTTCTATTGATGGAACTACGCAGGATGTTTATCAGCAATATAGAGTCGGAGGTAATTTGGAAAAAGTTTTACAAGGAGCCCGAAATATTGTGAAATGGAAAAAAGAACTAAACAGCAAAACACCTTTTGTGTTTTTTCAATTCTTAGTTGTAAAACCAAATGAACACCAGGTTGAAGCAATTAAAAAACTGGCGAAGGAAATTGGGGTGGATGAAGTTCGATTTAAAACAGCACAGGTATATGATTTTGAAAATGATCCCAATCACCTGATCCCTGAAACGGATAAGTTCAGCAGATACAAGAAAAATAAGAATGGTACTTATTCTCCTAAAAATAAATTAGCGAATCATTGCTGGAAACTGCAACATGCCAATGTTATCACCTGGGATGGATTAGTGGTTCCTTGTTGTTTTGATAAAGATGCAATGCATCAACTCGGTAATTTAAAAAATCAGTCCTTTAAAGAAATATGGAAGAATGATAATTACCGTCAGTTCAGAAGTGAATTGATGAAAAGCCGCCGTAACATTGATATCTGCGCCAATTGCAGTGAAGGAGCTTCCGTTTGGAAATAAAAGAACAGAATTCTTTCATTTGATCATTCCCTTTCTTATTTTAGTAAAAAATTAATTAACGCTTCAACTTCATATAATGAGTATTGAAAAAGATATCAGTCAATCTAAATTCAGGAGTGAATATCAAAAATCCATTATCAATATTATTTTTACTTATAATTGGATGACAGAAAAACTGAAGGATCATTTTTTGAAAGAGGATCTTACTATGCAGCAATTTAATATCCTTCGCATACTTCGTGGAAGCCAGTCTCCTTTATCAACTTTACAAATCCGTGAACGTATGCTTGATAAGATGAGTGATACCAGCAGAATTGTAGACAGGCTTATCATTAAAGGCCTTGCTAAAAAAGTAGCTTGTAAAACGGATAAAAGGTTAGTTGATATAACGATAACGGATAAAGGAAAAAAGATTCTTCAAAAAATAGATAAAAAAGAAGAAGAGATGGAACGCATTCTCAGCAACCTGTCCACTTCTGAAGCAAAATCATTGAATACGCTTTTAGATAAGATACGCGGTTCTCATTAAAAATTGATCTCGTTCGTCAGCCTGTTCTTTCCTTCCATACGATCACATTCCTGCACACTACCCAACCTGAAGCGGAGTGGCACTTTAGTGAGTTTTTCTATTTTAATTTCCTGCCTGCAAAAAAAGCCTAGGTGAATACTATAAAAATCCGGAGGCAAAAATGTTTTAGAAATTGTTAAAAAAGGTGGTGTGTATGCCTCAGACAACAGGGAGATGGGAATTTTTTTCTCTTGAAAAACATTCGATTTCATATGATAATCAATGCTTTTCTGAGAAAAAACGATTTTTGCCACAAAAATCGTGCAACAAAATAAAAAAAACACTTTTTGTTTCACTTTACTACTTCTTTGTGTGTAAATTTACGAAATAAAATACCCCTTGTATTTTATTAAAAACAGCCTTATCAATTATGGCACTTAGTCAAGGTTTACATCAGAAGCTGTTACAAAAATTATCCCCTCAGCAAATTCAGTTGATGAAGTTGCTGCAGATTCCTACTGCCATTTTAGAAGAAAGAATTAAGGAAGAACTTGAAGAAAATCCTGCACTTGAAACGGGCGAAGAAGGTGAAGAAGAAAAAGAAGAATTTGAAAACACTGAAGAGTTTGAAGGAGAAAAAGATGATGAATTCGATCCAGATGGAAGCGAGACCGAATATGACCAAATAGATATCAGCGATTATGTTCAGGATGGTGATGATGATATTGCTGATTATAAATTAAGAGATGATAATTATCCTGATGCTGATGAAAATAAAGTCTTGCCTCATAAAGTTGAAACAGGTTTTAATGAATTGATGCTGGAACAATTGGGGATGCTTAATTTAAATGAACATCAACATAAGATTGCAGAACAGATTATTGGCAACCTGGATGATGATGGTTATTTACGCAGAGATATTTCTGCCATAACAGATGATCTTGCATTCAGGCAAAATATTCAAACAACAGATGAAGAAATCGGCGATTTACTTTTGCAGATACAACAATTTGACCCTGCAGGAGTAGGTGCCCGAAATCTGCAGGAATGTTTGCTCATACAGTTAGAAAGAAAACTTCCGGAAGGAAAGCACATTGAAATGGCATTGAAGGTATTGGAAAAATACTTTGATGAGTTTACTAAAAAACATTATGAAAAAATTCAGCGTGGATTAAATTTATCTGATGAGCAATTGAAAGAAGTGATCAACCAGATTATTAAATTAAATCCCAAGCCCGCCGGAAATATTGGAAGCGAAGCAGCCAAAGCAGAAAGTTATATCATTCCGGATTTTTTCATTTTTAATAATAATGGAAAGCTTGAACTGACGCTCAATAGTAAGAATGCTCCCGATCTACGTATCAGTGAAGGCTATCGTGATATGTTGAAAGATTATGATCGCGGCAGCAAAAAAGATAAAAGACAAAAAGAAGCCGTATTATTCATTAAGCAAAAGATAGATGCAGCAAAATGGTTCATTGATGCAATCAAGCAACGTCAGCACACATTGCTGAGCACCATGACAGCAATCATGAATTATCAACATGAATTTTTCTTAACGGGCGATGAAACAGAGCTTCGCCCTATGATCTTAAAAGATATTGCAGAAAAGACCGGCCTTGATATCAGTACGGTGAGCCGTGTTGCCAACAGCAAATTTGTGCAGACAGAATTTGGAACTTACAGACTTAAATTTTTCTTCAGTGAAAGTTTGCAAACTGACAGCGGCGAAGAAGTAAGTACCCGTGAAGTAAAAAAGATATTAAGCGATCTTATTGAAGGAGAAAGCAAAAAACATCCGCTCAGTGACGAACGCCTTACTGAATTATTGCAGGAAAAAGGATATAATATTGCCAGAAGAACCGTTGCCAAATACAGAGAGCAGCTAAATGTTCCCGTAGCACGTTTAAGAAAAGAATTATGACCAATCAGTATTCAGCAATTGAAACGCCGACATCATTTAAAGACAACTCATCTCCGGTAGTTCGTTTTTTTGCTCATTTATTTTCATACATTTTTCATCCGCTTTTTATTCCTCTTTACGTAACATGGTTTTTAGCGTATATGCATCCCAGTTACTTTACAGGCTTTAGCAGTTTAGACAAAAAAAGAGTTTTAATACAAGTAACTGTAAATACCATTTTCTTTCCTCTTATTACTGTACTATTATTAAAAGGACTTGGTTTCATTAAATCATTTTACCTGCGTACGCAACAGGATCGTATTATCCCATATATAGCTTCAGGTATTTATTTTTTCTGGATGTACCTTGTTTGCAGAAACAGTGAAACCATTCCATCTATTTTAACGGAATTTATTTTAGGTGTTTTTCTTGCTTCATCAGCTGCCTTGATCTTTAATATTTATTTTAAAATCAGCATGCATGCAATAGGCATGGGTGGAATGATTGGGTTGTTTTTAATCATTATGCTTCAAAATACCATGCTGATGACATGGCCATTAAGCGTGGCTTTTTTAATAGCAGGATTCGTATGCACTTCACGCCTGATCATTAGCGATCATTCTTCCAAAGAAATTTATGTAGGCTTATTGGTAGGTTTAGCTTGTCAATTTTTTGCATCTATCGCAGTTGTATAAAATGAAGATGCCCCGGTAAAACCGGAGCACTTCGTTCATCTGTCGTGCCTAACAATAAATAGGGTTAGTGAAATTGACTTTACTGTAGATTCTTAGCCGTTTCTGTTGTTTAATATTTTTGATGCTGCTAAATATTTTTTAGATGGGTAATAAAGGAATAAACAGCTTCCATCTTTTATACAATCAATAATTTCTTTATGAAATTCAAAAGGAACTGCAGGGCAGCCATAACTTCTGCCAAGAAATCCGTTGCTGCTGATAAAATTTTCACTTACATAATCAGCGCCATGCAACACAATCTCTCTTTTGTATGCATGATCATTAAAACCTTTATCATAGCCATTCAATTTTAATGAATAGCCATTACCTCCGGTGTATGTTCCCATGGTAATATAAAAACCTATACTACTTTGATGCGATCTGTTTGAGTTTGAAAATTGAGTTGCATATTCATGGCCCGAATTTTTTCCATGCGCAACTAATGTGTTGAACAAAACTTTTCCATTAATGATATCCAGTACATACAATCTTTTTTGAGTAGATGGCTGACTAAAATCTACAATAGTGATCAAATTGGTTTTATACAACAATCCTTTTTGAAGAAAATAGTTATACCCTTTAAAGGCATATTCAAATGCAGCTTTTGAAAGGCCTGCATTTTGCAAATTCCATGAAGTATATTTATCACTATTTGTATTTAAAGAAGAAGAGTTCTTTATTATATGTTCAAATGATTGCTTTGAAACATTGGTATTGCCAAAAAAAGATGGAGTATATCCCAGGATAAACATTACATGCAGCATTACTGCCGGGTAGCGGATAACTTTCAACATATTTAGTGGTTTTTCAGATAACAGCCGATTGATTGGCTGCGGATACTATATAATCGGAAAAAAAAGAACTTTATTGTGAGCACAATAAATAACTACATGGTAGTCAAGCAAACATGTAAATTTTTTACAAAATGAATCTAAGTTTTTAAACGCCTGTTTTTCAATTATAAAAGCTTCTTTTCAGAAAAAAACACTCTATCTACCAGCCAGAAAAAAATAAAAGGCAGTGGAGTCATTAAGGGAATTGTTTCTAAATAACGTGGAGATATGTTGTGGAGGTAGGCATGTTTTTCAGCCATAGCCAAAGCCAGATAAATCATCCATAATAATATATAGCCAATAAGAAATATTTTAAATCCGCTTTTAGTAACGGTCAATCGCATAATCGCAATTCCGGCAAGAATAATAAAAACAGTTTTTGCCTTTATCAAAGGAGAGTCGTGCATGTTCTTGTAATAATTATTTCTTGCCCAGTCAAATGCCAACAGGCACAACACCAGTAAGATCATGAACAGGAAAAAAGCTTTACCCGACTTCATGCTTCTTGCTCTTATTGGTAAATAAAATCCATCCCAGGGATATCAACAGATACATCAGGACAGTAAATGTATAATGGTGATGCAACTCAAACATATCGGGATGTGTTTTATAAATTCTATATAACAAAACGCATCTGACAATATTAGCTAATGCAAGTACTATGACACCACCGATGCCAAAAACAACCTTTCTTGAAATTTTATACGGCAACAAAATAATAAAGCCTAAATAGATAATTATCAAATCCAGCGCATTGCAGATATCAGCGATAAGAAAAACAGTTTTGTTATTCAGCATAATATATGCTCCCGTTAAACCAGGAGGTGATACCCAGTGATATACTCCTTGCTCAATAGGAAATAGATTCAATACTTTCACAGTTCCGGCTGTAACAAAATCAGTCAATAATTTATCGGGTATTCTTATTGGCTTTAAAATAAAATGATAACTGCATTCCCAAATGATTACCAAGGCCAAAAGTTTTAAAAAGAAAAACAGTATTGGCTTGTTATTAACCAATATGGATTCTTTTTTTTCTGATTGTAGGTTTTCACTCAGCATTTTTATTCCTGTTGAAACAAAGGTAGCATTGATATATTAATTTAAAATCATCTTGCATCATATTCAAACTTGAAAATTTATCAAGTGTTATTATGAAAAATCGTGTCCCGATTTGAGACACGATTTTATACAAAGCATTTTTTGTTGCTTAAGCTATTACTTTCTTTTTATTCATTCTGCGCAGGATAAGCAGGGCGAACACTACCCCCAGTGCTGCGAATACCAGGTTCATATCTGCGTCAAAGGGTACTCCCAGCGGGGTATCCG
>Ga0105240_10008134_pt1 | contig 15046 bp, 9 predicted proteins | sample KBSC54metaG_FD_80426 | JGI IMG/M metagenome (GOLD analysis project Ga0105240, IMG submission 80426) | Corn rhizosphere microbial communities from Kellogg Biological Station, Michigan, USA - KBS C5-4 metaG | ecosystem: Host-associated > Plants > Roots > Rhizosphere > Soil | place: Michigan, USA... | reverse complement strand
CACAGGCCGATGAGATCAGGATGATGCAGAGATGGCTTGCGGCAAGGGGCCAGGCGACTTCGATGTCCATGCCCGCCCGTGCGGGGATGCCCACTGATGCGGGGATGGGCGGCATGCCGGGGATGGATATGTCGGGACATGCGATGGCGCTGATGCCGGGAATGCTGAGCCCGGAGCAGATGGTGGCGCTGCGAAACGCGCGAGGGCCGGAATTTGATCGGCTGTTTTTGTCGGGGATGATTCAGCATCACGGTGGCGCGCTGGTGATGGTGAAGGAGCTGTTTAACAGCGCCGGTGCGGGACAGGACGCGGAGATATTCGACTTCGCAACGGATGTGGACAACTCGCAGCGGGCAGAAATCAAAATCATGCAGAAATTACTGGAGGAGCTTCATTGAATTCGACGAGGAGTGTTGTACTTCCCCTTGCCGCGATGGCGGCGGTTCTCTTCTTTATCCCGTTGAGCAATTCGCAGGAACAAAAACCGGCACCTGAGGCTTCGGGACAGGCCGCGGCGTCCGAGAAGCAAGGGCAGGAGAAGGCGAAGGGCAATACGGACCCATTTGCGCCGCAGCCGGCTCCGCCGTTGCCTCCGGGAATGACTGGTTCGGACGGAAATGATCCGCGAGCGAAGCTGAAGCCCGGGATGTACGACGCCGGTGAGCTTGCGAAAGGGATGAAGCATGTGGCGTTCGTAAAAAAGCCAGATGCGTTTCAGCTTCAGGCGACGTCGAGCGATGATCCGAGCGTACAGAAGGTGCTGGGTCAACTGGGCGTTGGATCGGTAGAGAAGATGCCGAAGGCGCTGCAGATGGTGATCGCGCAGCTGGCGTTTGCGAATTCTGACTTTGCATTCCAGGGCAATCATCTGTTCCAGGGAAATTTCTACGGTGTGAACATCTACGACATCAGCAATCCTTCGAAGGCTTCGTTGCTGACGTCGATGGTGTGTCCGGGTGGACAGGGCGATGTTTCGGTGCACGGCAATTTGATGTTCATGTCGGTAGAGATGCCGAATGGGCGGATTGATTGCGGGGCGCAGGGATTTCCGCCGGAGCCAGCACCGGAGCCGGGTAAGGAAAAGGAGCGTCGGTTGCCGGTTCCTCAGAAGGAGCGGTTCCGGGGAGTGAGAATTTTCGATATCTCCGATATCAAGAATCCGAAGCAGGTTGCAGCGGTGCAGACGTGCCGCGGATCGCACACGCATACGATGGTGGTGGACCCCAACGACAAAGAGAACGTGTACATTTACGTTTCGGGAACGTCGTTTGTGCGGCAGTCGGAAGAGCTTGCGGGCTGTTCCGGCGAGGGACCGGAGAAGGATCCGAACACAGCGCTTTTCAGGATCGATGTGATCAAGGTGCCGGTGGCGCATCCGGACCAGGCAGCGATCGTCTCGCATCCGCGGGTGTTCATCGATCCGCGTTCTGGCGTGGTGAACGGATTGAACAATGGAGGCAGCCACGACAAGGGTGAGGAGAAGCCGCGCGATACCGATCAGTGCCACGACATCACTGTGTATTCAGCGATTGGATTGGCTGCGGGCGCGTGTTCTGGTAATGGACTGCTTCTGGATATCAAGGATCCGGTGAATCCGAAGCGTGTGGATGCGGTGAGCGATCCGAACTACTCGTACTGGCACTCGGCCACTTTCTCGAACGATGGTTCGAAGGTGGTGTTCACGGATGAGTGGGGCGGAGGGCTGGGAGCGCGGTGCCGGCCGAACGATCCGAACAAGTGGGGCGCGGACGCGATCTTCAATCTGAAGGACGACAAGCTGAGTTTTGCGAACTACTACAAGCTTCCTGCGGCGCAGGGCGACACGGAGAATTGTGTTGCGCACAACGGATCGCTGATTCCTGTGCCGGGGCGCGATATCGAAGTACAGGCGTGGTACCAGGGCGGCGTTTCGGTAATGGACTTCACCGATGCGGCACATCCGCAGGAGATTGCGTATTTTGATCGCGGACCGATTGACCCGAAGATGCTGGTGCTGGGCGGCGACTGGTCGGCGTACTGGTACAACGGAGCCATTTACGGATCGGAGATTGCGCGCGGGCTGGACGTATTTGAACTGATGCCGACGGATCTGCTGACACAGAATGAGCTGGACGCAGCAAAGGCCGTGCAGGTGAACGAATTGAATGTGCAGAACCAGCAGAAGATGGTGTGGCCAGCGAAGCTGGTTGTGGCAAAGGCTTATGTGGATCAACTGCAGCGGTCGCAGGCACTGACGCCGAAGGAAATTGCGTCGTTGCGAAAAGCGATCCGAGATGCGGAGAAGTCGCATTTGAAAGAGAAGCAAATTTCCAAATTGAAGGCAATGACGGGGGGACTGGAAACGAGCGCGTCTTCGGCCAAGACGCCGGCAGATGCGAGCCGGCTGCAAGCGCTGGCGGAGATCCTGAAGCATCCTGTAGCGTAAGTCTTGGTCGATGTACAAGGCCCGGCCGGAGAGTTCCGGCCGGGTTTTTCATTGATCTGTCACATCTGGACGTTTGGATAGAAGGTGATGGCTGAGGACCGGGCAGATAACTCCTGACTCGCTTTTTGCGTCTTTACTCACGTGACCGGAGTGCGATTGCCCTTGAGGCTCAGTTGTTTTGGGAGATGAGCACTCAGTCAGTTCCTGTTCTGAAGTTTCAGAAGAAGGCCTCAACAGGGTCGGGTCCGTTCCAGACTTTGAGCTGTAAACGCCTGGAGAAGCTCAGAAGACAATTTCCAAACCGTACTCGCAAGACAAACTGCTCGTCGACGGTGAACACGCAGAGGAAGCGTGCCTACCGGCGTGAATTCGTGTCTGGAGATGCGCAGCGCGACGGCAGCACTTCACACGAAACGGGACGGAAGCAGAGCACACAAAGTTTTCGGAGTCAGGACCAAAGAGATTTGCAGAAAAATGACGCAGCGTGTTCAAACTCTCGATGCCAGCTTTGAAGGAGCGGTTGCTCCAAGGATGACGGGATCTGCGGCAATGAAGGAGCACCCGCTCTGTCATCAACTCGCGCTGCCGAACAGAATTCAGATTGGGTCGGGTGTCTCGGCGAATCGAGAGATGAACGAACTTAGAAAAAAGAGCAGCAAATCGTGTAGTCCTTACACGGTGCCTGAATACCTCTCAATGGCAACAGAGGCTCCACGGCGGGGAGGTTTGGCAAGGGAATGTTGCTGCTACACGTGACGAAAGTAATGGAAACAAAAGGATTAGTAGAAGTGCGAAAGGTGCTGCTGTTCCGGCCAGAGCGACCCAAATCGGATTGGTCCTCAAGATGCTTAGGGAAGGGTGAGATATACGGCTTTAGAGAAAGTAGCCGACGAACTTACATCGCAAGCCCATGTGCAAGCCGTCCGGAAGTTCAGCTCAAAGAATCCAGAAGGACATGGAAATAGATAAGCGAGGGTATCGCGAATGCAAGGTAATAATGCACTAAATATATTGGAAAGCGATGGTCCGAGTCTGGGGACAATCTCGACCGTCAGCGTATTGCGTGAAACTCTTCCGGCGTCAACCTGGAGACGTCCGTCGCCTCTCCTTTCCTCCGCAGTGCAACGTTCGTTTTCGCTGCGGTATGCAGTGCTGAAGCGCACGATCGACATTCTGCTGTCCAGCTTGCTGATCATCATGCTGTTCCCGGTCATGCTGGGTGTGGCACTGGCAGTGGCATTGACTTCGAAGGGTCCGATCTTCTTCACGCAAGAGCGGCTGGGCCGATTTGGCATACCGTTCCGGATTATCAAGTTTCGCTCCATGTATTCGCGGAAGCATAAGAACAACGTGCAGGCGATCAATGAAGCACATCGCGACACGCATCAGCGCAACGAACAGGCTTACCCGCTGAACAAAGACGTGCCGGATCCCCGGATCACGCCAGTGGGGCGCATCCTCCGCAAGCTGAGCCTGGATGAGCTTCCTCAACTGTTCAATGTGTTGAAGGGCGAGATGTCGTTGGTGGGCCCGAGGCCGATCGTTGAAGCCGAGGTGGCGCTGTACGGCAAGGAATTTGCATATTACGACCTGTTCAGGCCGGGAATCACCGGTCTCTGGCAGGTGTCGGGGCGGAGCGACATCGGATATGAGCGTCGCATTCTCTTCGACCGCGAGTACGCGAGCAACTGGAGCTGCGCTCTGGACTTCGAGATTCTCACCCGCACGATCCCAGCGGTGATCACGATGAAGGGCGCGTACTAATCGGCCCTGTCGTACCGGAAGCCCTGCTTGATAAAAAGTTGATAAAGATGAGCCGCGCAGGCGCAGAAAGTCAAAGCGATTGCGCGGCTCTCAGAGTTTTCTGCAACAAACCCCTGCGATTTTTCCCGATTGATCATCTAAGGCAATGACCCCTGGGATAGTTGAAGGACCGGAAGAAACGAAAAATGAGCAAGATCAACAGGAAGTGCCTGCGGACACGGGGTGTCCTTTCAGTTGCCCTAATTCGACGTTTTCCTCTTGTGCTCTGGGTTGCGCTATTGGGAGCGGCCCTTCAGATCTGCGTGATCACCTTGGTTGCGCAAACGGAGCAGTCCCCGCTGGGTTCTGGGCAGACGCAGCAGAATACGACCAATTCAAACTGCGCTAACGGAGACCTGGCTGCTTGCGAACTCAACGTTCCCACCATGCCGGGGCAGGGTGGTGACGGCCTTGGGGGGGCGGGTTCATCTCTGGGTGGGTATCCAAGCATGAATCCAGGCACACCGACCTCGCCGATGACGGTGTATCGGGACGATGCGGAGGGGCTGAATCGCTCGACGGCGCAGCAGAGGCGTCAGCAGGGTCCCCTGAAGCCGCAGACGCTGACCGAATTTCAGATGCTGGTGGCTGCCTCGGTGGGGCGCATCGTACCCATGTATGGGCAGGATCTGTTCACGAACGTGCCGGACACCTTTGCGCCTGTGCAGCGGCTGCCCGTGACTCCGGAATACGTGATCGGGCCGGGGGATGAGCTTCTGATTCGAACCTGGGGTCAAGTGACACAGAATTTGCATTTGACTGTAGATCGATCCGGCTCTGTGTATATTCCGCAAGTGGGCGAGGTTCGCGTTGCCGGACTTCCGTTCCGGCAGTTGCAGAACTTTCTCAAAGCGAAATTCGATCGTGTTTATCGGAACTATGAACTGAACGTAAACCTCGGGCAGCTCAGATCTATCCAAGTTTTTGTGACAGGTCAGGCACGACGTCCGGGCAGCTATACGATCAGTTCGCTGAGCACGCTTGTGAATGCGGTGTTTGCGTGCGGAGGCCCGGGACCCCATGGTTCCCTGAGGCACATTCAGCTGAAGCGCAACGGAGAACTGGTTGCGGATTTCGATCTGTATGATCTGCTGCTGCGGGGCGATAAATCGAAGGATGTTTCGCTGGCTACGGGAGACGTGCTGTATTTCCAGCCGATTGGGCCGCAGGTTGCAGTGCTGGGAAGCGTTCACGTGCCGGCAATCTACGAGCTGCGCGGGCATGAAGCTGTTGCGGAAGCCCTGGCTCTTGCAGGCGGCGCCTCGGCAGTGGCCAGCACGGCCTCGCTGGAAATCGAGCGAACCAAGCGGGAGGCGGATGGAAGCAGTGCGCGTGTTGCGGTGGATGTAGCGATGGATGAACAGTCGCTCGCGGCTCCATTACGCGATGCGGACATTGTGCGGGTGCGTGCGGCGTCTCCGCGTTTCGATAAGACGGTGACCCTGCGGGGGAACGTTGCTACGCCGGGGCGTTTTGGCTGGCGGCAGGGCATGCATGTGAGCGATCTGATCCCGAACAAGGAAGCGCTGCTGACGCCGGACTACTGGCTGCGCCGGGCGCAACTTGGGTTGCCGGTAGCAGACTTTCAGCCGATGTTGCCGCCGGTGCGCTCAGAAAGTTCAGAAGCGTCGGCGCAGCCTGGCCAGGCGGCAAACCGGCCTGCGGCGCCGGCAGATATGCAGACGGTCAACAGCGGTCTTTTCCCGGGGTTAACCCTCGGAGTGCCCGCGGACAACGCGCAAGCACAACCTAACGCGACGCAATTCCAGTCGATTGCTGCTTCAGGGGAAGACGAAGCTCAGATCAACAAAGAAGCGCAGGCTGGAAAACCGGGATCACCCGCGACGCCGCAGCAGGAGGTGTTGGGGTCAGGACCGCACCTGGTGACGGCGCCACATTTTCCGATTCAGACGCAGGTGGTGAGGACATCTCCCGACATCGATTGGAGTTACGCGGTGGTGGAGCGGGTGGACAGGCAGACCATGAGTACCAAGCTGCTGCCGTTCGACCTGGGCGCCCTGGTTGTGAAGCATGACAAGAGCGCTGATGTGGAGCTTGAGCCGGGAGATGTGATCACGATCTTCTCGGATGCAGACATTCGGGTTCCGCGCGCGCAACAGACTAAATATGTGCGGCTGGAAGGGGAGTTTGCTCATTCCGGTGTTTATAGCGTCAATGCGGGAGAGACGCTGAAAGAACTGGTGATACGGGCTGGTGGGTTCACGAACCAGGCTTACCTGTACGGCTCGCAATTCAGCCGGGAGAGTACCCGGCGGGAGCAGCAGCAGAGGCTGGACGAGTATGTTTCCTCGTTGTCATATCAGATCGAGATTTCGGCATCAAACAAAGCGACCTCGGTGGTAAGCCCGACGGAGGCAGCGACGGTAGGAGCTTCGGTCGCGAGCCAGCGCGAACTGGTGAACCGGCTGAGGCAGGTAAGGGCAACGGGTCGCATTGTGCTGCATATCGAGCCATTCAGCGCAGATGTGAATTCCCTTCCCGATCTTCCGTTGGAGGATGGAGATCGTTTCATTGTGCCGCCTATTCCATCTACGGTTGGGATTGTTGGCGCAGTTTACGATCCGAATTCGTTTTTATATCTTCCGCACCGGCGTGCGGGGCAATATCTGGAGACGGCAGGTGGACCGAACCGGAATGCCGATCGGCGCCAGATCTTTATTATTCGTGCGGATGGATCGGTTGTAAGCCGTCAGTATTTGAACCACACCCTGTGGACTGACGATCGGTTCAGCAGGGAAATTATTTATCCGGGGGATACGATCGTGGTTCCGGAACAGTTGAACAAGACGACGGTTTTGCGCGGCCTGACCGACTGGTCGGCTGTATTTTCACAATTCGCCCTGGGGGCTGCTGCGGTGAACGTCATTCGATAGTCGAAGAGAAATGACTACGCCCAACGGAGTAAATGAATCATGGTAAAAATGCGGAGCGAGGGAACGATCAAGGAACTGCCGGAAGATATTCTGTTGCCGCCGTTGACTCTTGCAGAGCAAGAGGATCTGACGTTTCTGGATATTCTGCTTATCATCACGAGGCGCAAGAGGCTAGTCGGGATGGTGACGGCGATCTGTGCAGGAATTGCGTTGATTCTCGCGTTTGCGCTGCCGCAGGAATACACCGCAACGGTCATTGTTCTACCGCCGCAGGGGAACTCTTCGATGAGTTCCATGCTGGCAAGCCAGCTTTCCGGGATGGCTGGCGGTGTGAGCGGAATGGCGAGCAGCATGCTTGGCATGAAGAACATCAACGACATGTATGTCTCCATGCTGAAGAGCCAGTCAGTGGAAGACTCCGTGGTTCGCACCTACGGATTGCAGTCGGAGTATCGCAAGAAGTACCTGGTGGACGCGCGCAAAGCTCTTGAGAACCATACGAAGATTGACGGATCGACGAAAGACGGGTTGATCCGGTTGAGCTTTACGGATCGGGATCCGAACCGTTCGGCGGAGATTGCCAACGGGTATGTTGCGCAGTTCAAGAGCCTGTCGCAGCACCTGGCAATTACCGAAGCTTCGCAGCGGCGGGTGGTGTTTGAGAATCAGCTGGAGAAGACGAAGGTCGACCTTGAGAACGCAGACGAGGCGTTGAAGAAGACGCAGCTCTCGACAGGCATGGTCCAGGTGGACGGGCAGGCGCGAGCGATGATCGACTCGGCAGCGCGGCTGCGGGCGCAGATTGTGGCGAAGGAGGTTCAGATCCAGGCCATGCGTTCGTATGCGGGAGACGAGAATCCGGCGCTGACGCAGGCGCAAACCGAGCTGGATGGGCTGCGCGGGCAATTCAGCAAGATGGTGGGATCGAAAGGCGGATCGTCAGACGATGTGTTCCTTCCGAAGGGCGCGGTTCCGGAGGCGGGCCTGGAGTATGTGCGCAGATTGCGCGATGTGAAGTACTACGAAGCTATCTTCGAAATTCTTGCCAAGCAACTGGAGTTGGCGAAGCTGGACGAGGCGCGTGAAGGCGCATTTATCCAGGTGGTTGATCCGGCGACTACTCCGGAGAAGAAGTCATTTCCGAAGCGTGGGATGTTGATGCTCGGGGGAGTTGCGGCGGGATTTACATTCGGGATCATGTTCGCCCTGTTGCAGGGCGGGCTGGCTCGTATGCGGCAGAACCCAGCGACCAAGGATAAGCTTGACTTGCTCAGGATGTCGCTGTGGAGCGACCGCGGGACAAGGACAAGAGTAAAGGCCAGAGCAAAGAAGGTCGGCGAAGAGGAAGAAGAAGAAGTGCACTCGCTTCGTCACGTGCGGCCGGAAGCAACGGGTTCGGGGTTTTAGTACTCGGGATCGTTGATGTTGCTGTTATTGGCGGGACATACAGTTTTTAGATTCGGCCGGGACTCATGTTGATCGACACGACGACGTCTCCGCAGCCCCCATCGGGGATGTGGGCGACGATTAAGAATTTCATTCGGTACAAGGTCCCGCATGCGATCGGGCTTGACCGGGCTATCGCATTTACAGTGCTGGGCCGGGTGATTCAAGGGCTTGGCAGCGTCGGGAGCGTGCTGCTGATCGTGCATTTTCTGACGGCAGCCGAACAGGGATACTACTACGCGCTGTGGAGTCTGGTGGCGCTGCAGAGCGTGTTTGAGCTTGGATTTTCATTCGTGATTCTGCAGGTGGCGGCGCATGAACGCGCGCACCTGGAATTTCACGCGGACGGAAGTATCACGGGCAGCGAAGCGGCGCATGTGCGGCTGGCATCGCTGCTGCAGCGAGCTGTGAAGTGGTATACCAGCGCGGCCGTGGTGATGGGAATCGTGCTGTTGCTGGGTGGGATGCGGTTCTTCTCACTTCATCAGCAGCCGCAGGCCCCGAATATCTGGAGTGTTCCACTGAGGGTAACCGTGCTGGCGTGCGCCATTACGTTTTCGATTGGACCGGTGCTGTCGTTTCTAGAGGGATGCGGACAGGTGACGCATGTGGCGCGCATGCGGTTCTTTCAGTCGCTGGTGAGCGTGGCGGCATCGTGGACGGCGATGCTTGGTCATCATGGACTGTTTTCGCCGGCGATGGTGCTGCTGGGGCAGGGATTCGTGGCGAGCTTCCTGCTCTACTCGCGGAGACATTTGCTGCTGCCGCTACTGCGGATGAATGTGCTGGGGCAGGGCATCAGCTGGAAGCGCGAGGTGTGGCCGTTTCAGTGGAAGATTGCGGTGAGCTGGCTTTGCGATTACTTCATCTTTCAATTGTTTACGCCAGTGCTGTTCGCATTTCGTGGTCCAGAAGAGGCGGGGCGCATGGGTCTCTCCATGAGCATTGTGACGCAGATGAGCGCAATGATGCTGGCGTGGATGACGACCAAAGCCGCACCATTCGGGAGCCTAATTGCGAAGAACGAGAGGCCGGAACTCGATCGCATGTTTTTCAGATCGCTGCGGCAGTCTCTGGTTCTCTTTATGGGGGCAGCGGTGGCAGTGCTCGTGGGTGTGTTGGCGTCTCCGTACATTCTGCCGAAGATCAGCAGGCGCATTGAGAGCTGGCCGATCTTTTTGTTGCTGCTGTTGACGGCGCTGGGAAGCCACGTAGTACAAAGCGAGGCGATTTATCTTCGGGCGCACAAGATGGAGCCGTTCCTTGTGCAATCGATCGTGATTGCGACATGTACGGCGGCCAGTGTGGTTGTGCTGGCGAAGACGTCCGGAGCCATGGGAGTGTCTATCGCGTACTTTCTGGTGCTGGGCGTAGCGGGAGTGATCTCGGCGACTACGATTTTCAGGACCAAGCGTAGCCAGTGGTCGCAGGCGGAGGCTTGAGTATGCATTCAAACGGAAACGGAACATCCGAGCCTCGTATTTCAGTGGCAATGTGCACCTTCAACGGCGGCCGCTATCTCGATGAGCAGTTGGAAAGCATTGCAGCACAGACGCAGGTGCCCAGCGAACTGGTGGTGTGCGACGACGGTTCGACGGACGATACCATTTCGATTCTGAAGCGCTTCAAGGCGAATGCGCCGTTTCCGGTGACGATTATCGAGAATGCCGTGCGCATGGGATCGACGCGCAATTTTGACCAGGCAATTGGAATTGCAGCGGGCGAGTTTATTGCTCTTTGCGATCAGGACGATCGATGGTTGCCGCACAAACTGCAACGGCTGTCGAGCAGCCTGATCGAGAACCCATTTCTGGGCGGCGTGTTCTCGGATGCAGAGCTGATCGATGGAGAAGGTCGCAGGGTGAACAGGACTTTGTTTGGGCGGCACAGGTTTACGCCGGCGAAACAGCGGAGCTTTGTGAGCTGTCCAACCGCGACGCTTCTGAAATATGACGTGGTCACGGGAGCGACGCTGATGTTCCGGTCGAATATCCGCCGGTATTGCTCGCCGATCCCGACGACGTGGATACACGATGGATGGCTCGCGTGGATGCTTGCGCTGCATTCCAGGCTAACGCTGATTGCGGAGCCGCTGATTGAGTATCGAATCCATGCAGGGCAGCAGCTTGGGGTAGGCACCTCGAATGCTGCACAGCGGGGTAACAGCGAAACGCGCCGGCAGTTTTATGCGCGGGTTGCGCGGCAGTTCGAGGATCTGCTGAATCGGGTGCTAGCAGAAGGGTGGAGCGAGCACGACGGGCTGGTGGAGAAGATCAGAGGGAAGATCGCGTTCCTGAAGAGCCAGGCAACGCTATCGCAACAGCTTGGCATGAGAACGATGCAGATGGTTGGACTGCTACCGCACTATGTGCATTACGCGCGCGGCCTAGCGTCCATGAGGACGGATTTGCTGCTCGGTCGTGAGATGCTATGAGCGAGCACTTATTCAGCACCAGCCGGCCTGCGGAGGCAGCTATGGCTTCACCGGTACTATGGCCGTCGCTCGCTGAGAAGTTCGCGAAGCATAAGCTGGTGCGTGGCGAGCTCAAGCCGCCCAAGGACATACCGCTTTTTTGTAATCCGCTGGTGATCTTTCTGGGCAACTGGGCGCTGATGATGGCGGCCCTGAGCGCGCAGGTCACCTATGTGACCTACCCGAACATGGGCATGCCGATGCTGCTGTTCGGTATCTCGCTGGGCTCGTTTCTGTTCGGCTATATCGCGTCGCGCATGCTGCTGCACAAGTGGCCGACGCCGAACACTGCCCCGACATACTCGCTGGATGCTACTCAATTGTGGCAGTTGAATCTGCTGTTGTGCGGCGCAGCGCTGATGATCATGATCTTCAACTGGGTGCTCACGGGCCCTCCTCCGGCGGTGGGGGATCCCTCGTCCTATTTGACGTATGGGCGTTTCAAGCAAGTGCTCTTCCCTGTGCTGGTGACCGTGACGGTGAACGCGACGCTCGATCCATCGCGGTGGCGAAAGGCTCTGTTCATCCTGTTCGGCATGGCCGGCATGACGCTGTACATCACGCGGGGATTGTTGATGGTGGCTTTGCTGCAGATGTTCTTCGTCTTCGCGCTGAAGACAAGGATGAGCAAGCGGAAGCTCTATACGATCCTGATCTGCTTCCTTGCGTTTGTGGTCGTAGTGATCACCGTGATTGGAAATGCACGCACGGCGCAGGGAGTTTTCCTTGAATACCTGCAGATCAAGCATAAGTATTCTGACTGGCCGATGGCGTACCTGTGGCTGACGTCGTATGTTTCCATACCGTTCTCGAATCTTTGCTGGCTATTTGCAAAGGGGACTTTCCATGGGCCGACGCTGGCGTTTCTTTATCCGCTGCTGCCGTCGTTCCTGGCACCGCCGGATCCGCACGCCTACATTCATGAGGACCTGAGCATTATTGACGGGGCGAGCACATACCTTGCCGCGTACGCACTGGACTTTTCGTACCTGGGGATATACCTGGCGAATTTGCTGCTGGGTGTTGGTTGTGGATGGATGCGGGAGCGCGCATTGCCGCGGAGCCTGCTGGTGGCCAGTATCTTTCTGACCTGCCTCTCTTTCATTTTCTTCAGTGACATGTTCACTCCGCTATCAACGATTCTGCAGATTGCGATCCAGAGCGCGGTGCAGCGAAGGTGCTTCCACTGGGGAGCAGAACGAATGGTGGGGATGGTGCCGGAATGAGCGAAATTAGACCAGTGTTTGCGCAGTCGGCGACACAGCTGAAGGTGATGGTTGTGATCGTGCTGTATCGGATTGCTCCTGGAGATTCTCCGGCGTTTCGGAGCGTGATGGCGGCGCGACAGGGTTTTAGCCGGGAGGCAGGCGAGGTCCGCGTGCTGCTGTGGGATAACAGCCCGGTGGCCGGTGCGGGAGATAACCTGCCGGACGGGGTCGCTTATTTTCCGGATGAGAGCAATTCGGGGCTGGCGACGGCATACAACCGTGCAATGGAGTGGGCAGAACTGCACGGCGCGGAATGGCTGTTGACGCTTGACCAGGACACGGCGGTGCCGCAGGACTTTTTTGTGAAGATGGCGACTGCGGCGAGCGCGAGCACGCGATACGCAGGAGTCGCTGCGGTGGTGCCGCAGATTGCAGCAGAAGGGCGGCGACTGTCGCCGAACTGGTTTCAGTTTGGTGCAATTCCGCGGTGGTACAGGACTGGGTATGTTGGTGTGCCGGCGGAGCCGGTATTTGCGTTCAACTCTGGTGCGATGCTGCGGGTGGATGCGTTGAAGCAGGTTGGTGGGTACGATCCGCGGTTCTGGCTGGATAACAGCGACGCCATGATTTTCAGCAAGCTGCACGAACATGGCAAGCGTGTGTACGTGGCGGGCGATATCCAGGTGGAGCACGAGTTCTCGATGAAGGATATGCAGCGAAGGATGAGCGCGGCACGATATCAGAATGCGTTGTTTGCGGAGACGGCGTTCTGGGATCTTCGGATGAACCGGCTGGCGGGCTGGGAGCGAATGCTGCGCCTGATTGTCCGGATGGGAAAGCACTGGATGCGCGGCGATTCGGTCGAGCTGCGGCGAATTACATGGCGGGCATTGATGCGGAGGCTGTTTACTCGTCGGAGCAAGCGGATCGAAGAGTGGATGCGGGCGACCGAGGAGCGGGTGCGCAAAGCGGAGCGGCCGATGTGGGATCCGCGAATCTCCGTGTGCATGGCGGCGTATAACGGCGGCCCGTTCGTGGAAGCGCAGCTGGAATCCATTCTCAGGCAGCTCAGGCCGAACGATGAGGTCGTCATTGTGGACGATGGCTCAAAGGATGACACTATCGAACGCATTGAGCAGATGGGTGATGCACGCATAAAGCTGCTGAGACATCAAGCGAACGCGGGAGTGATCGCGACGTTTGAGGATGCGCTGCGGTCTGCGACGGGCGAGATTTTGTTTCTGGCTGACGACGATGATGTGTGGGCTCCCACGAAGGTGCAGCGGTTCATGCAAGTATTCGTGAGCAATCCGGATGTCGGCGTGGCTTCGAGCCGGGTGCGGATGATTGATGAGAACGATCGGCCACTGCCGGATTCCCGGATCAATCGCCAAGGGAGGTTCGTGCCGGGGTTCTGGCGCAATCTTTACAAGAATCACTACCAGGGATCGGCGATGGCTGTGCGCGCTTCGTTGCTTGGAGGCGTGCTGCCGTTTCCAGCGCAGGACTCATTTCTGCATGACGCGTGGATCGGGACGCGGAACGATCTGCTGGGCGGCAAAGCGGTTTTCATCGACGAAGATCTGCTGTTCTATCGCCGGCACGCAAGCAACGCGAGCCGGACGAAGTCGTTGACGCGTCAGATTCAGACACGGATAGATCTGCTTATCGCACACCTCCGATACGCCCTGATGTTTGCGGGGACGAGCAGACAAGTGGAGTGGTGACGATGGCGCAGGAACGAATTGAAGTCATCATTCCGACGTACAACGCGGCGCGGTACTGGAACGCGCTGTCGACGGGAATCCGCGCGCAGAGTCTAAAGCCGGATCGCGTGATCGTAATTGACTCATCGTCAAAAGATCGCACCGCGGATCTGGCGCGCAACGATGGCTTTGAGGTGCTGGAGATCACGCCGCAGCAATTCAATCATGGCGGAACGCGGCAGATGGGAGCCGAGTACGCTGCACAGGCGAACATTCTGATTTATCTGACGCAGGATGCAGCGCCGTTCGGCGTGAATGCGTTTGCGAACCTGGTGAAGGCCTTTGGCGATGCCGAGATTGGGGCGGCATACGGCCGGCAGCTTCCGCGGGAGAATGCGAGCCCGATCGAGGCGCATGGCAGGCACTTCAGCTATGCGGAGGCGCCGGTGGTGCGTTCGTGGGAGAGCCGGCAGTCGATGGGTTTCAAGTCGATCTTCTTTTCGAATGCGTTTGGGGCGTATCGGCGTGAGGCGCTGATGAGCGTGGGGGGATTTTCATCGGATGTGATTTTCGGCGAAGACACGCTGGTGGTTGCCCGCATGCATCGGGCGGGTTGGAAGACGGCGTACGTGGCGGATGCGCTGGTGAGGCACTCGCACGATTACACCATCGGCGAGGAGTTTCGACGGTACTTTGATATTGGAGTGCTGCACTCGCGCGAGAGCTGGCTGAACGAGCAGTTTGGCAGCGCATCAGGCGAGGGGAGGCGGTTTGTGCTGTCGGAGCTGAAGTATCTGGTGGGGCACGGTCCGCAGCACATTCCTTCGGCAATGGCGCGGACGATGGCGAAGTATCTGGGATACAAGATTGGGCGGCGAGAGAGCCGGATCGGGCCGCGGCTGAAGCATCGGCTGGGGATGAACAGGCAGTACTGGCTGCGGTGAGATCCCGGCTTTTAGCTCTTAGCCTGTAGCTTTTTAGCGCTGGCCTCGAACCATCGGAAGAATTCCTGAAGATTGAAACTAGTTTTCGGAGTAGGGGACGGTGAACTTGAAGGTGGCGCCTTTGTCGACTTCGCCTTCGGCCCAGAT
>Ga0105240_10008133_pt1 | contig 15046 bp, 10 predicted proteins | sample KBSC54metaG_FD_80426 | JGI IMG/M metagenome (GOLD analysis project Ga0105240, IMG submission 80426) | Corn rhizosphere microbial communities from Kellogg Biological Station, Michigan, USA - KBS C5-4 metaG | ecosystem: Host-associated > Plants > Roots > Rhizosphere > Soil | place: Michigan, USA... | reverse complement strand
GTTAAAATATAATGCCGCAAACCCTCTTCGGCACGGATGCTGCGATCCTGGGCTCTTAGCGGGAATTGCCGCATATACCAGAAAACAAACAGGCCGCATATAAACAGTACTGCTATTAATATGGAGTTTAGCATATCATAGTGGGCGGCCCATTGCAGATAAACATTTACCAGTGCGGTGATGGTGCCAAAAAGCATAAGAGCGCTTAATATAAAATGATAACCAGTAACGTAGCGTTTGTGATGGGCGTTATTTTGTTGTAGCATGATGGTTTAAATTTTGAGCCAAGATACTACTATTTGATTTATGGGTTATCGTAAAATGCACTTTTAAACAAGCGTTAAAGAACAAATAACAAAAATGGGCGTTAATGTTTTTAACCAAAACGCAAACTAATATGACTAACTCACCAACTACATCCGAAAAAACGTTCACCATAGGCAACGAATTAACTGTTAACCGAATGGGGTATGGCGCTATGCGCATAACCGGCAAAGGCATATGGGGGCCGCCAAAAGACGAAGCTACGGCTATAAAGGTTTTGCGACGAGCTGTCGAACTTGGCGTTAACTTTATTGATACCGCCGATAGCTATGGTCCACACGTTTCGGAAGAACTGATTGCCGAAGCGCTTTTCCCATACCCTGCCGATTTGGTTATCGGTACTAAAGGCGGTTTGTTGCGCACCGGACCCGATGCGTGGCCGATAAACGCCAAACCCGACCACTTAAGAAAAGCATTGGAGGGAAGCCTGAAACGACTAAAGCTTGATCAAATTGATCTCTACCAGTTGCACAGGATAGACCCGATTGTGCCGGCCGAACAAAGTTTTGAATTTTTACAACGGGCCCAGGAGGAAGGGTTAATAAGGCACGTTGGCCTGTCAGAAGTTGATGTGGATGTTATAAAAAAAGCGCAGGAGTATTTCGAAGTGGTATCCGTACAAAATATGTACAGCGTTGATAACCGCAAGTGGGAACATGTGCTGCAATATTGCAAGGCGCATCAAATTGCATTCATTCCATGGTTCCCGCTTAATGCAGGCAACGTGGCCAGTCAGGACAAGTTGAAACAAATTGCCGATAAACATAATGCAACGGTTCACCAGGTTGCTTTAAGCTGGTTACTCAATCACTCGGATAATATTTTGCTCATTCCCGGAACGTCAAGCGTAAAACACCTGGAAGAAAACATGGAAGCAGTAAATATCGACCTAACAGACGATGATGTAAACATATTAAACAGCATAAACCCACGATAATATGTATAATGATTTAGTTTGAGGAAAATAAAAATTGCAAAAGACTATTCTTTTAATTCTGACGTTATTTTATTAACTAATTAATTATGAGTAAATTAATATCTATTTAGCACAACAAAATCCCCTTTTTATACGTAAAAGGGCAAAACACAAACAAGCTATGAAAAAAATCAGAATCCCCTTAATGATGTTGCTATTGGCCGGCGCCATAGCATGTAACAAAAACAACGGCCTTCAAACCGACATTACCGCCAATGTGTCCGAATCAGATGCTGCAGATATGGTGGGCGCCTCCTTGTCAGTTAATTCAAACGGATTTGCAAGCATGAGCAACGATGTCACGATCAAATCGAAGTGGTTTATAGATAACCATCTTACATGCGGAGCTACTAAAACCGATACGCTTACAAAAACAAGCCAACCCGGCGCGCCCGTAACATTTAGCTATGGCTTAGGCTACTCTTATACCTTAAACTGTAACGCAAGTAACATCCCTGATAATATTACAGGCAAAGTTAACTTTAGCGGCAGCCACAGTGGTCCTCATTTTTCATCGTCAAATACCGGTAATTTAATATTCAGGGTGGCGGGGTTAACGCCTACCGCACCCAACTACGTGCTTAATGCCACTTTTATACAAAGCGGGTCGTTTATCTCGAAAAGAGATACTACCAATCACGGTAACGAGAATCTTAGCGTAGTAGTTCAGAATTTAAAGTTCAACAAACCAATACCCACCATTGCAGGTGGTACCGCTACATTTACTTTAACCGGTACAGTTCCTAAAAAAGGTGCTTTCAGCTATGCAGGTACGTTAGTTTTCAACACTGACGGCACTGCCAAACTTACAGTTAACGGTTCAGTATTTATTATCAACCTGTTAACCGGCGAAAAACACAAGGGTTAAGTCAACAGTTTAAAAATATCAAAGCGGCCCTCTGTACTTACAGAGGGCCGCTTTTTTTAACTAATTCGCCGGTGCCACCTTAAACGGTTTCACATCTACCGATTCCCAAATGCCTTGCGTTATATAGGGCTCATCCAGTTTCCAGGCTTCCAGTTCTTCTTCGGTTTCAAATTGCATTACCATAACCGAGCCGATCATTTTGCCCTCATCGTTCAATATTGCCCCGCCAAAAATATAATTGCCGGTTTTTCTCATTTCGGCTCCTTTGTCTAAATGGTGCGGGCGAACGGCCATCCGGCGGTCCAAAGCGCCTGCGTCGGTAAAGTCATACCCGGTAATCAAATACTGTTTCATGTTTGCTTAATTTAGGGTCAAGGTATTAATTTGCCGAAATTTTAAAAAACAATCGCAAAATAAAAATAAATAATAACTGTAAGTTTTACATTTTTTACAATATTTGCAGTTCAACCAATTACCGATACTAAATGAAGCAATCTCTTACGCTGGAGTTTAACAGGATATTTAATAAAGAACCTCAAAACGCTTACTTTTCCCCTGGTCGCGTAAATTTAATAGGCGAACATATTGACTATAATGGTGGCCTGGTAATGCCTTGTGCCATAACTTTTGGTACCTATTTGCTGGTATCGCCAAATAGCGACGGGATTTTCAGGTTCAGGAGTTTGAATTTTGATGACAAGCTGGACATACCTGTACAGGATGACTACACTAAAACAGATGAATTTTGGTTTAATTACCCGCTAGGTGTAATCGAGTATTTTTTAAAGGATGGCCACCCTGTTTTGGGTTTGGATATGCTTTTTTATGGCGATATTCCGATCAGTTCCGGGCTTTCATCGTCAGCGTCTATCGAGGTGGTTACTGCTTTTGCACTGAATGATTTGATGGGCAGCGGCTACAGCAAACTCGATTTGGTTAAGCTGGCCAAATCTGTAGAAAATAATTTCATCGGCGTTAACTGCGGTATAATGGATCAGTTTGCAGTTGCATTCGGCGAAAAAAGCAAGGCCCTTATGCTGAACTGTGATACGTTGGATTATAAGGCTGTCGACAGCAATTTGGGCGAATATATCCTTGCGATAATAAACACCAATAAACCCCGCAAGCTAGCCGAATCGAAATATAACGAGCGGGTGCAGGAGTGCCAGGCGGCTTTGGCAGCATTACAACAGGAATTAGATATTAATAACCTTTGCGATATTGATACCGCAACCTTTAATAAACACAGCCATTTAATTACAAATAAAGTGGTTTACAAACGTGCTAAGCATGTAATTGAGGAAAACGACCGTGTTAAACTGGCGGCGGTTGCTTTAAGCCAAAACAACCTCGACGAATTTGGCCGGCTGATGTATGCCTCGCACGATTCGCTGCGCGATTTATACGAAGTTAGCGGTATTGAACTGGATGCGATAGCCGAATACAGTAAAACCGATGCCAATGTAGCAGGAGCCCGAATGACCGGCGCCGGCTTTGGTGGCTGTGGCATAGCTTTGGTTAAAGAATCGGCATACGAGGATTTTAGCAAAAATATTATAGCTTATTATACCAATAAAATAGGTTACGCCCCGTCGGTTTACCGCTCGCTTATTGGCGATGGGGTAGGAGAGATGAAGTAGTCCGAAAGTCAGTAAAGTCCGGAAGACGCTGCAAAAAATTTTCAAAAGTTGTGAAAGTATTTTACCTTTCACCATTTGCCTTTCGCCCTTTACCTTTGCACGAAATGAAGAAACTAAAACTCGACGAACTAAACCGTGCTTCGGTAGCTGAATTTAAAGCGATGGAGAAATTCCCGGTAGTGGTAGTGCTTGATAATGTGCGAAGCATGCACAACATCGGTTCCATTTTTCGTACCGCCGATGGTTTTGCTGTAGAGCAGGTTTGCTTGTGTGGCATAACCGCCTGCCCTCCGCACCGCGAAATTGAAAAAACTGCACTTGGCGCTACCCAATCTATCAGCTGGAAATACTTTGAAACACCGTTGCAAGCCGTTGAGCAGCTTCGTAGCGAAGGTTATATAATTGTAGCCGTTGAGCAGGCACAAAATGCAACCATGCTGAACGAATTTTCCCCAACCAAAGATGCCAAGTATGCCCTAATTTTCGGTAACGAAGTAAACGGCGTAAGCGAGGAAGTAATGGCGAACATTGATGCCTGCATCGAAATCCCGCAGTTCGGGACTAAGCATTCATTTAATATCGTAGTATCAGCTGGGATTGTTCTTTGGGATTTCTTCTCGAAGATTGTAGGAAGACCATAGACGATGGACCATAGACCATAAACCATGGGAGGAAGGATCTCAAAAAAAAGAGTCCATAGTTCATGGACGATAGACCATAGGAGGAAGGATCTGAAAAAAAAGAGACCATAGTAACCAGCATAAGTTGCCGTTTACTATGGTCTATCGTCCATGGTCTATGGACTAAATAACTACAAATGTATCACCTCGCCATATGCATCAGCGGCAGCTTCCATAATGGCTTCGCTCATGGTTGGGTGCGGGTGTACCGATTTTATCATTTCGTGGCCGGTAGCTTCCAATTTGCGTGCTACAACAACTTCGGCAAGCATTTCGGTAACGTTATGGCCAATCATGTGGGCGCCTAAAAACTCGCCGTATTTAGCATCAAATATCAGTTTTACAAAACCGTCTTTAGCGCCTGCAGCACTTGCCTTGCCCGATGCCGAGAATGGAAATTTACCGATCTTTAATTCGTAACCTGCTGCTCTGGCAGCTTTTTCAGTATAACCAACAGAAGCAACCTCTGGCGAGCAATAAGTACAGCCTGGTATGTTGTTATAATCAAGCGGATGCGGGTTTTGCCCGGCAATCTTTTCCACACAGATAATGCCCTCGGCTGAGGCTACGTGTGCAAGCGCCTGGCCCTTAACAATATCGCCGATAGCATAAACGCCTTCGACGTTGGTGCGGTAGTAGTCATCAACCACAACTTTACCACGATCTGTTTGTACGCCGTTTTCCTCAAGGCCAATGCCTTCAAGGTTGGTTGAAATACCAACTGCCGATAAAACTATTTCAGCCTCAAGCGTTTCGGTTCCGGTTGCTGTTTTAACCTGCACTTTGCAAACGTCGCCGCTGGTATCAACCGACTCAACGTTTGAGCTGGTCATGATATTGATGCCTTGTTTTTTTAGCGTGCGGGCAAGTTGTTTTGAAATTTCTTCATCCTCAAGCGGAACGATGTTATCTAAGAACTCAACTACAGTAACCTTGGTGCCGATGGCATTGTATACGTAAGCAAACTCGATGCCTATAGCGCCCGAACCAACCACGATCATCGATGCCGGTTTTTTCGGTAGCACCATAGCCTGGCGGTAGCCAATTACTTTAACACCGTCCTGCTTTAAATTAGGCAGTTCGCGCGAGCGGCCACCTGTAGCCAGTATTATATGCTTTGCAGATACGTCGGAAGTTTCGCCGGCTGCGTTGGTCACGGTAACTGTGCCTTTGCTTTTCAGCTTGCCCGTACCCATAATAACATCGATTTTATTTTTGCGCATCAAAAACTGAACGCCCTTGCTCATGCCGTCGGCCACGCCGCGGCTCCTTTTTATCATTGCCTCAAAATCAATCTCGCTGCTGCCAACCTTTATACCATATTCAGCTGCGTGGTTAATATATTCAAACACTTCGGCGCTTTTTATCAGTGCTTTGGTGGGTATACAACCCCAATTTAAGCAAACGCCGCCAAGCGACTCTTTTTCGACGATAGCGGTTTTTAAACCCAATTGCGAAGCGCGTATAGCAGCCACATAACCACCCGGACCTGAACCTATAACAATTAAATCGTAATTCATTTTTTGATTATAATGTTTTTAATAGTGAACTCTTTATACAATTTTTTTGAAAATGGGATTTCAATTTCCCCTTTTACGAATGTGAAAGTTTTTATGTTTTGTTACCATCCGGGCGGTCGAACCTGCTAACCATCCCGTCCCGATTTCTGGCGATAAAGCCTCATCTGTGTTTGTTCACTGCCTCTGTTTATCGCTCTGAAATCGATGCCAAAGCTAACTAAAAGCTGTCAAATGCTAAAATCACAGAAATGTCTGTTTTATGAGGTCGAAATGGAAAGTATATAAATACGATAGTCTTACTTACTTCCTAAAATTTAAACAAAATTTTGCGAAATATTACATCAAACCGCTTATTATTTTCCTCAATGTATGTAAATAATGCGTTGCTGTTGAAAAGTTTATAGTAAATATTAACATTAACTTAATATAGCCAATAACAGTTGTACCTATCTTTGCCCCACAATTTGATTAATTAACAGAATTTTAAATTAAAGAAACTACTATGAGGAAGTTTTTACTCTTTATTTTACTCTCAGGCATTACGTTTTTCATGGCGAAAAATGTATCGGCCCAGGGCGTAACAACTGCCAGTGTTAACGGTATCGTTACCGACGCGAAAGGCCCAATTCCCGGTGCTACAGTTAGCATCACCCACATGCCAACCGGTACGGTGTACTCGACAGTGACACGTACCGACGGCCGTTTTAACCTCCCTAACTTAAGGGTTGGCGGGCCATACACATTTAAGGTAACCTTTATAGGCTACAAAGACAATGTGCAGGACAATATTACCCTTTCAATTGGCCAGGACCAAAGGCTTGATGCCAAATTGGAAGACAACACCACAACTTTAGGCGAAGTGGTTATCAAGGCGTCGGGCAGTAAAGTGATAAATTCATCACGTACCGGTGCGCGCGAAACTGTTAGCCGTCAGCAAATTGAGGCATTGCCTACACTTAACAGGTCGTTGTCTGATTTTACAAAGCTTACACCGTCAGCAAATGGTTTAAGTTTTGGCGGTCGCAGCGGTCTGTTTAACAACATTACTGTTGATGGTGCATTGTTTAACAACTCGTTTGGTTTATCGAGCACGTTAGGTGGTCAAACAAACTCGCAGCCAATATCGTTAGATGCGATTGATCAGATTCAGGTTGATATCGCACCTTACGACGTTAGGCAGGGTAACTTTACCGGCGCAGGTGTTAACACGGTAGTAAAGTCGGGTACCAACACATTTAAGGGTACCATATACGATTACTGGCGTGGTGTTGGCCTTACAGGCTACAGCGCAGGAGCTACCAACGTTAACAAGATTCCGTTTAATTACCATACCGACGGTATTAGCTTAGGCGGCCCGATCATCAAAAATAAATTATTCTTCTTCCTGTCAGGCGAGCAGGAACGCGTAAGTAACCCGGCATCAAGCTTTACTGCAGCTCCGGCACCAGGTCAGGGTGGCAGCGGCAGTGTATCGCAAGCCGATGCGCAAACACTTAATGCTATTGTTGCCAAGTTAAAAGGTTACGGTTATGACCCGGGACCTTACCAGAACTATAACTTTTTAACACACAGCGATAAAATAACTTTCAAGCTTGACTGGAACATAGACAAGAACAATACTTTAAGTGCGAAATACTTTTACCTGAAATCATACAGGGATAATCCGCCAAGTAACTCTAACTCAGGTCCGTCAAACTTTGGCACCAGGGCAGCCGGTAAATTTACCCTTCCGTTTTATGGAGCCGGTTACCGTATTAACAATAACTTTAACATAGGCATTGTTGAGTTGGATACCCGTATTAGCAGCAAAATATCAAACAGGGCAACGATCGGTTATTCGGCACTGCGCGATTTCCGCACGTTCCTGGGTACTACTGCTCTTCCGTTTGTTGATATCGGCAACGGTACTTCAGATGCAAATGGTAATATCATAACAGCGCCAACTGCCAACTTAACATCGTTCGGTTCTGAAATATTTACAGCCGGTAACTTGTTAAGTACAAATATTGGCCAGTTTTCTGACGACTTAACCATTTATTCAGGTAAGCACGAATTTACATTAGGTACTAACGACCAGGTTCAAAGCTATACTAACGGTTTTGCGCCTAACTACAATGGTATATACATATTTAACTCGGCTTCGGACTTTTTAAATGATTTGCCTGCAAACCAATACGCAACACGTAACTCTGCTTTGCCTAGCGGAGCGTTCCCGTTTGCTAAAATAAAAGCATGGAACCTTAGCCTTTATGCTCAAGATAAATTCCACGTTACAGATAACTTAAGGTTAACTTACGGTTTGCGTGCTGATTATGACATATTCCCAACTAAATTGCAGCAAAACCCTAATGTAACCGGTATTACTTTCCAACAGGGCATCCATGTTGACCCATCTGTATTGCCGAAAAACCGCATACAGTTGTCGCCGCGTGTAGGCTTTAACTGGGATGTTAATGGTGATGGTTCTACCCAGGTTCGTGGTGGTTCAGGCTTATTTGCCGGTTCTGTTCCTTTTGTATGGATATCTAACCAGGCCTCAAACAATGGCGTGCTGTTTGGTTCATATACTATCAATAAAAAAGATAACCCAGCCGATCCAAGGTTGAAATTCAATCCGGATCCGAATGCGAACCGCCCGGCTCCCGGAACAGCTGCAGCCAACACTTCTTACGAGCTTGACGTTGCTAATCCAAACCTTAAGTATCCAAAAATCTGGAGGACTAACCTTGCTATCGATCAAAGATTGCCAGGCGGCCTGATAGGAACTATCGAAGGTGTGTACAGCAAAGATATAAATGCTATCTATCACCAAAACCTTGTAATATCTGATGGCTTCAGTGTATTGCCTGGCCCTGAAGGACAAATTCAGTATACCAAGAGCAATACAACCACACCTGCTGCATCAGCAACCGCGACTAACCCTGCAATTACGTCGTTGTACTACATGAACAACACCAGCAAAGGTTACTCATACTTTATTACAGCGCAGTTGCAAAAAAGCTTTACAAATGGCTTGTATGCTAACATCGCCTATACCCACAGCGGTTCGAAAGACGTTAACGATGGCGGTTCAACAGCCAGCACCATCTGGAGTTCGCGCCCAACCCCGGGTAACTCTAACGGCGATTACCTGTCAAATAGTTCATTTGTACAGCCAAACCGTATAATTGCGTCATTGGCCTGGAAAAAAGAGTTCTGGCATCATACAGCTACCACATTGGGCCTGATCTTCGAAATGGCTAATAACGGTGCTGTGTCGTACATCACTTCTGCCAATGCGGGTAACGACTTAAACCATGATGGTTCAACAACCAACGATTTAATGTATGTGCCAAAAGCACAGGGCGATATTGAGCTGGTTAAAGATTTTGCGGCTGACCCACGTACTCCGGATGAAATATGGAACCAGTTGAATGCATTTATCAGCCAGGATAAATACCTTAGCGCACACAGGGGACAATTTACCCAGCGTAACGGTGTAATATTGCCTTACTTTAAAAGACTTGACCTTCACTTTGCGCAAGACTTTTTCACAAACATAGGCAAAACTAAAAACACACTTACATTTACTGCCGACTTCATCAACTTTGGTAACCTGTTGAACAAAAACTGGGGCTTATACCAGGATTCGTACAGCGGATTTAATAACGGCAGCACTACTGTTCTTAAATACCAGGGTATTGACCAAGCCACCGGCCACGCAACCTATTCATTCCCGTACCTTGATAAAACTAACCTGAAACCGGTTACTACATCATTTGTAAACGAAATCGGCCAGATTTCACGTTATCAGGTACAGTTAGGTGTGAGGTACACATTCAATTAATATCACCTTTAACCGCATAATGGAAAAGGCCCGGGCAATTTGCCCGGGCCTTTCTTTTATAAAAGAGATTTACAAAATCAATTATACACAAACTCCCCAAACTCCGAACGGATGGTTACTTGTTTCTTATCAGCCGCTTCCACGCGCCCGATAACTTTTGCATCCACGCCAAAGCTTTCGGAAATTTTTATTAATTCACCAGCAATTTCCTGTGGTACATAAAGCTCCATACGGTGGCCCATATTAAATACCTTGTACATTTCCTGCCAGCTGGTTTTTGATTCCTGCTGAATAAGGTTAAACAAGGGTGGAACCGGGAACAGGTTATCTTTGATGATATGTAGTTCATCTACAAAGTGAAGTACTTTTGTTTGCGCGCCTCCGCTGCAGTGCACCATGCCGTGTATGCTGTCGCGATGGGCATCTAACATTTTTTTGATGATTGGCGCGTAGGTACGGGTTGCCGATAATACCAACTTGCCCGCTGTTACGCTTTGGCCGTTGCCGATATCAACCAAATCAGTAAGATTCTTACTGCCCGAAAAGATCAATTCGTACGGGATAGCTGCATCGTAGCTTTCAGGGTATTTATCGGCAATAGTTTTGTTAAAAACATCGTGCCGGGCTGAGGTAAGCCCGTTTGAGCCCATGCCGCCGTTGTATTCTTTTTCGTAAGTGGCCTGTCCATATGATGTCAGGCCTACGATCACATCCCCGGGTTGTATGCGGTGATTTGATATCACGTCGCTTTGCTTCATGCGGCAGGTAACGGTTGAGTCGACGATGATGGTGCGTACAAGGTCGCCTACGTCGGCAGTTTCGCCGCCTGTTGAGTAGATGCCTATGCCGGCTTGCCTCAATTCGGCCAGTATTTCTTCGGTGCCGTTTATTATAGCAGCGATCACTTCGCCCGGGATAAGGTTTTTGTTGCGGCCTATGGTTGACGACAGCAGGATATTATCAGTTGCACCCACACAAAGCAAATCGTCGAGGTTCATGATAATGGCATCCTGTGCAATGCCCCGCCAAACAGAAATGTCGCCCGTTTCTTTCCAGTAAGTGTATGCTAATGATGACTTGGTCCCTGCGCCATCGGCATGCATTATATTGCAATATAATGGGTCGTTGGTTAAAATATCAGGCACGATTTTGCAAAAAGCCTTTGGAAAGATGCCTTTGTCGATATTTTTTATTGCGTTGTGTACATCATCTTTCGAGGCCGAAACACCCCGTTGGTCGTATCTTTGCGAAGAACTCATAAGCACCGAATTAAAAAGGCACGAATTTCACGAATTATTTCGAATTACACGAATTGAGTTAACACAAATTAGTTGAAATCGTATCATTCAAATACATTTGCACTATTGTTAACACATACCAGCCGGTATTTTGTTCAACAGGAATAATACCCCGCTACTACATGAAATTCATCACCTGGCTCCGCCTTCAACTCAAAACCGCGTTCGACAGGATACGCAACGAAAACTTAAAAAAGAATGCATTGCAGGCAATCCCGTTCTGGATGGCATCTGTGCTTACAGGTATAGTTGCTGTAATTTATACCAAATTATTTATTGCTGCCGAAGATTTGGGAACTGTAATATACAATTATCACGCCTGGCTGCTTTTATTTTAACGCCGGTTTGCTTTGTGCTGGCCTGGTGGCTGGTCAAACGGTTCGCGCCATATGCGCGTGGCAGCGGCATACCGCAGGTGAGTGCGGCTATACAAATTTCATCACCCAAAACCAGCGGTTTGGTTGATGAGCTGTTGGGTGTGCGCATTATGGTGATTAAAGTACTATCGAGCCTGGTGATGGCCTTTGGGGGTGGGGCAATTGGCAGGGAAGGGCCGACCATCCAGATTGCTGCATCAATTTATAAAATTGTGTACCAGGTGCTGCCAAAATGGTGGCCAAAAATTGCCAAACGGAATATGATGGTAACCGGGGCAGCCGCGGGTTTGGCTGCAGCTTTTAATACGCCACTGGGCGGAATTGTATTTGCCATTGAAGAGTTGACGAAAACACATTTCAGTTATTATAAAACAGCAATTTTTTCTTCGGTTATTATTGCAGGGCTGTCGGCGCAGGCATTGTTGGGTCCTTATTTATACCTGGGCTATCCGAAAGTTGATAACCTGTCCACTTATATATTTTTTAGCGTTGCGGTGGTTGCTATAATATCGGGATTGCTCGGGGCGGCAATGGCTAAACTGATTTTGTTTATATTTTCATTAAAAGCCCGGTTTAAGGTTAACCGGCATCACGTACTTTATGTAATAGGTTGTGCGCTGGCTATGGCGTTTCTGGCAGTTTTTATAAATAAAGAGGTGTTAGGCTCAGGTAAGGAGATAATGGAAAAGACGCTATTTACCGGCAATAAATATGTATCGTGGTACACGCCGCTGTTACGGATAGCCGGGCCGCTTTTTTCATTTACAACAGGGGCCGCCGGCGGCGTTTTTGCCCCGGCGTTAGGAGCGGGGGCCAGCATTGGTTCGCTGGTTGCCAGTTGGTTTAATATCGCCGGAAATAACGCGAATATGCTGATACTGGCAGGTATGGTGGGGTTTTTAACAGGGGTGGCCCGTTCGCCGTTTACATCGGTCATATTGGTTTTGGAAATGACGGACCGCCATAACGTTATTTTCCACCTGATACTGGCCGGTATGATAGCCAGCCTGGTAGCCATATTAATTGACAAGCACTCGTTTTACGACCATTTGAAGGTACAGTACATTAAGGAGTTGGAGGCTGGTGACACAACTGAAAAAATAGCAGACGACAATGTTGTTGATTAAAACTGGATTTCGTCAGCCATCGAACAAAATCAAAAAGGCGAATTTTACCATGCTTACTTGCATGTTAAAATTCGCCTTTAAGGATAAATGTTTATAATGTTATTTTATGAATAGCAACTCCCTGAACTTCGGCAGCGGCCATAACGAATCATCCACCAACTGCTCAAGTTTATCCACATGGTAGCGGATTGGCTGGAAGAACGGTTTTACTTTTTCATCGTACTCTATTGCCTTGTCCCGGATGTCTTCAATTGTATTTGCTTTTTTACGGGCGTTCACCATTTGATCAATACTCGCCTGGATCGCGTTAACGTGCTCCGATATTTTCATGATAATATCCAGCTGCGTTTTGTAAGTCTCTTTATCAAGCCCAAGGTCTTTTAAGCCCCTCGCATTTTCAACCAGTTTGCTTTGGTAGGTTAGGGCAGCGGGAATGATTACGTTCGTACCCAATTCGCCAATTACGCGGGCCTCGATCTGTAATTTTTTGTAAAAGCTATCCAGCAAAATCTCGTGCCTGGCGTGCGATTCTCTTTTCGAGAAAACACCGGTGTCTGCAAATAAATAGTCGGTTTTGTCTGACAGCATCGCATCCAGCGCTTTGGGCGTGGTTTTTATATTAGCCAATCCGCGTTGTGCAGCTTCAGCTTCCCATTCGGCACTGTAGCCATTGCCTTCAAAGCGGATGTTCTTCGACTCCTTTATGTAGCGTTTGATTACATAAAGCAGTGCCACATCCTTTTTCTCGCCTTTCTTTATCAGCTTATCTACATCGTATTTAAACTTTTTAAGCTGGTCGGCTACTATCAGGTTCAGTACCGTCATCGGGCTGGCCGAGTTGGCGGATGAACCAACAGCGCGTAACTCAAATTTATTGCCGGTAAAGGCAAACGGCGAGGTGCGGTTGCGGTCGGTATTATCTTTTAGTATCTGTGGTATCTTAGGAATGCCCTGCCACAACAGCGCATCTTCTTTTATTTTTTTACTGATGCGTGATGTTTCAATTTCATCAAGCACATCGCTCAGCTGGCTGCCGAGGAATATGGATATAATTGCAGGCGGCGCTTCGTTGGCCCCTAAGCGGTGGTCGTTATTTACCGATGCGATGGATGCCCGCAGTAAATCGGCATGTTCATACACTGCCCTAATGGTATTTACAAAAAATGTAAGGAACATCAGGTTGTTTTTTGGTGTTTTGCCCGGCGATAACAGGTTTTTACCTGTATTGGTTATCATCGACCAGTTGTTATGCTTGCCCGAGCCATTGATACCGGCATAGGGTTTTTCATGTAGTAATACCTTAAAGTTATGGCGTTTGGCCACCCTGTCCATCAGATCCATCAGCAGTTGGTTATGGTCAATGGCAAGATTTATTTCTTCGTAAATGGGGGCACACTCAAATTGTGAGGGTGCTACTTCGTTATGGCGTGTTTTTAACGGAATGCCTAGTAATAAGGCTTCTGTTTCCATGTCCTGCATAAAAGCATACACCCGTTCAGGTATCGATCCGAAATAGTGGTCCTCCAGTTGCTGGTTTTTCGCCGACATGTGACCGAACAGCGTCCGTCCGGTTAAATACAAATCGGGGCGGGCGTTAAATAAGGCAATATCAACTAAAAAGTACTCCTGTTCAATACCCAGTGATGCATTAACCTTTTCAACGCTTTTATCAAAATAGTGGCAAACATCAACGGCGGCTTTATCGAGCACATTCAGTGCCTTTAATAAAGGTACCTTATAATCCAGTGCTTCGCCGGTGTAAGAAACAAATACTGTTGGGATACATAAGGTACGCGCCATTATAAAGGCGGGGGACGATGGATCCCATGCGGTATAACCGCGTGCCTCGAATGTGTTGCGGATACCGCCGCTTGGGAAACTCGATGCGTCAGGTTCCTGCTGGGCAAGCGCATCGCCCGAAAATCTTTCAATAGCGCCGCCGTCACCGGTAGGCTCAAAAAAAGCATCGTGCTTTTCGGCAGTTGAGCCGGTAAGCGGTTGAAACCAGTGGGTGTAATGCGTAGCGCCTTTTCCCATGGCCCACGAGCGCATTGCTGAAGCAACCTGTTCGGCCATATCGCGGGGGATAGGTTCGCCTTTATCAATAGAGTTGATGATGCCCTGGTAAGCCTCGGACGACAGGTATTCTTTCATTTTCTTTTTATCGAAAACGTTTGCTCCAAAAAAGTCGGAGATTTTTTGGGAAGGAAATTTTACCTCGGGTATGCCCCTGGTAAGTACTGCCTGCAAAGCCTGGAAACGAATATTGCCCATGAAACTGATTTTAAAGGTTAAGGTCAAAAATAAAACTATACTTTATTATATGTACAGATTTTGAAATAAATATCAAAAAAAGTGTATTTTTTTTAAATGTGCCTCAATTTTTGCCTTTTTAGATGTGTTTGTAGTT
>Ga0105240_10008131_pt1 | contig 15049 bp, 16 predicted proteins | sample KBSC54metaG_FD_80426 | JGI IMG/M metagenome (GOLD analysis project Ga0105240, IMG submission 80426) | Corn rhizosphere microbial communities from Kellogg Biological Station, Michigan, USA - KBS C5-4 metaG | ecosystem: Host-associated > Plants > Roots > Rhizosphere > Soil | place: Michigan, USA... | reverse complement strand
GACGACCTTGACGTCGTCGAAGGCGCCCTGGCTCCAGCGCAGGAAGGCGTAGCGCTCGCGGTTCCGCTGGAACTCGAGCTCCGCGTTCCGGCCGATCGCGAGCCGCGAGGCGAAGTCGTCAACCTGCACGGAGTGGTCGATCACGAGCTCGGCGGGAATCAGCGGGTTGATCTTGTTCGGGTCGCCGCCGAGATCGGCCATCGCGTTCCGCATCGCCGCCAGGTCGACCACGGCGGGCACGCCGGTGAGGTCCTGCAGCAGCACGCGGGACGGGGCGAACGAGATCTCGCTCGACGGCTCCGCTTTCGCGTTCCATGTCGCGACCGCCTCGACATCCGCGTCGTCACCGTTCCGCAGGACGTTCTCGAGCAGCACGCGGAGCGTGTACGGAAGGCGTGCGACGTCGTAGGTGGCCTGCAGCGCGTCGAGCCGGAAGATCTGGAAGGAACGGTCTCCGACGGTCAGCTTTGAGGGTGAAGCCACACCTCGATTCAACCAGACTCGGGCCTGCCGCCGCCTGGCATACCGTGCCCGCGCACTCGTAAACTCAGCGGGATGGCAGAGCGGCGGCGGATCATCGGGCTCGGCGGCGGCGGCGACACGGCCGAGCAGACGCAGGCGCTCTGGAACTACGTGCTCGGCATCGTCGGCAAGGAACGGCCCCGCATGCTCTACCTGCCGACCGCGGTCGGAGACTCGGACCAGGCGATCGTCGGGTTCTACGAGCGCTTCAAGGACCGGGGCGAGCTCGGCCATCTGAAGACGTTCCCGTGGCCACCCGGCGAGCTGCGCGAGCTGATCCTGTCGCAGGACGCGATCTGCGTCAGCGGCGGCAACACGGCGAATATGCTCGCGATCTGGCGCGTGCACGGCATCGACGGCTACCTGCGCGAGGCGTGGGAGCAAGGCGTCGTTCTCTGGGGTGCGAGCGCCGGGATGATCTGCTGGTTCGAGCAGGGCGTGACGGACTCGTTCGGCCCGCAGCTCGACGGCATGGACTGCCTCGGCCTGCTGGCCGGCAGCGCCTGCCCGCACTACGACGGCGAGGAGCGGCGGCGGCCGCGCTACCACGAGCTCGTCGCGGGCGGGCTCGCCCCAGGGATCGCCGCCGACGACGGCGTTGCCTTGCACTACGTCGGCACCGAGCTGGCGGAGGTCGTCACCTGCCGCCCGGGCGCAGCCGCCTATCGCGTCACGGCCGGCGGCGAAGAGCGGCTCGCTGCGCGTGAGCTTTAGAGGCTGCTGCACTCGCCGATCGCACCCCGCTGGCTAGAGCCTCTTAGAGCTCGAGGCCGTCGAGGCGCTCCTGCAGGTGCGCGCGCTCGGCGTCGAGGGCCTCGGTGATCTCCTCGAGCCGTCGCGACCCGGTGTCGGTCAGCGAGAGGTGGACGACACGTCCGTCCTCGGTCGACTGCTTGCGCGCCACCAACCCCGCCTGTTCGGCCCGCTGCACGAGCTCGGTGACCGCGCTCTGCGTCAGCGCGAGCTTCTGAACGAGATCCGACACCGTCGCCGTGGCGCCGTCGCTCCCGGCGATCTGCAGCAGCAACAGATGCTGGCGTGGGGTGATTCCGACTGCGCGCGACGCCGTCTCGCTGCGGCGCAGGAAGTGCCGCAACTCCTCACGGAAAACGGCCATCGACCGGTACCGGTTCATGCCCATGATCTACACGTTTTCGGCAGCGGCTGCGACTCTGAGCGCGTCGTCCGGGACGGAGCCGCTGCGGGCGTTTGCACTCGTTCTTAACTCGTCGTTAATCGCCAAACATCGTGAGTGAACGCCGGATGGTTATAACGGAGACATGGGTCGCAGGCTCCTAGCTCCGCTGCGCATCGTCGAGCTGCTCGTTGTCGCTCTCGTCGGTGCCGGGCTCGCGCTCGGCGGCGCGGCCGCGTTCGGAAAGCTCGGCGACCACACGACAGTCGAGCAGGTGACCTCGCCGACCCAGCCCACCTCGCACTCGGTGGCGCCCGTCACCACGACGGGACTGACGCCAGAGAAGATCTATGGCCAGGACGCGCCGGGCGTCGTGCAGATCACCGCGACCACGGTGACCCGGGGGCAGACCGATCCGTACGGGTTTCCGGTTGCCCCGTCGACCGAGCAGTCGCTCGGCTCCGGCTTCGTGATCGACAAGGCGGGGCACATCGTCACCAACTTCCACGTCGTTCAGGGCGCCGAGAAGGTGCAGGTCTCGTTCTCCGGGCAGGACCAGCTGACGGCCAGGGTCGTTGGCAAGGATCCGTCGACCGACGTCGCGGTGCTGAAGATCGACGCGCATGCGCGCGCGCTGACGCCGCTGCCGCTGGGCGACTCCGACGCGGCGACCGTCGGCGATCCGGTCTACGCGATCGGCAACCCGTTCGGCTTCACGCGCACGCTGACCACAGGCGTCGTCAGTGCAGTGCAGCGTCAGCTCCAGGGGCCGACGTCGCTCCCGATCGAGCACGCCATCCAGACGGACGCGGCGATCAACCACGGAAACTCGGGTGGTCCGTTGATCGACGCCGACGGCCGCGTGATCGGCATCACCTCCCAGATCTCTACGGGCAACACCGGCGGGCAGGGCAACGTCGGAATCGGCTTCGCGATCCCGATCAACACCGTCCGTAACGTCGTCGCCCAGATCATCAAGACGGGCAAGGTCGAGCATGCGTTCCTCGGCATCGAGACGACACAGGTCACGTCACAGCTCGCGAAGATCTTCAATCTCCCGACCAAGACCGGGCTGCTCGTGGCGAGCGTCAGCAAGAACACCGGCGCGTCGAAGGCAGGACTCAAGGGCGGCAGCACCACGGTCGTCGTCGGTGGGGTCTCGTACCGGCTCGGCGGCGACATCATCGTCGGCATCGACGACACGCCGATCGCGACCTACGAGCAGCTGCGCGATGCGATCGCGCAGAAGCGTCCCGGCGACAAGGTGAAGCTCAAGATCCTCCGCGAAGGTTCGACGAAGACCGTCACCGTGCGACTCGGGCAGGCGCCCAAGTGATCTGCGCCGCCCGGTTTGCTGCGATGACAGAGGTTCGGCTCTCCCCCTAGAGCCGAAACGACGGCCGGCCGCGGCCTCGACTGCCTGCCCGGGCCGCGGCCGGTCTACCTCGTACGGGAGACCTAGTCTCTGCGCACGGCTCGCTACCTTGTGCAGCCATGGAGCGCGGGCAGATCGTCCTCGAGCAGCAGCGGCAGCTGGGCTCGGACGAAGACGAGCTTTGGGAGGATGTCGGGGACGACAACCGTGACGGGTGGTTCTGCGTCCGCACCGATCCGTTTCCGTGCCCCGCGTCCGGCTGCACGTTCGTCGCCGAGTTCATGACGGCCGCGCACATGATCCTCGTGTGGCAGGAGCTCGACGATCCCAATCTCCTGCGGCACGCGGCGCGCGCGCGCGACGTCGGTCGCAACCCGAGGGTCACCGGCTACCGGTCGGAATACGGCCCGAGCGCCTCGTACTACGCCTGGGTGGCGGCCGGCCGGCCCGTGCACGGCGTGCGCGCGACCACGTGATCGAGCAGCACTTCGGCGAGGCGTCGGCCTATTCGCTCGGGGTCGAGGAGGAGCTCATGATCCTCGATGCCGAGACCTTCGAACAGGTCGCGGCCGTCGATCGCATCCTGCGAGGCGTTGAAGGGCTCGACTTGGCGGGCCGGCTCAAGCCGGAGCTCTTTGCCTCGGTTGTCGAGACGAACACCGGCATCTGCTCGGACGTCGCCGAGGTGGACGCTGCGCTGCCGATGCTTCGCGCGGCCGCCGGCGCGGCCGCGGCGCGCGAAGGGCTGGTACTCGCCGCGGCGGCAAGCCACCCGTTCTCCAAGCCGGAGGAACAGGCGGTGCTCGAAGAGGAGCGCTACGTGACGTTCTTGGCCTACGGCGGCCCGTCGGTGCGGCGCCAGGGAGTCCAGGGGCTGCATGTGCATGTCGGCATGCCGTCGGCCGAAGCATGCTGGCAGTGCCTCGAGGCGATCTTGCCCTGGCTGCCCGTCGTGCTCGCGCTCTCCGCCAACTCGCCGTGGTTCGCGGGCGAGCTGACCGGCATGGCGTCGAACCGCGCGCCCGTGCTCGCCGAGCTGCCGCGTGCGGCAGCGCCGCCCGCCTTTGCCTCCTACGCCGAATGGGAGGCATGGATCGAGCGCCTCGTCGGTCTCGGGGTAACGCAGGACTACACGCGGATCTGGTGGGACGTGCGCCCGCATCCGAAGCTGGGAACGCTCGAGGTGCGCATGCCCGACCAGCCCACCGACGTCGGGCTGTCGGCCGCGTTCGCCGCGCTGCTCCAGGCGCTCTGCGCAACGGCGCTCGACGGGGCGTTGCCGGTCAACGCTCAGCTGCTCGGCGACCGGGGACGTGCCGACTACGCACAGAACCGGTGGGCGGCGGCGCGTTTCGGTGTGCACGCGGAGCTGTTGCATCCCGACGGCACGAGCGCCCTGCGCGCGAACGAGCTGGCGGCCGAGCTGCTCGAGCGTGTCCGGCCGGCAGCAGAGGCGCTCGGCGGCGCAGACGCACTGGACAGGATCGATCCAAGCCGGTCCGAAAGCGAGCTGCAGCTTCGCAGCACGTCACCGCGTGCTGCTGCTGCGGATCTCGTCGCCCGGTCGGTAGCCTGAGCACAGATGGCTGCCGTCACCGAGACGATCCAGGTCAGCGGGATCCGCTGCGAACGGTGCGTGATGCGTCTGGCGAAGACGCTCGAGGGCACCGACGGTCTCGACTCCGCGAACGCGAACCTGATGGGCCAGGTCGTGATCTCGTACGACGACGAGCAGACGACCAGGGACGCGCTCGTCGAGATCATGGCGCGCGGCGGCTTCCGCGAACAGCCGTTCGTCTGAGCGAGGGGAATTGGCCACCGGAGGCGGTCGTTACAACGATTGCTAGGGTGGCCGCCGGATGAGCGAGAGCCCACCGACGACCGCGGATACGCGCAGGCTCGCCGCCGAGGCGAGAGCCCGCGTCCGGTTCGAGGAGGAGGCACTCGAGTTGAGCGATCAGGTCTACCGCGTTGCCCGCCGGCTCGTCGGGTCGCGCGAGGAGGCCGAAGACCTCGTCCAGCAGACCTATGAGCGGGCGTTCCGCTCGTGGCGCCAGTACACGCCCGGCACGAACCTGCGCGCGTGGCTGCTCCGGATCCTCACGAACCTGAACATCGACAAGGGCCGCCGCCAGCAGCGCACTCCGCAGACGACGTCGCTCGACACCGAGGCCGGCGACTACTTCCTCTACAACCAGCTCGAGGCTCAGGTGCCCGACGAGAACCCCGACGAGGGCCGGGTGCTGGAGCGTCTGAGCCAGGACTCGATCGTCGATGCGCTCGCGGAGGTGCCGCACGACTTCCGTGACGTGATCGTGCTCGTCGACATCGGCGAGTTCTCGTATGCCGACGCGGCGCAGATCCTGGACATCCCGATCGGCACCGTCATGTCGCGCCTGCACCGCGGTAGGCGTATCCTCAAACAGAACCTCGCCAGCGAGGCTTCCCTCAAATGATCGATTGGTGTGAGAAGTGCGAGGAGATGATGCAGCCGTTTCTCGACGGGTCGTTGTCGACGGCTGAGGTGCAGGAGGCCGAAGGGCATCTCGAGCGCTGCCAGTGGTGCGCGAAGCGCTACCGCTTCGAGGAGAAGCTGCGCCACTACGTGCGCGTCGCGACCAGCGAGACGATGTCGCCCGAGCTGAAGGCGAAGCTCTTGGCGCTCCGCACTCCCCTCTAACGAGGCTTGCGGTAGTCCACGTCGCCGGGCGCGTCCAGGTCGGAGCAGTCGACCAGCACGGGTTCGAGCGCCCGGCCGCCCTCGTCGGGGATGCCGTTCCAGGCGGCGCGCGCGAGCACGACCGGATGGCTGCGCGTGCCGTCATAGGTGGCCGCCACGACCGGAGCGTCGCCGGCGTGCGCGAGCAGACGCTCGATCGCGCGCGGGTCGAGCGTGGGGCCGTCGGCGAGCACGATCAGCGCGTGCGTCACGTCGTCTCCGAGCGCAGCCAGGCCGCAGCGAAGCGACGCTCCGGGGCCGCGCTCCCACTCGTCGCAGCGCACCAATGACGCGCGCCCGGTGACGGTGAGTGGGTACGCGCCCTCGACGACGACGATCTGGCCGGCGCTCGAGCGCTCGAGGGCGGCGAGCACGGCGGGCAGGAGCTCCACCTGCTTGGGTCCGCCGTAGCGCGTCGCAGCCCCGGCGGCCAGCACGACGGCGGCGGCGTTCACCTCCAGGTACCCGTCGCTCGTCAATGCACTGCGACGGTCGCCGACTCGATCTCGACCGTCTCGGTCGGCTGCTCAGTGCTCGGGTCGCCGAGCTTCCCGATCTTGTCGACGACTGCGAGGCCGCTCGTCACCTTGCCGAGCACGGCGTAGTCCGGTGTCAGCCGCGCGTTCTGCGCGGTGACGACGAAGAACTGGCTGCCGGCGGTGCCGGCAGGCTCGGCCTGCGTCTTCGCCATCGCGACGAGCCCGTGCGTGTAGCTCGTCGAAGCCGGAGGCTTGTCGACCGTCTTGTAGCCGGGGCCGCTGGTGCCGGTGCCGGTCGGGTCGCCACCCTGGATCACGAAGCCCGGCACGATCCGGTGGAAGACGGTCTTGTCGAAGAACCCCTTGCGGACGAGGCTCACGAACGACGCAGTTGTTGCCGGAGATGTCTGGACAGCCAGGTCGATCGTGAAGTCGCCGCAGTTCGTGTGCAGCGTCACGTCGTAGCGCTTCGACGGATCCAGCGCGGCGGTCGGCTTCGGCTCGCTGCGTTGCTTACCGGCCGGCGCGGTGACCCGCGCACAGTCCTGCGCGCTCGTCGTCGCCTGTGCGTCACCGCCACCTCCGCCGCACGCGGCGAGCACGAAGGCCAGCCCGAGCAACGGAAGCAGTCTCATGCGTCGAGGGCGGCGCGCGCGCGTCGCACGAGCGCCGCGGCGATCTCGGTCTTGTAGGCGTTCCCAGGCAACGGGGTCGCGCCGTCGAGACCATCCTCCGCCAGGAGCCACGGCACGGGCGCTACGCCGGCCAGCGCGATCCGCGTCGCCGCCGGTGTGCGCACCGCGGCGACGCCGACCAGCGGGAACGCCCAGCGCTTGCGATCCATCGCCTTCAGGTACACGGAGCGGACCGCCGGCGGCACCTCAACCTCCAGGAGCAGCTCGCCCGGCTCGAGCGTGGTCGTGCGCCGGTCGTCGTCCGTCGGTACGCGGTACAGCTCTGCGAGCGACAGCTGCCGGCGGTCGGTGTGCAGCCGCGCGCCCAGTGCGAGCAGCGCGGCGGCGACGTCCGAGGGGTGAGCCGACGCGCAGAAGTCATTGGCGAAGATCGCGTGCTCGCGATGCTCGCCTTCCCGCGCGAAGCAGTCGTCTCCCCCACGAAGGCGGCAGTTCTGTCCCAGCCGCCAGTACCAGCAGCGCGTCGACTGCAGCAGGTTGCCGGCGAGCGAGCCCATGTTGCGGAGCTGCGGGCTCGCGGCGAGCCGGCACGCCTCCCGCAGCACCTCCGGGATCTGCGGATCGCACTCGAGCTCGGCGAGCTTCGCCCCGGCGCCGATCCGGTCGCCGGCGATCCCCTGCGGGACGATGCCCCGGATGTCGACGAGCGAGTCGCCGTCGATCAGCCCGGCCCGCAGCAGCGGCACGACCTCCGTGCCCCCTGCGAGCAGCAGGCTGTCGGTCGCGATGTCCGCGGCGCTAGACGCCCGCCGGAGCTCCAACCTTCTCCCGTTCCCGCTGCCGCAGCTCGGCCTCGCGCAGCGCGCGCAGCATCTCGGCACGTGTGATCGGCAGCCGGCGCACGTCGGCGCCGGTCGCGTCGCGGATCGCGTTGGCGATCGCCGCAGCCGTCGGGACGATCGGCGGCTCGCCGAGGCCCTTCGAGCCGAGGTTGGTCAGGTGCGTGTCGGGCTGGTCGATCAGCTCGCTCACGATCTCGGGCACGTCGGCGATGGTCGGCAGCCGGTACGCGTCGAGGCTCGTCGTGAGGATCTCGCCCGTCCGGGGATCGTGCAGCCGCTCCTCGGAGAGGGTGTGCCCGACGCCCTGGATGATCCCGCCCTCGATCTGACTCGACGCCCCGAGCGGGTTGATCACGCGGCCCACGTCGTGGATCGCCGCGATGCGATCGACCCACACCTCGCCGGTCTCGACGTCGACGGCGACCTCGGCAACCTGCACGCCGAACGTCAGCACCTGCATGCCCGCCGGATTCGGCCCGCGTGCGCCCTTGCCGAGGATCTGCCCGGACTCCAGCAGGGCGACGACTTCGGCGAGGGGCGCGTCCGGCGTCCCGCGCTGCTCGGCGATCTCGAGAATCTGCGCCTTCGCGTCGGCTGCGGCGGCGCGGACCGCCGGCCCCATCGAGGGCGTCGTCGACGAGCCGGCCGAGATCGCCGCGTAGGGGCCTCGGGCCGAGTCGCCGAGCGACACGGTCACGTGGTCGAGCGGGATGCCGAGCTCCTCGGCCGCGATCTGCGCCATCGCCGTGCCGGTGCCGGTGCCGATGTCCTGCATCGCGGTGATCACCGTCGCGTGGCCGTCCGAGCTCACGCGCACCCAGGCGTAGCTCGGTGGACCGCCGCCTCCGTACCAGATCTGCGACGCCATTCCGACACCGCGCTTGACCGTATCGGTCGAGCGCGCGCGCACTGCGTGCCGGCGCTCCCAGTGCGGCTCGGCGCGGCGGTAGCACTCGAGCAGTTGCTTGCCGCTGAACGGCCGGTCGTCCGCCGTGGTCTCGGCGTAGTTGAGACGGCGCAGCTCGAGTGGGTCGACCCCGAGCTTCGAGGCGAGCTCGTCCAGCAGCGACTCGAGACCGAACGTGCCCTCGACGAAGCCGGGCGCACGAAATGCCTTCATCGGCGGCTGGTTGATCTTCGCGCCGTAGGTCGTCGTCTTCACGTTCGGGCAGGCGTAGAGCATCTGCATCGGCCCCTCGGTCGACGACGACCAGCCCGACCAGCCGACGGCGTTGACGAAGTCGCCGCCGAGCGCGGTCAGCGTCCCGTCGGACTTCGCGCCCACGGTGAGGCGCTGAATCGTGGCGTTGCGGTTGCCGGCCGCGAGATTTTCCTCGCGCCGGGTCAGCGCGCACTTCACCGGGCGGCCGGTTCGCTTCGCGAGCTCGGCCGCGATGAACGTGTAGTCGTCGGCGCCGTTCTTCGAGCCGAAGCCGCCACCCATGTAGTTGCAGACCACGCGCACCTTGTCGGGCGGCAAGCCGAGCCCCGCGGCGACCTCGTCGCGGATCCCCCAGATGTACTGCGTCGAGATGTGTACCTCGACGCCGTCCCCAACCCACTGCACGACCGCCTGGTGCGTCTCCATCGAGTTGTGCATCACGACCGCGGTCCGGAACTCGCCGGTCAGGACGACGTCGGCCTCCGCGAGTCCCTGCTCATAGTCGCCGCGACCCCGCACGCGAGGCTCGTCGAGCAGCTCGCCGCGGCGGACCGCCTCGTCGGGATCGAGCAGCGGCTCGAGCACCTCCCACTCGACGCCAATCGCTGCGACGGCAGTGCGCGCCTGCGCGAGCGTGTCGGCGCACACGGCCGCGACCGCCACGCCCTGGTAGTCGCACTCGTCGACGAGCTGTTCGATCTCGCCGGGGCCTGCGGCCGCGTGCACGCCGGGCAGCGCCAGCGCCGGCGCGAGGTCGATGTGCCTGATCCGCGCGCGCGCGTGCGGCGAGCGCAGCACCGCGGCGTGCAGCATCCCGTTCAGCCGCAGGTCGGCGGTGTAGATCGCCTCGCCACGCGCTCGCTGCAGGCCGTCGATGCGGACCGCAGGCTGGCCGACGATCGCGCGCGCGCCGGCCGGCCACTGCTCGAGCGCGTCCTCCTCGACGACGAGCCAGACCTCCTCGTAGCGGCCCTCGACCTCTTTCTCGGTGCGGATCAGGCGTGCCACGTGCGAATCGCCTCCTCGATCTTCGGATATGCGCCGCAGCGACACAGATTGCCGGCCATCGCATGCCGGATCTCCTCGGTGGTCGGAGCCGGGGTCGCGTCGACGAGCGCGACCGCGCTCATGACCTGCCCCGGCGTGCAGAAGCCGCACTGGAGCGCATCGGTGCGTACGAAGGCCTCGATCATCGGGTGGTCGCGCACGCCCTCGATCGTCGTCACCTTCGCGTCGCCGACCGCGTGCACGAGCGTGATGCACGAGAGTGTCGGCGTTCCGTCGACCAGCACCGTGCACGCGCCGCAATGCCCTTCCCCGCAGGCGATCTTCGTGCCGGTGAGCGACAGCTCGTCGCGCAGCGCCTCGGCGAGCGTCGTGCCGACCGGCGAGCGCACCTCGTAGCGGTGCCCGTTGACGTGGAGCTCAGGAGCTGACATTTGCCGTCACCGCCTCGATGTCTGCCAGGTGCACGAGCCGAAATGTCAGCCGCATCGCCGAGCGTTGCTCGGCCTCGCCCGTTAGCTCCGGCACGGTCGCCCAGAGGTCGCGTGCCGCGACCAGCAGCTCGCGGATGCGGTCGACGGCATCGGCTTGGCCGTTGCGCTCGGCGCAGGTGTTGATCGCCAGCCCGAGCATGCCGCTCGTGTCCGGCTGGCGCATCCAGAGGAGCGGTGTGACCATCGAGAGATACTGATGGATCCGGGCCAGCTGGAGCGGCTGGGTGAAGGAGTCGACGCCCAGCGGGGTCGTCGGTTCCGGCAGCGGCTCACCGTCGGCGAGCGCATTCGCGGTTCCGGCGAGCAGCGCGCGCACCTGCGCGTCCGAGTATCCCGCGACGCGCGCGGTCTTGAGCGCGATCAAGAGCGACGCCGGCTGCTGGCCGTACGGATAGTCGCTCGCGTAGACGACCTGCTCGGGCGGGATCTGGCGGTAGAAGTCGAGCAGGTCGATCGGGCTCCACGTCGAGGTGTCGAAGAGCACGCCCTTGCGGCCGGCCATGCAGCGCGCGAGCTCGGCGAGGTCGGCGATGCCGGCGTGCGCGATGATCAGCGTCGCCTCGGGATAGCGGTCGACGAGCGCGCGCAGCCCGTCGGCGATCGGCGGCAATCCGCGCCCGCCGTGGATCAGGATCGGCACACGCCGCTCTGCTGCGAGCTCGAACACCGGCCCGAGCCGCTCGTCGGTGGCGGTGAACTTCTGCGCGCGCGGGTGCAGCTTGATACCGCGGGCGCCGGCATCGAGGCAGCGGCGCGCCTCGGCAAGCGGGTCGGAGTTCAGGTCGAGCCTGACGAACGGGATCAGCCGTCCGGCCGACCGCGCCGCGAACGCAAGCGTGCGGTCGTTCGCAGCCGTGAACGACGGCTCGCGGTCGGGCTCGTCGAGGCAGAAGACGAACGCGCGTGAGATGCCGTACCGCCCCATGGTCGCCTCGAGCTGGTCGTAGTCGCCAACCATCCCGTCGATGTCGTTGCCCAGGTGCAGGTGGACGTCGAAGATGTCCGCGCCGTCGGGCAGCAGCCGGCGTAGCTCGCCGTCCCACTGCTCCATGAGCTCGAGCGCCCGCTGTTCGGCATCCATGAGACGAGTCTAGAGTTCAGATGACGCCGCCGAGCAGGCCGCGGTTCGCCCGGGCCTCTAGGATGGCCGCGTGCCCGACGTCCTGATCTACGGCGACACGTTCCGCTCGCCGGAGCTGCGGCACGAGGTGCCGCTGGGCGTTCCGGATCCGTTTCTCTACGTCGAGCGAGACGGTGTCAAGCACATCCTGATCGGGTCGATGGAGATCCCGCGACTGAGCGCGCTCGGGCTGTTCGAGCTGCACTCGCACCAGGAGTTCGGCTTCGACGAGCTGGTGGCGGAGGGGTTGTCGACTGCGCAGCTGAAGCAGGAGCTCCCTCTCCGCGCAGTCGCCGCGCTCGGGGTTCAGAGCGCGGTCGTGCCCGAGACGTTCCCGCTCTGGCTGGCCGACCGGTTGCGCGCGCAGGGTGTGGAGTTGACGGTCGACGGCGGCTTGTTCGACGACCGGCGGCGGGTCAAGAACGGCCGCGAGCTGGCCGGCATCCGCCGCGCGCAACGCGCGGCCGAGGCAGGGATGGACGCTGCGCGCGAGCTGTTGCGCCGCGCGACCGCGAAAGGGGATGCGCTCGAGGTGGACGGCGCCCCGCTCACCGTCGAGCGGGTGAAGATCGCCATGTCGGAAGCGTTCGTGCGCGGCGGGACGACCGCCGACGAGTTCATCGTCGCCCCCGGCGCGCAGGGAGCGGTGGGCCACGACATGGGCTCGGGCCCGATCCGCGCAGGTGTGCCGATCGTGATCGACATCTGGCCGCGCGACAACGAGTCGTTCTGCTTCTGCGACATGACGCGCACGTATGTGGTCGGCGACATCCCCGCGGACGTCGCCGAATGGCACCGGCTCTGCAAGCAGGCGCTCGACCGCGCGATCGCCGAGATCGTCGACGGCGCCGACGGCCGCGCGATCTTCGATGGCACCTGCGAGATCTTCGAGGCGGCCGGCGAGCCGACCCAGCGGACGAAGGAACCCGGTCAGACGCTCGCCGACGGCTTCTTCCACGGGCTCGGCCACGGCGTCGGCCTCGAGGTGCACGAGGAGCCCGGCCTGGGCATCGCCGCCCAGAATGCGCTGCGTGAGGGCGACGTCGTCACCGTCGAGCCCGGGCTCTACCGCAAAGGCTACGGCGGCGTGCGGCTCGAGGATCTGATCCTCGTCACCGGCGGCGCGGCCGAGAACCTGACGCAGTACCCGTACGACTTGACGCCGTAGTCACCTGCGCGTCTCGCCTGTCGGGACGGCCGTTTGCATTGTGTCCGGGCGGGGGTAGAGAATCGCCCGGACACATATCGGTTTCCGATCTACGCCCGTGCTTTCGGGACGGGCGAGAGGAGGCGTAATGGCAGTCACTGCCAACGTTCGGCCCTTGGCGACGCTGATCGAGGCGGTTCCGGCCGCCGACCCCGCGCCGCTGGGGCTTGCCGGGTTCGCACTCACGACGTTCCTGCTCAGTGGGCACAACGCCACGTTCATCCCCGACCTGATCTGGGTCGGCCCGGCGTTGTTCTACGGCGGCACCGTGCAGTTGCTTGCGGGCATGTGGGAGTTCCGTAACCGCAACGTGTTCGGCGCCACCGCGTTTTCGACCTACGGTGGATTCTGGCTCGCGCTCGGCATCTTCATCACGTTCCTCGTGCTCTCGAAGAGCTGGGCCGGCGCGATCACCGCGAATCCCAACGACGTCCCGAACGCGCTCGCGTGGTTCCTGCTCGCGTTCGCCATCTTCAACCTCTACATGCTGCTCTGGTCGACCAGGGTGAGCGGCGCTGTCTTTGCCGTCTTCCTGACCCTGCAGGTGACCGAGATCCTGCTCGTGATCGGCTTCTTCATGGAGGCCCATGGTCATGCGAACAGTGGCTGGGTGCACTGGGGTGGCTGGGTCGGGATCGCGACCGCAGCCTGCGCCTGGTATGCCTCGGCAGCCGGCGTGTGCAACGGGATGGCCGGTAGGGTTGTGGTTCCTGTGGGTGCCGCGCTCTGGAAGGACCGCCCCGGATCGCCGATGCCCAGCAGATCGGACGCGTAGATATGGCTGAGCCCAGTTCATCGCAGAACATCGACACGCTGTTCCTCGAAGAACGGACCTACCCGCCGCCGGCCGACTTCGCTGCCCAGGCGAATGCCCAGCCGTCGATCTACGACGAGGACTTCGAGGAGTTCTGGGCTCGGGAGGGCAAGGAGCGCGTCACGTGGTTCGAGCCGTTCACGAAGCTCTACGAGTGGGACCGCCCGTACGCGAAGTGGTACCTCGGAGGCAAGCTGAACGTCTCGTACAACTGCGTCGACCGTCACGTCGAAGCGGGCAAGGGCGATCGGGTTGCGTACCACTGGGAAGGTGAGCCGGAAGGGGACCGGCGCGACATCACCTATGCGGATCTTCAGAAGGAGGTAGTCGCCTTCGCGAACGCGCTCAAAGAGCTCGGCGTGAAGAAGGGCACCGCCGTTGCGATCTACATGGGGATGATCCCAGAGCTCCCGATCGCCATGCTCGCGTGCACGCGCCTCGGCGCGCCGCACACGGTTGTGTTCGGCGGCTTCTCGGCCGACTCGCTGTCCGGCCGCGTCAACGACATGGGCTGCGAGGTGGTCATCACGCAGGACGAGTCGTGGCGTCGTGGGACGACGGTGGGGTTGAAGAAGATCGCCGACGAGGCGATGGCCGACACGCCCGGCGTCAAGACGTGCCTCGTGGTGCGGCGGACCGGCAACGACGTCCCGATGACGGACGGCCGTGACGTCTGGTACCACGACGTGCAAGGCTCGGACGATCCCGCCACGTGCCCGCCCGAGCCGATGGATGCGGAAGACGTGCTCTTCCTGATGTACACCAGCGGGACGACCGCGAAGCCGAAGGGAATCGTGCACACGACGGCCGGGTATCTGGTCGGGGCCGCGACGACCCATCGGTACGTGTTCGACCTCAAGGAAGACAAGGACGTGTACTGGTGCGCGGCCGACGTCGGCTGGATCACCGGGCACAGCTACATCGTCTACGGGCCGCTCTGCAACGCGGCGACCAGCGTGATGTACGAGGGGACGCCCGACTTCCCCGACAAGGACCGCTGGTGGTCGATCATCGAGCGGTACAAGGCGACGATCCTCTACACGGCTCCGACCGCCATCCGTACGCACATGAAGTGGGGGCCGGAGTACGCGCAGCAGCACGACCTGTCGTCGCTGAAGCTGATCGGCTCGGTCGGTGAGCCGATCAACCCGGAGGCGTGGATCTGGTATTCGGAGCACATCGGCGGCGACCGCTGTCCGGTCGTCGACACCTGGTGGCAGACCGAGACCGGGATGATCATGATCACGCCGTTGCCGGGCGTGACGACGACGAAACCGGGCTCGGCGACGAAGCCGTTCCCCGGTGTTCAGGCCGCGATCTACAGCGAGGCCGGCGACGAGGTCGGCCCGGGTGGTGGCGGCTATCTCGTGCTCAAGCGGCCGTGGCCCGCGATGCTGCGAGGCATCTGGGGCGACGACGCCCGCTACAAGGAGACGTACTGGGCCAAGTACGACGACGTCTACTTCGCGGGCGACGGTGCGCGGATCGACGCGGACGGCGACTTCTGGTTGCTCGGCCGTGTCGACGACGTGATGAACGT